>Ga0272446_1004381_pt1 | contig 16753 bp, 13 predicted proteins | sample YNPCB0061_FD_194587 | JGI IMG/M metagenome (GOLD analysis project Ga0272446, IMG submission 194587) | Hot spring microbial mat communities from Yellowstone National Park, WY, United States - YNP-CB-006-1 | ecosystem: Environmental > Aquatic > Thermal springs > Hot (42-90C) > Sediment | place... | reverse complement strand
GGTCGAGTTTAGGCACGGGGTAATGGTTGCGGACGTAATGCAACGCGGTGGGCGTGAGAAACTCCTGGAGCGAAGCAAAGGGAAACTCCAGGTTCAGCGGGTCGGTGCCCCGTACGATCCGGGGGTCGTCCTGGTCATCGGCCCAACTCGGGCGTGTCGGCCAGACCATCGCTCCACCGAACAGAACGGCCTGAGCCAGCCACGCCCGCCGCGTTTGCTCATGGGTCATGATTACTCACCTGAGAACACTGAACAACTAACACGGAACCATTCACCAATCCGCACCCAGCATTTCGCCACCGTCTCGCGTCGCGGCAGCCTGCCAGGTTTTGAACGAAACCTTGTCGTTGACAAAGCGAACCGACCCATCGCACATGCCGGCACAGACGCCGCCGATCAGGCCGCGCGGCGCAGACAGCCCCCCTCGCCCGCCACAATCCACGTCGGGTTTGTTGTCGTTGTACGGCCGTGTCACCGTCTGGAGACTTTGCAGAAAGTTACCGCTGATCCAATACTTCCCCCGCTCGCCGACGATTTTCTTGTTGTCCTTCCAATCGTCGCTGCCCGATTCTTCCTTCAGGCCAGCCAACTCCTTGTCGCTCAAACGCACATGCTGCCGTGCAACGCTGACGGCCTTGGTGCCGCCATCGCCTCGCAACCCTTCGAGGAAGAGCAGGGTATTGCTAGTGCCATCCGTGATCCCCAACAACTGGAGCCTAAACTGCTCAAACAGCACCCCATTATTATCCTTCAGAGCATACTTGGTGCCGGCGTTGCCAAAATAGTTGGTGCCACAGAAGGCAGGGGCGTCCGGCTCGGCATCGGGAGCCTTGGCCGCAGGAGTGTCGAGCGGACTGACGAACAGCTTGATCGCCACCTCGCGGGCTTTCTTGTTCTCCTTGGCCATCACGTCTTTCTTGAAGTCGATGAGGCGGTACAACCTCTCCTGCTCGAGATAAGGCAGCAGATAGGCATGGGCCGAGAAGCCGTTGCCATCGCGTCCTGTGGGAAGAGAGTTGAACGTCGACTCGTAGTTGTGCAGTGCCAGGGCCAGTTGCTTGAGGTTGTTAAAGCTTTGCATGCGGGCGGCGGCGAGGCGGACCTTTTGCACGGCCGGCAACAGCAGCCCGATCAGGATGAGAATCACAGCGATTACGACGAGCAGTTGAAACAGGGCGACCCCCCGACGCACGGAGAACAAGGCGACCCCCTGACAAGATCGAGTCATGAGCCAGACTCCAAGAAAGGGTGACAGGGTATTAGGGAAACTGCCTTAAGGTGATTTGTAGGGAGAGAGCGCCCAATCGGCAAGGCACGCCGAAAAGAGGGGCCATTTTTCGCTAGGGCTGGCATAATGACACCTGAGCGAATTTTTTCCGGCCGGATGGGGTTTTTTTCTACACTACAGGGGAAAGCAGGAGCATGGGTTCGAGGCGAACACTGCTCGTTGGCACGTTGCTGATGGTCCTGTTGGGCTGGCTCGCCCAGGCCCAGATGGCTCCGGTTACCGATCCGCCGCCCCCCGTAGTTCTGGTTCGTGTGCGTGCCCCGGCCGAACTCCCCGCCGACTCCCCTGCCACCTACCGCATCACGGTCGAAAATCCGTCGCGTTCGGCCGCTCACCATGTCTTGCTCAAGGTGGCTATGCCCGCCAACGCGACGCTAAGCAAGGCGATGCCACCCGCCGAGACTGAGCCGCCCCAGTTGCTGTGGAGGTTCGGCACCCTGCAACCCGGGCAAAAACGCGAAGTGAGCTTGCTCCTCAAGCCGACCAACAACGACGAGGTGGAACTTTGCGCCCGCGTGCAGTTTGAGCATGGCCAATGTGTGCGTTCCAAGATCGCCCGGGCTGGCTTAGATGTCAAAAGGATCGGCCCGGCTTTCGTCCGCTTCGCCGAGGTCGTCTCTTTCACCCTTGAAGTTCGCAACACCGGCCGAGCCACTGCCAAAAACGTCTCACTGGAAGAAGTCTTACCCGACGCCATCGACTATGCCAACAGCACGCCGCCCATCAGCGGCAAACCACCGTATGTTTGGAAACTAGGCGATCTGGCCCCCGGGCAACGCAAAACCATCCGCTACGAGGCGTTTGCCAAACAGCAGGGCGAATTTAAACTACGCAGCGTTCTCAAAGCCGATGGCACCTCCCTGGAGCGAACCACGCTTTTAACCGTGGGACTTTCGCCGCTTGCTTTGGTCATCACCGGCCCATGTCAGGGGCTGGTCGGTCGAGCGGCCCGTTACGACATCACGGTTCACAACCACGGGAGCGTCGCGTTACGCCAGGTCACCTTAACGCATGAATTGCCGCGTGAGATCGAGCTGATCAGCGCGGCACTGGGTCGGCTGGATGGCAACACCGTGCGTTGGGATCTGGGGACTCTGGAACCGGGTAGCTCGCGGCGGGTTTCCCTGGAAGTGCTGACCCGCGAGCAGGGCGATTACAAACAAGTCATCGACGGCCGAGCCGAGGGAGGCCTCCTGGAGCAAGGGCGGTTATTGACCCGTTTCCGCCAGGTGCATGAGGTCAGCCTGGAGATCGTGCCGGAAAAGACGCTGGCCTATGCCGGACGCGAGACGCTGGTGCAGGTGAAGCTCACCAATGAAAGCCTGGCCCGACCAGAGAAGCTGAGTCTGAGCATCCAACTGCCCGAGGGGGTAGAGATCATCGAGGCCCGTGGACCGGGCGAGTCCAAGATCGAAAAAGGCCTCGTCCGCTTCCCCGCCATCGACGATTTAGGTCGCGGCGACTTCGCCAGCATCAGCCTACGCTTGCGTCCGAGCAAGGCCGGGCTGTTGCCCCTCAAAGCCATCGTCGAGCGTAGCACGGGCGTGGAGGCAAACCAACCGCGTGTGCTAAGCTCCTGCGAACGCGATCTGGAAGTGGTGGCAGCGCGGAAGGGAGTCGGTGCCAAGGCAGACCCCTGAAGAGAGGCGAGCCTGTCTTCGCTGTGAGGAAAATATTCGGTTTTTACAAGAAAATCGTTGACAACCCTCACCCCCCTGTCTAGCCTAAGATCAATCTCTCTCTGGCATGGCGTGGCAGGATTCCACGCCCTTCCATGCCAGCTGGTCCCCCCTCTGGAGGACAACCATGGGTATTTCGGACCACAATCTGCTCTGTTTGCCCGAAGCCACCGTCGCCTCTCCGACTCGCGTTCTGGAAGGGGCTGAATCCCGATTGCGTAGCAATGGCTACCTGGCGATGAAAAACGTTTCGTGTGATTATCGCGATGGCATCCTCACCCTGCGGGGCTGTGTGCCGAGCTACTTTCTCAAACAGATGGCCCAAACGGCGGTAGCGCATCTACCTGGAGTCGAGCGGGTCGTGAACGACATCGTGGTCATCAGCAGTCCACGTCGTTGAAGATATTGCGGCTGACGTCACCGTTCTGCACTCAAGGAAGGGAGGAAGCGTCCTGCCTTGAGGCAGACGAGTTTTCTCCTTCTGCTGTAGGGCGGTAAAGAAACCAGCGATCGATGTGGTTGCTGTGTTGACAGTGGGGGCAAGCGGTATCCAAATACCAGGCTCCACAGCCGGGACATTGGCCGCGTGTCTCAAAGGTATCAAAACGCGTCTGGCATTCGTGGCACAGCCAGTGCCGGCCTCGCGGCGGCGCGCGCAGACAATGCGGACAGGCGCAATCCTGGCGGGGCGGCAATAGCTCCACGGCCAGATAATGACTCGCCACTCGAAAAGCATTCAGAGATTGCATCAGGATAAATAGCAAAATCAGCCCCAGCATCAGGACGGCTCCGACCTCCACTTGGTTCAAGAGAACCAAAGCCGTCAAAAATGCGAACAACGACACGCCGACGAAGCTTCCCACGGCGCTGGCGATCTGGAGGCTGCGCCAGCGGCCCAGGAAAAACCACAGCAGCGCATGAACGATTTGTCCGCCATCCAGCGGATAGACCGGCATCATGTTAAACACAAACAGCACCAGATTGATGATCGTCAGGGCCAGCAGCACTTCGCGTAAGGCTGGCCAGGCATCCGGCCCAAGCAGATACCAACACAAGCCACACGGCACGAGCAGCACCAGATTGACCAACGGACCGGCAACGATCGTCCATAACAACGCTGCGGGTCGTGCCGGTGGCGACACAAACGCGATGCCGCCCAACGGCCAAAGCACGATGGTGTCGGCCTTGCCCCCTACCGAACGGCAGGCCAGGGCATGGCCAAACTCGTGCATCAGCACGATCCCGAACAGAGCCACATACTCCACCGCTCGCCAGAAGTAAAACAAATAGGTAACCGCGTCGCCGGAGTCGGCACCTTCGGGGGCGGTGGGGCGTCGCGTGCTGATCAGGACGAAGGCGATCAAAAACCAGGACCAGTGGAGAAAGACATCAATCCCCCATAAACGCATCAAGTGGATGCTTCCCGCCGTCGATCGCTCCATAGCTACCTCGTTGCTCCGCGCCTGGCGTGCTTTTCCCTATCATAGGACCGCTGGCGAAAGATTCTTCGTTGATTTCGACCACTTCTTCTTTTGCCGCCCTCTCATCCCGCAGGTTCGGCCAAGGCAATACGCATGCGATCGGCGGCGCGTTTACGAGGAGGAAGCCGACCCGGCTGGGGGCGGTCCCATCAGCAGTTGAGGTAGGAATCGCCAGGCTTAACGCGGTCCGCGGAATTGGCTGGCATCCACTCCCCGTGCCGCCTCATAATCCGCCAAGGCTCGGTAGAATTCGGCGGCCGCTTGGATTTCGAGCAGACGTGCCGCGATGGTATCTTGTTCGCGCAGTGTCACTCGCAGAATGTCGGATTGGCCGACATCAAAGCGGCGGCGTTCGCCCTGCTCGATGTATTCGGTCTGGAGGCGGACATCGCGACTTTGTCGCAGCAAGTCGTAGGCCCGCTGTAGGGCGTTGGCCGCATCTTGCAATTCGATCGTGATCTGCTCCCGGGCAAATTGCTCCTCAAAGGCGATACGAGCCAATTCGGCCTGACCGGCTAAGATGCGGCCTCGGGCATCTCGGCGTTGCAAGGGAACATCGAACACCAGCCCCGCCTCGCCGGTCTGGCGGTCCAAACGCGAGGTGCTAGAAGGCGAGCGTTTGCCGAACCCCATGTCTTGCTGCGCTGAGAGGACCACGTTCAGCCCGGGGAGCATCTGGTTTTCGGCCAAGCGAATATCGACGTTGACCTTCTCCCGGGCTAAAGCCAAACGTACGATCTCCGGCCGATTGGCTAAAGCAAAGTCGAGATCTTTCTGCAATTGCGTCGCATCGGGCGGCTCGTTGGGGATATAGAAAGGCGGCATCTGAGCCAGCGTGGGGATGAGCGGCCGACCCGCCGCATCACGCGAAAAGATCGACAGAGCGATCGAAGCCTGCTGGAAAAGACGCAGCGATCCAATGAGAATCGCTTTGCGTTGTTCGATGAAGCGGCGATTGTCCTCGCGTTCAAAATCGGCCAAGTTGCCAGCTTCGACGCGTCCGGCGAGTTGTTTGTCGCGCTCCTGAGCGACACGCAACAAATCGCGGTCGATCAGGTAACGCTGGCCGGCAGCGACCCAAAAGAAATACGCTCGGGCCGCACTACGGGCGATCTCGATGCGTTGCCGCAAAATATTCGGCTCGGCCAACTGCCGGTCGATGTCGGCCTTGGCTACGGTGGCACGCAAGCGGTCGATCTCGCGATTGCGCAGGATGGGGATGCTGGCACCGGCTCGGAATTCACCACCGTCGGCCGTTTTGCGATCGCCATAATAGACGGGATAATCACCCGCCCCCAGGCGATAACCGGCAAAGTAGGAGATCCCTTGAAACGGCGTGATCTGGTCGAAAAACAGGCCGTAGCGTTGACTGTCGTAGGTGCCGCCGTTGAAAAGCTCTTGCGAGCGGAGGTTTACATCCCACACACCGCGAGCCGAGAGTTGCAGGGCAGCGGCAAGGGCGCGTTCTTGTTCGGCAGCACGGATACGAGGGAAGAATTGATCCACCGAAGCCAAAACCGCTTCGAGCGTCAAGGGAGCCGCGGTCACTTCCACCCCAATCGGGGAACCCGGATCGGGGCGTTGGCCCAGCGACGGCTTGCGCAGCGGTTGATCCGCCCTTTTGGGCGGCGGCAGCAGGTCACGACCCCCCTTGGCGGCTTGGGCAGGCGGTGGAGCAGCGATCGGAAGACCATCCTCCGGGAGCGGAAGGGCCGGGGCGAGCTTGGCGGGACTTCCCTCTCCCAGGGTCAACAAACCCAACAGCATCCATGCGCTCATTTGGGTAACCTCACCTTTGCAGGCTTCTCTTTCTCCGCCTCGTCTGGCTCGGCCATCACCGGCGGGAAGGCATTGAAACGCCGCCACAACTCAAAGCCGATCGACACGCGATTGAGCAAGAGCCAACTTTGCACCCGCGCCCCCTGGCGAACGGCAAAGTCGCTGGGCCAGGGCCGATCGTCGGGGTCCGGCTCGATGAGCACCCGGAATTTCCCCTTGCCATCGTCGTGCGGGTCGATCGACTGCACCAAACCACCAAAGGTACCAACGGCTAGATTGGGCCAGCCGATGATATGAATAACCGGGTAGCCTTCGAACTGCACGCGGGCTTTGATGCGATCCTCGGGCGAACGCTTGATCCTCTGCCGCAACAATTCCATCACCTGCGGAGCGTCGTTGCCATCCACAAACACCTCGACCACACGTTTACTGTCGGTGGGAATGTCCGGGATAAACACCATCAACACATCGCCTTGTTTGACAAACGTGCCACCACTGCCGGCATTGGCTAGCACCCGATGCACCACGCCATCCCGCGGCGCATGCACATCCAACGTATTCAAGCGCGAGATGCGGATGTTTTGCTCGGCTAATTCCCGCCGCGCCGCTTCGACCTCGGCCTTGGCCGAGTTGATGTTTGCCTGGATCGACTGGATATTCGAGTCGAACTCGGCCTTGGTCCGCTCCCGCATCGCCTTGGCCTCGGCTACGGCTTCCTTGGCGGCATCGCGAGCAGCCTTGCGGCTTTCTTCGGTGAAACGACTGTTTAGCAGTCGCGTCTCGGCGGTGAGGAAATTGAAGCGAGGCGTCAGGCCGTCGCGGAGCATGGTCTGCTCCATTTCAAAATTAAACTCGGCCAGTTTGCGATCTTGGGTGGCGGCCGCGAGCATCTGTTCGGCGGAAACGAGCGATTGCCGAGTCACCTCGATGCGTTTGTCCGCGGCGAGAAGGGCGCTAGTCTGAGCCTGTTTGAGGTTGAGCATCTGATCGTTCAGGTTGGCAACGCGTAGTTCGGCGGCGCGTTTGCGTTCTTCGATTGCTTTTTGTGCTTCGCGAACGTTGGCTCGAATGTCGGGGTCGGGGTCCTGGATGCTCACCAGCAGTTGCCCTTGACCGACCCGATCGTTCTCCTTGGCGTAGATGCGGTAGATCCGCCCATCCTGCGGGGCCTCGATATTTTGCATGCGTAGTTCCGGATCATAGGCGATCACCCGCCCCGGTGCGTTGATGTTTTGATACCAAGGCAAAAAGACCATTCCAATCGGCAGCAGGATCATCAGGACAAACAACGTCCACGAAAAGTGCCGAGCCAAGCGTGGCGGTTGCAGCAATACTGCCGATCGCGGGGGAATGCGTGTCGTGAGGTTGTTGCTCATCATGGTGGTCATCCTTTTTGTTGTAATCCTTGCGGGTTGATGACTCGGCCACAGGCTGCCAACACTTCGGGATTCGCTGAGATGATTAACAACGTCCAAGGGGCTTGCGGGTCGATCAACCCAGCCAACACTTCGCTACGCAATTGCGGTTCTAGCCCATCGAGCAAATTATCGACCAACAGCAAGCCCGGATTGCCGGCAATAGCCCGAGCGAGCATGAGGCGATCGGCCTGAGAGCGAGATAAGGGCGAGCCACCCGTCACGAGACGAGTACCGAGTCCTTGCGGCAGACGTTGCACCTCTTCGAGTAGTTGCACTCGGGCTAAGGCCGAACGCACCACCGTGGGGCTGACATAGGCTCGTCCTAGGGCCACGTTGTCGAAGATGGTGCCATCGAAGATTTCCGGGGGGCCGGCATACGCAATCCGCCTGCGGGCGGCATCCAACGACAGATCACGCAAATCGATTCCATCGATTTGAATGGCCCCTGTGGTCGGTTGGAGTTGCAGGTCCAGCAACTCGATCAACGTACTTTTGCCGGACCCAGCCGGGCCACTCAACGCCACCCGCTCTCCCGGTTCAATACGCAAATTGATATTTTTGAAACTATGTCGGCCATCGGGATATTCAAATGATAAACGCTCTGCCACGATCAAGGCGGGCCGATTCAGGCGGATGGTTTCTTCACCGGTTTGGCGTTCGGTCTCGAGATCCAGCAGACTGCCTAGCTTGTCGGTCGCGGCCATTAGGTCGTAGAAGCTCTCGATCGACTTGCCCAGCTTGACGAACGAACCGACCGTCACGGAAACGATCAGCTCGGCCCCGACCAACTGGCCTAGGGTTAGTTGCCGTTCTATCACCAACCAGCCGCCTAAGCCTAGAAGGATGGAGCTGGCAAACGCTTGCATGAGGATGGCAAAGACCACCTGGCGAAAAAGGATGCGAAACGATTGTTGCCGCGCCTGTAGATATTGTTGAATGAGATCATCGGCCCGATACCCCGCATAGGCCCGAGCCTCAGAGGGCTTGAAGGTGTGAGGATGGCGGATCAACTCCTGCAACCAGGCGGCCACGGCATATTTGGCATAGGATTCGCGAATTTTTGCGCGGATACCGCCGTAACCGAGCATCCAAATGAGAAAAATGAGAAAAAACAGCAGCGTGATATTGTAGGTCAGCAAAAACGGATGCCAAACCGCCAGCACCCCCATGGCGATGATCGCCTGGATGACCACGCTCAGGCCATCCAACAGCAGGGTGGAGACAGACTTTTGCATGGTCAGCACGTCAAAGAAGCGGTTGACCAGTTCGGGACCGTGGTAACCCTCCAGAGAACTGGACTTGACGCGTGGCAAACGCTCGGACAAATCACTGACGACGCGGGCAAAAATTCGCCTCTGCAGCAGTTCCACAATATAGTTCTGCCAGGCACGCATCAGGCCGCTGACCAGCAAGCAGGCTAGCAAAATGAGCGCCAGCAGCATTACGTTCGCATGCATGTCGCGATTGCCGCCCTGCAAAATGCTCACCAGGGCTTCCACCGTGATCGGTGTGCTGAGGGCTAAAATGCCGATGCCGGTCGCAAAAACCGAGATCACCCAAATATCATTCCACTCGGGCAACAGCACCCGCCACAATCGCAGCCTCGGGTCCATATGGGGCGGATGGTCGTGATCGTGGTCCTGGCCGTGCCCCTGTAGCGGGGAGGAATAGTAGACTTCACCATGTCCTCCAGATGGGGAGGGGTAGTGAGAATCATCGGAATGATAAGCATGTGAGGCAGCGGTAGGGGCAGCCATGGGGGTTCATCTACCTCCTGAGGCGGTTGCCCCATTTGGGGCAGAAAGAGGGGCCAGATAATTTATCGTGTAGTTGGGAAGTCCTGCTTCAATCAAAATGAGCAGAATCCCGTTGGACTTCGTTGCCTCCCTTGCGAAGCCCGCAAGATCACTGGCTTCGCTACAGCTTCATTCCCGAGGGTCAACCATTAAAATTCTAGCGGATTTCACTAGGGATGGAACATTATTCGCGACTTTTTTCACCCCCGTGCCGCCGCCGGGCTTCGCCTCTTTCCAGTATTCCTAACAACTCCTCCACCAACGCATCGCCAAAGGGGTCTGCTTTGTCATCAAACGCTTGCAATTCCTCATCCGTCCAGCCAAAGTGATGGGCCAACTCATGTATCACTGTCTTGCGTATCTCGATCACCAAGGTTCGCGCCTCGGGAAACGCCTCCTCCAACGGCCGCTTGAATATCAACAGCCGATGCGGGGCGACCTCCGCTTCGTCCAGCCCTTCCAGGGGCAACGGCAACGGGTCAAACAAGCCAAAGGCCGTTTCCCCCGAGTCGATCTCGGCATCGGTGAAGCCAATCGAGCGGAGCATGTCGCGGGTGGGTTCGGGCAAGACATCCACCACGAGATTGTCGAGATAAGGCTGGAACGATTCGGGTAAGGTTTCCATGACGCGGCGGACCAGTCGTGCAAAGGTTTTCATGTGGATTCGTTTCATGGTCCGCCTCCCTTTCCTAGACAGCCTCTCAGCGGATCTCCGCAGCAACTAGACAAACATCGTCACTAAAATCGCGTCCTTGAGTAAAATTGGTCACTTCCGTGAGGATCTCGTCTAGCATCGGGGCACAGCGAATCTCTCGCCGGGTTCGGATCGCCTGACAGAGCCGCTCCTGGCCGAAACTCTCATCGGAGGGGTTGAACGCCTGAATCAAACCGTCGGTGTACAACACCAAGCGATCCCCCGCTTCGAGTTTCACCGTGCCATGCGGATAAAAGACATGCTCCAGCCGCCCCAAAGGCGGACTGGTCGGACTGGCCGGCTGCGGCAACAAGCGGACTTCCTGAGCACGGCTAAGAACCGGCTCCGGGTGGGCCGCGCTGACATATTGCATCTGCGAGGCGGCTAGATCAATCAAGCCGTAAAATGCCGATATCTCCATCGACATATGCGATTTGCGTGTAATGCCTACCAACTCGCGGTTGAGTTCCTCCAGGAAGTGAGCCGGCTCATCGGCCAAGCGGCGAATGTGTTCGAGCAAGGCGCGAATCATCGCCGTGCCCATAGCGGCACGAACGCCGTGGCCCTGCACGTCGCAAATCAACACCCCCGCGCGGAAATCTCCCAGAGCGATCACATCGAACAGATCGCCTCCCACTGCGGAGGTCGGCCGATAGCGATCGAAGAAGCGCAGACGGCTGCGTTCGGGTGGCAGTCCCGGTGGGAACGAAGGATACCCCTGCGGCAAGAGCGCCTGTTGCAGTTCACAAGCCATGCGTAAGTCGGCCTGCATTTCCCGGTTGCGTTCTTCAAGGCGACGATTGTTTTCCAGCAGCGTTTGCTCCAAGCGTAAGATTCGCTCCCCCGATCGCAGCCGGGCACGCAACACCTCCGGCACCAACGGCTTGACCAGAAAATCATCCGCGCCCGCGGTCAATCCCTGGATGAACTCCTGCGGATCATTGCTCGCCGTGAGCAAGAGTGTGTAAACATAGCTAGGGCGTGGAGCATTGCGAATCCGCTGCACCAGTTCCGGGCCACTCAATCCGGGCATCACCCAATCGAGGATGACCAGAGAATAGTCGCCGCACAAAAACACTTCCCAGGCTCGGTCCCCGTTTTCCACTGCGGTCACGGTGTAGTTCCACGATTCCAACGTCCGCCGCAATAAATGCCGGGCCACCGGATCATCATCGGCAATCAAAACCTGCATCGGGCCAACTCCGCGCGGAAAGCAACACCCTGATCCAATCATACGGAGCTACAGGGAAGCTACGAGAGTAGAGCTACGAGAGGTTGAACCTTGGACCAGATACCAGCTGCCGAGACGAGAGTCGGCCTTGTGTCAAAATTGCACGTTGCGGGTGTTCAATCTTGCGGGAGAGATCAGATCGAGTTGCAACAGTCGCAGGCATGCAAAAAGCTCCGGTACCAGGCCCGGAGCTTTAGGAGAATGGGGAGTTTGGGTAGGTTACGATCATCAGGAGTCCGTTCTCGCTCCCAAAAATTGCGGTTTGGAAACGGGCCGTTCCAGCAACTCCTCTCGGAGGATGGCAACTCCCGAGGGGGCCTGAATGCCAATCCGTACGCGATTTCCTTGAATTTCCAACACTTCGATGACGATGTCGTGGTCGATGCGAATCCGCTCACCCGTCTTCCGTGTCAGTACGAGCATCGTTACTCCTCCGTGGTCGAATCGTTCTATCCGTTCCCTTGCGACCTTGATTTCAGGTCAACTTCGTCGAGATATTCAGCATATTTCGTGCCGAAGGAATCTTGAGTTTTTCTTCCTCGATTCAGCAGGGGATCAAATTCAAGCGATTTAGGGGGACAAATTCATGCAACTGCACTTGACCCTCGGACAAGGTTAAGTATGTACAGGGTAATTCTGTCCAGCATCCGCTGTTATAATAGGCAATCGGTCCCTCATTTTGCAAGACCGCGTGATGCGTGTGACCACAAATGGCCGCTGTACAACCCCGCTTCCGGGCTAACTCTACTGCTCCCTCTGCGATTTTTCGCGTGTTCCGCAGAAACGTCTTGCTGCCCCGCTTGGCCATCTTGGCAAAGTGATGGGTTTGATCCAGCCACTGCAAAAAGCGATAAACCCGATCGGCCAGGGCCGTGATCAACGGATAAGTTTGTATAAAGGAGTCAAACACATGACCATGCAAGATCAAAAAGCGTTCTTCCCCGCTCTCCAAGATCACCTCCTCCCGCACCGTGACACCTAACAATTGTGAAATGATCTCGGCCGATCCATCGTGGTTCCCCGCGATCCAGATGACCTCGATGGAGTCGGCCAGTTTGCGGAGATGGGAAAGCACAGCCCAGTGCGTTTGGGCCAGGCGTCGGAAGTCAATCGAATCAAATACGTCGCCATTGAGCAACAGACGTTGTGTGGGCATACTCCCGGACGCGATCCGTTGCAGGAATTCGACGATGCGTCGCGCTTGACAATTGCTGCTGCCGAGGTGCAGATCCGAAACAATGACCGCATCGTACATGGTGGAGGGCCCCGGTGAAGAATCGCGTGATTCTTAAGCGATACCGCGCCGGCAAGAAAACGCCATGTAGATCCAAAGAAGAGTCCGAGAAGTCTCCAGCCCAGAGAGCTTCTTCTCGGTTCAGGCCAACCCTCGGACAATTCCCTAGCCCGCGTACCCGGCTAGCGCCGGGGTTGCTCTCTTACTTGCGATGCCGAATCCGCGAACGCATGCGTCGTTTCTTCCGTCCTACTTTCCTTCGTCCATTCCCCCGCCGCCTAGCTCCCATTCGTTTCTCCTGGCGAATTCGCTGTCTCGATTTCTGTACTTTTGCCTTCTTCCACGTAGACCTGCACGGGAAGACCTTTCTGATCGAAAAGTTTTATTCTAAGCCTCTGCGACAAATTGGCAAGGTCCAGTTGCTGAGTCCGCATGCTAACTTCAGAGAGATTCAATCCAACAAGATGCCAACATGTACACAAGATGCCAACATGCACAAGATATTCCCTCAAGCCAAGGCGTCGCGGCTGTGTTTGGCTTGCTCCAGAAGCGTGGTCAGCTGCTCGAGATCGGCCGTGGACAGGGCGTCCTCATACAGGCGGAGTTGCTCACGCAGTTGCAGCAGGGCCTCGATCAGGGCCGCACGATTCTGCAAAAAAATGGCTCGCCACAACTCCACTGAACCGCTGGCCAACCGCGTCGCATCTCGGAATCCGCTCGCGGTCAATAGCCGCCACGGCGCTGGCAGAATTCCAACCAGGGCCGAGGCCAGCAGATGGGGCAGATGGCTGGTCAAGGCCAAAGCGCGATCATGCTCAACCGCATCTATCGACTCGACCCGGGTCTCTAAAGCTTGCCAAAACTGCCGCACCTGCTCGATGGCCTCGGGGGCCGTCCCTGCCCCGGGCGTCAGCAGCACGAGCCGACCAGCGAACAGATCTTCGCGGGCGTATTCCGGCCCCTGCTTTTCGGAACCGGCCAAGGGATGGCCCGGGACAAAATGTGGCACCTGCGCCAGCGCTTGCGTGATAGCGGCTTTGGTGCTCCCGACATCCGTGAGAACCCCTTTGGCATGTGGTGCCGCCGCTAACGCTTGTCCAGCGATTTGATCGACCGGCGTGCAGAAAACCGTCAGGTCGGCGTGGGCGGCTACTGCCTCGGGGCTGGGTAACGCCTCATCGATCAGGCCGCGTTCCATCGCTCGAGTCAGCACCCCCGGCAACCGATCCGTGGCGACAATCCGCGTGACGACCTGCCTTCGCCGCGCAGCCAGGGACAGGCTGCCACCCAGCAGTCCCACTCCCACGATGCCCAGAATCATCGTTTGGCCTTCAGGCGTTGAGCCATTTCACGGGCGATGCGACTACGCAAGGCCGGATCCAACAGGTTGGAATGATCCTTGCCGGGGAATAGCTCCACCTTGGCATCGCTGCCCAGGGTTTGCAGTTCGTCGCGAAGCAACTTGGTCGCTCCTTCGAGATAAAAGGTATCCTCCTCTCCCATATAGACATGAATCTTTCCTTTCAGGAGCGGCCCGAGAATCTTCCAGTTGCGTTTGAGAATCAAACAGATGTCGTACTTTTCCCACGTGCGAGCAACCGCGGCATCAATCGCCCCGGTCTCGCGGTCCCACAACCGCCGCGGTTCGCCATCCGGGCCTCGCTCGCTAAAAACCGCCTCGAACGATGCGAGTTGGCCTCCATGCCCCATCACGGTTTCCATCTGGACAAAAGGGCGAAACGTTAGCCGCACCTTGCCACCGACGCGGGCCAGGGGGCGGACCTGGCCCGTTCGATCCGTGTAAAAATTCTCCCCTTCTCGATAAATGTTGATGTATTGAAAACTCCGAAAATCCACCGGATCAGGGGCCGTCGACCAGCAACCGTCAAACACATCCGGATAGGTGATCTGTAGCCACAGACTCGACCAACCGCCGGAGCTATGCCCCGTCACCAACCGTGCCCCTTTGCCTAAGGTGCGAAACCGCTTCTCCAACGCCGGGATCAACTCCCGCACCAACGCCTGACCGCACGGCCCGTTGTTGGCACTATCGGCAAAGACATGATGCCCATGATGGCAAGTCGGATCGAGAATCACATGGATCACTTCTACCCCGGCGCGATCCGTCAGGGCCAGCCGCCGGGGATCTTGAGCGACGGTGTGTCGACCACTGAAACCGGGAATCTCATACACCACGGGATAACGGCGCTTTGGCTCGCGTTGGTACGAGGCCGGCAAAATCACCCCGGCTCGCAGGCGTGTCGGCCGATTGTGAAAGCCGCTGAGCAGTTTGCTTTCGAGGTCGAGCAGTTGGACGCGAGGCGTCTCGACAAAAGCCGGCTCTCGGTAGACCTTGTCCAGCGACAGGGAGATCGGCCCGGCGTCGGGGTGCAGTTCTTGCTTGCGAATCGCATAGAGGTTGCCCGGTGCCGTGCTGAACGAGGCCACCCCAGGTGCGGTATCGATGACCGCCTGAATCGTGTAGGTGCCACGCGGCAGCTTGATCATCGCTACGGGATGAAACAACGCCTTGGCGTCGAGCACGATCGACTGGCCGGGCTGGACGTTGCGGACATCGACAGCAAAGAGCGGCTCGGGGTTGAACCAGTTGACCCCAGAACGCAGCGTCGGTGCATCGCCCTTAAAGAGCATGACGTAGGCCCGACCCGTGAACGCCTCCTGCCGTACCTCCGCTGGAAAGCTCAAGCGAAACGAGAGCGGCTCCGCGGCCACGACGGGAACAAACAGACAAAGCAGCAGCAACGCACGCAGCATCGACGGATTCCTTCGCAGGCGACGAAACACAGGCAAACTTACTCAGTTTAGCAAGTTCACGGTTTGTTTGCTCCTGGTGCCTGCTCGGGAAGCTCTGTCTGGACCGTTGCGCACGATCCGAGTCGGCCCAACCCGCTGGTCGTCCGCTTAGGGCACCCTGAGCGAAGTTTCCTGAGCGTGCAACGGGTCACTTCGGCCAGAGATGCTACGCAGCTGCGGAACCTCGAAGCCCTGTGGGCCGCTCTGGTCCGCGAGCGGCTTTTCCCCTAGTTCCACTAAAAGTAGCTGATTCGCCCTCAGGGAGCTTTAGCGATGAAGATCTTGGCACTTAATCCGGGGAGCGCGACCCTCAAAATCCAGCTGTTCGACGCCACCTCGACGAACCTGACAAGCCTTGCCAGTGATCTCGTCGAAGCGGGTCCCGATGGGTTGCTTGCGGCCGTCCAGCAGCGCTTTGCCACTCGGCCTAGCGTCGATGCGGTGGTGTGTCGAGTGGTACATGGTGGCAGCGATTTTGTTGGACCGGTGCGCGTGGATGCGGCCGTGCTGCAACGCCTGGAGTACTGGGCGCGGTGGGCCCCGCTGCACAACCCCCTCGCGATTCAGATGCTGCGATCCTTTCAGTCTCTGGATGCCTCGCTGCCGTTGGTGGCGGTCTTCGACACCGCCTTTCATGCCACGCTGCCGCCGGTCGCCTTCACCGAGGCCATCCCCCACGAGTTGACCCACAGGCATGGCCTGCGACGTTATGGCATGCACGGCATTTCCTGTCAGCATGTGGTACGGCACATGGCCGAGCATCAGCCCGAGGCGCGACGGTTGATCGTGGCGCATCTAGGTAGCGGTTCCAGCATCAGCGCCATCCGCGATGGCCGCTGTTTGGATACGAGCATGGGGTTGACGCCGTTGCCGGGTCTGATCATGGCAACGCGGTGCGGCGATATTGGAGCGGACGTGGTGCTGCAGCTACAACGCCTCACAGGCAGCAGCAGCGACACCCTCGAACAGATGCTCAATCATGAGAGCGGACTAAAAGGCTTGGCCGGCTCCGCCGACATGCGGCAACTGCTGGCCCGCCAGGACGAAGTGGCTCAATTGGCCGTCGAGATGTATTGTTATCGCGTGCGTAAATATATTGGAGCGTATGCGGCTGTCTTGGGTGGAGTCGATGCTCTAGTCTTCACGGGGGGCATTGGCGAGAACGCGGCGAGAATCCGCGAGCGGATCGTCGAACCCCTGCGGTGGCTGGGTTTGGAGTTGGACAACCAACGCAACCAGTCCGCCGAGACCGGCGACCGGGTCATCTCAAGCGATTCGGCAACGATTGCCGTCTGGGTGATCCCGGCAGATGAGGCAAAAGAGATGGCCCGGCAAGCGG
>Ga0272446_1004379_pt1 | contig 16755 bp, 16 predicted proteins | sample YNPCB0061_FD_194587 | JGI IMG/M metagenome (GOLD analysis project Ga0272446, IMG submission 194587) | Hot spring microbial mat communities from Yellowstone National Park, WY, United States - YNP-CB-006-1 | ecosystem: Environmental > Aquatic > Thermal springs > Hot (42-90C) > Sediment | place... | reverse complement strand
TGGGCCTCTGGCCCATCCCTCGCTTCGCTCGGGACCAGCACTGCGTGCTGTCCTGCGCCCTACGGGCTGGTCGCTCCTCCTTGCAGGGAACGACCCTGCGGCGTCGTCGCTTCGCGCCAGACACCCGCCTGGTCCGGCCTTCGGACGCGTTCAACTGAGGTTTTTAGGATTATTGGTGGAGCGTAGTTTACCGAGCGGAAATCCGCCTCCCGAGCTTACGGGCAAGAGAGCGGCGCTACGCGGGTTCCCGAGGGGATCCGAGACACTCGATCGCACAGCCAGCCGAAACCCACGCGCTCCTGCTCCAGTCGCAGCCTGGGCTGGTAGCGATCGAATCGCAGGTCGTCATAGACCGACATCTCCTCGGGCGTGAGATGCGACAAGTCGTGGCGTGCGGGGTCGGGCTCCTCGCCCCAGTGCAAACGATGAGCAAGCAGAGTTTTCCGGTCCATGAGAAAGGACGCAGCGTGCGGGAAATAGCCTCGCAGCTGATCGAGGATGGCGAAGCCGTGAGTGTCGATGTCGCCCCAGTAGTGCAACTGGCATCGATGCAGCCACTCGGCGTGCGCCAGCGCTTCCCAACCGTAGCCCGCACCGAAGACGACGATGGATTGCTCTACGGCCGGAAAAGCGAGGAAGTTGGTCTCGTTCTCGGTGATGAAGACACGCTCGACGGGCAAGGCCAGCGCCGCGAAACTGGTGGCGTCCAGGGTGATGTCGGGCAGCACACTGGGCTTGGTCTGGCAGCCCGGAAAGCTGGGCAGTGCCGGGTCGAGCAGCCGAAATCGGATCCGCGCGGGCTTGTCCAGGAAGCCGAACCGACGCGTGAATTGCGCGACGCCCGTCGCGCCCGTCTCAATGACCTCGGGTGGCAGGGCCAAGTCCAGCAACTCGGCCAATACGCCTCGGTGCGCCTCGATGAACTTGCTGTCCACTCCGGGGGCATCCACTTGGCGCAGATATACACCCGGCCTGGGATTGGCTTGTAGCCAGGCAACAACTGCCAGAAGGCGCTCCCAACGATCGGCCAGATCCAGCGCTTGGATCGGCCGCCGGGATAGCCACGCCAGCAGCGCGGGCTGCGCGGCGGCCGTCTGCTGCCACAAAGCCTGGAAGCGTTGCGCCTGACGCCCCATGCCGATGAAGGCCAAGGCCTGCTGCAAGCTATCCAGCCAGACGGCGGCAGGAAGACGCTGCGCCCCTTGGACACGGTGGTTCCACTCCCGCCATTCGATCCGAACCTGCGGGGTCTGGCGAAGCGCACTCACCCAGTCGCGCACCGCCTCGAATCGGTCGGACAGGTCGGAAGCCGAGGGCACCTTCAAACTCAGGCGCAACGGCCACGTTATGGTGTCGGTGACCATTGCGCGCAGCAGCTCGCCCCGGTTCCACAGGCGTTGGACCTGGGCGCGTAGGTCTGCCGGCGTGGTCCAGCTCATGGCGCTTTCGCCTCCTTGCCCGTTTTCTGGGCCCGGTATTCCTCGATCGACAGGCAACGCAGCCGCGAGTCGCGCCCGCCCTCGTTGTGCACGAAGCCCACGCTGGCCACGAAGGGCTCGATGATGTGGATCTTCTGCAGCGGTGTCACGATCAACAACTGCAGGTTGAGCTGCTGGAACAGGCGCAACCCATACTGTGCCGACTCGTCCGAGCCGCGCCCGAAAGCCTCGTCAATCACAACGAAGCGGAACGACCGCGAACGCACCGCACCCCATTCCAGCCCGAACTGGTAGGCCAGGCTCGCCGCCAGGACGGTGTAGGCCAGCTTCTCCTTCTGACCGCCCGACTTGCCGCCCGAGTCCGAGTAGTGCTCGTACTCAGCCCCATCCGCGCGCCAACGCTCGCTGGCCGAGAACAGGAACCAGTTGCGTACGTCGGTGACCTTGGCGGTCCAGCGCCGGTCGGCATCCGACAGTCCTTCTCGGCCCCGGAAGCGGTCGATGATGACCTTGACCTGCAAGAACTTGGCTTCCGAATACTGTTCATCGGCCGAGCCCATCATCGCGCCCTCGGTGCACGCCCGCAGATCCTGCTGAAAGTCCCGAATTTCCGCATCCGGGCTGGGCTGGGCCACTAGCTTGATGTATCGGCCGGGGTTGTAGTCGATGGCTTGCAGCGACTGGTTGATGAAGTCGATGCGCTCCTTGATCGTCTCCCGCTCGCGGGCGAGCTGGGCGTTGAAGTGGGCGATCTCGTTGATGGTGTTGACGTTGAGCAGCTCCTTGAAGCGCGCCTCGAATCGGGGCAGGTCATCGCGCTGCAAGCCGGTAAGCACCCGCTCGTACTCCGGGAGCGCCGCTAAGCTCACATCCATTTCGACCGCCTCGGCCTTGAACGCCTCCTTGAAACCGCGCATGGCGTTGACGATGCGCTCGGTCAGACGCGCCAGGCGCTTGTCCTCCGCGTCGATGCGCTGTTGCAGCCACTGGCGCACCTCTTGCTCGCGGTTGTCGCAGGATTCGACCGTGAGTTGATGTTCGCCCAGCGCCTGCGAGCGCCAGGCATCCAGCCGCTCGATCTGCTCATCCAACAGCGGCGCAGCGGCCCACACCGCGCCGGCCTGATCGCGCAGCGTTTGCGCCGCTTCCTGCTTAGTGGCCACCGCCGCGCGCTTGTCGCGTGCCGCATCGCGCTGGTGCTCCACCTCCGTGAGCCGCGCTTGCGCTGCCTGGAGCTGACGCCCCAGCTCTTGCAATGCGTCGGAGGCGGATTCCAGCCGTGCACGCTCCTCCGTGAGCGCGGTAATCTGGCGCGCCAGGCTCATCCAGTCGATGTCGGCAAAGCGCGTGAACTCTTCCAGCTTGCTGAGGGCATCCAGTCGGCCCCGCAGTTCGTTGCGCGCTTGGCTAATCTCGCCGATGCGCTGCCCCAGCGTGGCAAGTCTTGCCTCCAGACGTTCCCGCTGGTCTCGCAGGGTCCGCAGCTTGTCAGCATTGCTCCAGCCGAGCACATAGCGGCTGCGGTCGTCGATGCGGCTACGGTCGTCCTTCTCGTGGCGCCCACTCGGGTCCTTGATTTGCCCTGCGCGCGTGATGGCGCGCGCCTCGCGGCGAAACTGCTCGCCGGTGTCACAGCAGGCGACGTCGAAGCGGCTCCGAAGCTCCTGTTCCAGCCACTCGTAGTGCGGCGAATCCGGCTTGATGACGAGCTTCTTCACCAGCGACTGCGGATGCAGCGCCGCGCCCTGCGCTGCCTTGCGTGGACGCACATGGAAGTACACCAGCCGGGCGCCCAGATGCTGGCGGTCCACCCACTCCGCCACGGCCTTGTAGTGCGCGTCTGGGACCAAGAGCGCGAGGCCGAAGCCACGCAGCAGCCGCTCGGCGGCACCTTCCCAGTCGCGCTCGTCCTCACGTACCTGGATGAGCTCGCCCGCGAAAGGCAGCTCGTCCTCAGCGATCGAGAGAGCCGCGCACAGCGCATCGCGGATGCGGATCTGGGCGGCGTCGATGTTGCTCTTGCGCCGCGAAAGACTTTCGATTTCGTCGGACAGGGCAGCGTGCTCTTCACGGCCCTTGCGGAAAGCAAAGTCCTCTTCGCGCTCGCGGTTATCCAAGTCGGCAATGCGCGCGCGCAAATCCTCGGCTCGTTGGTGGATGCCGTGCTGCTGAACGACAAAGCCGGCTTCATCGGCGGGCATCGTCTCATCGAGGCGGGCCAGCAAATCCCGGTAGCGATCGGCCCGCTGCTGCCGTTGCGTCTTCTCCTGCTCCAGGCGGCGGATCTCTACCGCCAGCTCCTCCAGACGGTCACCGCCGTTGTCGCGCAAGGCCCGCTCCAATCGGTTGACTTCAACGCGCCCGGCCTCACGCTGCGCTTCCAGTCGCTCGATCTGCGCATCCAGCCGAGCGGCTTCCCCCGCCAGCAAGTCGAGGCGGCGATCCAGCAGTTCGCCCTTGAGCCGGGCAAAGTATGGCCGAAGCTGGTCGCGCGCGTCCCGCCAGCCCTGAATCTCGGCCGAAAGCTGCTGGTGGCGCGTGCCATCCTCGACCAGGGGCATCAGCATCTCCACCTGCCGCTTGGCCTTGAGCACCGCCTGATGGGCCCGGTCCAGGTCGTCGAAGTGGCGGATCAGCGCCTCGATGCGGCTGCCCACATCAAAGGGCTCCAGCATGTGGGTGCGCACGAAGTCGGTGAGATTGCCCACCGATTTCATCGAGACGGTCTGGTGGAACAACTCCAAGGCCTGCTCGTGCTCGATGCCAAAGCGCCGGCGGAACCAGGCGCCGTAAGGCGGGAAGCTGTCGAACGGCTCGCAGCCTGCGCCGCGCAGCTTCTTGCGCAGGGCGGTGATGTCGCTGCCGAAGCCGCTGAAGTCCTCGGCAATGGAAAGTAGACGCTCGGCGGCCACGAACAAGCGTGCAGGCTGGCCCTGCGGGTCTTTGAACCAGAACACCTGGGCCAGCGTCACGACCTGGTCGTAGCCCTCGTTGCGGAAAACGCCGAGGATGACCGAGTAACTCGACACATCGCGCAGCGCCACGGGCCTGCTACTCCCCGTGACCTCGTTGCGCTCGCTCTTATAGTGGCCCAGCACATAAGAGCGCAAGGTCCGCTCGCGGGCGTCCGCCCCAGCCGCCTTGTTGTAGGCCACCCGATGCGCCGGAACGAGCAGGGTGGTGATGGCATCGACCAGCGTGGACTTGCCCGAACCGATGTCGCCCGTGAGCAGGCCGTTGCGCCCGTCGAGTTCATAGCGCCAGACCCGCTTGTCGAAGGTGCCCCAGTTCAGCACCTCCAGCCGCTGCAGGCGAAAGCCCACCCGGCTGTCATCGGCCACGAAGTCCAGCCCGAGTGTCGGCGCCTCAAGCATCGGCCTTCTCCTGGCCGGCGCCTTGACCCGCGCCACCCGACAGCGCCGTGCGGTAGACCTCCAACCGCGCATCGAACTCCGCCAGCCACTGTGCGTCGACGAACGCCTTCAGGATGCGTCGCACCTCATAATGCCCTCGATCCTGTGCACCTCCGGCAGCCGGCTTGAGTCGGCGCAGAAACCCCAGATCGACCACCTTGCTGATCGTCGCGTCCACCAGGTCGATCAGCCGGGCTTCGTTCGTACCATCGGGCAGAAACACCCGCATCAGCTCGGCAATGTCGTCGCGGGAAAGCACCAGCCGCGTGTCGCCACCGCCAGCGTCGAACTCGGCCATGCGCTTGCGCAGCAGCGCCAGCATCAGACTCACCGCGTAGGACAACGGCCGGCGTGCCACGAGCCTTGGCAAGCGCGGCGCCCCCTCGGCCTCATCCGGGTCCGGGCGGCTCTTCAGGAAGGCGTAACCCTCGGCCTCGTCCAGCACCAGATCGAGCAGAAGCACGGCGGCCTGCTCCCGCACCCGCGCCTGCAGGCGCAGCAGGTTGACCCACAGCCGCTCATCGTCGTCACGGTAGAGCACACCCTTGAGCAGGTGCACCATCAGCTCCGACAGCTCGGGTACTGCGGGCAGCACGCTGGGCGGAGTCTCGACCGAATCGTGCTCGTGCAGCGCGTCGTTCATGTTCGTCTCTCCCTACGCCCGAGGCCGTCAGCGCGTGAAGATCACGCGAGGCAAGCGCGCCTCGCGCGTCACCGCTTCGCCCGCTGCGTTGCTGGCCTGCCAGCGGATCGGCTCGATCACGGCTTCGTCGACCAGGGCGCGCAAGCCCTCGATGGCGTCGCTGGCGTCACCGGCATGAGCCAACTCCAGGTAGGCCACCAGTTCGGCCAGGCCCTGGTGCAAGGGCTCGGCATCCAGCAGCTCGCGCAGCGTGATCTGCGGCTGGCGGCGCAGTGCGCGTTGGACGGCCGACCGCAGGCGTGCCTTGTCCACCACGATCTGGTCGAACAAGCGCGCGGTGTCGATGTCGTCCTCGCCAGCCACGAGCGCCAGATCCGCCAAACGCGGCTTCACGCTCGGAGAGAACAGCGGCCGCTCCAGCGGCAGTTCGATGTCCGCGCCCATGGCGTCGATGTGCATCACCGTGCCGGCGGGAGTCACCCCCCGCAGAGCGAGCGCCTTGCTCTCGATGCCATGCAAAAGGTCCAGGATGCGGCGGTTCTCCAGAAAGGCCCGGTCGTCCAGGAAGCGGCGCAGCTGCTGGGACAGCTGGGCTACCGTTCGCTGCGTATGCTCGCCGGCTTCCAGCCAGTCATGGTGCACGCGTCGGGTGCGCGGTTCGGGCTTCAGCGCCGCCACGGCGGGCAGCGCCAGCACTTGGTCCAGCCGCTCGGAGAGTTCCTCCTGACGCCGGCTGGACATCAGGAAGTCCCAGAAGGCGCGGAAGCTGCGGCCCTGGTCCGAGTCGCCGATAGCATCGCGCTCGCCCATGATCTCATCGAGCAGCGCGCCCTTGCTACCCTCCCACAACGCAATCTTCTCCCGCACCTTGCGGTCAAGTTGACGAAAGTTGTGCTCCACCTCGCGAAAGTCGGCCAAAAGCTCGTGCGCCAGCTGCTGGAACTGCAGGAATCGATCCTTGACCGCCGTGTCGTCCAGCAGCGGCACGTCGCCCGCCAGCACGCGGGCGATTTCGGCGTCCAGCGCGTCGCGTTTCTTGCGAAGATCCTCCACGCGCTTGATCGGGTCGGCCTCGGTGCCGGCGCTGATCTGCTCCAGCAGCGCGAACAGCGTCAGCAAGCGCGACTCGGTGCCGACGAAGGGCCGCTCGGTGAGTTGTGCCAGCCAGGCGATGGCCTTCTCGGTCGCCGGGGTCAGGTCGAACTGCGCCTCGTCCGTGCCCGGCTTGTAGAACTTGCGCAGCCAGCCCTTGTCGGGCGCGGCCCAGTCGTTCAGGTAGTCCAAAGCGCCCTTGGGGTAGGCTTCCGGTCCCAACTGCTCGCGCAGGGCGAACAGCTCGTCCTCCAGCGCCTCGGCCAGATCCGCCTCGCTCATCACGCGCACGTTGGGCGCCACGAACACCCGGTGCAGAAAGCTCGCCACCAGCGGCGCATGAGGCGAGGCCAGCAGCCGCCAGGCGGGGTGGCGGTCGCGCAGAGTGGAGAGGGTGGCATGGTCCATGGCCGGGGCTACGCGGCGGTTTCTGATGGGTTGGCGGCGGCCAGGTACGCCAGCGCTGCGGCTTCCGAATCCTCGATGGCAATCTCCACCGCACGCTTGGCGGCATCGAGGAGGCGGGTGGCGCGCTGGCGGGCCTGGGCCGACTGGCGCACGGCCTGCTGCACCTGGGCCTGCGTGCCGCTGGGGATGGCCGGAATGGGCAAGGCCAGGAGATCCGACTCCGAGATGGCCGGGTACATGGTGGCGCTGGTGTGCAGGTCCATCAGCTCGCAGACCAGCGGCAGGCGCAGGTAGGTCAACAGCACTTCGCCACTGATGCCTTGCGGTTGCAGCACGACGAAGCCGGAGGAGCACACCGCGCCGTCCTGATCCGGTGTAATCAGCGCGCTTAGGCGGCGGATGGGCCGCACCGTGGAAGTGATGACATCCCCGCTGCGGACATGCTGCGTCGCGCGGCTGGGGGCCTCGGCCATAGCCACCCGCTCCGCGGCGGCCGTGCCATCCGCCCCGAGCGAGCCGATCTCTATGTAGTCAAAGTTGCCCGATCCGGTTGGCTCGAAGCGTTCATGACGTGCGGGAGCTACATCGGAGAGCCGCAGGCCGTCTCGCGCCAAACAGGCGAGCAACTGCTCGACCCGGGGCGCGAAGAATTGCGCGTCCAACCGTCCCGCCGCGAAGGCATCGCGGCTGGAACGGACATAGGTCAAGGCGTCGGGCGGGGTCCAGGTGTCCAGGCCGAGGGCGTGCAGAAGAATGTTTTCAGATTCAAGTAGCGCCGATCGACTCCTCGCTCTTGCGGCGCTTGCTGCTTGCACAAGATTGTCAATGATGGTTTGGAATTTTTCACTGAGCACTGGAATTGGAAGATCACGGACTTTCGCTAGTGACAATCCTTGTTGCACCATTCCAGTTGCGTTGCGCTCAATCCAGTCTTGACCGAATCTCGAATTCAGGTAGACCACAACATAGCAAGGCGTAACGGAGCCGTTCTTGGCGATACTGATTCTTGCAACGTCTTGATCAATGTTTGCCGGCAATGCTTCTGCTTCAACAAGCGCGCATGCGCCCACAGTGCCGCGCGTTGAGAGAATCAGGTCGTTCGCCTCAAGCGATGACCGAAGATTAGACCGATGCGTTTCGATATGGATCGTTTCAGCCTGAGCGCGATCTGCAAACCAGTCTTTTGCGCATTTGGCCGTGAGCATTGCAATGCCGGATTGGTCATCGACGATATGGTAGCCATGTGGACCATCCGTGATGAAAGCGACCTCGCCAAGGCTAGTGCACTTGTGGTGCCGACGGCTTGCATCCTCCTCTAAGTACTTCTTCCTAAAGTACTGTGCATCAATTCGACGTTCATCGTTCAGTGTACTGAAGAGGATCTCCGTCGCCTCCAGCCCCTCCAACAAGCGCTCATACCGCGCCTTGTCGAAGGGGCTCATCGAAAAAAACTCAGGCCCTCCTTCTTGGCGAATTCGGCAAAGGCTTCCGCGATGCCGTCGCCGGTCAACCCGTCGTGGTTGAACAAGTCGTGTTTGACGATCAGGTGCCCGTGGCTGTCAAGCATGGGCGCGTCGAGGTCGATCTTGGTCTTTTCAAGTTCTTGCGGGCATGATGCGCGCAAGGCAGCGATTTCCTCAAGCCGCCGGCGCTCTTTGTCTGTCAGTTTGCCTTTGCGTTCCTTGCTGCGAAGCGTTTGTTCTTCGTGATCTAGTTCCCGCCATTTGGCTTGCAGACGCTCGATTTCGGCGACCTCCTCCGGCGGCAAGCCATGCCGAACGGCCCGATAGATCTTGCGCCCCGAGTTGTCCTTGCTCGGCTCGCGCATCGTGGCGAAGAAGATCGGATAGTCGTCCTTCTTCGGGCACAAGGGGCCCTTGGCCGGGTCGTCGTTCCACTTCTGCACAAAGAGCACGCTGGTCTTGGTGCCGGTGTGGGGTTTGAACACGTTGCCGTGCAGGCCCACCACGGCCAGGATGCGGCAGTGCTCCATGATGTATTCGCGCAGCGCCTTGTCGCTGGCGTTATTGAACCGCCCCTGCGGCAGCACCACGGCCATGCGGCCGCCGGGCTTGAGGAACTGCAGGTTGCGCTCGATGAACAGGATGTCGCGCCCCACGTTGGTCTGGTGCTTGACCTTGACCTTGCGGTAGGTGCCGTCGGCCATCTTGTAGATGACCTCGTGGCTGGCGTGCAGGGCTTCCGGGAAGGTGGGAGCGCGGCCCGTGGCATCGACGATGCGCTTGTCGGCCGGGTCCACCTTGTTAACCTTGTCGAAGCTGACCGTGCGGGCTAGGTCGTACTTGGCGAGGATGCGGGTTTCTTTGATGTCGCCCGCGAACGGCGGGTTGGCCATCAGGATGTCGAACTGGAAGTCGCGGTTCTGGTCTTTGGCCGCGCGCAGCTTGCGCAGGCGCTTCCAGCCTTCACCGTACACATCGAGCCAGATTTCGTCCTTGGTCTTCTCGTCCCAGCGCTCGTAGTCCAGCGTGTTGATGTGCAGCACGTTGGTCTGCCCGTCGCCGGCGATCAGGTTGAGCGTGCGGCCCACGCGCACGGTCTTCTCGTCGAAGTCGATCGCAAAGACCTTGTCGCGCACGTAGTCCTCGCAGCGCGCGGGCTTCTTCTCGGTGGTGAAGAGGTGGCTCTTGTCCAAGCCTTCCTCTTTCATGATCTGCTCCCACACGTGGAAGATGGCGTGCACCGGGAAGCCGCAGCTGCCCGCGGCGGTGTCGATCAGGGTTTCGTGCTCCTGCGGGTTCATCATCTTCACGCACATGTCGATCACGTAGCGCGGGGTGAAGTACTGGCCCTTTTCGCCTTTGCTGGATTTGTTGATGAGGTACTCGAACGCGTCGTCGACGACTTCGAGGTTGGAATTGAAGAGCTTGACCTTCTCCAGTGAGGCCACGCACACGGCCAAGTGGCTGGGGGTGAGCTCGATGCGGGCACCGTCCGGGAAGACTCCGCTCAACTTCTCCTGGGCCTTCTCGAACAGGTCCTGGATCTTGGCCTTGAGCTCGGTTTCGGTGTCGCCGTAGTTCTTGAACACCAGGTGGCGCTTACGGTCGCGGCCGCTCTGCATCTCATCGTAGAGCTTGGTGAAGATGAGCTTGAACAGCTCCTCGAACACGTCCACGCCGGCGTTGGCCAGAACCTCGTCCTCCATTTCGAGGATCAGGTCCTTGAGCGACTTGCGCTCGTTGACCAGCTTGTCGTGCTTGACCAGGTCGTCGATCGTCCAGCGCTCGGAGAGGATGTCCGAGAGCTTTTCCAGACTGCTCGGAATGCGCGGAATGTCCTCGAAGTAGTTTGGGTCCTTGCGGTGGTAATACGAGATCTGCTGTCCGTTGGTCCACACTCCCATCGGAGCGCCGGTGGCATTGCAGTAGCTCTTGAGCTGTTCCTTGCCGTCCTTGAGCTTGGGCTTCTTCAGCTCGACCAGGATGTAGGGCGTGGTGGTCTTGTCATTGTCGAAGATGCAGATGTCGGCGCGCTTTTTCTCGCGGCCGAAGGTGACCTCGTACTCGACCGTCATGCGGCTGATTGGGTAGCCCATATCCAAGTGAAGCACGCGCAGGTAGAGCTGGCGCACCACCTCTTCCGGCGTGAGCTTGATCGGCTTGCCGCGCACCAGGCAGGTCACATAGGGCGCAGCGGCCCTGCCGGCGTCCTTGGACGTGATGCCTGCTTCCAGTGCGGCGATGTGCTCGGGCTTGAACTGGTCGAGCCGGTAGGCGCTGTCTTTCAGTATGTCTGCAAGGGTCACGGTCATGTCGGTTTTCCTAGACGTTCGTTGTTCTCTTACTCCGCGCCCCCGGCGCGCACCCAGCCGTCCACTTCGGACAGCTTGAACTTCCACAGCCGCCCGACGCGGTGCGCCGGCAGCCCCCGGTGCTCGCGCCAGCGATACACGGTGTCCTTGGCCACGCCCAGGTGTTGCGCGACCTGCTCGACGGAAACCCACGGTTCTGTGGTCATGGCGTCCGCGCTTGCCAATTGGAAGCGCCTCAAGTGGATTAAACCTAAAAACCTCAGTTGACCGCTGGGTGGCCATTGAGAAGGCGCATGGATTGTGACGTTTGTGGCTGTGTTCACACTCACCCGGAAGGTGAGCCCGCTACGCGCCCGCTTTGTGGGCCTGCGGCCCATCCCTCGCTTCGCTCAGGACCAGCACTGCGTGCTGTCCTGCGCCCTGCGGCGTCGTCGCTTCGCGCCAGACACCTGCCTGGTCCGGCCTTCGGACGCGTTCAACTGAGGTTTTTAGGTTAAACCGGATGAAAGTCTAGCAGCGGAAAGATGCTCTCCCAAACTTGGCTTCGGGGCGGAACAGCGCGTGAATCGCTGCATCGCAACTGGCCGACGGCCACTTTGGCCACGACCCCGACGCCGTCCAATGGGGCCACGTTGGCGACCTGGGCCGGGTGGAGCAGGCCCTCGACGACCTGCTTGCCATCTTCGACGGCCCGCCTGAGCAGCGGGAGGTGGTGACGGCGTTTGATGCCTCAAATCAGGCCATCACCACTTGCGTGCGCACTTCGACCTTTAGCGCGCGCTTGATGGCTGCAAAGACCGCCGAGATGTTGCTCATGGTCGGATTGCCCGACTGCGACAGCATCCGGTGCAGGCTCTTGGCCGGTTTATGAATTTCCTCTGCCAGCGCCTCGAAGCCAACGGTGGCGTTCACAAGGTCGCGCAGGATCAGCTTGGCCGATTCGGGCTCGCCATTGACGAACAGGGTGATGGCCTCGTCCAGAAGCGCCTGCGCAAAGGCCGGATCGTTCCGCACGCGCGCGGCCACCGTTTCTTTGAAATCACGGGTTAGTGCCATGTTCACTTTCCTTTCTGGGTTGATGCTTTGCGGCGCTTGTAGTCCTCCCACAGCGCCACCGCCTGGTCGATGTCCTGCTGCTGGCGCTTCTTGGTACCGCCACCGATCAGGATGATGATCTTCAGACCATCTTTGGCCAGGTAGATGCGCAAGCCCGGCCCCCAGTCGATCTTGTACTCACCAATGCCGCGAAACCACTCAACGTTGGACAGGTTGCCCTGTGCCATCCGGCTGACGGCCACGCGCACCTTGGCGGCAGCAACGGCCTCCAGCGACCCGAACCACTCCGCGAAGGGGCTGTCGCCATCGTCCAGCAGGAGTTCTTTGATCTGGTAGCTCACGCGCTTAATGGTAACGTATAAGTTCCCATTTCACCAGTGTGGCAAGTTTGATGCTTGACCGGTCATCTTGGTTGACGATGAACCTGTGCGCGTAAGCTGTTGATTTTGCTATACCGCTATCTGCGCCACCTGCAGGCCAAACAGAGAAAAGAGACGGCTCTGGCCGAGAAAGTGGCCGGTTCCAGTCGTTTAGGCAGATGGCCACCCGCAGCACTGGTGGCCGGAACCCCGCGTGGCACGGGGATTTCGGCCAAGAAAAAGGGCCCGGAGACTATCCAGGCCCTTGTATTTGGTGGGCCGGGGACTACCGAATAACAGCCGTTAAGCCGCATAGATACGCGCTTTGTCTATTCGCAAGTTTCGCAGTTACCCCATAAGTTACCCCTGCCAAGTGAATGCTGCCCCACCTATTCCACTCACTGACTGGCCAGCCTTCCGCCCTCGCCTCGCCGACCCTACCCCCCGGGGGTGTCCTTCGTTCGCGCGCGAGAACCCTATCCCGGCCTCGCTCCCAAATTTGTGCCTCAGAAAACCTTGGAGGTAGGATACGCAGCATACAGCCAGTGACTGGAAAAGCTTCTGCAAAGGGAGGGCCTGACAAGATGAGCAAGGAAGAAATCAGAGCGATGCTGGCGAAGCTAACGCCAGAACTACGGAAGCAAGTCGTGGAGAACATCGTGCGCAAGCTGAACCAGCGCAGCGCGATAGTGCAAAAGCACGCGCATCTGTTCGAGGATGTAAGCGAGCCGGAAGCCACCGACAAAGCCGGCAAGCCGGAGAAGTAGCAGACGCAAAAAACCCGGCGCGCGGCCGGGTGTCGGTGTGCAAACTGTCAGGCTGTCAGTGGATCACTGTTCTGTACTTTTGCCATTTTGCTGGGTCTCCTAGGTATTCGATCAACGCGGCGCGGCTGAACCGCCACTCCTTGCCGACCTTGGCGGCTGGAAGCATCTTGTCCGACGCCAGCCTGCGAAGGCTGACGGGGTGAAGTTGCAGCCACGCGGCGGTCTGCTCTAGGGTCATGCTTTCGTCGTTCTCGATGTTCACTTCGTTCTCCTGGTAGTCGCTGGTGTGCAGCGATGCGAAACATAGCAGCATAGTGGATGAAAGTCTCGTAAGTATTTGATATGTCAGGATAATGTTGACACTGACAGGCGGAATGCTTGGTTACGCTGTAACCGGCTCGCCAAGGTAAGCCCGGTACACATCGCCATCCATGCCGGCGGTTACCCGTTGCTGCTCATTCAGAATCAGACGTTCCAGCATCGCGGCCTGAGTGACGCCGGCATGACGCGCCAGGCGCTCCAGCGCACGTTTGGCGGGCAGGCTGATGACCGTCTGTAGCCGCTCGCCGTCGCCCTCCTTGATGCGCCGTTGCCGGTAGCTGGCCTGCTTTTCCGCGTTGGTCATCGCCATGCTTCGCCCCTTCATGGTTACACTGTAACCAGATGATAGCATTCGGTTACACTGTAACCGGCTGGCAGGGTGTGATTCGCCAGCCAACGTAAAAGTATTGTTGACTTTCACGTAAAACATCCTTTGACGATGGGGGCGCTATGAGCAAGCAAGGTACTGATTTACAAGCGGCTTTCGTGGACAACTTCGTTGCGGGTGGGATGAATGCGACGCGGGCCGCTGTAGCTGCTGGATACAGCGAGAGGTCGGCCAAGGTCACGGCGCATAACTTGCTGAAGAAGCCGCATGTCCAGGATGCGATTCGCGCGGAGCAGCGGCGGGTGTTGCAGTCAGACCTTGCGACGTTGGCGCTCGGCGTGCTGCGCAAGGTGTTGGAGGACGAGGACGCGCCGGTCGGCGCGCGTGTGGATGCCGCCAAGACGGTGTTGGACCGGGCCGGCCTGGTTGCCCAGCGCGCGGCCAGCGATGAGGCCGACGACACGCCACTGAGCCAGCTATCACAGGACTCACTCAGGCGCATCATCTTGTCTGGCGAGGCGCGCATCTTGGAACTACAGGCGGCCATCCGCGAGAAGTCGCTCAACTCCATCAACTCCATCCCGGGCGAGGCGGTCACGCTCGATTAGGCAGCCGATTCGGCAACGGCCTTGCGCTTCCTGGTGACGTGGTAGGCGGTCAGCACGGCCTGCGCCACCATGTCCAGCGCGGGCCGGGCCTCGCCGCCGCTATTTGGCACGTAGACCTTCGGCGTCAAGGTTCCTGACAGCGCCACACTGTCGCCAGCATCCAGCGCCAGCAGGGCCGCACATGTGGCTTTGTCGAAGGCGATGACGGAGACGAACAGGGGATCGGCTTCCGTGGCCACGCGCACTATGCAGGTGACGTAGGCATTGCCGCTCTTGCTGGTGCGTTCCATTGGTTTGCCGTGCAGCTTGCCGCCGATGAGTCCATCAATCATGAGTATTTCCTTCCCAGTTTTGGCAGCCGTTGCCGCCGTCTTGGTGGTAGTAGATGACGCCTTCCAGGTCGGACAGGCCGGCCGCCACTGGCTTGCCGCAAGCGCCGCGTCCTGTGACGTACTCGCAGGTGGAGCAGGATTGCGGCGTCATGGTCTGTGCCGGTTCAGGCTGTACGCGGTCGGCAGAACCGGCGCGTTCTTCGAGGATCGGTTCCGCCGCCACCGCATCTGGTCGGCGCTCCAGAATCTCCGCTTGGGTTGCCGGCGGCGAAGTCCAGACTTCAACCGGCTCGCGGTCGGCGAAGTGCACCAGCCACCACGTTGATCGTGGAGCAGCAGACAGCGCCGCCAAGATTTCCGGCTTGCTGGCGACGATGCGCGGCTTCCAGCGTTCGACAACCTCAGATGCGCCTCGCAGTTTGAGCCGGTCGCCGTTGACGTGAAGTTCCAGGCCGTCGGCGCGCGCTTCTTCGATCAGTGCGATGGCAGTCATATTTCCACCTCAACCGTGGAAGATGCCACCGAAGGTGCCGAAGGTGCCAAGCTTTTATGTCTGGCATCTACGGCATCTTCGGAAGAAGTTGGCATCTTCGGCGGTAGTCGCCACTCCCACCCACCGCGCATTCCGTCCTTGTGACGTTCGACCTTGATTGCGCTCGCGGCCCGCTGAATACTGCGTTTGGAATAGCCGGCCTGGTCAGTATTCTTGAATACATCGCCGGCTCGCATTGGCCCATCCGCCAGCAAGTCGGCAAGGAATCGCTTGGCATCGGCCAGGGTGCCGCCCACGTCGTCGTCGCCGGTCGCGTCCGCCGTCGCCAACAGTTCACGCGCCGCTCCTTCGACAGCTTCACCCCACAGTACAGACGAAGCAAAGATGCCCGGATACGTTTTCAGTTCGGCCTGAAGCAGATCGTATTCAAAGCCACCGTCATCCGGCCCGATGTTGGACTTGGCGCGACAGAACAAGCGCACAGTGCGGCCATCGTCACCTTCTTCCTGGTGCTTCGCCGCCACCAATACCACGCGGGCAAGTGCGCCGAAGGCCAGGCTTCCGGTCAGCCGTTCAACTGGATCGCGACCGCCGGTTCCCTTGGAGAAGTGCGTGATGCCCAACAGGGCACAGCGCATCGAACCGGCCAGATCAACCAGCGGTTGCAGCCCGCGCCGCACCTCGGCATTTTTGTGACTGTCACCCGCGATGGCGGAAACAATCGGATCAACGATCAGCAAGCGCACGTCGCCAATTTCGGCCAGCTTGCGCCGTAGCGGTTCCATGTCGCGGGCCGGGTCGAAGGATCGATGCTCATTGCCATCCCTCACGTCGGAGATGAAGTAGATGCGGGTCAGGTCGGCGCCCATCAGCGCCAGGCGCGGAATCAAGGTGTCGCGCGGATCGTCTTCGCCGCTCCAGATTACGACGTTCCCAGTCTCTGCCCCGGTGCCGTCGGGCCAGCGCCCGCCGCTCGTAATCGTCGCGGCCAATGCCATCGCAATCGTCGTCTTGCCGGTGCCTGGTGCGCCACCAAGGACGTGCATCTTGCCCGCCGCCAGCCAGCCCGGCCACAGCCAGGTTATCGGCTCCGGCTTCAGGTCGGATGCCCGGATCAGGCTCACGTCGCGCGCATATTCGCCCGCTGGCGCGTTTTCGTCCTCGGGTTGGTGCTCACCCCTTGCCGGTGCCTTCGCGTCCGCTATGGCGCGTTTTACGGCTTCCGGCCCGTCAAGGATGAACAGGTCGTTCATGTCCGTCATGTCGGGATCGCGGTCGGTGCCGAAGTCTGGGATTGCCAGCTTGCCGCCGACAACCCGCGCCGCCTCGGTTGCGTGGGGATCAGGCTCGCCAGTCGCCTTCACCAGATCGGCCAGAATCACCAGCGCCGCCGCCGGGTAGCGTTCGCGCATCGCCCTTGCCACCGCTGGCAGGTTGCCGGATGAAAGCGCCGCAATGGCAGGGTGTCCGGTCGCCGCCGATGCGGATAGCACGGTCGCCACGCCTTCACCGATCAGCAGGGTCAGGCCCGCGCCGTCGCCATCGGGCAGGCGTTCGGTTGCCCAATACCCGCCCACCTTGGTGCCACGTCCCTGAAGCGCGGCTTTCTTGCCGACCTCATCTATCAGTTCCACCGTTGATAGGCCATCACCTTGCTTGACCGGTGCCACCAACAATCTGCCGACCATCGGTTTCCCGCCCGACCACGGCACGCAACCGTA
>Ga0272446_1004378_pt1 | contig 16758 bp, 17 predicted proteins | sample YNPCB0061_FD_194587 | JGI IMG/M metagenome (GOLD analysis project Ga0272446, IMG submission 194587) | Hot spring microbial mat communities from Yellowstone National Park, WY, United States - YNP-CB-006-1 | ecosystem: Environmental > Aquatic > Thermal springs > Hot (42-90C) > Sediment | place... | reverse complement strand
CCCTTCAAGAATACGGGCGGCAGTGACAGTGGACACCCCCATGCCGTCACCCACGAACAGGATGACGTTTTTCGCCTTGCGCTCGTTGGCATGCAGCCGCTTGGATTCCCGGATGAACTGATTCCCCGCTTCGTACCACTGCTGCACCGACTCCGGCCCCTGGACGGCCGGGGTGGCAGCCATGGCGGGCAGCATGGAACCCCCCAGCATGGCGGCCGCAACGGCGACTGCGACAGCTTTCTTTGTAAACGCATGCATGATTTTTCCCCTCTCGTGAACAGATGGACTCTCCTGCGGCGGGTTTCCCCAACCGCGTGGCTCAGGGTAAAGGCGGCCCGTGACAGGGCAATGAAGAGTTGGTGACGGAGTAGAATACCCACCACCTCCTTATGGCAACGATCCTCCTCTGCACTCTCAACGCCCGGCATGCCCATGCGTCCCTGGGCTTGCGCTACCTGCTGGCCAATCTGGGGCCCCTGAAGGACAGGGCCGCGCTGCTCGAATTCACCATCCAGCGGCCCGCAGCGGAGGTGGTGGAGGCCATCCTGGAACACGCGCCGCAGATCGTGGGCTTCGGCGTCTACATCTGGAACGTCGAGGAGACGACCCGTGTCGTGGCGATGTTGAAGCGCGTCGCACCCGAGGTCACCATCGTGCTGGGCGGCCCCGAGGTGAGCCATGAGACGGAAGAGCAGACCATCGTGGGGCTCGCCGATTACGTGATCACCGGCTGGGGCGAGCTGAGTTTCCGCCGGTTGTGTGAGGACCTGATCCAGGACATGGCACCGGCAGGGAAAATCATCGCCGGCGAGGAACCACCGCTTGGCGCGTTGCGCTTTCCCTATGCCTTCTACACCGATGAGGACATCGCCCATCGTTTTGTGTATGTGGAGGCTTCCCGCGGCTGTCCCTACCGCTGTGAATTCTGTCTGTCGGCCCTGGACAAAACGGCCTGGCCCTTTCCGCTCGATGCCCTGCTCGGTGAGCTCGACATGCTGCATCGGCGCGGCGCCCGGCATTTCCGCTTCGTCGATCGCACCTTCAATCTCAACCCACGCACGAGCCTCCGCATTCTGGAGTTCTTCCTCGAGCGGCTGGATGAGAGGCTTTTCCTCCATTTCGAAGTGATCCCGGATCACCTGCCGGATGCCCTCCGGGCGGCCCTTGCCCGTTTCCCCGCTGGCAGCCTGCAACTGGAGATCGGCGTGCAGAGCTTCAATCCGCAGGTGCAGGCGCTCATTTCCCGCCGCCAGGACAATGCCAGGACAGAGACCAATCTGCGCTGGCTGCGCCAGCACACCCAGGCCCATCTGCACGTGGACCTGATCGTGGGTCTGCCGGGGGAGGACATGGCCAGTTTCGCCGCCGGATTCGACCGTCTGGTGACGCTCCGCCCCCACGAAATCCAGGTGGGGATGCTCAAACGCCTGCGGGGTGCCCCCATCTGCCGGCATACGGAAGCCTTCGGCCTGCGCTTCTCCCCGCATCCGCCCTACGAGATCCTGGCGACCGACCGCATCCCCTTCGCCGACATGCGGCGGCTCGCCCGTTTCGCCCGCTATTGGGATTTGATTGGCAACTCGGGCCGCTTCCCCCACACCCTGCCCCTTCTGCTCGGCGAGTCCCCTTTTGCCCGTTTCCTCGCCTTCAGTGACTGGCTTTGGCAAGCCACCCGGCAAACCCATGGCTTCGCCCTGGAACGTCTCTTCGACCTCCTGCACCGGGGACTTCCCGCGGTCCTGCACCTCAACGCCGCTGAGGTGGAGGCCGCGCTTGCTTTGGACTACCGCACAAGCCGCGCCCATGGCACGCCAGCCTTCCTGCGCAGCTGTCGGCTGCCGGCTGCCGACCGGGATACACGCCGCGCCCGCCAGCTCCGCCATCAGCAGGCGCAGCAGGTGGGCAAGAACTGATCCCTGCGCGAGTCGCCGCTCGACGCAGAGGGTGACGCAAAAAAAAACCCACGCGTCGTCCGCAGGACGAGACGTGGGCCAGGAGGCGCAGAGGATGAGTCCGTTTGACGCCCGGGCTGCCGCAGCCGGCTGGCCACGGAAGCCGGGCAGGAAACGGGAGCGGCAGAGGCTCTGCCACCCGAACGGGTCACCCAAACCCGTTCGTCCCGACCCCGAACGGGCGTTCGTTGCCGGATGGCGAAATCATCCCCAAAACGCCGCCGCGGCGGAATCCGACCAAGGGTATATGCCGAAAGTTATAGCTCTGTGACGCCCAGTCACACGATCAGTGACGGGAGGTGGGATTGGCGAAGGGCATGAGGTTCACGTAATAGCCCGCCAACCCCTGCAGAAGGTGCATGCGACGCCCTTCCCGCAGCAGACGCTCGAACGCTTCGGCGTCGAGGGGCCGGCTGAAGGAATAGCCCTGGATTTCATTGCACCCCTGGGCACGCAGGAAAGCGAGCTGGGCCTCGGTCTCCACCCCCTCCGCCAGCACGTTCAGGCGAAGATTGCACGCCATGGCGATGATGGCGCTGACGATGGCCGCGCCATCGGAATCGAGGGTGATGTCGCGGACGAAGCTTTGGTCGATTTTCAGGGTGTGGATGGGCAATCGCTTGAGGTAGGAAAGCGAGGAATAGCCTGTCCCGAAATCGTCGATGGAAATGTGCACGCCCAGCTCCCGCAGGCGGTTGAGGGCCGCGGCGTTGGCTGCGCTGTGCTCGAGAAGCAGCTCCTCGGTGATTTCCAGCTCCAAAAAGGATGACGGAAGGCCGGTTTCCTCGAGCACGCTGGCAACCAGCGCCGCCAGATCCCGTTGCAGGAACTGGCGGACGGAGAGATTCACCGCCACCCGCACCGGCGGCAATCCCTTGTCCTGCCAGGCGCGGTTCTGACGACAGGCCTCGCGCAGGACCCACTCCCCCACCGGGAGGATGAGCCCCGTTTCCTCGAGAAGAGGCACGAATTCATCCGGCGCCATGAGGCCCCGCTCGGGGTGACGCCAGCGCAACAGCGCCTCGGCGCCGATCACGTTGCCGCTTCGCAGATCCACCCGCGGCTGGTAGTGGAGGATGAACTCCTCCTTCACCAGGGCGCGACGCAGGGCGTTTTCCAATAGCAGCCGCTCCCGCGCGCGGGTATTCATTTCCGGAACGTAGAACTGGTAATTGTTGCGCCCGCAATCCTTGGCCCGGTACATCGCCGCATCCGCATTGCGCAGCAGCGTATCCAGATGCTCGCCGTCGTCCGGATAGAGGGTGATGCCGACGCTGGTGGTGACGAACACCTCGTGCCCGTGCAGGGTGAAGGGCTGGCTGAAACTGTCGATGATTTTCTGCGCCACCACCGCCGCCGCCTGACGGTCCTCCACATCCTCCACGATCACAGTGAACTCATCGCCCCCCAGGCGCGCCACGGTATCGCACTCCCGCACACAGCCCTTGAGCCTTTCCGCCGCAATGCGCAGCAATTGATCGCCTGCGTTGTGGCCTAGGGTATCGTTGATCGCCTTGAAGCGATCCAGATCGAGAAAGAGCACCGCCAGCCGCTGGTGATAACGGTCCGCCTGCGCCATGGCGTGGCTCAGCCGGTCGCGGAAGAGGGCGCGGTTGGGCAGGTCAGTGAGGGCGTCGTGATGCGCCATGTGGCGCATCGCCCGCTCGGTGCGTTTGCGTTCTTCGAGATCGTGACGCAGTTGCTCGTTCGCCCGTTTGAGCTCCAGGGTGCGCTGCGCCACCTCCCTTTCCAGCGCCTCATTGGCGTCGCTCAAGGCCGCCTGGGCCTGCTTCAGCTGACGCACCAGGGGCAGCCAGCGCCAGAACCCCAGGGCGAGCAACAGGTTGCCCAACACCCAGGCGCCATAACGCGTCACCTCGGTGAATTCGGGAAAGGGCGCCACCCACAGCGAGTGCCTGCCGTCACCAAACCCCAGGTTGAGAACGTCGCCAAAGAGGACGATGAAAAGTCCGGTAAGCAGCATGCCCCAGCCCGGATGACGGGACAGATCGGGCTCACGCCGGCTCATCCAGAGAAGCGCCAGGGCAATGGCCAGCACCACCGCCACCTTGAGCCCCTTCAATGCCAGCACTTCGTTTGGCAACACAAACGCCTCCTCAAGGCGTCGCCGCTTGCTTGTCCGCCGGATGCGGACGGCGGCTTGTCATTCTCGTGTAGCTGCGCCCCCTGCCGGATTACAGCTTGGGCCGTCCCTCGTGGGCATAGAGCTGATCACGCTTGTTTTGACAGACGAGACAGCGGGCCGCCGCGGGGTTGGCCAGGAGGCGATCGTAACCAATGGGCGCGCCACAGTCCACACACACCCCATAGGTACCCTGGGCCAGCCGCGCCCGCGCCGCCTCCAGCTCGCGCAGCTCGCGGATGTGGCGGTCGATCATCGCCGCCCCCAGATCGGCCAGCATGTCGGCCACCGATTCCTCCCCGACATCGGTCACCTGACCGGCAAGCTCGATGTAATGCTGCTCGCCGGAGCGCTCCAGTTCATCGCGCACCTCCTTGAGCAGGCGCTGGTATTCCTCCTGCAGACGTTTTTCCAGGGTTTGCAGTTCTTTCTTGGTCAGCACGGACATGGCGACTCTTCCCGTTGTTCGACAAAAACCGCCCCATTCTCGACCGGCGCGCCGGAAAATTCAACCGTCTTCCGCGCCACTGCGCCAAAGCCCAGCCGGCGCCTTGACGCAACGATCAGGGCGCCTCGCCGCCCCGGATGATGATCACTGCGATTCGCCGTGATCCATTCCCTCCCCTCTGCGGCAGGGGTAAGGCAGACAGCAAAACGCCTTGCGTTGTTTCACGTTAAAATACAACTTCTTTGCCCCGGTAGCTCAGTGGATAGAGCAACCCCCTCCTAAGGGGTAGGTCACACGTTCGATTCGTGTTCGGGGCGCTTGGATTCCGCCTCCCGGCAATCACGCCGGTGCCGAAGTCCCGCTCCTCAAGGATTTTTCGCTTGCGCGTCCCGGAAAATCCTCCGCCATTTGCCCACCTCGTGTCCCTCCTGTGCCCGGCCTTTGACCTGAGCCGCCTTTCGGCTTGCACCATGGACGGGTGAGGCGTAGGGGCCGATGCGCTGGGTCAACCGCGTGCGACCTTTGGGCATTTGCAGCGTCCCGCGGGGGAAACGGTGGCCGGACCTCATCCCGAGCCTCACGCCTAAGCATCGGGGCGGCTCATTCCTCCGCCACCATGGTGATATAGCCCACCGGGCACTCGTGGGCGCAGAGGCCGCAACCCTTGCAGTAGTCGTAGTCGAAGACATAGTGGCTGCCGTCGGCCGCGGGGGTCACTGTCTTGAGCACGGCGTTGTCGGGGCAGAGGGTGAAGCAGTTGTCGCAGGCCATGCAGTTGCCACAGGAAAAACAACGCGCCGCCTCGGCCGCGGCGGCGGCCGCCTCGAGACCCTCCTGCACTTCCCGATCCCCGTGGCGCTGCGCCACCGGCACCACGCTGGCTTCCTGGCGCGGGGCATGATCGAAATAGTGGAGATTGAGGCGGGATGGCCCCACCACGGGACCCCGCGCCGAAGCGGCTTCGGCTCGCCCCAGCAGGCGGGCGATGGCCGCCGCCGCGCGTGCGCCGTCGGCGATGGCGCCCGCCACGGTGCCGAGACCCGGCCGGCAGTCGCCACCGGCGAAGAGGCGGCTGCCCGCGGCGAGGCGGCCCTCCTCATCGATGCGCAGGAATTCGCGCTGTCCCAGCAATTTTTCCAGGCCCGCCTCGTCCACCACCTGGCCGATGGCGGGGATCACCTGTTCCACTTTCAGCACGGATTCCGTGCCTTCGAAGGCGTGCAGGCGCAGCCGTTCGCCTTCCCTGAGTTTCCGCGCGTGGACGAGCTCCACCCCCACCACCCGCTCCCCGCGCAGGATGAGCCGGCGCACCATGCGGTTTTCGTGGATGATGACGCCCTCTTCCACGGCCTGGGCGATTTCATCGGGGGCCGCGCGCATCCGCTCGTGCTCCGGCACATCACGAGCCGGGATGCGTTCATGGGTGATGAGGTGCACCGCCCGCACGCCCGCGCGCCGGAGAATGCGCGCCACGTCCACCGCCGTGTTGCCACCACCGATGATGGCCACCTCGTCCCACGCCGGCACCGCGCCTTCCGCGAGCCAATGGCGCAGCAGATCGAGGCCGTAATGGAGATCGCGGGGCACCGCGCCTTCGACGCTGAAGGGGCGGCTTTTCTGCGTGCCCACGGCAAGGAAGACGGCGGCATATTCCGCCTCCAGCTCCTCGAGGGAAAAATCCCGCCCCAGCCGCTCGTGGAAGCGGCATTCGATGCCCGTGGCCAAGAGCCGGGTGATTTCACCGTCGAGCACCGCGCGCGGCAGGCGGTAGGGCGGAATGGCGGTGCGGGGAATGCCGCCCGCCTGGTTGAGGGCTTCCAGCAGCACCGGCTGGATGCCGCGCCGCAGAAGCTGCCAGGCACAGGAAAGCCCCGCGGGGCCGGCGCCGACGATGGCCACGCGTGGCGCATCGGGGGGCGGCGAAGTCACCGGATAGGCCCAGTCGCGGGCAAGGGCGGCATCACCGAGAAAACGCTCCAGTCCGTGAATGTTGAGCGCCTGGTCGTAGCCGCCGCGATTGCACGCGGATTCACAGGGATGGGGGCAGACGCGGCCGGTGCTGGCGGGCAGGGGGTTGGCGGCAACGAGGATCCGCCAGGCTTCTTCCGCATCCCCCCGCGCAAGACGGTCGATCCAGGCCTGGGGATCCTCGCCGGCAAGACAAGCCCCATGACAGGGCGCCACCCCGTGCACGTGAGTGGGGCGCTCGATGCGCCAGGTACCGGTTTTGAACGCTGTGGCCGTGCCCGGCAGGGCAAAGCCGCCGGGGGTGACGATCACGCCCATTGGCCCCCTCCCCGCCGCACGGTGTCGGCGCTTTCCGTATCAAGCCCCCCGGCCGTGGCGCGCAGCCCATAGCGCTCGATATTGGCATCGGCCAGTGCCTGCAGATGGGCGAGCTCCTCCCGTGCCCGCGGGTCGTCGGCGAAGAGATGGGCAAAGCGGCCCTGGAGTTTCAGATACTCGGTCACCGGCTTGGGCTCTCTCAAAGGCAGCACGCCCACCACGGAACCCCTCTCCAGCTCCACCAGGGGAAAGAGCCCTGTTTCCACCGCCAGCCGCGCCACTTCGATGGACAGCGCCCCCTCATGCCCCCAGCCCAGGGGACAGGGGGAATGCACAAGGAGGAAACTGGGTCCCGGCAGGGCGAGGGCACGACGGACCTTTTTGCGCACATCCGCCGGATAGGCCACGGAGGCGGTGGCGGCATAGGGGATGTGATGGGCGGCGATGATGCTGAGGATGTCCTTCTTCAGGTGGCGCTTGCCCATGCGTGCACGGCCCGCGGGGGAAGTGGTGGTGGCGGCGGCATGGGGCGTGGAGCTGGAGCGCTGGATGCCGGTGTTCATGTAGGCTTCGTTGTCGAAACAGACATAGAGCACCTCATGGCCCCGCTCCAGCATGCCGGACAGAGCCTGGAAGCCGATATCGAAGGTGCCCCCATCACCGCCGAAGGCCAGCACCCGGGTGGATTTGCCCTGGGCCTTCAGGGCCGCCTCCATGCCGGCGGCCACGGCGCCGGTGTTTTCGAACAGGGAATGCAGCCAGGGCACACGCCAGGCGGATTCCGGCCAGGGTGTGGTGAAGATTTCCAGACAACCCGTGGCGTTGGCAATCATCACATCGGGTCCTGCCGCTTCGAGCACCAGCCGCGCCGCCAGTGCCTGGCCGCAGCCCAGACAGGCGCGGTGACCGCTGGTCAGTCCGGAAAAGCGCGGCTGGTTGGCGCGCAGATTGTCGAGGCTTACGGTCTCATTTGTCATGACCCGCCCTCCGGCAGTTTTTGCACATCGAGATCGAAAATGCGGAAGGGCCCCGGCCGCGGCGGCAGACTGGCGAGCAGCCGCGGCAGCAGATCGAGGGGCACGTCGCGTCCCCCCAGGCCCACGGCAAAGCCATGCACCTGCGGCGGCCGATCCAGCTCGGCCAGTGCGGCGCGCACCTCGGCGGTGACAATGCCCCCCGCGCCGGGGGAAATCGCCCGCTCCAGCACCACCAGACGCTCGAGCCCTGCTGCGGCCGCGCGCAGCGCCGCGGCGGGGAAAGGCCGGAAGCAGCGCAGATGCACAAGGCGCAAGGGACGGCAATCGGCATAGACCTCCCGCGCATCGGCGAGGGTGCCGAAAATGGAGCCGAGGGTGAGCACGCCGGTACGCGCTTCGCTGTCCCCTTCCATCCGCAGAAGGCCGCCGCTGGCGCGACCGGTCGCCGCCGCCCATTCCTCATCCACGCGGGGAATCACCTCCAGCGCGGCAAGCAGCGCCCGGTGATGCAGCTCGCGCATTTCCGCATAGTACTCAGGCCCCACCAAGGTGCCGAAGGTTTTCGGATGGAGGGGATCGAGGGCGCGGGCAAAGCGGTAGGGGGGTAGGAAACGGTCCACCACCTCCTGCTCCGGGAGTTCAATGGCCTCCAGGGTGTGGGTGAGGGTGAAGCCATCCACGCACACCATCACCGGCACTTCCAGGGTCTCGGCGATGCGGAAGGCCTGGATGGTGGTATCCACCGCCTCCTGGTTGTCGCTGCAGTAGAGCTGCACCCAGCCCGCATCCCGCATGGCCATGGAATCCTGCTGGTCGTTCCAGATGGAAAGGGGGGCCGACAGGGCGCGGTTGGCCACCGTCATCACCAGCGGCACGCGCAGGCCGGCGATGTTGTAGAGCACCTCGCCCATGAGGAGCAAACCCTGGGAGGCCGTGGCGGTGTAGGCGCGGGAACCCGCCATGGCCGCGCCGAGCACCACCGAAGCGGCGGAGAACTCGCTTTCCACACTCACCAGCTCGCAGCTGGCGGCGCCGTCGGCCACCATTCTGGCGATGTGCTCCACGATGTGTGTCTGCGGCGTGATGGGATAGGCCGCCACCACCTGGGCGCGCGCCGCCACCACCGCCCGCGCGATGGCCTGGGAACCTTCAAGGGGCTGTCGCATGGATGCGCTCCCGCCAGCGTCCCGCCTCCACCGCCGCGGCGGCGGCTTCGATGAGGCGGAGATTCGCCTCAAGCACCGGCCCGCGGAAACGCGCTTTAAGGGCGCCCGCCAGGGCCGTCAGGGGCAGAAGACCGGTGAGTGTGAAAAAGGCGGCGGCAAGCGCCGTGTTGGGCACCGGCCGGCCCAGGTATTCCTGGGCAAGCCTTGTCGCGGGCAGCGCCACCGCCTCCACGCCCGCGGGTGGCTTTGTGCCATCCATCAGCACCGCGCCCCCTTCCTTGAGGCCGTCGAGCACGCCCGGCACGTGGAGGAGGGCCGGGTCCTGAATGATGAGAAAATCCGGGTGCAAAATCTGATTGCGGCGACGGAAGGGGAAACGGGCCAGGCGCACGAACGCCGTCACCGGCGCCCCCCGTCGCTCGGCACCAAAAGCGGGGAAGGCCTGGGCATGCCAGCCCTCGTCGATGGCGGCGGTGGCGAGGAGATAGGCCGCCACCACGTTACCCTGGCCGCCCCGGCCGTGAATGCGGATTTCGATCACAACTTGTGCCTCGGGTACGCGTTTGGGCCCCGCCGGATGAGGCGCTCAGGACGCTTTCGCGCGGGGGGAAGGGCAAGCCGTGTTGTGCTCATGGCCATGGCCTGGCAGATTTGACGATCGCACCTCATGCTGCCACGGGATGCTGCAGGAAACAATGACCCGAAACATTGGCAACGAAATCACCGGGACGAAAATCGCGGAGTCGCAGGAGTGTGCGGATGAAACCCTGGCGATCCGGCTTGCCGAGCGGGGCTTCATCGTCCTGCCCGAGTTTCTGCCCGCCGCGGAGGTGGCCGCCCTGCGGCGGGAACTCCTCGCCCTGCGCGCCGCGGGCGCTTTCCGCCCGGCCACGGTCTCCCGGCAGCACCGGCTGGCGCCCACCATCCGCAGCGATCTCATCCACTGGATCGAGGAGGATGAGGCAGGCGAGGCCACGCGCGCCTGGTTTTTGCGGCTCGAGCGGCTGCGCAGGACCCTCAACCGCGTCGCTTTTCTCGGCCTCATGGAGCTGGAAGCCCATTTCGCCATCTACGAGCCGGGGGCCCGTTATGCGCGCCATCTGGACCGCTTCCGGGACAATGCCCGCCGCGTCGTGACCGCCATCCTCTATCTCAACGAAGACTGGCGCCCGGAGGATGGCGGCGCCCTGCGCCTGTGGCTGGATGAGGCCGGCAGGGAGGAATCCATCGACGTGCTGCCGGCGGGGGGGACGCTGGTGCTCTTCTTGAGCGGCCGTTTCTGGCACGAGGTGTTGCCGGCGCGCCGCGCCCGACTATCCCTCACCGGCTGGTTTCTCGCCCGCCCTTGATGCGCCGGATGGCAGGCCGGCTGCCGGACGGGGCCGGCCCAGCCTCGCGCGGCTGTCTTTTGGCCGTTGCGGGATCGGTGGCGTCTTCCCCGGCGGCAGGGTGCGCCCTGCACCACCCCGCCCCGGTGGTGTGCGCCGCAGCAGACGGTAATGGGGCTTTTGTCGGTTGGGGATGGCGTGGTTGGCCATGTCTTCTCACCCTCTGGCGGGCCGCGCCGGTCTGGTCCACAATGGGCCCATGCGTCCAACGGCCCCGGCGCGCACCCGCGTCCTCATCATGGGGGCGGCGGGGCGCGATTTCCACAACTTCAACACCGTCTTCCGCGACCGGCCCGAATACGAGGTCGTGGCCTTCACCGCCACCCAGATTCCGGACATCGCCGGCCGCCTCTATCCCGCGCCCCTGGCCGGACCCCTTTATCCGGACGGCATTCCCATCGTGGAGGAGTGGGACCTGCCGCGACTGATCCGCGAGGAAGCCATCGACGAGGTGGTCTTCTCCTACAGCGACGTCTCCCATGAGCACGTCATGCACGTGGCCTCGCGGGTGCAGGCGCTGGGAGCGGGTTTTCGCCTCCTGCCCCCGCACCTCACCATGCTCAAAAGCCGCAAGCCCGTCATCAGCGTCACCGCCGTGCGCACTGGTTGCGGCAAAAGCCCCGTGGCCCGCCACCTCGCCGCCCTCCTTGATGCAGCGGGACTTGTCCCCGGCATCATCCGCCATCCCATGGCCTATGGCGATCTTGCCGCCCAGGCGGTGCAGCGCTTCGCCAGCCTCGCCGACCTCACCGCCCAACACTGCACCATCGAGGAGATGGAGGAATACGAGCCGCACCTTTTGGCCGGACACCGGGTTTATGCCGGCGTCGATTATGGACGCGTGCTCGCCCTGGCGGAAGCGGAGGCCGATGTCATCCTCTGGGATGGGGGGAACAACGACCTGCCCCTCATCGTCCCCGACCTCGACCTCTGCCTGGTGGATCCCCATCGCGCCGGCCACGAAACCGGTTATTTTCCCGGCGAGGCCAACCTGCTGCGGGCGCAGGTGGTGATCATCACCAAGGCCGACAGCGCAAGCCCCGCCCAGCTTGACACCGTGCGCGCCAACATCCGGCGGGAAAACCCCCACGCCGTGGTCATCGAATCCGCCATGCCCCTCACCGCCGATGCGCCGCAGCATGTCCGGGGCAAACGGGTGCTGGTGGTGGAGGACGGCCCCACCCTCACCCACGGCGGCATGGCCTATGGTGCCGGCGTCCTCGCCGCCCGCCAACTGGGCGCCACGCTGGTGGACCCGCGTCCCTTCGCCGTGGGCAGTCTGCGTCACGCCTTCGCCCAGTATCCCCACCTCGGTCCGGTGCTGCCGGCGCTGGGGTACAGCCCGCGGCAGATTCAAGAACTGGCGCAGACCCTTGGCGCCGCCGAGTGCGACGCCGTGGTGATTGCGACACCGGTTGACCTGTCGCGCCTGATGGACATCCCGCACCCGGTATGCCGGGTCCGCTACGAATATGCTGATCGCGGCGAGCCGACCCTCGCCGAAGTGGTGAAGCACTGGATGCGGAGCTTAAACGGGCAATAGCGGCGCGGGGCCCCGCGGGGATAAGAGGGCGAACCACCCTGATCGCTTCCATGAGCCGCGCTGCCCCGCCCCAAGGGGAGGGGATGAAACGCTTGGCGTGGTTTCACGTTAAACCCAGATTTGTCATTAGGGCGCGCGATGATGGCGAGCCGGGTTTCGAGCAGATTCGCGCACGGGCGACGAGCCCATAGCGAGGCCTATGGGTGAGGAGCACGGGTGCGAAGATGCCGAAAGACGGCCGCCAGGGCGCGCGCAGGCGGGGAGAAAATAGCAACGCAGATGCGATTCGACTCACCAAAGCGCCAATCGAAGGCACAAGCCGGCCTAATGACAAATCTGGGTTAAACTAACGCCTCTTCGGCCAGCAGGAATCCCCATGCAAGCGCACAACGACTACCTCGTGCTCACGGCGAGCGGCGATGACAGGGTGGGACTGGTGGAAGCCTTCACCGCCAGGATCACCGAGACTGGCTGCAACATCGAGCAAAGCCGCATGACCGTGCTGGGGGGACAATTCGCCATCCTCATGCTGGTGTCGGGGCCGTGGAATGCCCTGTCGAAACTGGAGGGCCAGCTCGAATCCCTCGGCCGCCAGCTTGGCCTTGCCATCACCTACAAACGCACACGGCAGCGGGAGCAACGGGAGCCTACCCTGCCCTATCACGTGGAAGTGGTGGCCCTCGACCATCCGGGCATCGTGCACAAACTGTCCCGTTTCTTTGCCAGCCGCGGCATCAACATCGAGGAACTTTCCACCGACACCTACCCCGCCCCCCACACCGGCACGCGCATGTTCTCCGTGCACATGGACGTGGGAGTGCCGGCCAGCACCCACATCCCCGCCCTGCGCGCGGATTTCTTCGACTATTGCGACGATCTGAACCTGGACGCCACCTTCGAGCCCGTCCGGAGCTGACCATGGCCTCCGCCTGCACACCACGCCAGCCCGACCTCAGTGGGGTGGAGGTCGTGCGCCTCGAGGAGTCTCCTCCCGACTACCGCGCAGCCCTTGCCCGCGCCAACGAGGAGGCGGCGCGGCGTCTTGCCTCGCCCATGCTCCTCTCCTGGTATGACCAGGACCGGAATTTCGAAGCGCCGCAACACGTCTCCGAATGCCATGGAGAGGCCGCGGTGCCCGGCTACGTGGACTACGCCCTGTCGCGGGGCGCGGTCCTGGCCATCGACTTCGACGACGGGCGCTTCGTTTTCTTCTACCGCGAGGCGCTGTAGGCCTCATTCGTACACCTCGACACAGGTGCCGGTACGCGCCCGGGGATGCGGGCCGCAAAGCGCCACGATGCGCGCCGCCACCTTGCTGGCCGGCATGCCGATGCGGGCACCGGCATACTGCACCTGCATGTCGGTGGCCACCCGGCCGGGGCAGACGGCAAAGACCCGCACGCCGGCCGCCGCCACCTCCTGATCCAGGGCCTGGGTGAAGCCCACCACACCGAACTTGGTGGCGCTGTAGACGGCGAGTCCCCCCGCCGCGTAGAGCCCCACACCGGAAGCGACGTTGACGATGGTGCCCTGCCCGGCGCGCAGCATGAAGGGCAGGATGGCGCGGGTGACGAAACAAAGTCCCGTCAGGTTGACTGCCACCACCCGCGCGATGTCTTCGTAACGGGCTTCCTGGAACGGGCCGTGACGCAGGATGCCGGCATTGTTGACCAGCACATCGAAACGGTTGAGGAAACGGGCGGCCTGCTCCACGAACTGGCGCACGCTGGCAGCGTCCGCCACATCCGCCGCCATGCCCCACACCTGCGCGGCGTCGAAGTGCATGAGCGCCCGCTCCACGCTCGCCTGATGCTGCGCGCAGAAGGCCACCCGCGCCCCCCGCGCAACGAAAGCCTCGACGGTGGCAAGACCGATGCCCCGCGCCCCGCCCGTCACCACCACACCCCTGCCGGAAAACGCCTCCATCCCTGACCCCCGATTCCCCCGCTCAAGGCGAGTGGCAAAGAATAAAGGCACACGGCCGGCGGCGGCAGCTATGGACTGCCCGCCCTGTTCCAGTAAAATGCTAGGTTTTCACAGCATTTGTCACCTGCCCGGGGACAGACAGGCCCATGATGGACATTCCTGAGAACGAATCCTCCCTCTTCGACGAAGCGGCCGCGGCGGTGGTGGACCTCGGCAACCGGATGATGGACCGGAACAAGGATGCCGACCCGTGGGACGTCGCCTCCGGCCTGCTCGCCGGCGCCATCCAGTACTGGCTGTACGCGCACCAGCCGTGCACCGATCCCTATTGCGAATCCTGCGCCGAGGTGGCGACGGCGGAGCAGCGCATGAAGCTGCTCCTGGAAGAAACCAAGGAATTCGCCGAGGAAAGCGATTACTACCACAGCCCCACCGACGCCAACGTGGGGCGGGCCTGAGGCCTCCACCCTCAGCTTAAGGGTCTGAGCACCCCATCCTCCAGGGCGAGCACCCGCTGCATGCGCGAGGCGAGCTCCCCATCATGGGTGACGATGACGAGGCTCAAGCCCAGCCGGTCGTTGAGCCCCAGCATCAAATCCAGCACGCCCGCCGCCGTTTTCCGGTCCAGATTGCCGGTGGGCTCGTCCGCCAACACACAGGCCGGCTGTGTCACCAGGGCGCGCGCCACCGCCGCCCGCTGACGCTCCCCACCCGAGAGCTCTCCCGGTTTGTGGCTTAAGCGATGGGCAAGCCCGACCTGCGCCAGCATCTCCGCCGCCTGCTGCCGCGCCACCGCGGGCGGGGTGCGGCGGATGAGTAGCGGCATCATCACATTCTCGAGCGCGGTGAATTCCGGCAGCAGATGGTGGAACTGATAGACGAAGCCCAGGGCCTCGTTGCGCAGTCGTCCCCGGTCGGCATCGTTCAAGGCCTGCATGTCGCGGCCGAGGATGCGCACCTCGCCCCGGTCCGCCGCATCCAGGCCGCCCAGCAGGTGTAGGAGTGTGCTTTTGCCGGAACCGGAAGCACCGACAATGGCCACCCGCTCACCCCGCCGCACTTCCAGATTCACATCCACCAGCACCGGCACCTCCACCCTGCCCTGCCAATAGGATTTGGCCAGCCCGCGGCAGCTCAGCACCAGCCCGACATCTTTCGCGGAGTCATTCATAACGCAATGCCTCCGCGGGATTGGTGCGCGACGCCCGCCAGGAGGGATAGAGGGTCGCCAGCAGCGACAGCACGAAGGAAACCGTCGCGATGGCGACCACATCCCAGGTCTGCACCTGCGAGGGCAATTCGGAGATGTAATAGACATCCTTGGCCAGGAAATGCACGCCGAACAGCCGCTCGATGGCCGGCACCACCACGTCGATATTGGCGGCAAGCAGCACCCCGCCCACCACGCCGGCCACGGTGCCCACCAGACCAATGAGCGTGCCCTGGACGATGAAGATTTTCATGATGCTGGCCGGAGTGGCCCCCAGGGTGCGCAGGATGGCGATGTCCGCCTGCTTGTCGGTGACCACCATCACCAGGGTGGAGACGATGTTGAAGGCGGCCACGGCGACGATGAAGAACATGATCACGAACATCACCCGCTTCTCCATCTGCACGGCGCGGAAGAAGTTGGCGTTCTGCTGCGTCCAGTCGCGGATGAGGAGGTTGCCCGGCAGAGCCACCGCCAGTTGCCGGCTCACCTCAGGAGCGGCGAAAAGATCGGTGAGCTTGAGCCGCACCCCCGACACCGCATCGCCCATGCGGTAGAGCCGGGCGGCATCCTCCATGTGCACGAAGGCAAGCCCGGCATCGTAGAGATTCATGTCCACCTCGAAAATGCCCACCACGGTGAACTGCTTGAGCCGCGGCAGAATGCCCGCGGGCGTGACATTGCCCTGCGGCGCGATCACCGTGACCTTGTCGCCAAGCCGCACGCCCAGGGCATGGGCAAGCTCCACGCCGAGGATGATGCCGAATTCGCCTGGCTTGAGATCGGCAAGCCGGCCCTGCTTCATGTGCCGGCCGATGTCTGCCACCTCGTCCTCTCGCTCCGGCAGGATGCCGCGGATCAGCGCCCCCTGCACCGCCTGGTCGAAGGCCAGCATGCCCTGCCCCAGGATGTAGGGGGCCGCGCCCTTAACCTGCGGGTGCGCCCGGGCCGCCTCCATGACCTGGCGCCAGTCGGCAAGCACGCCACCGAAGCTCGATATCTCCACGTGCGAAGCCACCCCCAGGATGCGGGCCCGCAACTCCTGCTGGAAGCCGTTCATCACCGAAAGCACCGTGATGAGGACGATGATGCCCAGGGCGATGCCCAGCATGGAGATGAGAGAGATGAAGGAAATGAAGTGGTTGCGCCGCTTGGCGCGGGTATAGCGCAGGCCGACGAAAAGCTCGTAGGGCGTCACGGAGCAACACCGGGCAAAAACACGGAGCGGCAGTGTGCCACAGCCCCGGCACCCTTGGCCAGCCGGCTGCCTCCCGCTACGAGCGACCGAGCCCCTGAACCCCCTTAAGTTTTGCTTTTGACCGACGATAACGACTTTAAGATAATGATATCCCTTTTTGCCACGATACCTCATCGCCTTGGAGAAAAACCGTGATCCCTCATAGCCATCGCATCCGCCTGAGCCTCTCCGAATTCCTGCTGCCCCCATCGAGGACGGCCTGGTGGATGCCTGTATTGCAGTCGAAACGGAAGCCCGCTACCGGGACCCCCCCCGCCCCCACCCACCGCATCTTCACCGTCATGGAAAACGGCCAGTTGCTCGGCATCGTCAGCGAGCGTCAGGCGGCGCTCTTTCCCGACCGCATCTTCGCCGATCTTTTGCTGCTGCGCCCGCCGCCGACAGGGGCTGCCACCACCCGCCTGGAGCAGACCCTGGCCAGGCTGGAAGAGGGACCCTGGGACGCCTGCCGGTGACCAACG
>Ga0272446_1004377_pt1 | contig 16758 bp, 13 predicted proteins | sample YNPCB0061_FD_194587 | JGI IMG/M metagenome (GOLD analysis project Ga0272446, IMG submission 194587) | Hot spring microbial mat communities from Yellowstone National Park, WY, United States - YNP-CB-006-1 | ecosystem: Environmental > Aquatic > Thermal springs > Hot (42-90C) > Sediment | place... | reverse complement strand
CGCGCTCATGGCCGGGAAATGGCACCTCGGGGCCCCTGGTCCGGTGGCGCGGGGCTTTGAAGAGTATTACGGCATCGTCGGCGGCTTCGACAGCTTCTGGGACGCGTCCAAGTACACGCGCCTGCCGCCCGAACGCCCGCAGCGCAAATACCCGGAAAACGGCTTCTACGCCACCGACGCCTTCACCGATCACGCCATCGAGTTCCTGGCGGGCGCCCGCAAGCGCCGCCGGCCCTTCTTTCTCTATCTGGCTTACACGGCGGCCCACTTCCCTTTGCACGCGCCCAAGCACCTCATCGACAAGTACGTGCCCGTTTACGAAAAGGGTTGGGACGCCATTCGCGAGGCTCGTTTCCGCCGCCTGCGCGAAGCCGGTTTGATCGATCCCCGATGGGAATTCACCCCCCGCAGCATCGTCGGCCCCAATCGCGTCTCGAACATCAACGGCTGGGCGCCGAAGCAGAATCCCGCCTGGGATTCCATCGACCCGGAGCGCCGCGCCGACCTCACCCGCCGCATGGCCATTTACGCCGCCATGGTCGAGGCGATGGACCGCAACATCGGCCGCGTCCTTGCCGACCTGGAAAAGAACCGCGAGCTCGACAACACGCTCATCATCTTCTTCTCCGATAACGGCGCTTGCGCCGAGTGGGACCCCTGGGGCTTCGACATCAAGAGCGGTCCCGACAACATTCTGCACAAAGGCGCAGATCTGGCCCGCATGGGACAGCCTGGGACCTATCACAGCTACGGCTCCGGCTGGGCTAACGCCTGCAACACCCCTTTCCGCCTTTACAAACACTACACGCACGAAGGCGGCATCACCACGCCGTTCATCGTCCACTGGCCCGCCGGCGTGCAGCGCCCCGGAACCATCGAAAAACAACCCTCCCACCTCATCGACTTGATGCCCACCTTCGCCGAACTGGCCGGCGTCGCGCCCCCCAAGGTGGAAGGCGTCAGCCTGACGCCGCTCTTCGAAGGCAAATCCATCCAGCGCGGGCCGCTGTTTTTCGAGCACGAGGGCAGCCGCGCCGTGCGCGACGGAAAGTGGAAGCTCACCGCCGTGGCGGCCAATGGACCTTGGGAGCTGTACGACATGGAGGCCGACCGCACGGAGATGCACAACCTCGCCGCCAAGCATCCCGAGCGCGTGCGCGCCATGATCGCCCAATGGGAAGCCTGGGCGCGCCGCGCGCAGGTCATCCCCTGGATTTGGTCGCCCCAGTATCAGCCCTCTACGTCACCGTAGACTGAGGCCGCCGTCCACGGCCATGATCTGGCCGGTGATGAAGCCGGGCGCCTTCAAAAAATACAGCACCGCATCGGCGACCTCCTCCGCCGTTCCGGCGCGCTGCGCCGGCGTCGCCCGCACCATGCTTTCGGCTTCCGCGTCCAGTTCGCCGAAAGCAATCACGCCCGGCGCCACCGAGTTCACGGTGATGTCCGGCGCGAAAGCCTTGGCTAAGGCCTGAGTCAGCATGATCACGCCCGCCTTCGAAGCGCAGTAGTGAGCGTGCATGGCCCAGGGGCGCAAGCCCCCCAGCGAACTGATGTTCACGATGCGCCCTCCTCCCTGCCGCTTCATCAAACGCGCCGCTTCCCGGCAGCAGAAAAACACCGCTTTCAAATTGACCGTATGAATGAAATCCCAGTCGGCTTCGGTGAGCTCCAGCGGATCCACGCGCGCAAAGCGCGCCGCGTTGTTTACCAGCCCGTCGAGCCGCCCGCAGCGCCGCTCGACTTCGCCGAACATACGCTCGATTTCGGCCACGTTTTCCAGATCGGCCCGCACCAGCTCAGCGCCGCCGCATTCGGCCGCCGTACGGCGGGCCTCCTCCTCCGAACGGTGATAGTGGATCACCACGCGCGCGCCCTCGCGCGCCAGCCGTAAGGCGATGCCACGCCCGATGCGCTTGGCCGCCCCGGTCACCAAAACTGTCTTCCCTTTCATGTTTGCGGGTCCCCGTGAATTTCGATCTCCTCCGGTTCGACGCCCTCCGGCGCCGGCTCGGGCAGCCGCCCCGTCAGGTCCGCCCATGCCCAAAACAGCGCCGTCATCGAACTTAAAATGCCTGAGGCGGCTCCAATTTGCCGCGGATCAAACCTGCCCGACGCCAGTCCGGCGCCCGTCATCGACAACATCATCGTAGCCCAGGTGAGCGTCTCCAAGGTCGAAAACACCCGCCCGCGGAAGTCGTTGGATACGTGCCGCAGCAGTTGCGAAAAATTCAGCACCGAACTCACCGCCACCCCGGCCCGCGACAGCGCCATGAAGAAAAGCGCCCCGCCGAAGGTCGGCATCTGGCTGAAAAGCACGTACGCGCCGCCGTGAATGACGTAGGAAATGGCGATGGTTCTCTTGTAGCCTTCGAAACTCAACCGCCGCCCGAGCCAGTGGCCCACCGCGCCGCCGGTCAGCAATCCCACCCCGGCGAAGCCCCACAGGATGCCCGTGCCGGCCGGTCCCAGCCCAAACACCTGTTCGCCAAACAGCGGGAACAGAATCTGCGCCGCTCCCCCGCCGGTGGCCCATCCCACATGAATCATGGCGATGCCCAGCACCAGGGGGAAGCTCCGCATGTAGCGCAGTCCCTCCATGTATTCACGCCAGGGCCGCACCACGCGGTCCTCGGACAGATCGCGCCGCTCGGCTCGGAAACCCGTCTCCGCCGCGCGCAGGCGGCTGACGCAGAGCGCCGAAAACAAGAACGACGAAGCATTGAAGACGAAGGCCCATTCGAAGCCCAGCCACGCCGTGCTCAGCCCGCCGAGAAAGGTGCCCAGCGTAAGGGTGGTCCATTGCGTGGTTTGTGTCAGGGCGTTCGCCGTGTGCAGTTCCTCCCGGCTGGCGATCACCGGCAGAATCGCGCCCCGCCCGCTGGTAAAAAAAGGCGACGCCGACATCAGCAGACCGCTCAACAAATACAGCAGCCACCTGTCGGACCGCCCGATGGTCAAAATGAAGCACAGCGCCACCGCCGCGCGCGCGATGTCGCTGGCGATCATGATGCGCTTGCGGTCAAAGCGGTCCAGCACCACTCCCGCCACCGGCCCGGCGAGAATCACCGAAACGGCCCGCGACAGCATGACGCCGGTCACCACCAGGCCCGATCCGGTCAAGTGCATGGCCAGACTGAAAACGGCGATGTTGTTGAAGTGGTCCCCCACTTCGCTCACCACCTGCCCCATCCACATGCGGCGGTAGTTGTGGTTGCGCCGGAGAAGATCCACAAAGCCCGCCATCAGAGCCTCTCCGAGACGTACACGCCCGCCAGAATGAGCATTCCGCCCGCCACCAGTCCTCCGGTAACCGTCTCGCCCAGGAGCGCCGACCCCAGCACTGTCGCTAGCAAGGGCTGCACGTAGGAGACCGTAGAAACGCGCGTCGCCGGAATGTGCGTAAGCGCGTAATAGAAGATCAGGTAGCACACCACCGAGGGGAAGGCGGCCATGTAGGCCAGCGCCGCCCACGCCTTGGCGCTCACCGCCCCGAAGGGAAAGCCGGCGCCCAGCCACCAACCTATCGGCGCCAGCACCGCCGCCCCGGCCCAATAGGCGACGGTGTTCACCGTGATGCTGTCGTGGCGTTTCGTCACTTCCTTGCTGCCCACTGTGAACAGCGCGAAGGTGAGTCCGGCGAGCAGCACCAGAGCGTCGCCGCTTGGCGACGCGCCCGCGCTCTTGGCGGGCGACAGATTCAGCACCGTGACCCCCGCCAGCGCCACGCCCATACCGGCCAGTCTTTTCAGGTTCAGCTTCTCCAGCCCCCTGGCCGCCGCCAGCAAAAGCACCATCACCGGCGTCAGTCCGATCATGAACGCCGAGTGGCCCACGCTGGTCCGGTTCAATCCGGAAACGAAGAAAATCTGGTTGAGCGCCACGCCGAAAATCCCCAGCATCGCCAGGGCGGGCACGTCGGCGCGGGTCCAGCCGCCGGGCTTCCCCCGGGATTTCCAAAGATACACCGGCAGGATGAACAGCGCCGCCAGCGACGTCCTCAGGCAGCTCAACAACAGCGGCGGAAACTCTCGCAGCGCCGCCTTGGCGATCACGAAATTGAGCGACCAGAAAAACACCATCAGGCCGAGCAATGAGTAAAGCTTCAGCCAAGACGGCCGCCGGGCGCTTGCCTCCTTCAACCGACTGTCTCTTCCTTCGTGGTGATGCTCCGCAGGTATTCGAGATCCAGTGGATACCCGAAACCCGGCTCGTTGCTCACCGGAATCGTTCCCCTCGGCGTGGTTTCCACGGCCGGAACGATGATGTCCCGCGCCCAGTAGCGCTTGCTGGCCGACACATCGCCCGGCAGCACAAAGTTCGGCAGCGTCGAAAGCGCAATGTTGTGGGCCCGTCCCACGCCCGACTCGAGCATCCCCCCGCACCACACCGGAATCCCCGCCGCCTGCGCCGCGTCATGCACCCGCTTGGCCTCCAGAAAGCCTCCCACCCGTCCCAGCTTGATGTTGATGATCCGGCAAGCCCGCAGACGGATGGCCTGTTCGGCGTGGCGGGCCGAACGGATGCACTCGTCCAGGCAGATAGGCGTCTGCAATTGAGCCTGCAATTGCGCGTGATCGATGATGTCGTCATGCGCCAGCGGCTGCTCGATCATCATCAGATAGAAATCGTCCAGCTTCTTCAGATGCTCCGTATCGGCCGGCGTGTAGGCGGAATTGGCGTCGGCCATCAGCCGGATGTTGGGAAACTCGCGCCGCACCTGCCGCACGATGTCCACATCCCAGCCCGGCCGGATCTTGATCTTGATGCGCTGGTAACCCGCCTCCAGCTCCTTTTCGATCTTTTTCAACAGCTCCGCGGCGGTGTCCTGAATCCCGATCGAGACGCCGCAGGAAATCTCTTGAAACGCGCCGCCGCCGATTTGCTTCCACAGCGGCCGGCCGTGGAGCCTCGCTTCCAGATCCCACACCGCGGCTTCCACCCCGCCGCGCGCCATCAGATGGCCGCGGATGTGCGCGCTGAGCGGCGCCGCATCCGCCGCGCTCTCCAGCGTCTTGCCCGCCAGCCGCGGCGCCACGTAGTCTCGCACGATCAGCCAGGCCGCATCCGTCCATTCTTCGTTGTAAAAGGGATTCTCGCCACAGGTCACTTCGCCCCAACCCGAAACGCCGTCCGAGGTGACCTCCACCAGAATCATCCGCCGCTCGTAGGTCCGGCCGAAACTGGTCTCGAAAAAATGCACCAGCGGCATCCGGATTTCCCGCAGAGTTATTCGCTCGATTCGAAATCCCATGGCGCTAACAGATACGCTCCTTCCTGCTCCCGGCGTTCGAATCCCACCACGGCCAAACCTTCGGCAAACAGCCGTACAAACTCGTTGCTCACACGCTCCTGAATCTCGCGGGCGCGCCGGCGGTCGGAATGCCGCAGCTCCTCAATATCCGCCGGAACGGCGATGCGCGCCGCTGCGGGCGGCGGCGCCGGCGGCTTCCCTTCTTCCACCAACCGCCGCACGCGCGGATGCAGGAGCCACCACTCAGCCACGCAGCGGTCCGTCGGAAGTCCGCCGTGCAGCCGGCTGGACGTGGTGCCGTATTGATTGATCACATACCGGCGCACGATGGCGCCCAGCCGCTGGATGTTGAAATACGCGTTCTTCAGTTCCAGCGGGTCAAAGGTCCACTCAATCAAATCAATGCCGCGAGCTAAAGCGTTCTCTCGCTGCCGCAGCTTCAGCGCCCGGCCCACGCCGTAGTTGCGGTACTCGGCCAGCACGCCCAGCATGTGGCTGTGCCAGTAGAATTTGCCGCCCGGCTTCAAGCCCGGAATCGCCAGGCTGAAGGCCACCATTCGCTCTCCGTCGAAAGCGCCCAGCGCCTCGCCTCCGATCTTCGAAGCCACCACAAACAGCCGCACGGGCAGCAGATCGATGTCTTTAAAAGCCCAAATCTTTTTTTGCAGCGCCACCGCCTCGCGGAATTCCGCCAGCGTGGCCAGCGTCCGGATTTCCATTACCGGCTGCGTTTGGCTTCCTGCCACAAAGCCTCCATCTCTTCGAGCGACGCCTCCTCCAGTTTCTTGCCGCGTTCTTCGATCCCCTTCTCCACATGCGCGAACCGCCGCCGGAATTTCGCGTTCGTGGCCCGCAACGCCTGCTCCGCGTCCACCTTCAAGAAACGAGCCAGGTTCACCACCACAAACAGCAAATCGCCGATCTCGCTCTCCAATCTCTTCGAGTCGCCGCTCAGGCGGGCTTCGGCCAGCTCCTTCAGCTCCTCTTCGAGCTTCTCCAGCACCTGCTCCGGGGTCTCCCAGTCGAACCCCGCCGCAGCCGCCTTCTTGGAAATGTGCATGGCCTCAGCCAGCGCCGGTTGTTTGGCGGAGATTCCGTCCAGCAGCCCCGCCGGAGAGCGCCCCCGCGCCAGCTTCTCGGCTTCCTTGATCTCGTCCCAACGCTTCTTGACCTCTTCGGCCGTCTTCGCCTCGCCGCCGCCGAACACGTGCGGGTGGCGCCGCACCAGCTTATCCAGGATGGCGTCCAGCGAATCGGCAATCGTAAAGCGTCCTTCCTCTTTGGCCATCTGCGCAAAGAAGACGGCTTGAAGCATCAGGTCGCCCAATTCCTCGGCCAGCGCCGCCCAATCGCGGCGGTCCACCGCGTCCATCACTTCATACGCCTCTTCGAGCAGGTACGTCTTGATGGTGTCGAAGTTCTGTTCGCGGTCCCACGGACAACCTTGGGGCGAACGCAGGCGAGCCATGATCTCCACCAGCCGCTCGAATTTGACACCTATCCCTGGTTGTTCGCTGGAATCCATAAAAATGGGAAGCTAAATCCCACTCTCGCAAATCCAACCCGGCTATTTCAACTCATCCGGCGTTCGCGGCTCCCCTCAGCCGCCGCGCTACGATGAATCTGATGGCGGGTTGCTTCAAGGATCGCGAAGAGCTGCTGGCGGCGCCCCTGGCGCCTGCCGTTCCGCTTACCGCCAAGCCGGGATGGACCGCTGCGCAAAAAGCTCTGGCAGGCGTTTACAACCGCTTGGGCGGCTTGATGGACGCACTGGCGAAGGAGGCGCAATCCGATACCGCGGCCGTCCTGGCGCTATGGTACGTCGAGTCCGGCGGGCGCGCCCACAAGCCCGGCAGCGCCATCATTCGCTTCGAGTGCAATCTGCTCTATTCGGCCTGGGGCGCCAAGAATGCCGCCGTATATCGCCGCTATTTCCGCCACGGAGGCTTCGAGGGCGCTTCCGGCAAGCCTTGGGAAAACCACCAGTTCCGAACCGCAGAAACCCAACCATTCCGCCCGGTCCACGCCAGCCAGGCAAGCGAATACCAGGCGCTGGAACTCGCCATCCGCCTTGCCGGCGAAACGCCCGCTCTCGAAGCCGCCAGCATCGGCGGTTGCCAGATCGTGGTGTGCAATTACGCTCTGATCGGCTACCCTTCCCCGCGCGCCATGTACGACGCTTTCCAAGCCGATGAGCGCGCCCATGTGCTCGGTTTCTTCGATTTTTGCGCCCGCAAAAGCGCGCCGAAACAAGGCGACTTGTTGCGCTACTTGCAGGCCAAGGATTGGACCAAGTTCGCCGCCTATTACAACGGCGCCGGCAACGCCGCCGTCTACGGCGGGCGAATCCAGACCAACTACGAACTCGCCCGCGCGATCCTGCCGGCAGTTTCCTGAATCACGCGGGTTGCCGTTATTCCCCCTACCGTTTCTTGTCGATGCGGCGGCCCCTCAGACCTTACGGCGATAAGGCGAAGCCAGATACTCGCGCGCCTGTTTCGCCTGCTCGGACTGCGGCGCCAGCGCGATAGCCGCCTGATAAGCCTTCTGCGCCTCCGAACGCCGCCCGGTCAAATCATACGTCTGTCCCAGCCGCAGCCACGCCGTCACCGCGGTGTTTAAATCCAACTCCTGCGCCCGCGCCGTAACTCGCGACAGATTTTCGATCGCTTGCGGGAACTCCCGGTACCAAAACTGCACCACTCCGCGCGAAAAATAGACCTTTTCGATGGGCAAATCCTTGTATCCCGGCGCGCCCTCGCGCTTGAGCCGCTCGATTTCCGCCAGCACCCGCAAGGCGTTGTCCTTGTCGATGGCGTCCGAATACATCTGGGACAGTTCGAAGCGCAGCAAGTAATTGCGCGGAAACCGGCGGATCAGGTCTTCGAGCAGCGGAATGGCGTCCTTGGGCCTGCGCTCGCGGCGGTAAATCGCCGCCAGCATGATCTCGGCATCCACCCGGTTCTGATCGCCCTCCCGCGCCACTCTTTGCAAAATGCGGATGCCGTTGTCTTTGTCGCCTCGAAACCCTATCAGAAAGCCCAGCATGCGGTAGCCCAACGGCAAACTGCCCACCACGTACTCATGCACCCCTTGCACCAGGCGCGCATCTACGTTCGAAGGGTCCAGTTGCAACACCCGGTCGTGCGACTTGCGAGCGTTCGTCGCATCGCGCAGAGAATCCATGTAGGCTTTGCGAACCAGGAAATTGTAATTGGCGCGCAAACCGTACGCCACCCCTTGCGCATACCAAGCGTCTTTATCTTTGGGGTTGGCGGCGATGCGGGCCCGAGCCATGTTCAGCGCGGTATCCACCCGTTCATGGAAGGCCTTTCGTTCGGCTTCCGTGGGCTCCAACTTGGCCCGTCTCAAAAACGGGTTTGTGCCCGTCACCAGTTCGCTCTCCAGCGCTCCGGTGCGCAACATCAGCCTGAACATGATGCACTGGGCAATGTGGTTGTGCGGGCCGATGCTTTCCGGGTTTTCTTCGAGCGCCTTGCGGAATTCCGCTATGGCCTGATCAAACTCTAGATTGTAGAAATGGTCCCACCCGCGGCTGACGGGACCAGTTGCGCACGCCGCACCGCAGGCCGCCAAGAACGCCAACCATCGCATGGACACTCTAATACAATTCTATCGGGCGGCGCTGGCGGCGCTGCGGAACCGGCGCGCTCAGCGCCGTTTGGCGCCGCAACCGGCCAGCGCGTTCCTCACCAGACCTTCCCGTCCGGCGCGCCACACCGGCGTGCCGCGGAACCGTTCCACAAACTGTTCTTCGCTCATGGACGCTATCTCCGCAAGCCGCGGGGCGAAGTTGCGCGGCTGGAAATCCGCCTCCGCGGTCACCGGCGCGCGCCGGTTCCACGGACAGACGTCCTGGCAGATGTCGCAGCCGAAAAGATGCCTGCCCAGTTTCCCGTGAAACTCCTCCGGAATGGGACCGCGGTGCTCGATCGTGAGGTAGGAAATGCAGCGGCGCGCATCCAATTCCCAGCGCCCCTCTCTCGGAACCAGCGCCTGCGTAGGGCAGGCGTCGATGCAGCGCCGGCAACTGCCGCAACGCTCGGCAACGGGCTGGTCCGGAGTCAGTTCCACAGAAACCAACAGCTCTCCCAGAAAAAACCAAGAGCCTTGACCCTGATGAATCAGGCAAGTGTTCTTCCCGATCCAACCCAGGCCCGCCGCCCGCGCGAAATCGCGCTCGAGCAGCGGCGCCGTGTCCACGCAAACACGGAATTCGAATGGACCCGCCTGCTCCATCATACGGTCCGCCAGCCGCCTCAGCGCCCTCCGCATCGGCCGGTGATAATCCCGGCCCCAGGCATACCGGGAAATCCAGCCGCGCTCGGGATCTTGCATTTCGTGCGTGTGCGGAGCGGCCGTGTGATACAGCTTCCCGACGCAAATCACCGATCGGGCGGTGGGCAGCAACAACCGCGGATCTTGGCGCAGCGCGCCACGATGGTCCGTCAGGTAACCCATCGTGCCGGCTAATCCGCGCTTCCGCCAGTCATCGAAGTGCAGGAATGCGGGCGGCGGTGAAGCGGGCGCAATGCCGGCCAACTCAAAACCGCACTCGGCGGCCAGCCGCTTCACCTCCGCCGCGTTCATGGGATCGGGAAAATCGCTACGGCGCCGGGCTTCGGCCGGCCCATTAACGCTGGATGCGCGCCGAGCCGCCTTTGGCGAACGACCGGACCTGCTCCACCGTCGCCATGGTCGTGTCGCCGGGGAAAGTGGTCAGCAGCGCGCCGTGCGCCCAGCCCAGCTTGACCGCCTCTTCAGGCTCCTCTCCGGTCAGCAGCCCATAGAACAAACCGGAAGCAAAACCGTCCCCGCCGCCCACGCGGTCATAAATGTTCAGCTCGCAGGTCGGCGCCGTGTACGTCTTGCCGTCGATCCACGCCACCGCGCTCCAGGAGTGGTGATTGGTGGAGTGCACCTCGCGCAGCGTGGTGGCCACCACCTTCACCTGCGGATACTTCTTGATCACATCCGCGATCATGCCGATGAACACGCTGGGATCCAGTTTCGATTTCGCGCTCACCTCCGGACCGGGAATGCCAAGACCCAGTTGCAGGTCCTCTTCGTTGCCCACCAGCACGTCCACCAGTTCCACGATGCGCTGCATGATCGAGGGCGCGCGGTCGGCGCCGCCGAACACGTTCCACAGTTTGGCGCGGAAGTTCAGATCGAACGACACCACCGCTCCGGCTGCCTTCGCCGCCTGCATGGCTTCGATGATCACTTCGCTCGTGGTGGGCGAAAGCGCGGCGAAAATCCCGCCGGAATGGAACCACCGCACGCCTTCGGCGAAGATGGCTTTCCAGTCGAAATCGCCCGGCTTTAATTGTGCGGCGGCTTCATTGCACCGGTTATAAAACACCACCGGAGCACGCACGCCGTAAGCCCGGTCGCTGTACACCGTGGCCATGTTGGGACCGGTCACGCCGTTGTGCTTGAACATTTTGTAAAAGGGCCGCACGCCCATGGCCCGCACGCGCTCGGCGATCAAATCGCCGATCGGGTAGTCCACCATGGCGGTGGCGATGCCCGTCTTCATGCGGAAACAATCCGCCAGGTTGGCGGCTACGTTGAATTCGCCGCCGCTGACGTGAATCTTGCATTCGGTCGCCTTGCGGAACGGAATCACGCCCGGGTCAAGGCGGTGCACCAGAGCGCCGAGAGACAGGAAGTCAAGCGCCCCTTCCTGCCGGATATTGAGTCCATACTTCATCTATGCTTTATCTCCCTAGTTCGGAATAACCCGCCGAGGATGAGGGTTACCGCCCCAATATAGCAAATCAGGCACCGCCGGCAGGCCGTCCTTGGCTAAACTGAGAATGCTGATGGCCAAGAAGTTGACCGCGCACGTAAAGGCGGCCGGTTGAGCGTCCAAACTGAGTCCAAAGGTTTTGGACCAGGTGCTCGCGCGGCTGCCTCGCGTGACCAACGAGAACGTGCTGGTTGGCTTTGACACGTCCGACGACGCGGGCGTGTACAAGCTGACGCCGGAGTGTGCCCTGGTTCAAACCGTCGACTTCTTTACGCCAATTGTGGACGATCCGTTTCCTTTCGGCGCCATCGCCGCGGCCAATGCGTTGAGCGATATCTACGCCATGGGCGGGCAGCCGCTGTGCGCGCTTTCCATCGTGGCGTACCCGGCGAAGGGCGACCTCGACGACCTGGAGGCCATTCTGCGGGGCGGCGCCGCGAAAATGGCCGAAGCCGGATGCGCCATCTTGGGCGGACACAGCGTCAGCGACGAAGAAATCAAGTTCGGTTACGCCGTCACCGGACTCATCCATCCGCAGCGCATTCTCACTAACGCCGGAGCGCGTCCGGGTGACGCGCTGGTGCTCACCAAACCCCTCGGAACCGGCGTGATCTCGACGGCTCTCAAGCGCGGCATCGCCGAAGAGGGCCACGTGGCGGCTTCCATTGCGTCGATGCTCACGCTCAACCGCGCCGCCTGTGAAAACCTCTTGGCGGCTGGCGTGCATGGCTGCACGGACGTCACCGGTTTCGGCCTCATCGGCCACGCGCGGGAAATGGCCCTTGCCAGCGGCGTGACGCTCGAAATCGAAGCCGAAAGCGTCCCGCTCCTCCCCGGCGCACTGGAGTACGCGCGCGCCGGCGCCGTTCCCGGCGGTTTGAAGAATAACCGGGAGTTCGCCTCTTGCGCGGTCGAAATGACCCGGGAACTGGCGCCGGAGTTGGAAAGCCTCCTCTACGACCCGCAAACCTCGGGCGGCTTGCTGGCCAGCGTGCCTCATCCTGCCGGCGTGGGCGTTGGCCCCCGCATCGGCCGCGTCTTGCCGCGGCAATCACACCCTATCCGAATCGTATGAACTATAACCCGATCATCATTGCGCTCGACGTGGAAAGCGCCGAACAGGCGCGCAATCTCGTCCACCGCTTGGGAGACAGCGTCTCGGTCTACAAAGTGGGCATGGAGCTGTACGCCGCCGCGGGCATGGAGTTTGTCCGTGAATTGGTGGGCCAGGGCAAGCAGGTCTTCCTGGACATGAAATTCTATGACATTCCGGAAACCGTCAAGCGCGCCGTGGCCCAGGTGACGCGCTCGGGCGTCCGCTTCCTGACGGTTCACGGCAGCGCCGCAGTGATGCGGGCTGCCCGCGAAGGCAAAGGCGACGCTCCCCTTCAGTTGTTGGCCGTCACCGTGCTTACCAGTTTCGACCGCGACGACCTGGCCGACCTCGGCTACCCTTGCCAAGTCTCCGACCTGGTCCGCCTGCGCGTCCGCAAAGCAGTCGAGTGCGGCTTCGACGGCATCGTGTGCTCCCCCTTGGAAGTGGCTGAGGTGCGCGCCATCGCCGGACCGACGGCCGTCCTCGTGACGCCGGGCGTGCGCTCCGCCGGCGCCGCGGCAGGGGACCAGAAGCGGGTGGCCACCCCTGCTGAGGCCCTCCGCGCCGGCGCCAGCTACCTGGTCATCGGCCGTCAAGTGACCCGCGCCCCCGACCCCCGGGCCGAGGCCGCCCGCATCTTGGAAGAGGTCGCCCCATTCTGCTAATCTGTTTGGATTGGGTCTCAGCGAGGGAAACTCTATGAAAAACGTGGTATCGATTCTGTTGGCGCTGGCCCTGCTGCCGACTGCGGGGCTTGCACAAGCCGTAACCTCCATCAACGGAACGGTCACCGATCCTTCCGGAGCGGTGATCCCAGGCGCGACCATCGTGCTGGTCAATGAACAGACCGGAGCTCAGCGCGAAACCAAGGCCGATGAAGCCGGCCGCTATGTAATCCCCCAGATGCTGCCGGGCATTTACAAGGTCACTGCCAAAGCGCAAGGCTTCAGCGATGTGACCATCCCCAATGTCCGGCTCCTGGTCAACGTCCCAACCACCGTAAACATAGCCTTTACCAAGGTCGGACAGGTCAGCGAAGCCATTTCTGTCTCCGCCGAAGCCGTGCAGGTCAACACCACCGACGCCACCATCGGCAATGCCTTCGGCTCCCGTCCCATCCTCCAGCTTCCGCTCGAGGCTCGTAACGTCGTGGGCTTGCTGGCTCTGCAACCCGGCGTCACCTTCATTGGCGAAACGCAAACCAATTCCCGCAACGGGGCCGTCAACGGGGGCAAGAGCGACCAGGCCAATGTCACCCTGGACGGCGTGGATGTCAACGATCAGCAAGACCGCTCGGCCTTCACCAGCGTGTTGCGCGTGACGCTAGATTCGGTCCAGGAATTTCGCGTCACCACCACCAATGCAAACGCCGACGCGGGCCGCAGTTCCGGCGCCCAGGTCGCGCTGGTCACCAAGAGCGGCACCAACGACATCCATGCTTCCCTGTATGAATTCCACCGCAATACGGTAACCACCGCGAACTCGTTTTTCAACAACGCCGCCACCCCGGCGGTGGACCGCCCCAAACTGATTCGCAACGTCTTCGGAGCTTCCGTGGGCGGACCTGCCCGGAAAAACCGCCTCTTTTATTTCTTTAATTACGAAGGCCGCCGCGACGCCAAGGAGTCTTCGGTGGTTCGGGTCGTTCCCAACGCCGATTTTCGCCAGGGCATCATGCGCTACCAGCGCACCGACGGCTCCACCGGCATCCTCACCCCGGAGCAGATCCGCCAGCGCGATCCGCTTGGCATCGGAGTCAATCCCAACGTGCTGAAGCTGCTACAGTCGTATCCCCTTCCCAATACCGCTGCTGCGGGCGACGGCTATAACACCGCGGGATTCCGCTTCATTGCTCCCCGCCCCCTGCGCTGGAACACTTACATCACGCGTTGGGATTTCAATCCCACCGATTCCGGTCGCCACGCCCTGTTTGTCCGCGCCAACCTCCAGAACGACCGCGACATCAGCGTGCCGCAGTTCCCCGGTGAACAACCTAACAGCGTCAACCTGAACAACAGCAAAGGATTGGCGCTGGGCTACAACGCCGTCATCCGGCCCCACTGGACCGCCGCTTTCCGCTATGGTTTCACCCGCCAGGGCGTGGAAGCCAGCGGCACCCAGACGCAGTCCTACGTCAATTTCCTTTCCATCGACGACCGCTATGGATTCACCACCTCATCCCGCCGCATCATCCCCACGCACAACATCACCGGCGACTTCACCTACATCCGCGGACCCCACACCCTCCAATACGGAGGCGCGACCCGCCGCGTCACCAATTCCCGGAGGAGTTACGCCAATTCCTTCCATTCCGCCCAGGTGCGCGCTTCGCGTTTGCGCGGCTCCGGTTCGGCGCTGGACCCGCCGGATTTGAGCAGCCGGGCTCGCGACGCGTTCCGCACCCAAGTCATCAACCTGCTGGGCATCATCTCCACCGGCACCGCCAATTACAACTACGACCTTGCCGGCAACGTGCAACCGGTGGGCGCCCCGGTGAGCCGGAATTTCAAGCTCGAAGAGTATGAACTCTACGTGCAGGATACTTGGCGCGTGAAACGGTCATTGACCATCACCGCCGGATTGCGTTATTCCCTCAATCCCCCAATCTACGAACGCGACGGCGTGCTGGTGACTCTCAGCCCGGCGCTGGGCGACTGGTTCAACGAGCGGGGAGGTCTGGCTCTGCAAGGCAAACCCGCCTCTTTGGTGACCCCCGTCAAGTACTTGCGGACCATCGATCCCGGCGCACTGCCGCTCTATCCCTATCACAAGAAAAACTTCGCGCCCCGCTTCGCCGTGGCTTACGCGCCCCAGGCTGACGGCGGCTGGAAACGCAAGCTGTTCGGCGCCCCCGGTTCGACTTCCATTCGCGCGGGTTGGGGCATGTACTATGACGCCATAGGAAACAGCCTGATCTTGCGCGCCGACACCGGCGGCTACGGCTTGTCAACCTCCATTCCCACGTCGGGCAGCTTATTCGATGAGCGCACCGGACCCCGGTTCACCAGCATGTTCGATATGCCGGCCTCCGTCGTCCCTCCGCCGCCTAAGTTCACCTTCCCCGCGCTCGCCCCCGAATCGTTCAGCTATGGCGGCAGGGTCACGAATATCGACTCCACACTGCGCCCGCCTTACACCATGAACATGAACTTCAGCATCGGGCGGGAGTTCAGAAACGGGCTCTTCGTACAGGCGTCCTACGTGGGGCGCCTCTCGCGGCGCTCGCTGGCTCAGACCGATCCTGCCACCCCCACCAACCTGGTGGATCCGGCTTCGGGCATGAGCTATTACGAAGCCGCCACCATGCTCGCCCGCCTGGCCAACGCTAAGACTCCGGTGGCCGCAGTCCAACGCATCCCATACTGGGAGAACCTTTGGAACGGCACGGCTACGCTTACGCCGACCCAGGCTGTCTACTCAGCCTTCCTGCGCCGCGCGCCCGACTGGTCCACGGCCCTGGAGGACCTGGACCGCTTCTGCGACCCGGCTTGCGGCAAGGCGGGAAAGAATATTTTCTTCGATAAGCAATTCGCATCCATCACCACTTGGCGATCCATCGCCGGAGGCAACTACCACGCCATGCAGTGGACCATCCGCCAGCGGTTCACCAAGGGAGTCGAGGGCGGCTTCAATTACACCTACGGGCGGTCGATCGATCTGAGCTCTAGGGCGGAAAGCGACGGAACAGGTCCGACGTTCGGATTCATCACCAACCCCTGGATGCCCTGGCTGCACAAGGCGGTCTCCGACTACGACATGACCCATCAGTGGAACGCCAATTGGGTGGTCGAGCTCCCGTTCGGCAAGGGGCGCCGCTGGATGGGCCGCGGCGGATGGATGGACGTCTTATTCGGCGGCTGGCAAATCAGCGGTCTTTACCGCCAGACCACCGGCATGCCCATCAGTGTCGGCAATGGCCGCTTCTGGCCCACCAACTACCAGTGGCAGGGTTACGCCACCCCCATCGGCCCGGTGCCCGGCGTGAAAACCACCAAGAACGCTCCGGCGGTCGCTGGACCGGGCGGACCGAACATCTTCGCCGATCCCGCCAAAGCCCTGGCCGCGTTTGACTTCACCATGCCCGGCGGCATCGGCAGCCGGAATACCATTCGCGGGGACGGTTACTTTACCATCGATACGGGCGTCTCTAAACGGTTCAGGATGCCCTATTCGGAAAAGCACAGCTTGCAAGTGCGGTGGGAATCGTTTAACCTGACCAATTCCGTCCGGTTCGACGTCTCTTCGCTGTCGCTTAACATCGGCAACCAGGGTACGTTCGGCCGCTATAGCGACGTCCTGACCCAACCTCGCGTTATGCAGTTCGGAATGCGATATGAGTTTTAAGAAAAGGGAGAAAACCCAGAAAATGCCTGTAAGGACCGTTATGAAATTTTGGATCGGGCTGTGCGTGGCTTTGCTCGCCGCGCCGGCGGCGTTCTGCCAGTGGGAAGACGGCCCCGGTGAGGTGCCATACGTTCCCACACCCCCCGAAGTCGTCGAGCAAATGCTTAAGCTGGCCAATGTCAAGCCGGGGGATTTCGTCATTGATCTGGGCTGCGGCGATGGCCGAATCGTAGTCATGGCTGCTGAGAAGTTCGGCGCACGCGGCATGGGCTATGACATCAACCCGGA
>Ga0272446_1004376_pt1 | contig 16758 bp, 11 predicted proteins | sample YNPCB0061_FD_194587 | JGI IMG/M metagenome (GOLD analysis project Ga0272446, IMG submission 194587) | Hot spring microbial mat communities from Yellowstone National Park, WY, United States - YNP-CB-006-1 | ecosystem: Environmental > Aquatic > Thermal springs > Hot (42-90C) > Sediment | place... | reverse complement strand
TATGCGCTCTATTGCCTGGTGATCGCCTACCTCAAGCCGGAACTGGCGCCGGCGCTGCCGCTGGAGATGCGCCAGATCCGTGGTATGGCGCTCCTGCTCAAGGCGCTCAAGGCGCTGGTGCCACCGATTGTGTTGATCTTTGCTGTGCTGGGCAGCATTTTCTTTGGTCTGGCGACCCCCACCGAAGCCGGCGCGGTCGGCGCGGTCGGTGCAATCATTCTGGCAGCGGCCAACCGCCGCCTGAACTGGAAGTTGCTGGCCGACTCGGCGCTCAGTACCGCGCGCACCAGTACGCTGGTCATTATGATCCTGTTCTGCTCGACATTCTTTTCGCTTGTCTTCGATGGCCTCGGCGGGACGAAGTTTGTTACCGAGATTCTCACCGGTCTGCCCGGTGGTATCCTTGCGTTTATTATTGTCAGCAATATTGTGGTGTTTCTACTTGGCATCTTTCTCGAATTCGTCGAGATCTGCTTTATCGTCATGCCGCTGTTTGTGCCGGCTGCCAACGCGCTGGGTATCGACATGATCTGGTTCGGCATTATGATGGCGGTCAATCTGCAGACGGCGTTTGTGTCACCGCCGGTCGGCTTCTCGCTGTTCTATCTGCAGAGTGTCGCGCCGAAAGAGATCGAAACGGCGGATATTCACAAAGGTGCGTTGCCATTTATGGCGTTGCAGGTTGTCGTCCTGTTCCTGGTGATTCTCTTCCCCGGAACGGTGACCTGGCTGGTGCAGCGTGTCGCGGGGTGAACTGGAAGTGCGGCGGTGAATGTGCAGTGTTGAACGTGCCACATTGAACGTGCAGCGGTGAACATGCTCAATGCTGGTCACTCAGCACGCTAACTCAGCATTCGGCAGTTACGCACATGACCTATCCGATCCTCGAATTCGATCCCTCGAACGAGGCCTTAATCGATCCGGCGCGTGTTGTGGAACCGGTTGATATTCCGCGCGCGGCGGTGATCTGCTTTTTCCAGGATGTGATCGAAGCCCTGCGTGTCGCCGGCCGCCTCGCGCGTTGCACCACGCAGCGCAGCGAACTTGGCGATCACCCGGTCTATACCTTTGATGCCGGCGATGGCCGTACCGTCGCCGTCTTTCACCCCGGTGTCGGCGCACCGCTTGCTGCCGGCATGCTTGAAGAGGTGATCGCCCGTGGTTGCCGGGCGTTTGTGGCATGCGGCGGCGCCGGTGCGCTTGATCGCGATTTGACCGTTGGCCACCTGGTGGTGCCGATAGCGGCGGTGCGTGATGAAGGGACGTCGTACCACTATCTTCCGCCCGCTCGCGAAGTGACTGCCGACCCGGCGGCGTTGGCGGCGATTGAACAGGCGCTACAGGCGCACCAGGTGCCGTATGTTCTGGCGAAAACCTGGACGACGGATGCGTTCTATCGCGAGACTCCACGGAAGATTGCGCATCGCCGCGAGGAGGGATGTGCGGTCGTCGAAATGGAAGCGGCGGCATTGTTTGCCGTCGCTCGTTTTCGTGGGGTTCCTCTCGGCCAGATCCTCTATGCCGGCGACGATGTAAGCGGCGATGTCTGGGATAGCCGTGACTGGCATGTGCGCGGCTCGGTGCGTGAGCGCCTCTTCTACCTGGCGGTCGAGGCGGTGCTCACGTTGAGGGTTGAGGGTTGAAGGTTCGCACGTTCCACGTTCGTACGTTCTACCTGCGCACGTTCAACACAGAATCCGGTATAATGACTCCCATCTTCGTGGAGCGCCGCGCCGATGCGGTCGGCGTCAGGCGTTTTTTTACGGCCCCTGGCCACCAGTGAGCATTCGCCCCATGAGTATCTCCGACATCCAGCGACCAGCCGAGATGGCGAAAGCCTATGAGGCACAGCAGGTCGAGCAACGTCTGTATACATGGTGGGAGCAGAACGGGTTCTTTGCCCCTGCACCCGACTCCGATCATCCACCTTTTGTTGTGTCCATGCCGCCGCCAAACGTAACCGGCGAGTTGCACATGGGCCATGCAATGTTCGTCACAATCGAGGATGTCATCGTTCGCTGGCATCGTATGCTTGGTGAACCGACCCTCTGGCTTCCCGGTACGGATCATGCTGGTATTGCGACCCAGTTGCAGGTCGAGAAAATGTTGCACAGTGAAGGAACGAACCGCCAGCAGGTTGGGCGTGAGGAGTTCCTGCGCCGGACGTGGGAGTGGAAAGAGAAATATGGCGGGGAAATCACCCGCCAGCTTCGCCGCCTTGGCGCCTCATGCGACTGGTCGCGCGAGCGCTTTACGCTCGACCCGATGTTGTCGCGCGCGGTGCGCGCCGCGTTCAAGCGGTTGTATGATGATGGCCTGATCTACCGGGGCTTTCGCCTGGTGAACTGGTCGCCGAACCTGCAAACCGCCGTGAGCGATCTGGAGGTGGAATATGAGGAGCGCGACGTGCATATGTATCACGTGCGCTACCCGATAGCCGCCGCTGGCTGGCATCCCGGTGCCTGGGGGAGTGGCTGCTGGGCGAGTGGCGCCACCGAGTTCATTACGGTCGCGACCACGCGCCCGGAGACCATCATGGGTGATACGGCGGTGGCCGTGAATCCTGATGATCCGCGCTACCAGCACCTGATTGGCCGTTTCGTCGCGTTACCGGCGATCGGCCGCCTCATTCCGATCATCGCCGATTCATATGCTGACCCGCAGTTTGGCACCGGCGCAGTGAAGATTACCCCGGCGCACGATCCGAACGATTACCTCGTCGGCCAGCGGCATAACCTGCCGATGGTGAACATCATGAATCGCGACGCGACCCTCAATGCTGATGCCGGCCCCTATGCGGGCGTTGAACGTTTTGAAGCGCGGCGCCGGTTACTTGATGACCTGACCCGTGAGGGATTGCTGGTTGAAGCTCGCCCGCACCGCATGTCGGTCGGCATCAGTCAGCGTGGCGGCGAGGTGATAGAGCCGTTGCTCAGCGAGCAGTGGTTCGTGCGCGCGAAGCCACTGGCCGACCTGGCGCTGGCCGCGGTGCGCGAGGGACGCACGCGTATTGTACCGGAACGCTTTGAGAAGGTGTATTTCCACTGGCTGGAAAACATCCAGGACTGGTGCATCAGTCGCCAGCTCTGGTGGGGCCATCGTATCCCGGTCTGGTATGCGCCTGATGGGCAGATGATCGTGCCGGGCCATGACGATCCCGATCCGGAGGGTGACGGGATCGTGCAAGACCCCGATGTGCTCGATACCTGGTTCTCCAGTGGCCTCTGGCCATTTTCGACCCTGGGCTGGCCCGACGATACGCCTGATATGCGCCGCTTCTACCCGACCAGCGTGATGGAGACGGGGTATGATATCCTGTTCTTCTGGGTGGCGCGCATGCTGATGATGGGATGCTATCTTACCGGCCAGGCGCCGTTCCACACGATCTATCTGCACGGTCTGGTGCGCGACAAAGATGGGCGGAAGATGTCGAAGAGCTATGGCAATGTGGTCAATCCGCTGGAGGTGATGGAGCAGTATGGGACGGATGCGCTGCGTTTCACCCTGGCGACCAGCAGCACTCCCGGCCAGGATCTCAATTTGAACCCGGAGCGTATTGAAGCGGCGCGTAATTTCGCCAATAAGCTCTGGAACATCACACGCTTCGTCCTTTCGAAATTGAACCATGCTGAACCTTTGACGCTGAACGTCGAGCATTCGACGCTGGCCGATCGCTGGATTCTGTCGCGCTATCACCGCCTGGTCGCCGAGGTTGACCGATTGATGCAGGCATACAACTTTGGCGAGGCCGGGCGCAGTATTCAGGAGTTTCTCTGGAGCGAATTTGCCGACTGGTACGTCGAGGTTGCCAAGGTGCAGCTGGAACAGGACGCGTTGCAGCCGGCAACGCGCGCGGTGTTGTATACGGCGCTGGAAGGCGCGTTGCGGTTGCTGCACCCATTCATGCCGTTCGTGACCGAGGAAGCATGGCAGTACCTGGTGAGGGATCGGCAGGCGAGCGGTATGCCCGTGTCACTCATGATTGCGCCGTATCCGCGCGCTGAACCGTCACTGATTGACGAAACGGCAGAGCGTGACTGGGCGCTGATCCAGGCAGTGATCACCGGCATCCGCAACATCCGTACCGAGTATCGGGTGGCGCCGGCGCGCATGGTGGCGGCGACGATTGTTGCCGGCGCACAGACCGCCATGATCGAAGGTCAGCGGCAGACAATTGTCCGACTGGCGCGTGTCGCCGATGAGCACATGACGATTGTTGCGCAACTTGACGAACGACCCGTTGCCGCTGCGACACTGGTCATCGGCGCGGTTGAGGTATATCTGCCGCTGGCTGACTTGATCGATCTGGAGGCTGAACGCGCCCGCCTGCTCAAGGAGTTGGAGGCGGCGCAGGCTGATGCCGCCCGGCGCGAGGCGCGTCTCGTCAACCCCGGTTTCGTTGACAAAGCGCCGGCTGCAGTGGTGCAACGCGAACGTGATGGCCTCGCCGCAGTACGCGAGACCATTGCGCGTCTTCAGGATCGCCTGGCGCAACAGGGGCTACAACCATGACTGCATCCACGTATCTCATTACCGGCGGGGCCGGTTTTCTCGGTATCAACCTGGTGCGTTATCTGCTGGCGCGTGGGCACGATGTCGTTTCGCTTGATATTGCCGATTTCTCATACCCGGAGCGTGATCGCGTCAGGGTGATCAAAGGCGATATTCGTGACCGTTCGAGCGTGGATCGCGCCATGCAGGGGGTTCAGATCGTCGTCCATACTGCGGCTGCGTTGCCGCTGTATAAAAAGGAGGACATCTATTCCACCGATCTTGACGGTACACGCAATGTTCTGCAATCAGCGTTCGAACACGGGGTCGAACGTGTCATCCATATCTCGTCTACCGCAGTCTATGGCATCCCGGATCATCACCCCCTCTACGAGGACGACCAGTTGCAGGGTGTCGGCCCGTATGGCGAGGCGAAGGTGAAGGCGGAGGAAATCTGCCGCAACTATCGCGAGCAAGGCATGTGTGTACCAATTATTCGCCCGAAGTCGTTTGTCGGGCCGGAACGCCTGGGGGTGTTTGCGCTGCTGTATGACTGGGCCAGGGATGGCAAAGGCTTTCCGATGATCGGTAGCGGCAACAATCGTTACCAGTTGCTCGATGTTGACGATCTGTGCGATGCAATCTACCTGTGTGCAACCATTGATCGTAAGCGGGCGAATGATACGTTCAATATCGGCGCCAGAGAGTTCACCACCATGCGTGAAGACTACCAGGCCGTGCTCGATGCAGCCGGTTTCGGCAAGAAGGTCGTGCCGTTCCCTGCTGGACCGGTGATCTGGACGCTGCGCGTACTGGAGGCATTGCGCCTCTCGCCGCTGTACAGGTGGGTGTATGAAACCGCCGCCACCGATTCGTTCGTCTCAATCGAGAAGGCGGAGCGCGTGCTGGGGTTTGCGCCGAAGTATTCGAACAAGGATGCACTCGTGCGTAACTATCGCTGGTATATTGAACATCTGAAAGAGTTTGAAGGCGCCTCCGGCGTTTCGCATCGCGTACCCTGGAAGCAGGGGATTTTGCGCCTGGCGAAGATCTTCTTCTGAGGTGCACGAGTTGCGTGGCGGATTGCGCGGAGCGCGAACGGTGGTCTGGAGAAGGCCTCCCCTGGAGCAATGGCCACGAACCTTGCGCCCGGGTGATGCGCATGGCGAGCAGGAACGGCGGCGCGTCCGCCGATCACGGTTGCTGTGCCCCGCTGTGGAGATGCTCCGGCGAGGTGTCGTTGTACCCGGTGGCGTAAGGCGCATTCGCGCTAGACAAGAGGTCCCGCCGCTGAAACTGAATTCGTACCGTGCGATCTATAGGAGGTGGCGCTCTGGTACGCCAGAGCAATGACCTGCTGGCCACCATCCGCCGCTGTTTTTGCTGCTCGCGTTTCTGGAAGGGTTCCTGCCAACATATGGTATAGTAGAGGCGCGGCCGCGTTGCCGTACGGTGCATGCGGGAACCCCGCAAGTGGAGCTTTTCGTTTGGCACAACATCCTCAACTGCGTCGCCACCTCGTCTTCGGCTTCCTGGCCGTGGCGGCGATCACGCTTATCGCCGCCGTCACCCGGCTTGGCTTTGAGTGGAAGCAGGCGCTCGACGATGTTGACGCAATGATCGTGACCCCTGTCGCGCTCGCGCCAACCGTTACGCCTGTCCCGGTGCCAGTGGCCGGCAGTCTGCCGACCCCGGTCATCTTGCCCGAGCCGATACCAGCGCCCACGGCGGAGCCCGAGAATGATGACCCGGTCAATATCTTGCTGCTCGGCGCCGATGCGCGGGTTGATGAGGATATCAGTCGTACCGATGCCATCATTCTGCTGCATATCAACCCGCGTTCGAACCATGTCAGCATGCTTTCGCTGCCACGCGACCTGATGGTTGATGTGCCAGGGTATGGCCGGCGCAAGATCAATTCGGTGTACCCCTTTGGCGAACGTCGCCTCGGTAAAGGGTACGGGGCTGCGTTGCTCAAGGAAACCGTTGCCGGTCTGGTTGGTGTGCCGGTGCATCATTTCGCGCTGGTCAACTTCGAGGGGTTCCGCAAGGTTATTGATATTGTTGATGGCGTGTATATTGATGTGCCCAGGGTGATTGACGACCCGCGTTACCCGATGGATGAGTTTCCTGGCGATGTGCGTACCATGCGCGTACGTTTCGATCCAGGTCGCCAGTTGATGGATAGTGAGCGGGCGCTGATCTATGCACGCACGCGCCATGCCGATAATGATTTCGGCCGGAATCAGCGCCAGCAGCAGGTGTTGCTCGCGGTGCTTGAACGGGTGCGAGAACGCGGCCTGATGTCACAGATCAACAAGATTGACGATTATACCGGCGCGCTGCGCGATTACGTGCGCACCGACCTGCCGCGCAGCGAAATGTTGCGCCTGGCGCGCGTCGCAACACGCCTCGATCTTGAAAATGTCCAGCGTTATGCCATCGACTCAAAGATGATCATTACGCTGGGTGATCCCGATACGTTCACCGCTGATCCGGAAGCTGTTCGCGAGATTGTTGATCGCATGATCGCCGGCAGCGCGCCTACACCGTAGCGCTGGTTCACGCTTCATCGCTGCGGCGTCGTATCTCCCCTGCAGCGGCGCGCAGCAACCGTGATCTGCGGATGCGCCTCCGTTCCTGCTCGCCGCACACTACCGTGGCGCAAGGTTTGTGCCCGTTGCTATAAAACGTTGTGATGCCGCATCATCCCGCTGGATCCCCTGCCCCCCCGGGTTCAGTCGCGCGTCGCATCGCGCTTGCCGCGTTGCTGATCGCCGCCGGCAATATCGCCAGTCGCATTATTGGCGTGGTGCGCGAAGCGGTGATCGCCGGTATCTTCGGGCGCGGCGCCGATGTGGCCGCCTTCACTGCCGCTTCAGCCGTCCCCACGATTGTCTATGATCTGCTGGTCAATGGCGCGATCAGCGCTGCACTGGTGCCGGTCTTCAGCGCCTACGCCGAAGAGGATGACGCCGCTTTCTGGCGCGTCGCCACGACGATGATGAACCTGGCATTGATCGCGATCGCCATTGTGGTGGGGTTGCTGATCTGGCATACGCCTGCGGTGGTGACGGTGCTTGCCGGGGGGTTTGCACCCGACCTGCGTGAACAGACGATCGTCATGACTCGTCTGTTGTTGCCGGCAGTGCTCTTCATGGGCCTTTCCGGCTTGATTACCGCGCTGCTCTATGCGCGCCAGCGTTTTCTGCTGCCGGCCTTTACAACCAGCGTCTTTAATCTGGGGATCATTCTTGGCGCAGTGCTGCTGCAACCCCTGCTTGGCGCGCTCAGCCTGGTGATCGGCGTGCTGCTCGGCGCACTGTTCCAGGTGGTGCTGCAACTTCCGGGATTACGCGATGCAACCGGCGTACCGCTGTTGACGCTCGACCTGGGGCATCCCGGCGTACGGCGCATTCTGGCGCTCTACGCGCCCGTCGCACTAGGTATCGGGTTCTCGGTGGCCGGTATTGTGCTCGACCGTAATCTGGCGTCGCGTCTCGATCCGGGCACCATTCCAACCATGCGCTATGCCACGACGCTCATCCAGTTTCCGCTTGGCCTGGTGGCGGCAGCAGTATCGTTCGCCGTATTGCCGACGTTGTCGCGTCAGGCGAGTTCTGGCGATGAGGATGCGTTCCGCACCACGCTGGCGATGGGTATCAAGGTCGTCGTACTGCTCATCCTGCCGGCAACAGCCGGCCTTGCTGCGCTGGCAAGCCCCGCCATCGCGTTGCTCTATCAGCGCGGCGCGTTTGGTCCCGACGATACGCTGGCGACGGCACGGGCCTTGCTGTTCTACCTGCCGGGATTGCCGGCTGCAGCGCTCGACCAGATGTTACTGTTCGCGTTCTATGCGCGCCAGCGCACATTGACGCCAAATCTGGTACAGGGCGCCGCAATTGGCATCTATGCCGCGACGGCGTTGCCGTTGCTTGGCCTGGCACAACCGGGGGTAGTGGCGCTGGTGCTGGCCAACTCGGCGCAGTGGATCGGTCATGCGCTCATCCTCTACCTGCTCTCCCGCCGCATTGTGTATCTCGGCGGATTGCGGATTGGTGAGACGGTGCTTAAATGCGCGATCGCTGGCCTGGGGCTGTTCGGGGTGGCGTGGTGGCTGAATGGCCTGCTGGCGCCTGCTGGACCAGTTGTGACCGTGCTGGCGGCGGGTATGGCAGGCGCAACGCTCTATGGCATCCTGTGCTGGCTGCTGCGTATTGAAGCGCTCGATTTTCTGGTCGCGGCAATTCGCCGGCGGGGAATGCTCCCCGGAAAATAAGGGAACTCCTGCGCTCCTCATTGTTTGCGTGTCGCGCTATAGTGTCGTACATCACGGCACCGTTTCCTGATGGCTATCGGCATCGCATGGCCGGCGCGCATCGCGCACGGCGCATGTATGGCATGCATCAAGCGAGGAAGGGATGGAGCAAAACATCATCACCGGCGTCTTTCTGCCGATCGCGATCGCGATCATCATGTGGGGCATGGGTCTCTCACTCGTGCTGGACGATTTTCGACGCGTGCTGTTCTACCCGAAGGCAGTCGCCATCGGCCTGTTCGGCCAGCTGATCGCTCTGCCGCTGATCGGTTACATCATCGCTTCGACCTTCAATCTCCCACCCGAGTATGCCGTTGGTCTCATGATCATTGCTCTGTGCCCCGGCGGCCCGACATCGAACCTGATCTCATTCCTGGCGCGTGGCGATGTTGCGCTGTCGGTGACGCTCACAGCGGTGTCGAATACCGTTACCGTGATCACGATTCCGCCGCTGGTCAACTGGATGCTGCTGGAGTTCATGGGCCAGGGGACGACATTGCAGTTGCCGTTCGCGCAGACCGTCGTACAGATCGCCTTGCTGACGATCGTGCCTGTAGCGCTGGGGATGTGGGTGCGGGCGAAGCGCCCGGCCTTCGCCGCCGAAGCCGACTTTCCGGTAAAGGTTGCCTCCATGACGCTGCTGGTGCTGGTGATTCTGGCGGCGATTATTCGCGAGCGGGAGATAATTGTGCAGGCGTTCATTGATGTCGGGCCGGCAACGCTGGCGCTGAGCGCCGGCAGCATCCTGGTTGGTTTTGGTATTGCGGTTGCGTTTGGCCTGAACTGGTCACAACGCATTACCACGGGCGTCGAGGTTGGTATTCAGAACGGTACGCTGGCAATCGCGCTGGCCTCCGGTGCGACGTTTTTGAACAACCCTGAGATGGCGATCCCGCCAGCCATCTATAGCCTGGTCATGTTTGGTACGGCAGCGGCGTTCGGTTTCTTCGTGAATGCACGCATTGGCCGGCGGGTGTGCGCCTGCTGCAGTGATCGCTTCCGCATCGGTATCATTGACCTCAACCGGACGAAAGGCGAGCGTGATAGCGAGATCCCTGTGACGCAGACGCCATCCGGCATGGTGCAGACATCCGGCGCTGGCTACTGACGCGAATATGGCCGCTGCCCGGTAGCCGACGAATCTCGGTGATGGCGCCGGCAAGGGGTTTCCTGCCGGCGCCATCATTTCCCCACTTCAGGGGCAGGAAATGCCGCAAGTTTGATGATGTTCCCCACAAGATTGCGCTTTGATTACACATTTTTTGCATGTATCCCCACCGATCTTATGTTCGGCGCCGGCCGGTACGAAGTGTAACACCTCTGTTCGCATGCTATTTGTTGTATGGCATGAGGTTCCAACAGTCCAATATTTAGCGATGTTATCCCCATTATCCACAAATTGTGGACAGAAGAAGTGTATCTTTTCCGTGCGCTGTTTCCACTTGTCGGTCCGTTGACCTCAATCCCATCACCCATGGTCCGCTGCCGTCTCCGGCGGTGCATTGCCGGCACGACTTCGCCGCACCTGCTCGCGCAGCACATCTATGACCATAAGGTCGCCGCGCTCATCTTCAAGGTACCAGTGCTCCCAGCCGTTGCAGGCAGGCAGGTTGCCGATACGCGCTGCCATGCGATGGATCGAGCCGCGCTCGCCGTCCGGCAGCCGTAGCGTCCCATCGGCCAGCACCGTGGCCGTTCGGTCATACCGGCGATTATAGTAGAGCGTCTGCCCGGGCATGATCAGGCCACATTCGAGCAGGGCGGCGAATGGGAGGCGCGGCGCACTGCGTCTGGAAGGGGCCATGCCGAGGATTTCGCTGTCGGTGCGAACCGGCGGCGAGATCGCCGCAAGGCGCGCCCGGGCTGCGGCAATATACGCCGGATCGCGCTCAATGCCGATGTAGTGCCGGCCCAGTTTCCTCGCAACCGCGCCGGTTGTTCCTGTGCCGAAAAATGGGTCGAGCACAATGTCGCCAGGATTGCTACTGGCAAGGATGACCCGATAGAGCAGCGCTTCCGGCTTCTGTGTCGCGTGCACCTTTTCACCATTCAGGGTCAGTCGTTCGGCGCCGGTACAGAGTGGGAGTTCCCAGTCGCTCCGCATCTGTTTTTCATCATTGGCTGCCTTCATCGCATGGTAGTTGAAGGTGTAGCGTTTCTGGTCGCGCGATTTCTTGCACCAGAGTAATGTCTCGTGGGCGTTGGTGAAACGCATGCCGCGAAAATTCGGCATGGGGTTGGTCTTGACCCAGACAACATCATTGAGGATCCAGAACCCCATATCCTGCACGATAGCGCCAACCCGGTAGATATTGTGGTAGGAACCAATGACCCACAGCGTACCGGTATCCTTCAATACGCGACGGCACGCGCCGAGCCAGGCGCGGGTGAAGGCATCATAGGCGGCGAAGTCGCTGAACTGATCCCACGCGTCATCCACGGCATCAACCAGGGTCATATCTGGCCGGCGCAACTCGCCGCGCAGTTGCAGATTGTAGGGTGGGTCGGCAAAGATAAGATCGACGCTGCGTTCTGGCAGCGTCGCGAGAACCTCAACACAGTCACCGGCATAGATGTGGTTGAGATGCATGGACCATCTCGTTTCGCTTTCGCCCCCGGGCGGCGCTGTTCGGTGAGCGCGCTACGCGTGCCGGGTGCGCCAGAATGCTGGAGTAGAGTACACAAACCGTGCGCCCCGCCTTGGCCCTGAAGGGCTCGGCTTCGTTCGGTAAAGGCCGCCTGCGCGGCCTGCTGGTGAGCCCGCGTCGGCGGGCTTCGTACCGCATAGCCGCGGGCTTATGAACATTCAGTAGGAACACCGGTAGACGGCTCCGCCGTGGCCCTGAAGGGCTCGGCTTCGTTCGGCAAAGGCCGCCTGTGCGGCCTGCTGGAGCCGGTGCATCCGGCTTCGCCTGCGCCTGGCCGAGGGCTTCAGCTCGACGGCGTGGACGTTCAGCAGACCAGGTTTCATTGTTCATCTTCATCACGCTCGGCGGTACGTCTGTTCTACCAACGTATGCTACCAGGAAAGCCGGCACGCTGCAAGTAGCCGCTTCGGAGCGCCTTCATCCGGCACCTGGCAGCATCAATCCCACGCGCACACCCTGCCCCGGCGCGCTTTCCATGGTCAGCATACCGCCAACCACCGCCAGCAATGTGCTGTGGAGCGCCAGGCCATGCCCTTCGCGCGGCGCCGATGCATCACTCAGGCCGACACCGTCGTCGCAGATGAGCACGTCAATGCCGGGCGCCGCCGGTTGCGCGGCAGTGCCGGGCCGGATGGTGATAGCAAGGTTCAGTGGTCGCCGCAGGTCGGCGCCGCGCCCGTGACGCGCGGCGTTGCGCACAACTTCGCGGATGGCGTAAAACCCGACCTCGGCCACCAGCGGCGGTAACACGCGCGCGGCCCGTTCTGCTTCCGGAAGAACGTCCCATGTCACGCGATCGAATGCGCCACTCAATTCATGGTCGATGGTGTACCGCAGCGCACCCAGCAACCCGATCCGGGAGATCTCGCCGGCGTCGGTTGCCGGCATTGCGTGCAGAAGATCCGAGATCTGTTTGTGGATGTCGGCCAGCAATGCAACCGTGCCATTGCCCGTGGGTCGCGCGCCGTCAAGCGTGAGCATCGCAGCATGGATCTGCGGCAATACTTCGTCATGCAGCACGCGCCGGGTGCGCCGGTCAACCACCTGGCTCTCGGCGAGGCGCCGGCGTTGCAGCGCCATGAGGCGGCGCGCCATTTCGGCGGAGGCGCAGGTGTCGATCAGGCGCTCGCCGATGGCGCGCGCGATTTCGATTTCCTCTTCGGTGTACAGGCCATCATCGCGTTTGGGGCCAAGCAGCATGACGCCAATCAGGCCGCGTGCGTTCCACAATCCAGCAGCCCATATGGCACCGCCAAAGTGCGCTGGTTCAACCGGCACGCACACGCTTCGTGGCGAGTTGAAGCGCCGGGCCAGCGCAATGATATGCTCGGCGTGTACCGGCCCGGCGTCGCCTGCAGTCGCGACCAGTGGCCCGATCAGGGCGGCAAGCGGCCCGATCGGCGCCAGGCATGCCATGCGTGCGCCAAGGACGTCGTCCGACAATGCGCGTAGCGGGCCGGCGACGTCAACGTCGAGCGCCGGTTCGGGTCGAACAATCTGCTCATACACGCGCTGGCTGGCAACGAATGGGCGCAGCCGGTCCATACTCTGTTCACGATCGACATACGAACGCCAGCTGAGCAATGCGTAGAAGACCGTCATCAGTACGGTCGCCAGCAACAGGTGGTAGACGGGGTCCACCGGCACCGGGAGGGCCAGGCTTCCGCCCACCAGGGCGCCATACCCGGTGGCAAGCAGGAGTGTGCGCCGCCAGTGCCGCGACAGGCCACCGCGTGGGAGCGCCTTGCCGGTAAAGACCTCGTACCGTACGACGGCCTGGCCCAGCAGGATGGAAATGACCGCGATCATACCGGAGATCAGGAGATCGAAGCCGATGAACAGCGCCAGTGTTCGGAGTGACAGCCCTGGTAATTGCACCAGCACCCAGGCTGCCGCCCCGCCGACGGCCAACCCGATCAAAAGAAGTACTGCCGACGCGGCAAGGAGCCAGGGGCGCGCACGGCGTCGCGCCAGGTCGCCCATGAATCGCTCTGAGGATGCAGGCCGGTCCAGCGCGAACAACGCCAGCACGATGCAGAGCACACTGTACACCGGGTAGACCAGAATAGCGACCGGTATGCCGCCGATGCTGAAGATTGCTCCTGGCGCGCGCCCGACGACCTCGCCGTAGCTTGGTAGCGGGTCGCCGAAGGCCAGCAACGCGAGCGCGGTTGCGCCAAGTAACGAGACGACCGCCAGCCAGGCACGGTGGCGCCTGGCGCGCAGCAACCCGGTATACCAGGCAATAACCAGGTACCACAGGTACGGGCCGGCGATAAAGGGTAGCCAGCCGATGCGCCACCATAGTTCCATTTCGTTGTTGAACGTGCCAAGCGGGCGAGCAACAATGGCCGAGTGACCGGCGAAGAATGCGCCGCCGAAGAGCAGCCCGAGCCCGGCGACCCACGTGCCCCACGCGCGGCGCTCGGCATTGAGGAGCACGGTCAATCCCAGCCACAATAGCACGATTGTGTTGAAGAAGGAGATGGCGATGATCGACCAGTCGAGGAGGTGGAGGAGAGTGAGCTCCATGGGAGTATTACTTCCGGTTTTACGACGCCTGCGGCAAACGTATCTGCCGAATGCAGCAACGGGACGTCAGGTGAGAATTGAGCCGCGAGGCCGGAGACCATCACAATTCATACGCTTCCCAGATACCCCGCTCATTCAGGACGCGCGGCACGCCCTGGTCATCCCACATGATCAGGCGGCCTTCACGCACAATGATAGCCGCGCGCGTTCGCGCTACTTTTTCATCGGTGGCGCTGTCATTCAACCCCCAGGCCAGATAGATTTGCCCGTTGGTGCGGCTGATGGTTCGCTTATCGCGGAAACCCATGCGGGCTGCGATTTGCTCATTACTCATGCCTTGCGCCAGCATCCGCGCCACTGCCTGTTCATTCGGTTCGAGCAGATCCATCGGTGACTGCTCATCTTTGCGGCGCACCTCCTGGACGCGCGCTTCGATCTCGGGGTCGATGAAACTGCGACCGGCGACGGCGTCGCGCAGAAGCGGAACAATCATCTGTGGCAGCAGGTAGTTTGATTTGCGTACATAGGCATAGTGGCTGAGGATGCCGGAGCGCCGAAATGCGCGATAGTAGGCGTCGTCGTCCTGGATGGAATAGAATACCACCGGCAGGCGCGGAAATTCGCGCCGGATGGCGACAGCCGCCTCGATACCGTTCATCTCGCCGGCCAGTTGCACATCCATCAGGATAGCATCAGGCGGGGCGGCGAGGCACACGGCCAGCGCCTCTTCACCACTGGCACACGCGTGTTCCACTGTGATGCTGCCGGTTGCTTCCAGGCCCGCCTGCAGCGCGGGCCGTAGCCGATCATTATCTTCAACGAGCAGGATGGTCATCATGGGTGGTTGTGTGGTCTGGATCACTTCCCGAGCGTTATGGTGAGACGCCCGGGGACAACGGTTATGTCCGTCTCCCATGTCATCGTACCGCAGCCGTCAAGCACCTGTGTGCGCCGGACGCACCACAAGGTTGCGTAGCGCTACGCCGTGCAGACGACCGGTTGTAGCATCGCGAGCGATTCCTCGATGCGTGCTGACCACGTTGTGCCCTGCTCTCTGCTATACTTGTAAGCGTCGCCGCGTTCGCGCGCTGTTGCCTTACCGCCCTGCTCATTGCCATGCGGCGAACGCCTTCGTCGTGGATCTGATGAACCCATTGCTGACGGTTCTGGAACAATTGCTGCGCCGCATTCCCGCCTTCGCCGGCGTTGCAACGCCACCGCGGCTGCGTGTCGCCGCGCTGATGCTGGGCATCCTGCTGGTGTTCGCGCTCGGCTTCGGGGCGCTGGTGGTTGCACGCGCCGTCATCACTGCTCCTGCGTCACGACCGGCCGTCGGGGCAATCCAGACAACCTCCGCGCGCGCGTTTACCCTGCGTGGCACGATTCAGCAGATGGCGCCGGCGGAATGGGTCATTGAAGAGTTCCTTGTTGCGCTTGATGAGCAAACCCGGGTCGCCGGTAGCCCGGCTATCGGCGGTGCCGTGATCGTCGAGGGCAGTCTGCGTGACGACGGAACATTGCTTGCGCGCGCGATCACCGTTGCGGCAGATGCGCCGCCAACCGTGATGGTTGGTCCTGTAACGCCAGTCAGTGCGCCAACCACGGCGCCTGCCGCTTCAGCAACGGCAACCGTGCCGGCTGAACCGCCAGCCACGGTATCACCCCTGCCGGTTGCCGATGACCCCATCGTCGCGTTGCGGATGCTGATAGACGCCGGTATCGCCGATGGCCGGGCAGATCGTGAGGGGGGCATGGTTCTGCTCACAAAGCTTGGTGAAGTGCAGCAGGCGATTTTGGCGGGCAAGGAGAAGACGGCACGCGATCGCCTGCGCGAGATGGAGCGAAAAGTCCGCGAGCAGCTTCGCCAGGGCAACATGACCGCGGACTTCGCCCGGCTGGTGCTCGATGGCATTGACGCGATCGGTGCCGCGTACGGCATCCGTGGCGCTTCCGGTAATGGCGCTGGTCTTTACTGACGCGCAGTACGCAGTGCTGTCCCGGCAGGGTGGTCCGGCGGGCCAGCGGCGGGGCGTGATACTTGTGGTATCGAGAGGCCATTGTCGTGAACCTGATTGGTACGCGGCTCGGTGACTACGAACTACGTTCAGTGATCGGTAGCGGCGGGATGGCTACCGTCTACCGTGCCTTCGACCACAATCTGCAGCGTGACGTTGCAATCAAGGTGCTGTCGCAAGAGGCGGCGGCACAGCCGGGGTTTGCCCTGCGTTTCCACCAGGAAGCGCGCCTGGCCGCGCGCCTGCGCCATCCCAATATTGTGCATGTCTACGACTTCGGCGCTCAGGACCAGGTGTTCTACATGGTGCAGGAGTTGTTGCCCGGGCCAACGCTGGCTGAGCGGATCAGCGAGTGTGCCGCGCGGGGCCAGGCGCTGCCGCGTGCGGAGATTCTCTCGGTCGTGCGGCAACTCGCTGCCGCGCTCGACGTGGCGCACGCCGCCGGCATCATCCACCGCGATGTCAAACCTGGCAATGCGATCTATGGCGCTGATGGCATGCTTCTGCTGACCGACTTTGGTATTGCGAAGAACACGCTTACCGATATGACCCGGACCCAGGCAGGTGTTGTGCTCGGAACGCCGGTGTACGTCTCTCCCGAACAGGCGCGCAGTGAGCCGTTGACGCCTGCCAGTGACATTTATGCGCTTGGGGTGGTCCTGTACGAACTCCTGAGTGGTCGCCCGCCGTTCGAGGGTACAACGCCACTTGGGGTTGTGCTCAAGCACCTGCAGGAACCGCCGCCGCCGCTTGT
>Ga0272446_1004375_pt1 | contig 16760 bp, 13 predicted proteins | sample YNPCB0061_FD_194587 | JGI IMG/M metagenome (GOLD analysis project Ga0272446, IMG submission 194587) | Hot spring microbial mat communities from Yellowstone National Park, WY, United States - YNP-CB-006-1 | ecosystem: Environmental > Aquatic > Thermal springs > Hot (42-90C) > Sediment | place... | reverse complement strand
CCGGCGCCATGTACCGCGGCGTACCGGCCAGGCTGCCTTCGGCGGTGAGGCGCACGCCGGTGTCCTTCATCAGCCGCGCGATGCCGAAGTCGAGCACCTTCACGTGCGCGCCCGCGAGGTCTCGCCGCACGCGGATGTTCTCGGGCCTGATGTCCCGGTGGACGATGCCGCGCTCGTGCGCGAAGGCCAGCACCTGCGCCGCGCCGGGGTGCTCCACTTCCAGCCCCACGCGCGCCTCCCGGAGGAAGCGCGCCACCCGCGTGTCGTCGGCCGTCGGCTCGGGGTCGAGGAACTTCACCGCCACCTGGTTCCCCACGCCGAGCTGCTCGGCGAGGAAGACCAGGCCCATGCCGCCCTGCCCCAGGCTGCGCAGCAGCTTGTACCGCCCGGCGATGACCTGCTCGGGCAGCGGCAGCTTCACCGTGGTGGCGAGGGGGTTGGGCACGGAAGCGTGGTGCTAGCCCGGCGCGCCGGGCCCGTCACGCCGCATGGGTGGCTCCCGCTGCCCGCCGGGGCGCGGGAGGCCGGCGTCAGCGGACGACGGCGGACGACAGCGCGCGGTGCACGGCCTCGAGCGCCTTGCGGGCCTCGAGCAGCTCCGCGCGCTCGCGCGTCAGCTCGGACACCTGCCGGGCCAGCGTGTCGCGCTCGCTCTTCAGCGCGTCGGCGGTGCGCTGCAGCGACGCCGCGTGCTCCTGCGCCGACTCCAGCTCGCCCGCCAGCCGCTCCTCCTCGGCGAGGCAGTCGGAAATCTCCTCGTCCTTCTTCTGCAGCTTGAGCTCGAGCTCGGCGCGCTCCTTGAGGCCGGCTTCCACCAGCTGCCGGCTCTCCTGCAGCGCCAGCAGCGACTCGTTGCGCTCGCCTTCCAGCGCCGCCAGCTCGCGCTCCAGCTCTTCCAACAGCGCGACGCGGCCCTCCATCTCGGACGACAGGCGCCTGGCCTCGTCCATGCGCAGCCGCGCTTCCTCGGTGGCGCGCTCGGCCTGCCGCCGCGCGGCCTCCAGGTCCTGCGCCAGCGCGAGGTTCATCGCGCGGGCCTTCGACAGCTCGCTCTGCAGCGCGCTGATGCGCTCGACGGCCAGCACGCCCGCCTCGGCCACGGTGTCCGGCAGGGGCTCGGGGCGCGGGTTCTCCCGCACGGCCCGCAGGCGCTCCTTGAGGCGCTCGCGGCGCTCGCCGGCCTCCAGCTCCGGGTCCACGACGGGCGGCGGCGCGGTCTGCACCTCGGTCACCTCCACCGGGGCGGCGACGTGCGCGACGGGCGTGGCCACCTGCGACACTGGCGCGGCGACGCGGGCCTCCAGCGCGGCCTCCACCTGCACGGGCGGCGCGACGGGGCGGCCCTCGACGCGCGCCTGCGGCACCGGCGTCTCGAGCGCACCCTTGAGCGCCTCGGCGGCGGTGGGCTTGTTGGCGCGGGCGTGCGCGCGGGCCTTCAGGTTGGCGGACAGGTCGGGCGCGGGGGCCGCCGGCACCACCGACGGAATGACCGGCTCGGCGTGCTCCTTCGCCACGCGCTCGGCGATGGTCTCCACGTCGGCCACCGAGACGGACGCGGTGGTTTCGGGCAGCGCCTCGGACAGCATCGCCCCCAGCCGCATGCGCGGCTTGGCGCGGGACACGTTCGCGTCGAATGCCTTCTTCATGGTCCTCCCGTCAGGCCGACTTCGCCGGGGCCTGGCCCTGCTTGGTGGTGGCGAGGCGCGACAGCACCTCGTCGATGAGCGACTGCACGTCACCCGCGCCCTTCGAGTCGCGGTCGAAGCGGAAGATGGGCATGCCTTCGCTGGACGCCTGCGCGAAGCGCGTGCACTGCCGAATCACCTGCGGCAGCAGGTACTCGGGGTAGTGCTGCTTGAGGGCCTCGAGCGCTTCCTTCGCCAGCTTGAAGGTGGCGTTGAAGCTGTTCACCACGATGAAGACGTGGTCCAGCACGTGGCCGAGGTCGTCCTCGAGGGACTGCACCGTCTCGAAGAGCAGCTTGAGGCCGTGGAAGGACAGGAAGTCCGCCAGCACGGGGACGATGAGGTCCTCGGTGGCCATGAGCGCGTTCAAGTTGAGCAGCCCGAAGGACGGCGGCGCGTCGAAGATGATGAAGTCGTAGTGCGCCTCGACCTCCTTCAACGCGTTGCGCAGCTTGAACTCGCGGCCGGCCATGGGCATCAGCGCGAGGTCGACCGTCGACATCGAGAGGTTCGACGGGATGAAGTCGAGGTTGGGCAAGAGCGACTTCTGGATGACCTGGCTGACGGGCTTCTTCTTGACCAGCACGTCGAGCAGCGTGGCCTGAAAGTCCTCGCCTTCGTAGCCGAGGCACTTGGTGGCGTGGCCCTGCGAGTCCAGGTCGATGAGCAGCACGCCGTAGCCCATCTCGGCGAGGCGCCACGCGTAGCTGGTGGACAGCGACGTCTTGCCGGTGCCGCCCTTGAAGTTGAGGAAGAGCTGCTTGCGCGTGCCCAGCGCGGGCGGCTCGAGCTGCAGCTTGCCGCGCAGCTCCCACACGTCCTCGGGCGTGTAGGTGTCCTTCTTGAGCGCGCCGGCGAGCGCCTTCGGCGAGATGCCCAGCAGGTACGCCGTCTCGCGGGGGCTGTAGGTGAGAGTCTCCATGGTTCCCTCAGGCGACGAAGTACTTGAGGCCGCGGCGGACGACCTGGCCCTGCTGCATCAGCGCGGCGCACGCGCGCATCGTCTCTTCCGTCGAGGCGTCGAGATTCACCGCCAGCTCGTTGAGCGCCCGGCCCCGAATCGCCGCGCGCAGCTCGCGCACCAGCGCCTCGCACAGCGCGGCGGACGGCGGCGGCGGCGCGTCGTCGACTTCGAGGACGGCGACGGCCGTGCGCGCGGCCGCGGGCGCGAGCGCCTGCGCTTGCACCGACGGGCGGGCCAGCACCGCGACGGCCTGCTGCGCGGGCGACTCCACGACGGCGCGCGAGGCCGCCTCGCTCGCCACGACGTCGGACGACGCGCTGGGCGCCGGCGCAACGACGGGCGTCGCGCTCAGGACGGGCGCCGGCGGCGCGAGGTGCGAAAGCGCAGCGACGGGCACGGCGTTCCCGGCGGGCGCGGGCAGCGCTGAGGGGTCGAGCGCGCGCGGCGACGCGGCGGCGGGGAGGCTCGTCTCGTGCGCGGAGGCGGCGACGGGGTGGAGCGCCTGCGCCAGCACCGACGGCGCGCCGGCCGGCGTGGACGTGCCCTTCGGCGTCACCGGGCGCCCGGCGGCGAGGCGCTGGGCGAGCACGGTCTTCGCGTCCACCTTCGCGGCGGGCACGTGGGCGAGGCGGCGCACCTCTCGGCGGCGCTGCGCGTCGTCGAGGCCCACCAGGCCCGTCACGTCGCGGCCCAGCAGCTTCGAGAGCGCCTGGCTCGCGGAGCGGCGCACGCGGAGGTCCTTGTCGCGCATCGCGTCGAGCAGCAGTGGGCGCGCGGCCTCCGCCTGGGACGCGCCCAGCACCAGCGCGGCCAGCGCGCGCACGTCGGCGTCGGCGTCGCGAATCGCCCGCGTGCCCAGCGCCAGCGCCTCGTCGCCTTCCAGGCCCAGGGCGAGCAGCGACGCGCGGCGGCGCACCGCCCTGTCGGGGTCGCTCATGGCCGCGGCGAGGTGGGGGCCGGCCTGGCCTGCGTCGAGCGTGAGGAGCGCCTTCAGCGCGGCGATGCGCACGTCAGGGGCACGCGAGGCGAGCAGCGGCTGCACCACCGCCACGCCCTCGGCCTTCGCCAGCGCCGCGAAGGCGTTGAGCAGCGCGACCTGCACAGGCGCCTCGGTCTCGGCGTGGAGCGCGGCGGCCAGCGCGGGCGCGGCGGCCGGGTGCGCCAGGGCCTTGAGGCGCTCGGCGGCGCGGGCGCGGGCGGCGGAGTCGGGCGCGGAGAGCTCCCGCACCGAGAAGCCGAAGAGCGTCTCCTCGCTACGGCCGGGGAAGGCCTGCGCGCCGGACAGCGCCTCGAGGTCCTTCGACGTCACCGCGAGGCGGCCCTGGGCCGACAGCTCGTTCGCGGCGCGCGTCACCGCGGCGAGCGCGGGCTCGTCCTGCACCGCCTCGGGCGCGTCCGCGACGGGCGCCGCGGCGTCGGCGGGCCGCGCGTCGGGCGGCACGGCGGCGGGCGTGACGGGCGCGGGCACCGGCGCGCTGGGCCCGGCCACCACCGGCCCGTCGCGGGTCAACAGCACTTCGCTGCGGAGCTGCGCGATGAACTGCGCGAGGTCGAAGTCGTCGAGGCCCTGCACCTGGTCGCTGCCGTGGATGCGCGAAGCGTCGAGCATCTTGCCGATGAGGTCGGCGCGCTCGCGGCGCAGGGCGTCGGTGAGGCGCGCGGCCTCTTCGCGCTCGGCGTGCGCGCGGGTGGCCCGCACCTCGAGCTCGGCGATGACGCGGCGGAGCTCGATTTCCCGCTGCGCCGCCTGCGCGAGCTCGCTCTTCATGCGCTCGCCGTCCGCGCGCGCGCGGTCGAGATCGTTGGACAGCTGGGTGGAGCGCGCCTCGAAATAGACGATCTTCTCCAGCGCGCTCTTGAGCAGGGACTCGGGCCTCTCGTCGCTCAACACGACTCCCCAGAAGTGGCTCGCGGGCCGACCAATCGGCCTCGGATCGAAAGAAGTGTAGAGCCCTGTAGCGGCTTGTCTCTTTTTCGACCGGGCGCACCCTAGATGACGATGATCGCCGTGTAAACCCCCGAAACAACAGGGCTTTGTTTGGTGTCGGTGAAAACGCGTCCGAGGCCGATTTACCGGCCTGGAAACGCAGTTCCGGGGTGCGCCGAAGTGCGCGCCAACGGCTGGGGAGCCGCTATCCGTCGAGCGGGAGGCCCGCGCTGATGCGCAGCACCAGTCGCGCCTGTGCGAGCTCGCCGCGCGCCTGGATGAGGTTCACCTCGGCGCCGAAGAGGTCGCGCTCGGCGGCGATGAGGTCGAGCTGCGTGGCGGCGCCGGCGTTGTAACGGTCGCGGGCCACCTGCGCGGCGCGCTCGGCGGCGCTCACCTGCGCGCGGGCGGCGGCGATCTTCACCAGCGCGGCGTTGAAGCGCTGCCAATCGGCGATGATGGTGTCTCGGGCGAAGAGCCGCAGCTTCTCGGCGCCCAGGCGCGCGGTCTGCTCGATGTGCGACTGCACGCTCATGTTCTGAAACGTCGGCACGTCGAGGCGCCACGCGAAGGTGATGCCCAGGTTGTAGAGCGCCGAGGAGCCCTGGAAGCCGGTGGCGTTGGTGAAGCGCTCGGTGAACTGGGCGCTCACCACCGGCACCAGCGCCAGCCGGGACGCGGTCGCGATGTGCCCGGCCGCCACCGCGTCGAGGTCCGCGGCCTTGATGCCCGGAAGGTTCTCGATGCGCTGCGCGAGCTCGTCGATTCCCGGCTCGGGGCGGAGGTCGTCCTCGGGCATCGACAGCTCGGGTTGCGGCGCGAGGCCCGACAGCGTGGTGAGGTTCTGCCGGGTGTTCACCACCAGCGTCTCGGCGTCGGCGACCACCTGCTTGTTGCGCTGCACCTCGGCGTTCGCGCGCAGCGTCTCGAGCTCGGTGACGGCGCCGGCCTTGTAGCGAATCTCGGTGAGACGGGCCTGCTCTTCGGCCACCGACAGCGACTTCTTCGCCGACTTGAGGACCGCCAGCGCGCCGACGTAGCCGTAGAAGCCGGTCACCACGCTGCGGCGCACCTGGTCGCGCGTGGACAGCTCGCGCTCAGCGGCGGCCTGCTGCGCAGCGTTGGTCGCGGCGCTGCGCATCCACGTGGTGGTGTTGATGAGCGGCAGCTCGAAGCGCAGGTTCGCGTCGAGCTGGTTCTTGGGGATGATGGTCAGCGTGACCGTGCAGACGTGCTGGTCGCTGCACACCTGGTTCGACGCGCAGTCGGCGTCCGTCTGGCACACCGTGATGGGCGAGGCCGGCTGCTTGAACACGGCGTCGTACTGGTTGTTGGTCCACCCGCCGCTCGCGGTCACCGACGGCAACAGGCCAGTCCACGCCTGGCGGTACTCGGCCTCGCTGCGCAGCTTCGTCTCGACCGCCATGCGCCGGTCGATGTTCTGCGTCTCGGCGGCGTCGAGGTGCGCCTTGAGATCCGCAGGCTGCGCCAGCGCCACCTGCGCCGCTGCCATCGCCATCACCGCCATCACGCGCGTCACTTGCTCGCCTCCATCTGGGCCGCGACGGGCGCGGCGGTGGGCTCCTCGGCCGGCAGCCCGCGCACGCGGCGGAACCACAGCGAGAGGTCATCGAAGAAGCTGTACACCACCGGCACCGCGAGCAGCGTGAGGAGCAGCGACAGCACCTGCCCGCCCACCACCACGCCGGCGGTCGCGCGCGAGAAGCCCGAGCCGATGCCCTTCGCCGTGACCAGCGGCACCATGCCGGCCACGAACGCCAGCGTCGTCATCAAGATGGGCCGCAGGCGGTCCTTGTTGCCCTTGATGATGGCCTCGTGCCGCGGCAGCCCCTTCTCGCGCAGCTGGTTGGTGTGGTCGATCTGCAGAATCGCGTTCTTCTTCACCACGCCGAACAGCACGAAGATGCCGAGGAAGCTGTAGAGGTCGATGGCCTGGTCGAAGAGGACGATCGACAACACGGCGAACGGCAGCGTGAGCGGCAGCGACACCAGGATGGTGATGGGGTGCAGCCACGACTCGAACTGCGCCGCGAGGATGAGGTACATGAACACGAAGCTCGCCAACAGGCCGAGGACGAAGGACAGGAACACCTCCTTCATGATCTTCGTCTGGCCCTGGGCCTTGGCCGCGAAGCCGGGCGGCAGCTTCGACGCCTCGTCCTCGAGAATGGCCTTCACCTGGTCGCCGACGTCGTTGTCGCCGTAGCCGGGGCCCGCGTTGCACATGAAGGTGATCTGCCGCTCGCGCTGGAAGCGGCTGATGGTCGCCGGGCCTTCACCCGAGCGCACCTTCACCACGTCGGCCAGCGTCACCAGCCCCAGCTTGCGCGACGGCACGGTGATGAGCCGCAGCGCGTCCTCGCTCGAGCGGTACTCCGGCGTGGCGCGCAGCTTCACGTCGTACTGCTCGCCGCCCTCGGAGTACGTGGACACCTTCTGCCCGGCGACGAGGTACTGGAGCGCCTGGGCGATGTCGACGACCTGCACGCCCAAGTCCGCCGCGCGCTCGCGGTCGACGTACACGCCGAGCTCGGGCTTGCCCACCACCATCGAGCTGTCCACGTCCACCGCGCCCTTCGCCTGCTTCATGCGCTCAAGGATGCGCTTGTTCGCGTGCTCCAGCGTCTTCAGGTCCGGCCCGGCCAGCAGGTACTGGATGCGCGCCGTCGGCATGCCGCCGCCGAACTCGTTCACGTCGGCCACCGTGACGCGCAGGTCGGGCGGCAGCGTGGGGAGGATCCTCTCGCGCACCAGGTTCTTCATCGCGTCCTGGGTGATGGTGCGCTGGTCGGGCGGCACCATCTTCACGTAGATGCGCGCGAGGTTCGGCGTGCGGTTCTGGTCGTCGCCGATGGTGAGCAGCGTCGCGACGATGCCTTCCTGCTCGCGGATGATGCGCGCCACGCGCTCGCCGACGAGCTCGGTCGACGCCACGCTGCGGCCCTCGGGCAGGCGCACCACCACCTCGAACTGGGCGCGGTCGTCGACGGGCAGGAAGCCCTTCTTCGCCTTCATGGTGAGCGGCACGCACGCGGCGAGCGACGCGACCGACGCCAGCACGACGACCCAGCGGCGCCGCATCGCGAACTCCAGCATCACCACGTACACGCGCTCGATCGGCCGGTAGAAGACGTCGACCAGCTGCTCGAGCGGCGGCTTCTTGTCCGTCACCTTGTGCGGCTTGAGCCAGCGCGACGCGAGGCTGGGCGTCATGGTGAAGCTGACGAACAGCGACACCGCGATGGAGAACGCCATCGTCACGCCGAAGGGCCCCAGGAAGCGGCCGGGAATGCCGCCGAGGAAGGCGATGGGCACGAACACCGCGATGAGCGACAGCGTGGTGGCGAGCACCGCGAGGCCGATCTCCTTGGTCCCGATGACCGCCGCGTCCTTCGGGTCTTCGCCGTGCTCCTCGACGTGCTTGAAGATGTTCTCGAGCACCACGATGGCGTCGTCGATGACGATGCCGACGGCCAGCGCCAGCGCGAGCAGCGTGATGGAGTTGAGCGTGTAGCCCTGCACCTTCATCAGCGCGAAGGTGCCGATGATGGACGTGGGGATGGCGAGCGCCGCGATGATGGTGCTGCGCCAGTTGCCCAGGAACATGAGCACCACGATGGCCGCGAAGATGGCGCCGAGGATGAGGTGCTCGGTGACGGCGTCCGCGGCGGTCTTGATGACCTGCGACGCGTCGCGCTGCACCTCGACCGTGTAGCCCTCGGGCAGCTCCTTCTGGATGTCCTTCAGGCGGTCGCGCGCGGCCTCGGCGACGGCCACGGTGTTGGTGCCCGACTGCTTGCGCAGCGCGACCAGCACCGTGCGCTCGCCGTTCCAGAAGGCGCCGGAGTCCGCGTCCTCGATGCCGTCCACCACCGAGGCGATCTCCTCGAGGCGCACCGCGCGGCCCGCCGAGTCGCGCACGATGATGCCCTTGAGCTCGTCGATCGAGCGCACGCGGCCCTGCACGCGCACCGACAGGTAGTCGCGGCTGACGTCGACGCGGCCGCCGGGCAGCGTGATGTTCTGCGCGTTGATCGCGCCGGCCACCTCGAGCGGGCTGATGCCGAGGCCCTTCAGCTTCACCGGGTCCACCAGCACGTTCACCTGGCGCTTGCGCCCGCCGATGATGGTCGCCTGGCCGACGCCGTTCACCGTCTCGAGCCGGCGCTTGACGATGCGGTCGGCGATGTCGGTGATGTCGCGAATGTCCTTCGACGGCGCGCGCAGGGCGACGAAGAGGATCGGCGAGGCGTCGGGGTCGAACTTCATCACCACCGGCGGGTCGATGCCGCGCGGCAGCGTGGGCAGCGCCAGGTTCACCTTCTGCTGCACCTCCTGGGCGGCGACGTCGACGTTCTTCTCGAGGACGAACTGGATGATGACGCTCGACACGCCTTCCGACGACATGCTGCGCAGCTCGTCCACGCCCGACAGCGTGTTCACCGCCGCCTCGAGCGGCTCCGAGACGTCGCGCTCCATGTCCTCGGGCGAGCTGCCCGGCATCACGGTGGTGATGAGGACGACGGGGAAGTCGATCTTCGGGAACTGGTCGACGCCCAGCTGCTTGTAGAAGACGCCGCCCACCGCGAGGATGACGAGCGACAGCACCGTCGCGAAGACGGGCCGCTTCACGCAGATTTCAGCGAGCCATTGCATGGTGGTCCCCTCTCCTGCTCACTGAATGGACGAGCCGTCCTGCAGGCCCGCCGGCGGCTTCACGATGACCTTCTCGTCGGCGCCCAGCGGCTCGAGCACCGCCACGCGGCCTTCCCTGGTCACGCCGGTGCGCACGACCACCTCGAAGGCCTTGCCGTTCTTCGCCAGGAACATGCGCTTCACCGTGCCGTCGGCCTTGATGGCCTCGACCGGCACCGTGGGCTGCTCTTCTTCGCCCACCACCAGCTTGGCGATGGCGAACATGCCCGGCCGCAGCGCACCGTCGGCGTTCTTCGCCGAGGCCTCGATGATCAGGTCGCGCGTGCTGACGCGCAGCGCGGGGCTGACGAAGCGCACCGTCGCGGGGAAGAGCCGGTCGGGGTACGCCGACACCTCGATGTCGAGCTGCTGGCCTTCCTTCACCAGCGCGACCGCGGGCTCGGGCACCGAGATGGAGACGCGCACCGGGTCGATGGAGAACACCGAGGCCACGCGGGTGGGCGGCTGCACGTACTCGCCGACGTTCACGTAGCGCTCGCCGATGATGCCGTCGATGGGCGCGCGGATGATGGTGTCGCCCGCCAGCTTGCCCGCGAGGTCGGCGTTCGCCTGCGCGGCGTTAGCCTGGTACAGCTGCGCGGTGCACTGCGTCTTCATGCGGTCGTACTCGCTGCGGGGCAGCGCGCCCTGGCTGTAGAGCGTGTCGGCGCGGTCGCATTCCTGCTTGGCCAGCGCCACCTGGGTCTGCGCGGCCTGCGACTGGGCCTGCGCGGCGGCGGCCTGGAACGACGCGGCCTTCGAGTCGACCACGGCGATCACCTGCCCGGCCTTCACCGGCATGCCGCGCTCGACGTAGGTGGCGGTGACGCGGCCCGCGACGTTGGCAGCGATTTCCGACTGGCGGTCGGCCAGCACGCTGCCGGTCAGAGTCAGGTACCTGGGCATCTTCTGCACCTGGACCGGCGAGGTCTCCACCTTCACCGGCGGCAGCGCCACCAGCGCGGGCTTCTTCGCCGCGTCGACCGACGCGTCTTCGGGCTTCTTGCAGGCCGCGAGGGCGAGCAGCGGGGCGAGGATCAAGGCGAGGCGTTTCATGGTCGTTCTCGAGGGTCAGGCGTTCGCGCTGCGGCCGCGCCGGCCAGAAGGCGTGAGGGCGCGGGTGAAGAACTGCGTCAGGTCGTTCAGGAATTCGCGGCGGGCGCGCGCGGTGAGGACCTGCTTCATGACGTGCGCGGTGAAGACGCGCGTCTGCACCGCCCCCAGCATGGCGGTGGCGGCAGTCTCGAGGCCGTGCGGCTCGACGAGGCCCTTCGCCGCCGCCTTCTCGAGCCACGCGTGCAGCGCGCGGATGAAGCGCACCGGCGAGTCGCGGCGCACGTCGAACACCTCGTCGTGGGGAATGCCGCTCTCGCGCAGCGCGACGACGCACGGCATGACTTCGCCGATGAAGTCCAGCCAGCCGCCCAGCACCTCGGCCAGCTGCTCGGACAGCGCCCGCTCGTCCGGGCCGTCGGCGAGGCGCGCCAGCACCGCCGGATTCTCGGGCGGCCGCAGCGCCTGCACCATCAGCTCGCGGCGGCTGCCGAAGCGCTTGAGCAGCGCCGGCGGCGTCACGTTGAGCCGCCCGGCCACCACGTCCAGCGACACCTGCGGCCCGTGCTCGAACACGCACGAGCGCATCGTGGCGAGGATCTGCTCGTCGCTGATCAGCCGGGGCCGCGCCATGGTGCGGCGGTTAGTAAACAGTAACTAACCAGCCCGCAACCGGTCTTTTGTTGGGAAGTGTGAAGGCTCCACGCCCACACCAGTGGATCCAGGGACCTGCGCCTGCAACAGGCCCGTATCGCGCGCCGTTCAGAGCACCTCGCGCACGCGCTGCTTGCCGGTGGCCTTCGACTGCACGACGCGGAAGCCGGCCTTCTCGAAGAGCGGCACGGTGCCGGTGTACGCGAACGCGGCTGGAATGGGCGCGCCCGGCCTGGCCGGCCTCACCGGGTAGCCCTCCAGCACCTCCGCGCCGTCCTCCTTCAGGGCCTTCACGGCCGCGGCGAGCAGCGCCGAGGCGACGCCCTGCCCGCGAAAGCCGCGCTTCACGAAGAAGCACTGCAGCGCGTGCACGCGGTCGGCGTCGTCGATGGCCAGCGAAGGCGCGCGGTCGAGCTTGTTGAAGTCGCGCCGGCGGCCGGCCGACAGCCAGCCCACCGGCGCGTCGCCGACGTACGCGAGGAAGCCTTGCGTCAGGCCTTTCGTCACCAGCGCCTTGAAGCGCCGCTTCGCCGTGGCGCCCTTCACGTCGTCGAAGCGCTCGCCGGCCTCGAGCCGCCAGAACATGCACCAGCAGCCCGCGCAGGCGCCCTTCGCGCCGAACAGCCGCTCGAGGTCTTTCCAGTGCGCTGGCCTCAACGCCTCGACGCGGACGCGCGCGCTCGCAGCCGTGGCGCGAGTTTCGCGCGTTTCAGAAGAAGTGCCACACCCCAAAGTTGAACCCGGGCGCAAAGGCGGGGCTCAGCGGGCCGGGCACGAAGGGAAAGGCCACCTCGACGCGCCCGCCGTACATCGCGATGCGGGGGATGAGCAGGTGCAGCCCCGCGCCCGCGCTGGCCACGGCCGCGACATTCCCCGTGTCGCGCACCATGACGCCGCCGTCGACGAAGGCCACCGGCATCACCGCGAACCACGTCGAGTCGAAGGCGACGAAGCGCAGCTCGACGTTGGCCGTGGCGTGGCTGAAGGCGCGGAACTCGGAGTCCTGGTAGCCGCGCACGGCGTCCAGCCCGCCGAGGTAGAAGCGGTCCTGCGGGCGCGCTGAGTACACCGCGCCGGCCTTGAGCCGCGACGCGAAGTTGAAGCGCGAGCCCCACTCGATGAACCACTGCGCCTCGAGCTCGACCTGGTTCCACACCGGGTACTGCGGGGCGCTGGTCGCGCCGGCCGTGGCGCGCAGCTCGGCGAAGCCGCGGGAGAAGCGCAGGCGGTCGGTGTCGAGGCGCCCCACGCGCAGGTACGGGCCGGCCCGCAGGCCCAGCGACGCGGGTGGCGGCGGCGCAGGGTCCTCGTCGCGCGCGCCGAAGGCGTCGGTGGTGCCCTCCACCACCACGCCCAGGCGCAGCTGGTCGTCGATGACGCCGGGCGCGTTGGTCTCGAAGGACAGCCGAACCGCGCCGCGCAGCTGGAGGAACTCGGGGCGGGGACGCGGCAGGTACTCCACCTCGACCTTCCCCTTCGTGCGGGTGTTGAAGAGGCGCGGGTCCATCAGGTCGACGTGGAAGCCGTTGTAGGCCCCGAAGCGCTGGTAGAAGGCGTACGTCTGCATCGCCCGGCCGAACAGGTTCGCGTACATCGCGCCGAGCCACAGGTAGAACTGCCCGCCGCCGAACTGGAAGAAGAGGATGGGCGCGAGCGGGAAGACGTCCTCCAGCTTCACCAGCGCCACCTTCTTCCCTTCTTCTTCGACCAGCTGGAGGTCCACCCGGCTGAAGACGCCGAGGTTCCACAGGCGAGTCTCGAAGAGGCCCCACGCCTCGGGCGTCACCTCGTCGCCGGGGGCGAAGGTCTGCTCGCGGCGCACCGTCGCCTCATGCGTGAGCCAGAGCCCCTCGAAGCGGACCTCGTCGATGCGGGTCGGTTCCGGCAACGGGGCGGCGAACACCGCGAGCGCGAACAACGTGAGCAACGACGCCAGCTTGCCACGAGGTCGGCGGCGCGCCTCGCCGAGACAGATCGATTCTCGCGTCCGTGCGTGCAACCGCCCCAGGGCCCACGTGCCCGGGAGGCGACACATGAGGACGATGCGAGGCGTGCTTCACGCGGTGCTGGCGGTGTGCACGCTGCCCCTGGCGGCCTACGCGGGCGAGCTGGGCGACGCGGCGATGCAGAAAGCGAACAAGGCGGCCTCGACGGTGGTGAAGGAGCGCATGGCGAACGAGCGCCCGGCCGACGCGAAGCTGCTCGAGGCGGTGGAGGCCGCCGACATCGTGGTGGTGCGCGGGGAGTACGACCGGGTCGAGGACGTACTGAAGAGCCTGGACCTCAAGCACACGGTGGTCAGCCCGCACCAGCTGGCGTCCCTCAACCTGAATGCGAAGCAGCTGCTCATCATCGACTGCCCCGGCAACATTCCGAGGGCGGGCATCGAGCGCATCCGCAAGTTCGTCAACGCCGGCGGCTACCTCTACACGACGGACTGGGCGCTCACGAACGTGGTGCAGCAAGCCTTCCCCGGCTTCATCGCCTTCAACGGGCGCGAGACGGCCAACGACGTGGTGGAGGTCGAGGTGAAGCAGGCCGAGCACAACCTGCTCAAGCACCTCACGCTGTCGCGCGAGAACCCCAAGTGGTGGCTCGAGGCGTCCAGCTACCCCATCAAGGTGTTGAACAAGGAGAAGGTGGACGTCCTCATCACCTCGAAGGAGATGAGCCGGAAGTACGGCGAGGCGCCCATCGCGGTGCACTTCCGCTACGGCGACGGGCAGGTGCTGCACATGGCCAGCCATTTCTACCTGCAGCAGGGCCAGGCGCGGACGGTGGCCGAGAAGAAGAAGGCGAAGGACTACATCGCGTCGGACTCCGCGCTCACCCCCGAGACGAAGAAGGCGCTGGAGGGCAAGGTGGAGTTCTCCGACGACGTGGTGGCCGGGGACCTCGGCAGCGCGTACTCGGCGCAGCAGGTGACGTCGAACCTCGTCGTCGACCGCAAGAAGGACCAGACGCGCATCGACGGGCTGTACTCGAAGTCGCTCAAGGTGCCGGTGGCGCCGCAGCCGTCCCCCGACGCCCCGAAAGCCGCGCCCGGTCCGTCGCTGGGCGCCGGCACCAAGGTGAAGGAGCTGGAGCGAAAGGGCGACGCGGTGAAGGTGCGCACCATGGAAGGTGACGAGGCGTGGGTGCCGGCCAGCGCCCTGTGAGCCGCGCCGCGCGCCGGCGTAGAGTCCACTTCCCCCCGGAGGACTCATGCGCACCCGCTTGCTGAAGGCCGCGACGCTCGTCGTCGCGTTGGGATTCCTCGTCGGCGCCACCATCGCCGCCGGTAGCGACAAGAAGAGCGCCAGGCCGAAGCCCGCCGAGGTGAAGCCCGACGCCGGCCAGGCCCCGGCGCCGCCCACTTTCCTGCCCGCGACGAAGGCCGCGATGCCGATGCACTTCGACGAGCCGCCGGCCCAGGCGAAGAAGAAGGACGAGGCGCCGAAGCAGGCGCCGCAGCAGGCCGCGCCCGCGCCGCAGGCCACGCCCTGACGCACGTGCTGCTCTCCACGCTCCAGGCCTCCGCGCTGTCGGTGCTGATGCTGGCGGTCGTGTACTGGCCGCTCGAGCGCCTGTGGCCCGCGAGGCAGCAACCCTGGCTTCGCCGCGCGCTGGGCACGGACTTCCTCTTCCTCTTCGGGCAGCACCTGGTGTGGAGCGTGCTGGCGCTGGCCTTCCTCGCCGCCGTCGACGCGCGCGTGCACGGCGCCCTGCCCGCCCCGGTGCGCGACGGCTTCCTCGCCCTGCCCCGCGCGGCCCAGCTGCTCGCCATCGTGCTGCTGGGCGACCTCGGGGTGTACTGGTTCCACCGCGCCTGCCACCGCTTCGACTTCCTGTGGCGCTTCCACGCGGTGCACCACTCGTCGGAGACGCTGGACTGGGTGGCGGCGCATCGAGAGCACCCGGTGGACGGACTCCTCACGCAGCTGACGTTGAACCTCCCCGCGATGCTCCTCGGCTTCCCCGTGGAGGGCCTCGCCGCGCTGGCTGTCTTCCGCGGGCTGTGGGCCATCTTCATCCACTCCAACGTACGGCTGCCGCTGGGGCCGCTGCGCTACGTGCTGGGCGCGCCCGAGCTGCACCACTGGCACCACGCGAAGGCGCCCGGCGTCGTGGCCAACTACGGCAACCTCTCGCCTTGGACGGACCTCGTCTTCGGCACCTTTCACCTGCCGCCCGCGGGCGAAGAAACGTGGGAGCTGGGCGTGCCGGAGCAGCTGCCGCGCACCTGGCCCGGGCTGCTCGTCTCCCCGTTCACCCGCGCGTGGACGAAGACGAGCGGGCTGTTGCGTGCGCCGGGGCTGGGACCCGCCTCGCTCGTCGTCCTCGTCGTGGCCACCTTCACCGCGCTCAGCGCCAACGCCGAGGCCCGCGACGCAGGCGCGCCCGCGACGCCCGACGCCGGCGCGAACGGCGTGACAGCCGTCTTCGGAGACAGCGCTGTGTACCTGCCCGCCACCAAGTCCTTCGGAGGCACGCTGGCGCCGGCGACAGGACTCGGCGTGCTGGGCCCGTCCTCGTCGGCGGCCATCCGCGTGGACGAGGCGAAGGAGGCCGACGTCCGCGGCGACATCGACCGGAACGTGCTTCGGCGGGTGATGCTGGCCCACACCGGCGAGTGGCGGCGCTGCGCGGAGCAGGCGCTGCTGGGCGACGCGGGCGTCCGCGGCATCTCCGGTCGCGTGGTGGTGGCCTTCACCATCGGCGGCGCGGGCAGCGTGACGAGCGCCTCCGTCGCGGAGCGCACCGTCGCCGGAGACGAGCTGGGTGAGTGCCTGGTGCCGCGCGTGAAGCGGCTGACGTTTCCCAGGCCGCCTCCGGGCGCCGGTCCCGTCGGCGTGCGGTGGCCGTTCCGCTTCGAGTACGTCGCGCCCTGACGCGGCTTCAGCCTTCCCAGCGCAGCACGTCGCGGAGAATGGACCAGCGGTGGCTCCTGGCCTTCGCGGAGCGGCCGAGAATCGAGCGGCCGAGAATCCAGTGCTCGTACAGCGCCTGGAGCGTGCCGTCCTTCTTCTTGAGGTCAATCCACGTGCTGACGAAGCGCGCCGCCTCCTCGTCGTGGCGCGCCACCGGGTAGGCCAGCGGCACCTTGAGCTCGAGCGGCATGGGCACGGCGACGCTCCAGGCGAGGTGCAGCAGCGTGATGAAGGAGCCGCGCTCGGCGGTCAGCACACGGCGTCCACCGCTTCGCCCTCGCCGCGCAGCACCGCCTCGGCGTCGTTGAGCGGCAGCGGCACGACCTGCGCCTGGGGGAACTCGCGCTCCACCAGCAGCCTCAGGTACGGCAGGTCCGGCACGCCCAGCCGCAGGCCCGGCTGCGCGCGCACCCGCGCGACGTCCGAGAAGTCGGCGCGGCGGTGATCCGGCACGAGGAAGGCCACCGTCTCGTCGAGGTACGGCGCGGAAAACACCATGCGCGCCGTGCGCTGCGTCGTCACCACCACGCCCGCCATCACCACGTCCACCTGCCCGGCCTCCAGGGCCTCGACCAGGTGCTCGCGGTCCACCGGGACCAGCTCGAGCGGCGCGCCGAGCTCCTTCGCCAGGGCGTGCGCCATCTCCACGTCGAAGCCCACCAGCTCGCCGCGTTGGTTGACGTGGCTGAAGGGCGGCTGGTGGGGGATGAAGCCGACCCGCAGCGTCCCTCGCGCGCGCACCGCCTCGATGAGCGACGTGCCCGGCGCCGGAGGCGGCTGCTCCGCGGGCAGCGCGCCCAGCACCGTCACGCGCGGCGCCGGCGGAAAGCGCGGGCCCATCTGCCCGGCCA
>Ga0272446_1004374_pt1 | contig 16768 bp, 10 predicted proteins | sample YNPCB0061_FD_194587 | JGI IMG/M metagenome (GOLD analysis project Ga0272446, IMG submission 194587) | Hot spring microbial mat communities from Yellowstone National Park, WY, United States - YNP-CB-006-1 | ecosystem: Environmental > Aquatic > Thermal springs > Hot (42-90C) > Sediment | place... | reverse complement strand
TACGTGCTGAACCTGAACAGCTTCAGCTTTCAGGTATCTCGGATTTTTAACGGTAGCTACGACGTCTTTTACGAGGTGCGCTCGTCACTGGATGGCTTTACCGCCGCCGTCCTGAGCGGCTCGAACAACTCCGCTACCGCGCCCACGTTTGCTACGGTGAGCACCACCTTGGGGCCGAGTTTCTTAAACCTCGCGTCGGTTGAGTTCCGGCTTTACCTCTGGGACAGCAACGAGGGGGCAAACAACCGTCTGCTGCTGGACAACATCACGGTGACCGGCAACGCCGTGCTCATCCCCGAGCCGTCCAGCCTGGCGGTGGCCGTGGCGTTGGGCCTGGCCGGGCTGGGGGCGGCCAGGGCAAGCGCCGGTGGGGCGAGACTCCGTCGAGCCCGACACCTTCGTAGTCCGCGGCCGGGTGGACCGGTACCCGCGCGGTAGGGCCGCGCTGCGGCGCGGCCGGGTGACGGCGCCGACGCAGCGGCGCCCCACCTGGAAAGTGAATTCCAGCCCAAAGCCGGCGAGGACGCCGGCGCTCCGGGCCCGACGGCAACGGAGCTTGAGCCGCCCCGGGTTCCCCCCTAGAACGGGCGCGTGAAGAAATCGCCGCCGCCCTCGCCGACCCCCGCGCCTCCGCTCACGCCCGGTCTGCGCCGGTTTCTCCTGGCCACGGCCGCCGTCACCGGCGGCGCGGTGATGGTCATCGAAATCCTGGGGGCCAAGCTTCTGGCGCCGTACTTCGGCACCTCGCACTTTGTGTGGACGGCGCAGATCGGAGTCACGCTGCTGGCGCTGGCGCTGGGGTACGCGCTGGGCGGCTGGCTGGCGGACCGCTCGCCGCGACCGGCCTGGATTTACGGCGGCCTGGTCGTGGCGGCGGCGTGGTTGTGCGGGGTGGTGTTGTGGGTGGAACCCATCGCGTATGGCTGCCTGCGCTTCGAGCTGGCCCTGGGTTCGCTGGCGGGGTCGGGCCTGTTGTTCTTCGTGCCGCTGGCGTTGCTGGCGATGGTCAGCCCGTTTTTTGCCCGGGTGTTGACGCGTTCGCTCGAGCAGGTGGGCCGCAGCGTGGGGCGGTTGATCGCGCTGGGCACGCTGGGCAGCGTGGCCGGCACGGTGCTCATCAGCTACGTGGTCATCCCCCGCGTGCCGAACTCGGTGAGCCTGTACGCCTGCGCCGCGTTGTTGGGCGCCCTGGCGCTGGCCTACTTCGCCGGGTGGCAGCGGGCGGGACTGGCGCCGGCGGCCCTGGCGGTCGGCCTGGCGCTGCTGGTGGGGGGCTTGGGGGCGGCCCGTCCGCCGTTTGCCGACCTGCCCGGCTGGCGGGAGTTGTACCGGGGCAACTCGAACTTCGGCCTGTTGCAGGTGATCGAGAGCGAGGACGGCGCGCGCCGGTATTACCTGAACGACCTGCTCACCCAGAACAGCTACGCCCCGGCCGAGCGGCAGAGCGTGTCGCTCTTCACTCACATGCTCCACGGCCTGGGCCGCGCCTACGCGCCAGAGGTCGAGGACGTGTTGTGCATCGGCATGGGCGTGGGGATCGTGCCGATGCAGTTCGCCCGCGAGGGCGCGCGCGTGGACGTGGTGGAGATCAACCCCGCCGTGGTCCCGCTGGCCGAGCGGTTCTTCGACTTCGAGCCGGCGCGCGTGCGCCTGGTGATCGGCGACGGCCGCTACTTCGTGACCCGCACCACCCACCGCTACGACCTGATCGTGCTGGACGCCTTCCTGGGCGATTCCTCGCCTTCGCACCTGATGACCCGCGAGGCGTTCGCCGCCATGCGCCGCTGCCTCAAACCCGGCGGCGTGCTGGTCATGAACACCATCTCGGACCTGGGGCCGGGGCGGGATTTCCTGGTCGCCTCGCTGGCGCGGACCCTGGGGGCGGTCTTCCGCAGCCACCGCGTGCACGCCGCCGGCAATGGCAACATCTTCCTCGTGGCCTCGGACCAGCCGGACCTGGCGCCCCGGCGCACGCCGGACTTCGCCCGAATGCCCGCCGTGGTGCGGTACCAGGCCGAGGAGGCGTTTCTGGGAGTGCGGCGGGTGGACCCGGCCCACGGGCGGGTGCTCACGGATGATTTCAACCCGGTCGAGTTCTACGACGCGGTCAACCGGGTGCAACTGCGCCGCACCCTGGCGCTGGCTTACCGGCCGCGGTGACCCCACTCCGAACGGCCGCCCCGGCCGCCCACCGACCGGCCGCCTGCTTGTGCATGAACGAACTCGCCCGGCGCTGGTTTTGGATCGGGTGCGGCTTCGAAACCGCGCTGGGGCTGGCGGCCCTGCCGCTGGGCCTCGGGCTGGGGGTGGACTGGGTGGCGCTGACACGCTGGAACCCTGCCCGGGACGCCGTCGTGGGCCTGGCAGTTTGTCTGCCCTTGCTGGCCCTGCCGTGGGCGGTCTGGCACGCGCCCGGGCGCCTCTTTCGCGACGTGCGCGCGGTGGTGGAAACGCACTTGCGCCCGGTGCTGGGCGGGTGGTCGGCGGGCCAGATGCTGGCGATCTCGCTGCTGGCAGGGGTGGCGGAGGAAGCCCTTTTTCGCGGCGCGCTCCAGGGCGGGTTGACTGCGCGGCTGGGGCCGGAGGCCGCGTTGGGGGTGGCGGCGGTGCTGTTCGGTCTGTGTCACGCCCTCAACCGCGCCTACGCCCTGCTGGCCACGGGTATGGGGCTGGTGCTCGGGCTGGAGTTTCAGGGCACCGGCACGCTGTGGGCCCCGGCGCTCACGCACGCCGCGTACGACTTTTTCGCGCTGCTTTATCTCTTGCGCTGGACCCGCCCCGCGGCGTGAGATTGCCGGCACACACGCCATGAAATCGCCCTGCCTGACGGTTCGCTCTGCTCCGCCCCGACCCGCGCGCCGCGTCCGCGCCGGAGCGGTGGGGGCGCTGGGCGCGGCCTTCCTGCTGTGGGCCGCCCGCGCTGGCGAGAATCCGCCGCCCACTGACGCGGCCGCGCTGGCGCAATGGCAGGCGCTGCGGTTCGGCCTGTTCATCCACTGGGGACCGGTCAGCCTCCGGGGCACCGAGATCGGCTGGTCCCGCGGGGCACAGGTGCCGATCGAGGAATACGACCGGCTCTACCGGGAGTTCAACCCGACGAACTTCCACGCCGCGGACTGGGTGGCCACGGCGAAAGCCGCGGGCATGAAGTATCTGGTCTTCACCTCGAAACACCACGACGGCTTTTGCATGTGGGACTCGCGCTACACCGAGTACGACATCATGAGCACCCCGTTTCGCCGGGACGTGGTGCGCGAACTGGCCGAGGCCTGCCGCCGGGAAGGCGTTCTGTTCGGCCTCTACCACTCGATTTGCGACTGGTGGCATCCCGACTACCCGCTGGGCAGTCCCGGGGGCAAAACCCGCAAGCCCGCCCCGAACCTGGACCGCTACACCGCCTACCTCAAGCACCAGCTCGCCGAACTCCTGCAAAACTACGGCCCGCTCGGAGTGCTGTGGTTCGACGGCGAGTGGGAGGCGCCCTGGGACGAAGCCCGCGGCCGCGACCTCTACGCCTACTGCCGCGCCCTTCAGCCCTCCGTGCTCATCAACAACCGCGTCAGCAAGGCCCGCAACGACATGGCCGGCACGTCCCGGGAAGGCTTCTTTGCCGGGGACTTCGACACGCCCGAACAGCAGGTCGGCCGCTTCAACACCGCCCGGCCTTGGGAATCTTGCATCACCCTCTGCCAGCAATGGGCTTGGAAACCCAAGGACCGCCTGAAGTCCCTCGAAGAATGCCTGCGCACGCTGATCACCTGCGCCGGCGGCGACGGCAACCTGCTCCTCATCGTGGGGCCCATGCCCGACGGCCGTATCGAGCCCCGCCAGGCCGCCCGCCTGCGTGAAATCGGCGCCTGGCTGGCCCGCTACGGCGAGGCGATCTACGCCACGCGCGGCGGCCCCTACAAGCCCGGTCGCTGGGGCGCCAGCACCCGCCGCGGCAACACCGTTTACCTGCACCTCTTCGAATGGCCGAGCGCCGAAGGGCTGACCTTGCCGCCCCTGCCCCGGCGGGTCCTCAACGCCCGCGTCCTCGACGGTCCCACGGTGCCGGTCCACCAAACCGCTTCAGGGCTGGAAGTCCACCTCCCCGCGGCGAACCGGCAACCCATTGTCACGGTCATGGCCCTGGAACTCGACGGCCCGGCACGCGAACTGCCCCCGCTCGCCGTCGGCTCACCCCCCAACGAACACCCGGCCCCGGCCGAGAAGGTCCTTGGCGAATAGCCGCGAACCCGGAAGCCGGTTGCCTCCAACACGACTCGCCGCGCGGTCCGTTCCGCGCTGACGCGAACTGTCGGTCGCTTGGGCCGTGCTACGGAAGTTTGGTCCGCCGCTGGATTCCCTCACGGCACCCGCACCGCGCGGTAGAACCGCTGCGCGGCGCTGGTCGCTGCCGGGTCCACCACCCGCACCCGCCCCGAGACGTTGGTCAGCGTGACCAGGGTCTCCCAGGTCCGCAAATCTCCGGAGTTCTCCACCCGGTACGTCCCCGCCACCGGCGCGTTCAGCCACGCCGCGAACCCCTCGGCCGTCAGCCCGAACGGGCCGTCCAGGCGCGGGGCCGGCGGTGTCGCCGCCACCACTTGGAAAATATGCAGGTCCCGCACCCCATCCGCCACGTAGGCGTAAGGTCCAATCACGGTCACACTCCCGGAGTACCCATAGGTATCGTAGCCGCCCACCCGAACGGGGTTGACCGGGTCACTCACGTCAATCACCTGCAACCCGAAATACCCATCCGCCACGTAGGCATAGCGGCCGCTGATGGCGACGGCCTTGCTGTTCCCGAGAGTGTCGTAGCCGCCCACCCGAACGGGGTTGGCCGGGTCGCTCACGTCAATCACCTGCAACCCCGAATCCCCATCCGCCACGTAGGCGTACGGGCCGCTGACCGCCACGCTATAGGCTAATCTGGGTGTGTCGTACCAACCCACCCGAACGGGGTTGGCTGGGTCGCTCACGTCAATCACCTGCAACCCCGAATTCCCATCCGCCACGTAAACGTACTGGCCATCGGCCGCCACGCCATTGGCTTCCCCGGGCGTATCGTAGCCGCCAACCCATCGCGGATCGGTCGGATCGCTGACGTCTAGGATCTGCAAGCCCGCAGCCTTATCCGCCACGAAGGCAAGATTGCCGCTGACGATCACCCCCAAGGCTTCGCCCGGCGTATCGTAGCCACCCACGCGTCGGGGATTGGCGGGGTCACTCACGTCAATCACCTGCAAGCCCGCGGTCCCGTCCGCCACGTAGGCGTGCTGGCCGCTGACCGCCACGCCATACGCCCACCCGGGGGTGTCCAGGACACCCACCCGGTCCGGGCGGGCTGGTGCGCTCACGTTTATTACTTGCAACCCTCCTGTCCGATCCGCCAAGTAGGCATAGTTGCCGCTGACCGCCACACCCAAGACATCGCCCCGCGCGTCGTAGCCGGCCACGCGCCGGCAATTGGCCGGATCACTCACGTCTATCACCTGCAAACCTCCATCCCGATCTGCCACGTAAGCGACGTTGCTGCTGATGGCCACTTCCATGGCGTATCCGGGCGTGTCATAGCCGCCCACGCGTCGGGGGTTGGTCGGGTCACTCACGTCCACCACCTGCAACCCCTGACGGCCATCTCCTACATAGGCGTAGTTGCCGCTGACCGCCACGTCCGAACCGGTTCCAGGAGTGTCGTAGCTCCCCACCCGGCGGGGGTTGGCCGGGTCACTCACGTCAATCACCAACAGGCCCGATGCCCCAGCCGCCACGTAAGCGTATTGGCCGCTAACGGCCACGGCCAAACCAGCCCCGAGGCCGACGACGTATCGGCCCACCGGCTGCGGTTGAGCAGGATCACTCACGTCAATCACCTGGAAGCCAATGATCGAATCTGTCACATAGGCGTACTGGCCGCTGACGGCCACGTCCGTGACTTGCCCCAGAACAAAGGCGCCGCCCACCCGCCGGGGGTTGGCTGGATCGCTCACGTCAATCACCTGCAAGCCTGCATCCCCATCGGCCACATAGGCATAATGGCCGACCACGGCAACTTCTCTGGCGAAACCACTTGTATCGTAGCCGCCCACGCGTCGGGGGTTGGCCGGGTCGCTGACGTCAATCACCTGCAAACCCATGATCGAATCTGCCACGTAAGCGTACTGGCCACTGACCGCCACGCCTCCGGCTGCCCCCGGAGTATCGTAACCGCCCACCCAACGCGGGTCGGCTGGATTGCTCACGTCAATCACGTGAAGACCCTCCCGGTCATCAGCGATGTAGGCATACTGCCCGGCCACGGCTATTCCCCACGCCGACCCGCGCGGGAACCCCGGCCATTGGCCGACGTGCTCGACGCGCACGTCCTGCGTCCGGCCCGAGCCGGCCAGAACCAGCAAGGCCAGAATCCCCGCCGCCGCGAAGCGCCGGCGAGGGTTGGTGGTGCGGGCGTCCCAGCAGTCGGGACCTTGAGCCAGGGTCAGCGCGGCCGTGAGGCAGCGGCAGGGACGAGAAGTGTTCGGGTCAGTTTGCATGGGCGGTAACGGGGGTTGGGTTGAGCCGGTCGCCGTCCGGAAGCGGGTTGGCCGGTGCCGGTCCTCGAGGCCGCACCGAGGGATGGGCGGTTTTTCCCGAGAATCCTGGCGTTGGGTCGGAGCGTCCGCATCAAGCCGGGCGGTTTGAAGAGCAGGCAAATCAAAGCGGCGACGGGCGTCAACGCTTTTCTCCCGGCAATGAGCGGCCCTTGTAACGGCCGCCGCGGCAGCCGCCCGCGGGCTTGCGCGCCGCGGCGGAGCGTGCACCCTGTGCGCGCAACCCGATGAACAGCGCCAAACGTTGGCGGGTGGTCGGCCTGAACTTTGACCACTTCCACATGGGCGACCTGCTGCGGATGGTCTTCACGCATCCGCGAGCGGAGATCGCCGGCATTTGCGACCACGACCCGGCCCGGATGCAGGAGGCCATCCGCAACTTCCGCCTGCCGCCGGAGCGCGTCTTCACCGACCCCCGCGCCTGCCTCGAGGCCACGCAGCCCGACCTGGTCATCCTCTGTCCCGCCGCGGCCGAACACGCCCAGTGGACCGAACTGGTGGCCGAGTACCGCCGCCCGGTGCTCATCGAAAAACCCTTCGCCGCCTCGCTGGCCGAGGCCGACCGGATGATCGCCGCCATGCGCCGGGCGGGCCAGCCGCTGGCCATCAACTGGCCCTTGCGCTGGGTGCCCGCCCACGCCACCACCAAGCGCGTGGTGGACGCGGGCCTCATCGGCGAGGTGCTCGAGGTGCACTACTACGACGGCAACCGCGGCCCGCTCTACCACGGCGCGGACAAGCTCGAACGCGAGCCCACGGTCGCCGAAAAGGCGGCCAGTTGGTTCTACTCGCGGGCGCGCGGCGGCGGTTCGCTGCTCGACTACCTGGGCTACGGCACCACCTTGGGCACGTGGTTCCTCCACGGCGAGAAACCGCTCGAGGTCATGTGCCTGACGGACGAAACCCCCGGCCTCGAGGTGGACCAGCACAGCGTCACCGTGGCCCGTTACGCCCGGGGGCTCTCGAAGTTCGAGACCCGCTGGGGCACCTTCACCGACCCCTGGACCCATCAACCCCAGCCGCGCTGCGGCTTCGTGCTGGTGGGCACCGCCGGCACCATCAGCAGTTGGGACTACGCCCCCGCCCTCCGCGTGCAAACCCGCGCGCACCCCGAGGGCTACGACCTGCCGGTGGACGTGCTCCTGCCCCCGCACCGCAACCCGGTCGAGTACTTCCTCGACTGCCTCGAAACCGGCCGGCCCGTCGAGGGCCCGCTCAGCCCGGAAATCTCCCGCATCGGCCAGCAGATCGTGGACACCGCCCTGGCCAGCGCCCGCGCCAAACGCGCCCTGCCCCTGCTCGACCACACCCCGCCTCCCGCCCCCGCCGCATGAGCGACCCCACCACCGACCGCAACTACGCCCTCGGCACCGCGCCAGACGCCCCGGCCGCGCGCGCCCCCGAATTGCCCTACCGCCCGCCCATGCCCCGCCGCTACCGGCCGCGCATCGGCCTCATCGGCTGCGGCGGCATCAGCGCCCACCACCTGGCGGCCTACCGCGACGCCGGCTGGGCGGTCACCGCATTGTGCGACGTGGACGAAGCCCGCGCCCGGCGGCGGCGCGAAGAGTTCCAGCTCGACGCCCCGGTCTTCACCGACGCCGGCGAACTGCTGGCCCGGGCCGACGTGGATGTGGTGGACGTTGCCCTGCACCCCGAAGTGCGCGCCCCCGTGCTCGCCGCCGCGCTGCGCGCCGGCAAACACGTGCTCAGCCAGAAACCCTTTGTGACCGACCTGGCCACCGGCCGCGCGCTGGTGGACCTGGCCCGCGCCCGCGGCGTGAAGCTGGCCGTGAACCAAAACGGCCGCTGGGCGCCCTACCTGAGCTACGCCCGCGCCGCCCTCGCCGCCGGCTTGCTCGGCGAGGTGCAAAGCGTCGCGATCCGCATCCACTGGGACCACACCTGGTGCGCCGGCACGCCCTTCGAAGACGTGCCCCACCTGATCCTCTTCGACTTCGGCATCCACTGGTTCGACGCGGTCGCCCAGTTCTTCCGTGGCCGCCGGGCCCTCGCCGTACACGCCCTCACCGCCCGCGCCCCGGGCCAGACGATGCGCCCGCCGTTGCTGGCCGCCGCCCAAATCCGCTTTGACACCGGCCTGGCCACGCTGGCCTTCGACGGCGCCGCGCGCTTCGCGCCCGAGGAAAGCCTGCTCATCACCGGCACCGCCGGCACGCTGCGCAGCCGCGGCAAACCGTTGGAGAGCGATCGGGTCGAACTGACCACCGCGGCCGGCACCGCCGTGGCGGTACTCGAAGGCCGCTGGTTTAACGACGGTTTTCGGGGCGCGATGGGCGAACTGCTCTGCGCCATCGAGGAAGACCGCGAACCGGCCAACGCCGCGGCGGACAACCTCCGCACCGTGGCGCTCTGCCTGGCCGCCTGCCGCGCCGCCGATACCGGCCAACCGCAGGCGCCCGAAGTGCCCTGAACACGCACCCACGGCGGCCGTGCTTCACACGCTGGCGCGCGGGCGGACGCCTGGTGAATCGCGAAGCGTATGGAGTGCGCCGGCTTGCCGGCGCTGTCGGTAGGGCCGGGCTGCGTCCCGGCCGGGGCAACCTCCGGTGGGGGCGAGACTCCGTCGAACCCAACACCTTCGCCGTCCGCGACCGGGAGGAGACAGCACCCTCGCGGTAGGGCCGCGCTGCGGCGCGGACGGGTGATCGGTGCCGGCGCAGCAACACCCTGCCTCCGAAGGTCCACCGCTCAAAGCCGGCGAGGACGCCGGCGCTCCAGGCCGACGGCGGGGCGCCGTCGGCGGCACGCGGGGGCGCATGCGCTCCCCGAATCGGGTCGGCGGCAATTTGCCGCCGACAACGGCCTGGTAGGCCGTTCCACCCGGTGCCGAAAGCGGCCGCAAGCGGCCGCACTCCACACGCTGGCGCGCGGGCGGGTGTCTGGTGAATCGCGAAGCGTATGGAGTGCGCCGGCTTGCCGGCGCTCTGGGGTGAGGTCGTGCCGTCCTTCAGTTGCCGTCGGGTTTCCCACTCGCAGGGCGTGCCAGAAGCGCGAAGCTCAAAGCCGGCGAGGACGCCGGCGCTCCGGGCCGACGGCGGAGCGGCGCGGCGCAATCCGGTAGGGCCGCGCTGTGGCGCGGCCGGATGTTCAGCCCGCCGGTTCCGGCGCGGGCGGGGCGAAGCGCGCGTCCAGAAACGCCTTGAAGCGCGCGGCGGTTTCGCCGCCGAAGCCCGGCACCGCGGCGATTTTCTCGACCGTGGCCCGGCGCAGCCGCTGCACCGAGCCGAAGCGTTTGAGCAGCGCCGCCTTGCGGGCCTCGCCGATGCCCGGGAATTCGTCCAGCACGCTCTCGCTGATTTTGCGCAGCCGGAGCCGGGCGTTGTAGCTGTTGGCCACGCGGTGGGACTCGTCCCGGACGCGTTGCAGGAGTTTGATCGCCGGGTGGTCCAGCCCCAACCGCAGCGGCTCGGCCCGGCCCGGCCGGTGGATTTCCTCGAATTCCTTGGCCAGGCCGATCACCGGCAGCGTGCCCAGGCCCAGTTTCTCGAGTTCGGCGTGGGCGGCGTTGACCTGGCCCTTGCCGCCGTCAATGAGGATCAGGTCCGGCAGGCGCGGGGCGGCGGGCGGTCGGGCGTCGGCCGCCGCGGCGGCGTCGGTATCCGCGCGCGGGGGTTGGCCGCGGTGGCGCGCGCTCACGTCGCGGGCGACGCGCTGGAGGTCGGGCGGGCTGGGCCGGCCGGCCTCGTCGTCGCCGGCGGGCGGGGCGGGGACGCCGGCCATTTCGTCGAGCAGGCGGCGGTAACGGCGGCGAATGACCTCGGCCATGCAGGCGAAGTCGTCCTGGCCCTCGACGGTTTTGATGCGGAAGCGCCGGTAGCGGGCGCGGTCGGGTCGGCCCTGCCAGAAGCTGACGAGGGAGGCGACCTTGAGGGTGCCGCTGATGTTCGAGATGTCGAAGCCCTCGATGCGGGCGGGCGGGGCGGGCAGGCCGAGCACCTCGGCCAGGGCGCGCAATTCGGCCGCGGGGTCCACGGCCAGGGGCAGGGAGTAGGGGATGCGCTCGAATTTCTCGGTGCGCTGGGTGGTGCGGCGCAGGTCCTGGAGGAGGTCGCGCAGTTCGGCGGCTTTTTCGAAGTTCAGCGCGGCGGCGGCCTGTTTCATCTGGGCCTCGAGCTCGGCGGCCATTTCCTCGCAGTGGCCGGCCAGGAAGTCGCACGCGGCCTCGACCTGCATGCGGTACTGCTCGGGGGTGACGTTGCCGATGCACGGGGCGGTGCACACCCGCAAGTGGGCGTAGAGGCAGTGCTTGTAGTCGGCCTCGGTGGGCGTGAGCGCGCGGCAGCCGCGCAGGTTGAAGCGCTGCCGCACCAAGGTGAGGGTGCGCCGCACCGCTCCGGCGCTGGCAAACGGCCCGAAGTACCGCGCCGCCGGGTCGTTTTCGAGCCGGGTGAGGGTGAAGCGCGGGATGGGGTCGTTCAGGTTCACCTTCACCAGCAGGAAACGCTTGTCGTCGCGGAAGCTGATGTTGTAACGCGGCCGGAATTCCTTGATCAGGCGCCCCTCGAGCAGGACGGCCTCGGCCTCGCTGCGCACCCGGTGCCAGTCAAAGTCGTGTATGGCCTCGACCAGCGCGTTGAACTTGAGGTCCCAGCCCCGGCGGCGGGAGGGCTGGAAGTACTGGCTCACCCGCCGGCGCAGGTCCCGGGCCTTGCCCACGTAGATGACCGTGCCGAAGCGGTCCTTCATCAGGTACACGCCCGGGCGGTGCGGCACCTGGGCCAGCTTGTCGCGGATGTGGTCGCTTACCGGCATGGGAACGGCGCGCGCGGCGGCCGCGGCCGGACCTCACGCGCCAGGCAGCGGATGCCGCGCGAAGGCATATTCGGCCACGACCTCGCCCCGCCGCAAGTGCCGCTGGAGAATCTGCTCGAGCACTGCCGGCGTGCAGGAGTGGTACCAGACGCCCTCCGGGTACACGACCGCGATGGGCCCGTGCCGGCAGACGCGCAGGCAGTTGGCGCGCGTGCGCCAAACCACCGCTTCCCCGCCGGCCAGGCCCAGTTCCTTGAGGCGGCGCTTGAGAAACTCCCAGGCTTCGCGCCCCGCCTCGCGCGCGCAGCACTTGGGCTCGTCGGGTTCGGCGCACAGGAAAATATGCCGGCGCACGCGCGGCAGGCCGAGCGCCTCGAGGGTGGCGGCCAGTTCCTGGTGAACCGCCTCGGGGGCGGGGGCGACGCCCGGCGGGGACGGAACGCCGACCGGGTGGTCGAACGCGGGCGCGGTGGCGGGGTTGACGGTGGACGGGGCGGACGGCGGGTTCATCGCGGGGCGAAAAACGGTCAGTGCCGGCGCAGCGGGAGGTGGTGTTCGATGCGCCGGGTTTGGTGCGGCTCCAACGGCGGCAGGTCGGTGAGGGTGGGCGAGGTGGTTTCTTGGAGGATGGCGCGGGCGCGTTCCTGGAGGGCCTGCCAACGCGGCCAGTCCAGCGCGGGCGCGTGGGCGATTTGCCGCAGCAGGCTGCGCCACTCGATGATGGCCCGGTCAATGTCCCCGGGGCCGAGCAGTTCGCCGGCCCAGGCGTGGCGCGCGGCGGGGTCGCGGTGCACGGCGGCGACGATGACCTCGGCGCCGGCGCCGTATTTGGGCGGTAGGCCGTTTTCGAGGTAGCCGGGGATGGTTTGCAGACCGTAGGCCTGATGGCAGGCCACGGCCAAGCGGCCGCCCCAGCGGTTGTCGTCGCCGGCGAAGCGGAAGCCCGCGTCGAGGTTGGCCAGGTCGTAGGCCAGTTCCTCGATGGGGTAGGTGGGGTCTTCGAGCGCGGCGGCAATGGCCAAGCCGTCGCTTTGGGAGAAGAAGCTCACGAGGCGGCCCCGGCGGGTGGGCCGGCCCGCGGCGTCCACCAGGCCCAGGCGCCGCCAAAGCGCAGCCGTGCCGCTGGCGGGGCTGAGCTGGCGGCACCGCGACGCCAGGTCGCAGCGCGCGCACTCGGGCGGCTCGACCTCGCGCGCGGGCGGGCGCCAGAGCGCGACGCCGTACCGGTCCACCGGCGCCTTCAACGTGAGTTCGGCGAGGCTGACGCGGGCGAGGATTTTCTCCGGGGTTTCGAGCACCTGCAGCACCGGGGTGTGGCGGGTCGCGAGGGCGGCGTGGACGCGCGGCAGGATTTGCGCGCGCCAGGTCGCGAGGTCGGCCTGGCGGCCGTGCCAGTTGGTGAGTCGGCGCAGCCATTTGGCCAGCCGCACGTGGTCCCCGGGCAAGCGTTCGGCCAGGGTGAAGCTGCGGCCGTACACGGGGAAGCCGTCCTGCTCGCCCACGCGGCAAAGTTCGCCGGTGCCGATCTTTTCGAGGGCGCGCGGTTCGCTCAGTGCCGGGCGCAGCCGCGGCGCGGGAGTGTTGGCCCCTTCGCCGACAGGCAGCGGGGTGTCCGGTTCGACGATCCAGAGGTCGCGCAGCGGGACTTCGCGCAGCGGGGGCTGGCGCTCCCATTCGCCGCGGCTGTTGCAGATTTCGCGCAGGCGGGTGCGGACGCGGCGGGCGCGTTCGGCGTCGGTTTTCAGGCCGCAGGGGGCCTCGGGATGTTGGAGGCAGAACTCGATGCCCAGCGGGATGGGTTTGCTGGTGAAGAGGCGTTCCTGCACGCGGGCGGCGGCGGGCAGGGGGTCCTCGCCCCGGGCGTCGGCGGCGGCCATGAGGCCGAGCAGCGCGGCCCAGTCCACCATGCCGTTGCGGGTCAGGTGCAGCGCGTGCGCGTCCAGGAGGCGGATTTCGTTGGCGCTGACCAGGAGGTAGCCGGTGTCGTCAATGCCGCGGCGGCCGGCGCGGCCGAACATTTGCAGGAGTTCGTCGGGCCGGAGGGGTTGTTCGGCCAGGTCGCGCCGGTAGGAATCGCCGGCCAGGGCCACGCTACGGAGGGAGAAGTTGATGCCGGCAGCCAGGCCCATCGTGGCGACCACGACGCGCAACTGCCCGGCCTTGGCCAGTGGCTCGATGACACCGGCGCGGGCGCCGTAGCTGAGGCCGCTGTGGTGGAAGGCGACGCGGGCCTTGAGCAGGCGGGCGAGGTGTTCGCCCACCAGGCGGCGTTGCAGCGGAGAGAGCGTCAAGGGGCGCGGGCAGGGCAGTTGGCGGGCCAGCTCCTCGGCCAGGGCTTCGGCGGCCTGGCGGCGCGGGGCAAAGATGAGCAGGGGGCCGAGCCCTTCGGCCAGGGCTTTGGCGACCAGGCGCGGCCAGTAACCGCGGATTTCGGCGGGGACGGCGAAGCTGAGCGAGGTGGCGTGGACTTCTTCGAGCGGCACGGGGCGGTGGTCGGTGCGGATGACCACGGCGTCGCGCCCCAGGCGGCGGAGCCAGCGGGCGACGTCCTCGGGGTTGGCCACGCTGCCGCTCAACAAGAGCAGGCGCGTGCGCGGCGGGGCCAGGGCGATGGCCAGCTCGTAGTTCAGGCCGCGGTCCGGGTCGGCGATCATCTGGTATTCGTCCACCACCAGCAGGTCGGGGCCGTCGCCGTGGATGAGGCGGTTTTTCTGGGTCTCGAGCGTGGCCACGAGGATGGGGGCGGCGAGGTTTTCGGCGAGGTCGCCGGTGGCGATGCCCACGTCCCAGCCGCGGGCGCGCCACTCGGCGAGCTTGTCGTTGGCCAGGGCGCGGGTGGGCACGGTGTAAATGGCCCGGCCGCGGGGTTTGCCCTGGTTGGACCAGAGCTCGAAGATGAGGGTCTTGCCCGCCCCGGTGGGGGCCTGCACCACCACATCCCGGCCGGCGCGCAAGGCGGCCACGGCCTGTTGCTGCCACAGGTCGGGCACCAGGACCTGGTTCAGGCCGGTCGGGGCGGCCAGTTGTTCGGCCACGGACAGCATGGCACCAAGGTAGCGCGTCGCGGGACCGGCGAAACTCCAAAAGGGCGGCGCCGGGCGGGCGGGGAACCCCAAGCCGCCGCGCGCGGGCGGGCGTCAGTTGGCCGGCACGAGTTTCACGTAATCCAGCCCGAACATGTAGCTGCGGACGGCCTGCTCATTGGCGCCCAGGATTTCCACGCTCAACTGGTGCTCCCCGGCGGCCAAGTCGTGCGTGCCCAGGTCCAGTTCGCCGGTGGCGATGACGCCGTGGTTGAACAGGTCCAGAGGCGGGCCGAGCTTCTGGCCGTCCAGCGCCATTTGCACGATGCCGTAGTCCACGGCCTTGGTGAGCTGAGCCGTGAGCTTGTAACGGCCGGCCTGCTCGACCGGCAGCGCCAGCACCAGCCGGTCGCCCGGCTTGGCGTCAATCCACCACAGGTGGGCGTCGTTGCTCCACGCTTCGCCAAATCCGGTCATGTCCTGCTCCTGCGGGTTGCCGGCGGTCTTGGACAGGATTTTGAGGCTTTCCCCCTCGAACACCCCGGGCTTCTTGCGCGCGACCGGCTGGACGTAGTAAGCGGCTCGCTCCGGTAGCGCGACCGGTCCATACGGGTCCTCCCCGCCCGGTGCAAGATACCAGTAGGCGACGGCGGCGTAGAGGGTCGGGCGCTTGTTCGGGTAGTATTTCTCGAGGTAGCCGTCGAAGGACTTTTGGAAGGGAATCTGGTCGGCCACGTGCCAGCGGTTGACCGAGACGTGCCCTTTGTTGTTGCCGTCGTTGAAGGTCTGGTTGTGAAAGGCGTTCTGGAACAACTCCGGGCAGCACCAGGCGTAGCCGAAGTAGTCCTCCGACCCCGTGCCGATGGTCGAGGGAAACTTCTCCCCGTCCACGAAGAACTTCTCGTCGCCCTCGCCCCACCAGCCGCCGCGCGGATTCCAGACATGGAGCATCACGCCCACGAAGCGCCCGCGGCCGGTGGTCTTGAGCAGCGGCCAGTCAATCCACCGCTCCGGCTCGGTGGGCAGGAACTCGTCGCGATGCCACTTGGCGTGGAAGCGGGCGTAGTGCTCCGCGCCCTTCGACAGCGGCACGGTGGCGATTTCGAGCTGCACCCGCCGCGGCTCCGGGCCGTCGTTCCGCAAGGTAATTTCGGCGGACCGGGCGAACGGCATGACCCAGTTGGCGTAGAACCAGCCGTCCTCGGTCAGGCCGCATGGCAGCGAGCGATAGGCGTTGGCGCCCGGCGCCGTGCCGAAGAAATCGCCCAGCGGCGTCCAGACACTGGCGCGCGCCTCGCCGTCCCACTTGATTTGCAGCACCAGCTCGCGCAACACGTCGCGGTCGGCCGGCGGGCCGGGCAGGTCGTTGACCTTGACCCGAATCCGGTGGATGGCCGCCGGGCCGTCGAGCGGGAGCGACTCGGCGCCGCCCTTCGGGGCCAGCCGGCTGTCGCGGCGTGTGGGGACCGCGGCTTGGCCGAGTGGCCGCGGGCCACAGTTGGCCAGCAGCCGATTGGCCTCGTCCAACGCGGCGTTCTCCTCGGCGCTCAGCTCCCGCTTGAACGTCGGCACCGTCGTGCCGGCAGGAAAAGTCGTATAGACGAACTGGTAGTAATCGCCCCAGCCGTTGTCGGCCACGATCTTGCAGGACTTCTGGTAAGGGATGGGCGTGTAGTTGTTCCAACCGCGGGCGACGGTGTGGACGAGCGCCGGGCGGTTGAAGGGCGGGTTCGTGCCGTCGAAGAAACCGACAAACGGCAGGTCCACCGCCGGCTCGGCGGCGCCGTCGAGGTAAATCCTGACGTGGCCGGTCTTGGGCATGGCCGACCAGATGCGCCAGATGACGCCCGGCCCTTGCATTTCGGCCAGCACTTGCTGGTCGCCCTCGCGCCGGATGATGCCGTGGCCGTCGCCGTTGGCGTCCCAGCCCAGGTATTTGCCGGTGGCTTCATCGTAGCGGCTGGCGCGGTCGTAGCTGGACCATTGCCGGGTGGTTTCACCGGGCGGCGGCAAGGTGGCGAGATGTTCAAGGTCGGTGAGCCGCCGGACGAGGTCCACGTAGGTGAAAGTTTCGGCGGCGGTGAGTTGCCAACCGGACAGGGCGGTCAGCGCGAGCAACAGGGTTCGGTTCATAGACGGGCTCCGCATTGCGGTTTGATTTTGGCCGATGGCGGCGGAGCGTACGGAGCGCGCGGCAGCGGTTCAAGCCCGGCGAGCCGGTGCCTCGGCACCGGGTCCGGCACCCGGAAGCCGACAAAATTGCCCCGCCTCAGACGCCGCCGAAGCGGCGGTGGCGGCGGGTGTATTCCTCGAGCGCGGCGTAGAACTCGGCCTTGCGGAAGTCGGGCCAGAGGGTGGGGGTGACCACGAACTCGGCGTAGGAGATTTGCC
>Ga0272446_1004373_pt1 | contig 16769 bp, 11 predicted proteins | sample YNPCB0061_FD_194587 | JGI IMG/M metagenome (GOLD analysis project Ga0272446, IMG submission 194587) | Hot spring microbial mat communities from Yellowstone National Park, WY, United States - YNP-CB-006-1 | ecosystem: Environmental > Aquatic > Thermal springs > Hot (42-90C) > Sediment | place... | reverse complement strand
TCTCCCAAGTGATCCCCACCAACGGGACAGATTCCGTCAACCCGGACGCCGCCATCACCGTGATCTTTGATCGGCCTGTCGTGCCGTTGGTCGTCAGTGGCGAACAGCCGAATTTACCGCAACCCCTCACTTTCGATCCGCCTGTGCGGGGTAAGGGCGAGTGGGTCGGGACGGCCATGTACATCTTCCGCCCAGAGACGGTCTTTGCGGGCGGCACGCTTTACACGGCCAGCATTGCAGCAGGCCTGAAAGACGTGGACGGATCGACATTAGAAAAGCCCTATTCATGGCAGTTCCGCACCGCTAACCCGATGATCCTCTCAGTTCTCCCCGTTGATGGATTCAACAGGGCCTTGCTGGATCAGGGGGTACAGGTACAGTTCAACCAACCCATGGACTTGGTTTCGCTACAGCGGGCCTTCACCCTCCGCAACCTGACGACGGGCGCAGACGTGGCCGGGTCGCTCTCGCTAGACGGAAGCAAGAAGCAACTGACCTTCAAACCCGCCGCCCGCCTTAGCATCGGGACAGCCTACCGCTTCACCCTGACGGCAGAGGCACGCGGGGCCGATGGGCAATCCGTGCTGAGCAACCCGCAAGGGGCCACCTTCACGACTGTTCCGCTGCCCGCCGTCGTGAACACCTATCCCCCTAATGGTGGAACGGTTCCGCCGGGAACGGGCGTTGGTGTCAATTTCAACACCATCATGAACCGCGAGACGTTTACCGGACGGGTAAAGGTCTCCCCAGACGTGAAAGACCTCACCCTCAGCCCCGTTGGGGACACGCTATACATCAGATTCCAAAGCCTGCCCGAAACGAAGTACACGATCACCCTTGAGGCGGGCGTCGAGGATATTTACGGCAACCCGATCAGCACGCCGTACACCTTCAGCTTTACGACGGGGCCGCTAGACCCGACCCTCTCCATCGGGATCAACACCCCGATCACGGTCACGAACGCCTACAAGCCGAGCACAACCGTGCTGGCCTCGTCGATCAACGTCAAGACCATCAACGCCCTGCTCGCACGGGTAGACTTGCCGGACTTGCTCCGCATTTCAACCTCCTACGGCGAGCCGGATTTCCGCCTATTCGCGGGCGGTACGCGCCTGCGTGAGTGGCAAATCCCGACCAACACGGGCCGCAACCTCCGCGCCGATACGACGATCACGCTCGCGGAGGATGGCAAGGCCCTTCCGGTGGGGGTGTACTACCTCCGGCTGGATTCGCCCGAATTTGCCCGCTTCTTGCGGCCGCCCATCCAACAGCCGATCCAGCGCTTCATCGTGGTGGCCAACGCCGCCCTGCTGATGAAGGTCGGGCCGAAGGAAACGCTGGTCTGGGCCACCGATATGCAGAGCGGCCAACCACTGCCGAACCTGCAAGTCTTCTTGTATCGGGGCAACGTGGGGCTTGGCGCAACCTACACCGATGGGAATGGCGTGGCCCGCTTCGCGGCAGGCCTCGCTGTGAACAGCAATGAACGTCTGTGGGCGGTGGCCAGCGGCGAAGGGCGCTTTGGTCTGCTCAACCAGAATTGGAATAACGGCAATTTTGAGCCGAGCGGCTTCAATCTGCCCGCTGACTATGGGGTATCCAAGCAAGTTGCCTACCTATACACCGATCAGCCCATTTACCGTCCGGGCCGTCCGGTGTATTTTCGGGGCATCCTGCGCGATCAGGACGATGTCGCCTTCACCGTTCCGGCCAACCAACCCGTACAGGTGCAAATCTACAACCCCGAAGGGCAAATTCTGTACGATAAAACCGTGACCCTGAACGCCTTCGGCGCGTTCAGCGGCCAAATCGACCTTGCGAACGATGCCCGCTTGGGGCAATACAGCATCCAAGTGCAGTACCGGGGCCAATATGCCGGGTATCTGGGCTTTCAGGTGGCAGAATTCCGCCCGCCGGAGTTCCTCACGACGGTTGCCGCCGATAAAACCCGCTACGCCGACGGCGATCCGGTCACGGCCACCATTGACGCTAAGTTCTTGTTCGGCGGGGTGGTCAGTGGCGGGCGTGTTGAGTGGAACGTGGTCGCTAACCCCGGCTTCTTCCCTTACCCCCTGCCGTTCATTTTCGGGGTGGATTACGCCTACGGGCGCGGGCCGTACTTCCAGCCGCGCACCGTCGCTAGCGGATCGGGCGTGCTGGATAGCAAGGGGCAACTCAAAATCACCTTCCCCGCCGATCTGGGTGATCAGAAGGTGCAACAGGACTTCACCCTCGAAGCGACGGTGTACGACGTTAGCAATCAGGCCGTTTCTGGGCGGGTAGAAGTGACCGTCTTCCCGGCGGAGGTGCTGGTTGGCCTGCAGCCCGATAAATACGTGGGCCGGGCCGGTGAACCCGTCAACATCGAAATCGCCACGACGGATTGGGACGCTGCCCCAGTTGCCGGACAAGCCGTCACCGCGAAGGCCGTTTTGCGCCGCTGGGTGCAAGACCCGACGACGCTCCGTTGGCAGGTTAAAGAGACTCTCGCCGCCGAAGAACGGCTGACGACCAACGAAAAAGGCCTGACCACGTTCACCTTTACCCCGTCTGAGGGCGGCGTGTACGAGATCAGCGCCGAAACACGCGATCAGCGTGAACGGATTGCCAAATCGACCTTTACGCTGTGGGTGTCCGGGCGGGGCGGGGCCAGTTGGGGCCGCGATGAAAAGCGCCTTACCCTGATCGCCGACAAGCGCGGCGCGTACAAGCCGGGCGAGACGGCCACGATCCTGATTCCTTCGCCGTACAGCGGCCCAGTCAAGGCCCTCATCACGGTAGAGCGGGCCGGAATCATGACGGCGGAGGTCGTCGAAATTGACGGCAGCTACACCTACACCCTCCCGATTGAGGCCATACACGCCCCAAATGTGTACGTCAGCGCCGTGATCATGCGTGGCAGCGGGCCGGGGGCCAAATTGCTGCCCGAAATGCAAATGGGTCTGATCAGCCTTGAGGTGGAAGTTCAGCAGCAGATCAAGCTAACCCTGACGCCCTCTAGCCGCCGGGCCAAACCGGGCGAAAAAGTGGCCTTTGACGTGCTGACAACGGACCTCAATGGCAAGCCGATCAGCGCCGAAGTGGGCTTGCACCTCTCCGACGTGGCGACGTTGAGCGTAGGCGCACCCAACAGCGGGCCGATCTTCTCGGCCTTTTGGGCCACCCGCCCGCTGAGCGTGTTCACGCATACCATGCTCAGCCGCCTGACAGACGGCCTGACCTTCGATGACATCTACCTACGTGGGGCAGAACTGGCCGAAGCCGTCGCAATGGCCGCGCCGCCCGCGATGGCCACCATGACGATGGGCGTCCTTGACGGCATTGCGCCGGGCGCATCGAAGGAAGCACGCGGGCTGCCGGATGCGGGCGGTGGTGGCGGCGGAGCCGCAGTCCCCGCACCGCGTACCAACTTCGTCGATACGCCGCTGTGGAAACCTGATCTGGTCACAGATGCGGAAGGCAAAGGCCGCGTCGAAGTCACCCTCCCCGATAACCTGACGACGTGGCGGCTAGATGCCCGCGCCATCTCACTAGAAACCTACGTTGGAGATGCGACGACGGAGATCATTGCGACCTTACCGTTGCTCGTTCGGCCCGCGACACCGCGCTTCTTCGTGGTCGGCGACGAGGTCGAGTTGGCCGTCGTCGTCAATAACAACACCGAATCCGACCTTGAGGCCGTCGTGAGCCTGACCGCGAAGGGCGTCACGCTGCGGGCGGGCGCTGACCAAACCGTGAAGATCGCCAAAGATGGGCGTACTCGCGTCACATGGCTGGCGACGGTGCAAGATGTGGACGCCGTAGACCTGACCTTCTCCGCCGTGAGTGGCGAGTTTGGCGACTCCAGCAAGCCCGCCGTCGGGATCGGGCCGGATCGGTTGCTGCCCGTGTACCGCTACCTCGCGCCGGATTATGTCGGGACGGCGGGCGTGTTGCGTAACCCCGGCTCGCGCACCGAAGGAATCGTGTTGCCGCCGCAAAACTTGGCCCCCGAAGGCACGCTAACGGTGAATCTCAGCCACTCTTTGGCCGCCGTCACGCTGGATGGGCTGAACGTGCTGAAGAACTTCCCCTACCAGTGCCTAGAGCAAACCGTTTCGCGCTTCTTGCCGAATGTCGTCACCTATCGGGCGCTGCAACGGCTCGGCCAAGACGATCCGCAGTTGCGGGCCGATCTAGAGGTGGCTGTCAAACAAGCCCTGACTCGCCTTCAAAGTGAACAGAAGCCGGATGGCGGCTGGGGCTGGTACGTTGCGGAGGAATCGAACCCGCTGACGACGGCCTATGCCCTGCTCGGCCTGATCGAAGCCCGCGATGCAGACTTCCAAATCCCGCCGGACATGATCAACCGGGCGCAGGGCTACCTACTCGGCCAGATTCCGGCCATTAGCCAGAATACCCAACCGTACATCTTGAATCGGGCGGCCTTCACCCTGTTTGTACTGGCCCGTTCGGGTGCGCCCAACATCAACGCAATGGATGACCTGATGCGCTGGCGGGATAAGCTGGCCTTGTACGCCCGCGCCTTCCTCGCCCAAGCCTATGACTATTCCCGCAACGCGACGGGCTTCCAAGACCGGATCGATACGCTGCTGGCGGACATCAATTCGGCGGCGATTGTGTCGGGGACGGGCGTCCACTGGGAAGAGACCAGCCGCGATTGGTGGAACTGGAGCAGCGATACGCGCTCGACGGCCATCCTGCTCGGCACGTTGGTGAAGTTCACCCCGCAAAGCGAACTGATCCCGAACGTGGTGCGCTGGCTGATGGTCGCCCGCAAAGGAGATGGATGGGAAAACACGCAAGAGACGGCGTGGGCGGTGATGGGCCTCACCGCATGGATGGAAGCCAGCGGCGAACTCAAGGCCGATTACGCCTACTCGGTTAGCCTGAACGATAAGGAAATCGGGGCGGGGCGGGCCAACCGTGATAACCTGCGCGAGACGAAGGCGCTCACCGTCAGCATGGCCGAGATGCTGCGCGAACAGGTCAACCGCCTGACGTTCAATCACGGCGCGGGCGATGGGTCGCTGTACTACACCGCCCAACTGATGGCGAAGCAGCCTGTAGAGGCCATCCAGCCGACGGATCGCGGTTTGAAGTTCAGCCGCACCTATCTGATCGACGGGAAACCAGTCACAGAGGCGAAGGTTGGGGATGTGATCACCGTCTCGTTGGAGATCACCACCAGCCGGGATTTGTACTACGTCGTAATCAATGACCCGATCCCGGCGGGCACAGAGGCCCTAGACCGCAGCCTGCAAACGACGGCGAACATCGGCCAGCCGCCAGAACTGATCCGGCAGGGGGACGACTGGTGGCGTTGGGGCTGGGGCTGGTGGTACTTTAGCGATACCCAACTCAAGACCGAAAAGGCCGTGCTTTCGGCCAGCTACCTGCCGCGTGGGACGTACCGCTACGTCTACGAGGTGCAGGCCACCACGCCCGGAACCTTCCGGGTGATCCCGCCGCACGGGAACGAGTTCTACTTCCCAGAGGTGTTCGGGCGCGGGGCGGGGAGCCTGTTCATCGTCCGTCCGTAGTCCAGTCCTGCCCCCACGCCTCGTGGCGTGGGGGCGGATTCCGCCTAGCGCAGGAGCAAGTAGCGCAGCGCATTCGGGAGGCGGCGTGCCCATGCGGCTTCGTTGTGGGCGTCACCCTCCGCCTCCACGTACAGGAGCGAATCCCCCAAGACATACCCCTTGCTGATCAGGGCGTTGCGGAGCGCCCGTACTCCATCGCGGTACATCGCGTGTAGGTCGCGCCCCTGATAGTTCCAATTCGCTAGGGTCGGCCCCTCTTGTGTGCCGACATCGACATACACCCGCCCCGCGCCAGTGGCCCGTTCCTGAATGGTGGTCAGCAGGCGGGAGTCGGCGAACCAGTAGGCCGGACTGAATGCCCCGCAAAACCCGAACACCTCCGGCGTGGTCAGGAACCCGTACAAGCTGATCAACCCGCCCATTGACGACCCGGCAATACCCGTATGGGCGGCATCGGGCCGGGTGCGGAAGTCCCGATCAATCGCGGGCTTCAGCGTCTCGACGATGAAACGGATATAGTCCGCGCCCATGCCCGGATAGCTGACCCCTTGCCGCGTGAACGGATACGGACAGTACTCGATGGCGCGGCGCTCGTTAGCGTTCGGAATCCCGACGAGGATTGCCTCGTAGCCTTCAGCGGCGAGGGCCGTCATCGTCTCGTCGGCTTGCCACTCGCCCGCGTAGGACGTATTGGCATCAAAGACGTTTTGGCCATCGTGCATGTACAGCACTGGGTAGCGCCGATCCGTGCTGGCGTAGCTGGCGGGCAACCACACCAGAATATCGCGGGTGTTGCCGAGTTCTTGGCTCGGGAAGGCCTTCCACACGCGCAGATCGCCCACGACGGTATGCGCCGCGTTCAGGGATTTATAGTCTTGCCACATGACGATTGAAATTCTCCAGTCATTCGGATCGGGACGAAAAAGGCACGGATACGGACTTTCAAGATGGAGGAATGTTACCGATTCAGGTGCTATTCGTCATGATCTTGCCTGAATCAAGGGGAGAGTGGCTTACAATATCCCCAAACTCATGCGGAGGACGTTCATGCACGAGTTAGCCGTGACTCAAAGCCTACTCGAAATTGCCCTACGGCACGCCGAAGCCGCCAACGCCCGCCGCGTGACGGCACTCTACCTTGTGATTGGACGGCTATCGAGCATGGTGGACGATTCCGTACAGTTTTATTGGGATACGATCAGTGCAGGGACGCCCTGCGAAGGGGCGACTCTGCACTTCCGGCGGGTTCCGGCGGCCTTCGCGTGCCTCGCCTGTGGCACAGAGTACGTCCTAGACGGCGAAATGACGCCCTGCCCGGCCTGTGGGAGCGCCCGCGTCCGGATCGTTTCCGGTGACGAATTTCGTCTAGAGAGTATCGATGTTGAGAAAGCATAGGTTCCCGTTATGACGACCAATATTCCGGTGGTAGAACGCATCCTGAGTGCCAATGACCGCCTCGCCGAGCAAAACCGCGCCCGGCTCGATGCGGCGGGCGTGTTCGGGGTGAACATCATGGCCTCGCCCGGCGCGGGCAAAACCAGCCTGATCCTGCGCACCATTGCGGCTTTACAGCTCCATCTCCGGCTGGGCGTAGTAGAAGGCGATACCGCGCCCGTCACCCTTGATGCCGACAAGGTCGCTGCGGCAGGAATGCCCGCCGTCCAGATCAACACCGGCGGAGATTGCCACCTCGATGCGGTGATGTTGGCGGGCGCGTTGCCCGCTCTGCCGCTGGAGACGCTCCACCTGCTGATCGTCGAAAACGTCGGGAACCTGATCTGCCCAGCGGCCTTCAATCTCGGTACACATCTCAACGTGCTGATTGCCAGCGTGCCAGAGGGCGACGATAAGCCCTACAAATACCCGGCCATGTATCGGGGCGTCGGGGCACTGATCATCAACAAGATCGACCTGTTGCCGTATGTGGAGTTCAACATGGATTACTTCCGGCGCGGGGTGGAGATGCTTAACCCCGGCGTAGTGACTTTCCCACTCTCTTGCCGGACGGGAGAGGGCGTGGCCGAGTGGGCGGCATGGCTCCGCGCCCGCGCCGCCCAAGTCAAGGCCGTCTAATCGCTGCCGAGCGTGGCTTGGACGGTGATGAGCTGCTTATCGCGGACGATGGTCAGTTCGACGGTGTCGCCGGGGCGATAGCTGCCATCGAGGACGAGGAACAGGTCGTTGCGGCTGGCGACGGGCTTCCCTCCGACGGCGACGACAATATCCCCACCGCTGTAGACATAGCGCCGCCGCTGTACCGAGACCGTCGCTGCCCGCAGCCCAGCGCGTTCAGCGGGGCCGCCCGGCGCGAGTTGCATGATGAGCAAGCCCCGCATCGGGCCTCCGGAGGCCGGGCGAACCTCCGTCCCTAGTTCGGCGACGACCACGCCAAGCGACGGGTGTCTATACCGCCCGTTCGCAATTAATTCCGGGACGACGCGCTGGACGACGTTGCTCGGCACGGCGAAGCCAATCCCCACCGAACCGCCACTGGGGGAGTTGATGGCCGTATTCATGCCAATCACGCGCCCGCGTAAGTCCAGCAACGGGCCACCAGAGTTGCCGGGGTTGATCGCGGCGTCGGTCTGGATGGCCTCCCCGATGATGGCCCCTTGTTCAGTCTCGACCCGCCGCCCCAAAGCGCTGACGAGTCCGCGAGTCATCGTGCGGTCTAGGCCGAAGGGGTTCCCGATGGCGATGACGGTCTGGCCGACGCGCACCGCAGACGAATCCGCAAACGCGACAGGAAGCAAGACGCCCGCCGGCGCCTCTACTTTGATGACGGCCACATCATAGTACGGATCAGTGCCGACTACAGTGGCCGGAAGGCGCTCCCCACTGGCCAGAATCACATCAATTTCGCGTGCGGCGGCAATCACGTGGTTGTTGGTGATGATATGCCCCTTGTCATCGTAGATAAACCCCGATCCTGTACCCTCTTGGGGAACGGTTCCGTAAAACAGATTGACCACTTCAGAGCGGCTATTAATGTGGACGACGGAGGGGTTGATCCGCTCATACAGGTTGATCAGGATTTGGTCGATGGCCTCTGCCTCAGCGAAGACGTTAGGCGAAGGCTGCGTCGGGGTGGGGAGGGGAGTCGGGATGATGTCCCCAGTCTGGAAGGGCAAGAGCCGATAGGTCGAAAGCGAATAGGCCATGACGCCTCCCATCCCCAACATCAGCCCCAATAGGAAGGCAATGGCCAAGCTAAAAACACGCCAAATAGTTCTGCTCATGGCGACTTACCACCTTGAACGCCTGTTTAAATGGTAGGCGGTGCTGGACAGGCCTCCCAGCCACCTACCTTGTATTGTACAACCATTGTATTTGGCAGAAAGTACCCGCGTGAAGGCTACGCGCTCACGCGGCCCAACGCCATTGCGACTAGGCGCTCACTTTCGGCCCACAGCCGGTCTTGCACGGCGGGATCGGCGCGGTAGGCGTTGGGCGCAACCGGCTTGAGGTTCCGGCTGTACATCCCACTGGGCCGATCTGACGTGATCAGGACGGCAATATCACGGGCGGCGGCCTCTGGCGTGGTGGCCATCAGGCGGCCAACCGTCGCCGTCGCCAGCTTGAAGGCCAAGCCCATCTGGGTAAACAAGCCCGATTTCACGTAGAACGGCCCGTAGTTGTAATACCGAATATCCGGATGCAGCCGCACAAAGCGCAAGCCGAACAAGTCATTCGCCACCGATTCATGGATCAGGGCGTAGACGCCATTGTAGAAGCGTTCGCCATTCAGGTTGCCGAAATCCAGCCGAATTGGGATCGTGCCCCCTGCCGAGACGCTCAGCACCCGCCCGCCATCTTTCAGGCAATCCAGCACGGAGCGGGTCAGGGAGAAGCGGGCGAGGTACTGCACCGCAAAGACCGTCTCCAACCCTTCAGCGGTCATGGTGCGGCGGGGCAACATCACGCCCGCCGAGTGGATCAGGTAGTCGAGGTGCGGCACACGCTCCCGTATTTGCTCCGCAAGGCGGGCAACTTCCTTCATCAGGGCGAGGTCATACGGCCAAAATTCGACCTGTGCGGCAGGATGGGCAGTCCGGATGTCACTGAGGGCGCGTTCGCCTTTCTCCGCGCTCCGCCCGACTAAGATCACCCGCGCACCGAGCGCTGCCATGCGGAGCGCCGCGCCCTTCCCGATGCCATCCGTGCCCCCCGTGATGAGGGCCGTTTTCCCGCTTAGGTCGGTCATGGCGGCTAGGCCCCTTTCTCGGCGGCGGGAACGCTCGTCTGGCCGAGCACCTCCGGAGGCGGCATCGTCCATGTAACCGTTTCAAGGTCTCGATCAATGCGCTTTAGAAGGGCGATAGCCTCATCGAGGGAGGTCACCGTGTACGTCTTGATTTTCAGGACTTGGCTGGCGACATTGGCGAGGAAAGTGTTGATAGTGCGGGGGTGGTTAATGTCGATCTGAACGCCAATATCGCCGATCATCGAGACGGACTTCACAAGGTCAGTGAGCGCTTTCAAAGAGACCTGCACCCGACCCATCGCAAGGCTGTTACTGATGTTGTAAATGGGCTTATCCCCATTGCGGACGTGGGCGAAGCTATCTTCGATGAAGGCATGAAGTTCGTCTTTGCTGATGTCGCCGTTGAAGGTGCTAAGCAACACCTTGCGCGGAACAAGCCAATCGATGCGGTATGGCATATCGTTAACGCCTTTCCCCGTACGTACGATGCGTCAACGATATTCTACTTTACAGCGCGTGGCAAACCTTATTTTAACTTCCTAACAATTTTAGAAGCCCTCATCCCCCGTCCCCTTCTCCCTCATGGAGAAGGGGCGCAAGAAAGGGACTCCGGCTCCCCCTCGCACAAGGGAGAGGGGGTTGGGGGGTGAGATTCCCCGCTTGCGTGGGAAAAGTGTCAGGGCTATTTGGCTGTCAGGCGGCGGAACAAGCTAATCCCGCCCCACACCAGCAAGACGAAGATCGCCAGCCCGATCAGCGGTTGGAGCACATTGTATAAGATGATCCCGCCGATGACGATCAGGGCCACCCGCACGAGCAACGCCCCAATGTCGCCCCTTTCCGCGACTTTGGCCGCCTCTGGGCTGACGTAGATCAGCGGTTTGGCGGCCTTCGGTGCAGGCTTGGCCTTTGGCTGGGCTGAGGGCGGCTTTGCTGATTCGGCTTCCTCGTAAAATTCCTCCAGCCTTTTGCCGCAGGCTTTACAGTAGCGGGCATCCGCCGGATTTGCCGTGCCGCACGCCGTACAAAAGACGCTGACGGCTTTCTCTGCCCGCGCAAGGTTCCGCTCAAAGTCGCTCATCTTCTCTCACCCTTCCCCAAGACCGCGAAAAGGTAGGCGTTGGGCTACCCCTGCCGCCCGATTAGGAATCCAAAAGGCTCCAGCGTGACCCGCGTTGGGAGTATATCGCCCGTGAGGGCGTTCCGCCATGAGACGCTCGGCAGATCGAAGGCTTGTGGCTGGTCACTGATATTCAGGGCCACCAGCATCGTTTCATGTGGGGCACGGCGGAGGTAACCATACCGCCCGGCGGCCCGATCCACCAACCACGCGGAGCGTGTGCCACTCCGCAAGCCGCTGGAGGCCTTGCGAAGCGCAATCAGCTTTTGGTAGAAGGCATACAGGTCGCGGTTTTGGGCGTCTTTCTCCCAGATCATCGGCAGGCGGGATTCTTCCATAATGGCCAGTTGGCCTTGCCGTATATCCCGCTGCTGGCTGAGGCCGATCTCTGTCCCGTAGTAGATGATCGGGACAGCGCTCAGGGTGAACTGGCAGGCTGCCGCCAACATCAGGCGTTGGGTGTTGCCCCGCGCCGCCCAAAGGAAGCGGTTCATGTCGTGGTTATCTAAGAAGCTAAAGCGCTGGAAGTTGCGCCCCACAAAGAAGGATTCATGGGCGGCTTGGAACTGCTCGAATTCAGCGGGGGTGGCCGTCCCAAAGGCGAACAATTTACGGGCCATTTGCAGCCAGTTGAAGTCTAACACACCGTCCATAATGCCTTCATAGGTGCGGAGCAAGCTGGGCGTTTCGACGATCTCGCCAAAGTGGACGGATTGCGGGTTAGCGGCCTTCACTGCCGTGTAATAATCCGTCCAGAAGTCATGGCTAGGGCCGTTGGCGTAGTCCAGCCGGAAGCCGTCCACGCCAAACTCTTGCAGCCAGAACAATGCGCTATCGATCACGTAGCGGCGGGCAGCGGGGTTCTGGTTGTTGATCTGAGGGAGCGTTTCCACCCCGAAAAATGTGGCATACTTCTTCGGCCACTCGGTGAAGGTGTAGTAATCCCGATAGGGGGAGTCGGGGTTGGTCTGGGCCGATTCAAAAAATGGATGCAAGTTGGAAGTATGATTCGGCACGAAGTCCAAAATCACGCGCATTCCGCGCCGATGCGCCTCGTCAACGAAGGCCTTAAAGTCTGTCTTCGTCCCCAGACGGGCCTCGACTTGGCGGAAATTCGTCGCATCGTAGCCGTGATGGGAGGGGCTAGGGAAGATCGGGGACAGCCACAGGGCATTGACTCCTAATTCTGAAAGGTAATCTAACTTGCTGAGCGCCCCACGCAACGTGCCCCCAAAGAAATCTGAGAGGGAGGCGGGCGTATTGAAGCGGCGGCCCGGCGGCGGCGCAAACCGATCCATGAAGATATGGTAGATGACAGCATCGTTCACCCACGCTGGAACAGTGTGCCGGTCTACGGTATACGAAAATTGGGTGCGCCCGTTTTGGTCGGCGGCCCACAGGCGCATCCCGTCGGGGGTGAGGCCGCTAATCATGAATCGGACGATCTTCCCTTCGGATTGGGGCGGCATTTCGCCATGAAACGTGCGAATATACCCCCAAAGTAAGGTGTTCCATTCCACGCTCCCACGCATGGTTGCAAGGGTGCGGGTATTGGCGGCCCCTAGCAATGGGGCTGTACCGTCGGTCGTGTAATGGATGAAGACTTCGGTCACGGGGGCGTCTGGCCCAGCAGTGATCTCCAACCGGACGGGCTGATCCGGACGGGGGTCACGGGGGATCATGTGGTAATTGTAGGTGAGCCGCCCCAAAGTGTTGGTGATCGATGCAAGACGAAGGGCATCAGTGGACAGGGTCCCAAAAATAAAATCTGAAAGGCTGGACGTCGTCTCAGTCGCCTTTTGCGCGGCATCGGCCATGATCAAAAATTCTCCTACTGCATTGGGCCATGATCATTATACAATTAAAACATCAAGGACATTGAATTCGTGATGACGGAATCCTCCCCTACGACGTTAAGCGCCCTCCGCGCTGATACGGGCGAACGGCTCACCATTGGCGATGTGCCGTTAGGGGTCTTACGCGGCCTTTCTGAAAGGGAACTATTGCATTGCCCAGCCTGTGGCGGCGTCCTGATCCTGAAAGCAGGGAACATTCGCACTCACCACTTCGCCCATCAGCGCCTCACCCAGTGTTCCTACCGCGATTCCGAGCCGGAGACGGACGCCCACCGCGCTGGCAAACTCTTGCTCTACCAGCATTTTCGGGAGGGGGCGCACAGGGCCGCCGTCGAACTGCACTTCCCAGCAACCAACCAACGCGCCGATGCCGCTGTTACCATCGGCGAAGTGACCTACGTCCTTGAATTTCAGCAGGCCAATAACAGCGCTGAGGCTTGGGCAGAACGGCACGCCCTGTATGCCAGCCAAAACGTGATCGACGTGTGGTTTTTAGGCGTCAATCGCTATGCAGAGTCCGCGGCGGAACCCCCACACCCGATCTCGGTTTACCACCCGGCCCACCTCCCCCGCGATGTATATGGCGCATCGGCGGGCGCATTCCGGATTCGGGAGATGGAACGGGCCATGCTGGAGGTCTTTCCCCACCTGTACTACCTTGACCCCACCTCTGGCCTGCTGACGCTGCTGCTCCCCCGCCAAAGGATGAACACGTTGTTGCGGGCCTTCCGCTACCAACTGCCCCTGACCGTTTGCCGCCTGCGCGAGGGCCGCTTGTGGACACCACTCGACGACCTAATTCGGTAGGTTAAAGCCTGTGTGAGAATCCCACCGCTGCCCGAAAAGCCTGTTACAATCTCCCTGTTATCAGTTGCCAACAAACACCGGAGCTTATTCCCTCTACATGTGTGGGATTTTTGGACAATTCACCCCACGCGGGGCCGACCCCGCCCTGATCGAACGCATGGCGGCGGCCCTCGCTCATCGCGGCCCAGACGGGTACGGCACGCACCTCAGCCAGAGCCGATCCCTCGCCTTTGGGGCTGGGCGGTTGGCAATCATCGACCTGAGCGCGCCCGCCGGGCCGATCTTCAGCGAGGATCGGGCCATCGCCGTCGCCTTCAACGGGGAAATCTACAACCACCGCGCCCTACGCGCTGAATTGGAGGGGAAGGGCCACCGCTTTGCCACCCGCACCGATACCGAAGTGATCGTACATGGGTACGAACAATGGGGCGTGGCTGTGATGGAACGCTTGCGGGGGATGTTCGCGCTCGCCATCTGGGACGAACGTAAGCAATGGCTGGTCTTAGCGCGGGATCGGTTGGGGGAAAAGCCGCTGTACTACACCGAAGCGGGGAGCGGCTTCACCTTCGCCTCTGAGATCAAGGCGCTCTTTGAAGACCCCGCCCTCCCCCGCGCTGTGAATCCCGATGCGTTGCCGACGTATCTGGCACTCGGCTACACCCCTCCACCCCTGACTATGTTTCGCGGAGTGCTGAAGTTGCCGCCGGGGGCGTACATGCTGGTTGACCGCAACGGCCCCCGCATTGACCGCTACTGGACGCCCCAGATGGAGACCGACGATCCCCACCCGATGCCCTACGCGGAAGCCGTCCGGGAGGCCCGCCGCCTGATCACGGAGGCGGTAGAGACGCGCCTGATGAGTGACGTACCGATTGGGGCCTTCCTCAGCGGCGGCTTGGATTCGACGGCAGTGGTGGCCCTTGTTGCGCAGCTAACCGGACGGCCTGTCCGAACGTTCACTGTGGGTTACGACGTGCCGAAGGGCAGCCGCGCCGATGAAAAATTCAACGTCGATGCGCACTATGCAGCGTTGGCGGCGAAGGCGCTCGGCACAGATCATCACGAAATCCTGATCCGGCCCGATGAGCGCTTGGCCGAATTCCTACCCCATCTGATCTATGCGATGGACGAGCCAATTGCCCAGCCCGCCATCATACAGACCGTCTATGTCTCGGCGTTGGCCCGTCATTCGGGCGTGCCGGTGCTGCTGAGCGGCGACGCGGGCGACGAGTTATTCGCCGGATACCCAGCCTACACTTCGGATCGGATGCTGGAACGTTACCTCTCCTTGCCGGAATCCCTCCGTGCCCGTCTGATCACACCCCTGTTAGAACGGCTTCCAGAGGGGGGGCGCTTAGATGCGCTACGCAAATTAGCCGCGAAATCGCGCTTGACGGATGACGTCTCCCGCTACCTGACGTGGATGAAGATCGTCCCCCCAGACCGGATCAACAGCCTGTTTGCGGATCACCTCATGCGCCGCCCAGATTACACTTACACACGCCTCATGGCAGCCTTGAAGCCCTTCTTAGCTGCTCCGCAAACGCGCCACTTCGCAGACCGGATCGCCTTTACGAGCCTCAATCTGTGGGTGGCCGAAGATAGCAACATGCGCGTGGATAAAATGAGCATGGCCATGTCGATTGAGGCTCGCGCCCCGCTGGAAGATCACCATTTGGTGGCCTTCGCCCTGAAACTGCCCTTACATTACAAACTCCGTGCTGGGGACGTGAAGCGCGTCTTCAAGGATGCCGTGCGCGACCTGATCCCCGCTGAGATTTTGGCGCGGCCTAAGTGGGGCTTCTTCCCGCCCCTCTCAGACTGGCTGCGCAGCATCTTCCGCCCACTGGTGGAGAAATGCCTGCATCCGGATCGGGTGGCGGCGGTGGGCCTGTTCGACCCGGCGGCAGTCTCCGGCATTGTGCGGGACCATATCGATAAGAACAAGTACGAATTGTGGCCGTTGTGGGCGCTGTTCGTGTTCCATCTCTGGCACGCCCTGTACATCGAACGCGACCTGACGCTCCCCGCCCCCCTCCGTCCGGCGGATTTGGTACACTAACGTGGTACGCTAACTCAGGTCGGCGTAGGGGTCATCGCTACGGCGTTCAAAGGCTTCAGAATCCGAGTCGTCAAAGTCGGTGGTCCCGCTGCCATAGGCTATGTAGGTGCTCCCCGTCTCGTCAGTCTGGCGCATACAGGCCTTGCAGATCAGTCCGTTAGGGGTAACGTCGATATGTTCGCGGCAGAAGCTCCGTCCGCAGTTGCTACAGACCGAGATGGCCTCGTTTGGGCAGCGCCGTTTACTGAAGATTCCGATTTGCATTTCGCACAGGTTAATCAAGCGATCCTCTCCACATGAACATTTGCCTACTCACTGACAAGTATCCCCCCGATCCGGGTGGAGTGGCAATTTCCGCCGGACGTCTGGCGCAGGGGTTAGCCGCCGCAGGGCATACCGTCCATGTGTGCGGGCCATCTAACGCGCTGCTGATCGGCCAGTCCGAGTCGAGCGCAGGGCCGTCGGGGGTCACCGTTCATCGCTTTGGGGCCGCCCGCCGCGCCGAAGATACCTACGCCGAGTGGTTCGACCACGTCGTGGCCCTGCACGAGTCCCACCCCTTTGATGTGCTACACGGCTACTATCTGGCCGGGGCCGGATTCGTGGCTGCTTATGCTGGGCGCTACCTCAATCGGCCTTCCATCGCCAGCGGGCGCGGGAACGACGTAGACCGGGCCATCTTTGCGCCGGAGAAGGCTGCCCACACCCTCTGGACGCTCGCCAATGCCAGTGCAATCACGGCAGTATCGCACCAGCTGGCAGGCAAGATCGCCGCACTAGGCCGCCCCGCCCGCGTCATTCACAACGCCGTCGATTCCGCCATCTTCGCCCCGCGCCCCGCCGCTCCCCTCGACCCCTACGGCCTGCGTACCGATGGCCTGCCCGTGATCGGCTTCGTGGGGGAGGCCCGCCGCAAAAAAGGGCTGTACACCCTGCTCATGGCGGGCGTCCAACTCGCGGCGGAGCGCCCCATAAAACTAGCCCTGATCGGCGGGGTGCGGGCCGACGATGCCGCCGCCTTAGAGGTCTTTGAGGATCAGCGCCCGCCGAATTTGCACATCAGCGTCATTCCGCACCTGAACCATGCCGATCTGCCCGATCTGTATGCCCTGTTAGACGTGCTGGCGCTCCCCTCCCTGCGGGATGGCCTGCCCAATGCCCTGTTAGAGGGGATGGC
>Ga0272446_1004372_pt1 | contig 16771 bp, 13 predicted proteins | sample YNPCB0061_FD_194587 | JGI IMG/M metagenome (GOLD analysis project Ga0272446, IMG submission 194587) | Hot spring microbial mat communities from Yellowstone National Park, WY, United States - YNP-CB-006-1 | ecosystem: Environmental > Aquatic > Thermal springs > Hot (42-90C) > Sediment | place... | reverse complement strand
TACTAGAGCGATGCGGGACTTTAGGGCTCGGTGACTGCTGCGGTCAATACCGCAGGCTCCCTATCCCTACTGGTGCCGGGTCCACCAAGGTCAGAGCGATTCCAGCGGCGGCGGTTCGATCCCGAGCTCGCGGCGCATCGTCGTCGCGTAGTGGGCATACTGCTCGGCAGCTGCCGCATGCGCACCGATCATCCGGTAGAGGCGCACAAGGCTCAGCTCAATCTGGTCAGCCTCCGGATCTATCTCGAGCGTTCTCCTGGCGATCGCAATCCCCTTGTCGTAGGCCCGTCGCTCCATGGCAGCACGGATGGCTCGCTCCACGACATCAAGGAAGGCGGCGTGTAGCGAGTCGCGATATGCCAACGCCCATTCCTCGTACGCGAAGTCAAGCGCGAACTGCCCTCGATACTCGCCGAGGAGCTGGTCCACACGGTCGAGATCCGGACTTCGAGCAAGTTCTTGGATGAGGGCTCGGGCCCGACGGCTGCGGCTCTCAATCAAGTCGGCATCAAGCCAGACGACCTCACCACTGTTGAGCACGTACGCGGGCGACAGGTCCTCGTCATAGGCGGGATCGATGAGCCGCCGCAAGAAGTAGAGCGTCTGGTTGAGTGAGTTGACGGCGTCGTGAGGTTCGTGATCCGGCCATAGAGCATCCACGACCTGATCGCGCGCCGCGCGCCAGTCTGGTCTGGAGAGGAGGAAGCACAGGAGCGCCAGCGGCTTGCGTCGTACGTCCGCGCCGTGGATTGTTCGAGAGCCAACGTGGATCTGAATGCTGCCGAGATCGTCAATGAGAACGGGCAGGGCCAGACGCTTGGCCAGGCCCCGGCCAAGCAGCGGGTCGGCATATGGACCGCGCAGGGAGCGGGCCAGCGCGCGCAGTGACAAGACGTCCTCAGCTTCACCGATCTGGTCGAGCAGACGACCCGCTGCAAGTTTTTGAGCCGGCTCGGCGTTTTCGATCGCACCGCGCAGTGCGGGACGCCACCGGATGGGTCTCAATCGGGCCTCTTCAGCGACGACGGCTAGCGCCCCAGCGTCAAGGTCCTTCAAGGCCTTCATCACGACCTCAGCCAGGACCGAGACCATCGCACGATCGTGAGTGGGCAAACGGCTTATCGCCCCGCTCAGTGCCGCGGGTCCATCCAAAGCGGCAAGGAGCAGCCGGCAGTACTTGGACCAGTAGCCCGCCGACTGCAATTCCGCGAGAGCCAGACCACGCTGGATCGAATCCCGGCAGTCTGGGTCATTCCGCAGAAATGCGAGATGGCCGATCAACGCGGCTGTAAGGGCCTGCTGCGCTGGGTTGTAAGTCACCTCATTGGAGAGCTGGCGAGCTTGCTCCGACGCCGCCTCTGTCTCACCTAGCCTTAGCAGGAGCCAGAGCCTGGCCGCCCGCCACATCTCTCGTAGCGGCGCTATTTGCCTGGTCAGCGACTCGGCTTCGGCCAGGTATCGATCGGCTTCTCCAGCGTCACCGAGGGCCACGTGAAGTTCGGCAGCTTGGATAAGTACGTCCGCCCGAATGGCCGCCTGGGGAGAGTCGCAGGCCTCGATGAGGTGCTTGAAGGCGTCGGAGGTGTGCCCGAGGTGAGCTTCGGCCCAGGCTTGCATGGCTACGACGTTCGCAATCTCGGGGGCCTCGCCGCCATTTGTGAGCGCGACGATTGCCTCCTCAACGTGCGTCAAGAGCTCTGTGGGCCTTCCCATGCTCCGAAGGACGGACATCAGGTTGTTCAGTGTGATCCCGAGGTACCTCCACATCGCGGATGTCCGCTGCACTTCGGCCATGCGCTCCATGAGAGCAGCCGCAGCAACGAGATCCATCGATCCGCGGCATGCCTCGATCACCGCCAGGGTGCCGACAGCGAGCCACTTGTAGTGGCCCGCCCCCACCTCCTTGAGGTTTTGGGCTAGCTCAATGGCCTTGTCTATCTCACCGCTTGCAAAGCAAAGCGTCATGAGGTTCGCAGTTGCGGCGTCACGCAGGTCTGGCGGAGCCTGCGCCTCAGCCGCGCGAGCTCGAACGAGCGCATTCTCGGTGTCGTTCCGATTGAAATCGAGACGCGAGCGAACGATCTCGAGGGCCGCTGACTCGTACTCGCCGTTTTCGCTCAGGTAGCGTTCTGCGAAGGCGTAGTCCCCTGAGGCCATAATGTCCTGGAGGGCGCCCTCCGCCACGACCCTCGCCGCTCCATGGTCACCGGCTGCTGCATAGTGGTGGCAGGCGAGCCGCCAATCCGACGCCTCGAGGTGGTGGGCGACCCGTCGGTGGACCTCTGCGACTCCCGCCGGTCCGATCTCCGAGGCGAGCCGGCTGAGGAGGAACTCTGCGACGAGGGGATGGAACCGCTGCGGTCGGGCATCGGCATCAGGGGAGGGCAGGAGTCCGGCCTGGCCGGCGGCTTCGAGCGCCCGCTGGGCCTCCTCGACCGGCACCTCGGCGGCGACGGCGGCGAGCTCCGGCTCGACCCGTTGCAGGACCGCCGCGTGCATGAGGAAGCGCTGCAGCGCGGGCTCGAGGACCCCGACGACCTCCTCGGCCAAATAGTCGTAGAGATGGGCCTTCTCGCCGCTCAGGCCATTGATGAAGGTGCGGGTCTCTGCCGCCGTCCGCTCTCGAGTCGCTGCCTCGACGAGCTGGAGCGACGCGGCCCAGCCCTCCGTCCGATGACAGAGCGCCTCGACGACGTCAGGGGCGAGGGGGCGCCGATAGCTCTCCCGGAAGAGGCGATCGGTCTCCTCGGGACTGAAACGGAGGTCGTCGGTCGTCAGCTGGGCGAGTTCGCCGTGCGTGCGCAGCCTCGCCAGGGGCAGCCTCGGCGTCCGGCGACCCGAGATCACCAGGGTCAGGCCCGGCGGCAATCCCCGAACGAGCCGCCGCATGACCGTCCGGATGTCGGGTACGTCCTCGACGAGGTGGTAGTCGTCGAGGATGAGGACCGTTCGCGGCTCCGTCAGCCCCTGAAGCTCGCGGACGAAGACGTCGACGATCCCCTCCATGGTCAGGCCGGTCGCCGCGATGTCGGCGACGAGTTCGGCCGTCCTGGACCCAAAGGCTGGCTCCTGGGCCCGGCCCGCGGCGACGAGATAGCGCAGGAAGGTGATCCAGTCGCGGTCGCTCTCGTCGATCCGGTACCAGGCGGTTCGGAGCGCCGTCCGGCGCGACCAATCGGCCAGGAGCGTCGTCTTGCCGTAGCCGGCTTCGGCGGCGACGACGACGAGCCGCCGCTCGGCTTCGGCGGAGAGCCGGTCGAGGAGGCGGTCGCGCCGAAGCGTCCCCTCTGGCAGGGACGGCGGCGCGACCTTGTACTCCGCAATCGGGAAGCCCCTCACCTCCGACCTGCTCCCCGGCTCGACGAGGGTGGACACTCTGACGAGGCCCGGACCGACGGCCACGAACCGGGGCGCCGGGCTCGGTGAGCGAGCCCGTTTCGAAGCCGACGGTTCGCGCGCCGTCAACGATAGGTGCTGAGCCGGGGCGGAGTCAAAGGAATTTGCGCTCGATCCCGCAGCTCTGCCGTCTCCGCCGGGGTGACCCCCGACGCGGCGAGGGCGGACCGAGGGTCCGACGGGACCACTCGACGAGCTGGGCGCCGACGATCGGAGACCGGCTTCCGGCTTGGTGGCGGAGCGAGGCGGCGGCGACATGGGCTCGATGGTGCCCGCCGCCGCTCATCAGCCGGTTACGTGCCGGCGCCAGTTTCGAGCTTCACCCGATCAGCCGCAGTCGCTGCGGACCCCCGGCGAGCGCTGGCGCCCAGGGTTGGCCGCCCTTCGAGCCCGGGTCGGCGCGGACGTCTGGCCGATCCGATCACTCGGCCTCGTACTCGAAGGCGATCTTGAGATCGACGTGGTACTCGACGATCTCGCCGTTCTCGACCTTCGCCGTCGACTTCACGACCTCGATGGAGCGGATGTTCCGGACCGTTCGCGACGCCGTGGCGACCGCCTGGCGGGCAGCGTCGCTCCAGGATTTCGGGCTCGTCCCGACCATCTCGCGGACGATGATGACGCCCATGGGCTGTCGACCTCCTTCGACTCGGCCGGCGGCCGATGGCCGAAATCTCCGATCCGTCGTCGGCCGCCGCAGTCCGCTGGCCAGTGTAGGGGCGCCAGCGTACGGGGCGAGCGGCGAGGACCGAGCAAGGCCGAGGTCGTCGGGAGGCTGGCCGAGGAGAGGGGGCCCGGGGCTCAAGCCGGGGCGGAGCCGCTCGATGCGGCTCGGACCTTGTCGAAGCAGGTGCTGCAGTAGATCGGCCGGTCGGTCCGCGGGTTGAACGGGACGACGGCCTGCCCGCCACACATGCTGCAGATCGCGGCGTGGTACTCGCGAGGGCCACCCGGAGCCCGGGCCTGGCGGGCAGCGGCCCGACAGCTCGGACAGCGCTGGGGGACGTTCTGGAGGCCCTTCCGGGCGAAGAAGGCCTGTTCGCCCGCCGAGAAGACGAACTCCTCTCGGCAGTCGCGGCAGACGAGCGTTCGGTCTTCGTACACGGTCTCGCATCCCTCCTCGAAGGCCCCGGCCCGGCAGTCCGACGCCCTCCCTCGACCACCACACCTCCGTCGAGCCCGCAGAAGCGCTCCGAGGGCCCGACCTCTGGTTGGCAGGATAACGAGGCCGTCAAGTGGGATGCGGGGCGCGAGGTCGAACGGCGCTCGACGCCAGGCCGACCGATTTCGATGGTCGGCGCCCCGCCACGACCAGGGAACCGGCCGGCCGCCGTCGGCGTCTCCTCGTCGATATGAACGAAGTCGATCTGCCCTTGCCCACTCAACCCATCCGGCCCGAGCCGGGTCTGCCAGGCCCGACGCCATCGAGCCCCCGCGCGAGGCCGATGCGTCGGCCGGCGTCTCCGCTCGGCGTGCTCCTCGCGGCGGTCCTCGTCGCCTCCGTCGGCCTTGGGGCGTGCGGCGGGCCCGGCGCCAGTCCGGCGCCCGGATCGCCGACGCCGGGGGGCTCGCCAGCGTCTCCGACGGGCGGCGGCGCCATCGTCCACCCCACCGGTCCGACGGACCTCATCCTGCGCGAAGAGGTCGGCGGCGGCTTCGTCCCGATCTGGTTCTTCGCGACCCAAGCACCCTTCTTTTCCCTCTACGGCGATGGGACCGTCATCTATCGTGACGAGACGGCGCCGCTTCCCGAGCCCGGACCCGACGGTCTCGTTCGGGGTCACCCCTTCCGGATCGCGAAGCTGAGCGAGGAGCAGGTCCAGGAACTCCTGCGCTTCGCCCTGACCGAGGGCGGCCTGGCGGCAGCACGACCGCACTACGACGCCCCGGGTGTCGCTGACGCGCCGACGACCGTCTTCGTGATCCGGGCGGCGGGACTCGACAAGACGGTTTCCGTCTACGCCCTCGGGCTGGGCGCCTCCGCGCCCGGCGATGCGCCGGCTCGGGCTGCCTTCGTCCGCCTCGACGAGCGCCTCCGGTCGCTCATCAGCAGCGGCAGCCTCGGCGGCCCGACCTGGAAGCCAGACCGCTGGCGGGGCACGCTCACGGAGGCGGGGGCGGGTGCCGGCGAGGCCCGAGCGTGGCCGTGGCCGGCCATCGCGCCGGCCGAGTTCGTGGCCGATTTGTCAGGCGAGTTCCCGATGCCGCGCCGGACGATGTCGACGGCCGAGGTCGACGCCCTCGGCCTCGAGGGGATCGAGGGCGGCTTCCACGGGCTCCTCCTCGAGGGTCCCGACGGCAAGATCTACACCTTCGGGCTCCGGCCGCTCCTGCCCGACGAGGCGGCGTGAGACGTCGCCGGCGAGCCGTCGGCTCCGGCCGCGTCGTCGCCGGGGTTGCCGGAGTCGGGACAGGCGTCGTGCGTCGCCGGCGAGCCCTCGGCGCCGGCGAGGGTCCGTGGAACGTCAGCCAAAGGCCTCGGCGTAGCGCTCGCCGACGGCGGCGCTGAAGAAGCGGGTCTGGCGCTTCTTGAACATGAGCTTGAGGCGGCCGGTGGGGCCGTTCCGGTGCTTCGCCAGGTGGACGTTCACCTCCTCCACCTCGGATTCGCCGTCATCCTGCCCCCGCTCGCGCTCCCGCCAGAGGAAGATGACGAGATCGGCGTCCTGTTCGATGGCGCCCGATTCGCGAAGGTCCGAGAGGCGTGGCTCCTTCGACTCCCGCATCTCCGGCTGACGCGAGAGCTGGGAGAGGGCGATGACCGGAACCGACAGCTCCCGGGCGAGGGCCTTGAGCCCCCGCGAGATCTCGGAGACCTCCTGGACCCGGTTCGCCTCTCGCGACACGTTCGTCGCCTGCATGAGCTGGAGATAGTCGACGATGACGAGGTCGAGCCCCGCCTCGGCTTGAAGGCGCCGGGCCTTCGTCCGCAGCTCCATGGTGCTGATGTTCGGCGTGTCGTCGATGTAGATCCGGGCCTCCGAGAGCTCGGTCATCGCGTTCGCCACCCGGGTGAAGTCGAGATCCTCGAGGAAGCCCGTCCGGAGCCGCTGGGAATCGATGTCGCCGACGGACGAGAGGAGCCGGAGGACGAGCTGCTCCTTGCTCATCTCGAGGCTGAAGATGCCGACGCTCTTGCCGTCCCGGACGGCGGCGTGCTCGGCGATGTTGAGGGCGAAGCTCGTCTTGCCGACCGACGGGCGGGCGGCGACGACGATGAGGTCGCTCTTCTGGAAGCCCGTGGTCAGGACGTCGAGATCGGCGAAACCGGAGCGGATCCCGCTGATCTCGCCGCGGTGCGAATGGAGGAAGTCGAGCCGATCGAAGGCCTCGTGGAGGAGGGTCCGGAGGGGATGGAAGCCGGCGTGGACGCGGCGTTCCGAGACGGCGAAGAGCTCCGCTTCGGCTCGGTCGACGGCCTCCTGGATGTCGGGCGGGTCCTCGTAGCCGATCCCGGCGATCTTGCCGGCCGCGGCGATGAGGTTCCGCAGAACGGCCTTGCGCTCGACGATCCGGGCGTACTGGACGGCGTGGACGGCGGTCGGCGTCTGATTCGCCAGGCTCGAGAGGTACGTCCGCCCGCCGACGGCGTCGAGCTCACCCCGTCGCTCGAGGGCTTCGGCGACGGTGACGATGTCGATCGGCTCGCGGCGCTCGAAGAGCTCGAGCATCGCGGCGTAGATCTGGCCGTTCGCGGCTCGGTAGAAGTCCTCGGGCCGGAGGAACTCGGCAACCTCGACGATGGCGTCCTTGTCGATGAGGATCGAGCCGAGGACGGACTGTTCCGCTTCGACGCTCTGCGGCGGCAGACGATCGATCATGACTCCACGATCCGATGTGCGTGTGACAGCTTCATTGGCACACCGCCGCCGCGGGCCGCTGCGGCCGAGCGAGACGGCGGGCGCCCACTACTGTCGCCCACGAACGGGCGTCGGCGGGAGGGGGTTATCGACGAAATCGATCCACGACTTTGGCGACGGCTGTGGATCGTGTTGACAGGTCCGGACCTTGGGGGCGAGCCGGTCAGTCGAGGCGACGGATCACCCCGATGAGCTTGCCCTGGATCCGGACGTCGTCGTAGTACTGGGGCGGGTAGTTCGGATTGGCCGGCTGGAGGCGGATCCGGTTCTTCTCCCGGAAGAAGCGCTTGAGGGTGACGGAGTTCTCTTCGACCTGGGCGACGACGATGTCGCCGTCCCGGGCCGTGGACTGCGGTCGGATCACGACGTAGTCGCCGTCCATGATCGCGGCCTCGATCATCGAGTCGCCTCGGACCCGAAGGACGTAGGCGTCGCCCGAGGGAGCGATGATGTCCGGCACGGCCAGCGTCTCCGAGGCGTCCTGGTAGGCCTCGATCGGGCCACCGGCGGCGATCTCGCCGATGATCGGCAGGACGTAGGCCGGCTCGGTCGCCGCCGCCTGCGGGACGAGCTCCGACGCGAGCCCGAGCCGCAGGGCCGCCGTCGGCGTCAGGCGGATGGCTCGCGACTGGGCGGCTCCGCGCTCGAGGTAGCCCTCCCGCTCGAGGACGAGCAGGTGATGATGGACGGCCGACGTCGAGGCGAGGCCGACCGCCCGGGCGATCTCGCGGACCGAAGGCGGGTAGCCGCGAGCCCGGATGGTCGCCGCGATGTAGTCGAGGATCTTGCGCTTTCGTTCGGCGTCGTGCCTGGTCACCGGCGCCTCCTTTCGGAGGCCTATGATACCGAACAGACGTTCGATGTCAAGTCCCATGTCGCACGCGACCCGCTGAGATGGGGTGGGTCCCACCGGCGGACGGCCCTGGGGCGACGACGAGGGCCGTCCTGCTAGACTGTCCCGACCGTCGAGGGTCGAACGGGGCTGCCACAGCGCCGGAGACTTCGCCGACCGGGCGGACCAGTCCGCCGAGCCAAGCCGAGACCCAGGACCCACCGAACACCAGGCCCGATCACGATGCGAGTTCGACCGTCGTTTCCGCGCCGACGTGGCCGGGGCGCCGTCGCCCGGCTCGGCGCCGCAGCGACGCTCTTGCCGGTGGCGGCCCGCGCCCCGCTCTACGGACAGCTCCTCTGGAGCCTCCTCCGGGACGAGCGGGTTCCGCTCGCCCGCAAGGGTCTCCTGGCGGTGGCCGTCGGCTATGTCGTCCTCGGTCGCGATCTCGTCGCCGATGAGGTCCCGATCCTGGGGGCGGTGGACGACTTCGTCGCCGTGGCCCTGGCCGTCGACCTCTTCTTCGATGGGGTCCCGCGCCCGGTCCTCGACGAGCACCTGACGGCCCTCGGGGTCGACCGGCGAACCTTCGAGGCCGACGTCGCTCAGCTCCGGCGGCTCGTCCCGAGTCCGATCCGACGCCTCGTGCGTGGGCTGCCGCGGTTGCTCGGCCGGGTCGGGCCGGCCGTTCGCTTCGCCACACCCGCCGTCCGGCGCCGGCCGGCGGCGACAACGGAGGGTTCTCGCGCGTGAAGGTCATCCTGACACAGGACGTGCCGAAGCTCGGCAAGATGGGGGAGATGAAGGTCGTCGCCGACGGCTACGCGACGAACTTCCTCATTCCCAAGAAGCTCGCCGTGCCGGCCGCCGGTGGTGCCTACCGGCAGTGGCTCCACGACATCGCGGCTCGGGAGGAGAAGCGGCGCCGCGAGCGGGAGGAGGCCGAGATCACGGCCCGCCGGATCGAGAGCACGACCCTGACGATGGGCGTCAAGGTCGGCGAGGCCGGCAAGCTCTACGGGTCGATCACGGCCAAGGACATCGCCGACGCCCTGGGTCGACGGGGGATCGTCGTCGACCGCCACAAGATCGAGCTCGACGAGCCGCTCCGCGCCCTCGGCACGTACAAGGTCGCCATCAAGGTCTACCCGGGCATGACGCCCGAGGTCACGGTCGTCGTCGAGCCGAAGGGCTGACGCGCCGGGCCGCCGTCGACGGGCGGAGACGGTCGGGGGGGGCCGGGAACGGGCGCAGGCGGTCGGGGACGGCCGCTGGCGGCCGTGGCGGCGGCGGGGTCGGCGGGCGGTGGCGGCCACCGGGTAGGCAGGCACAGGGTCGCGCCGGGTACCCGGTCGCTGGGGCGCTCAGAAGTCGACGAAGCCGATCCCGATCGCCCAGATGGCGTACGCACAGGTCGCGATGGCTCCGACGCAGGCAAGCTCGGCGAGCCGCGACATCCCGCCCCGGAAGGCACTGGCAAGGACGACGAAGAGGAGCGGCTGGACGTCGAGGCTGAACCGGTAGCCGAACTGGGTGATCCCGACGTTGCCGTGGGTGACGATCGGGATCAGGGCGAGGGCGGTCCCCAGCACGGCCCAGGCGACACGCGGCTCGTTCCAGCGGGCCTTGGCCAGCCAGAGGTAGACGGGCGTCGTCAGGAAGATCGACAGGCCCCACCAGGACGGCTGGAGGAAGGGCGGCTCGTCGACGTAGTTCCAGCTCCGGAAGAAGATGGCGTAGAGGTTCCTGGGGATGTAGTGGAGCGACAGGATCCCGTGCTCCGCGTAGATGGGATCCTCCAGGATCCCCGGGATCCGGACGTAGCCCTGATCGATGGGCGTCCCCCAGCGAGCCAGGTTGTAGAGGGCGTAGCCAGCGAGCGGAACCGCGAGGCCGAGTCCGAAGGCCAGGCCGTCCCGGACGGTCCGGCTCCGATCGGCGGGGACCCGCGGCGGCCAACCGAGCCCGACGGCCATGGCCAAGAAGAACGGCGCGGCGAGCCCGACCGGTAGCCGGGCGATGGCGGCGCAGCCCAAGAGGAGCCCGGCCAGCAGCGGCATCCGGCGGTCGAGGACGAGGATGAGCGCCGCCAGGCTGAAGAGGACGGCCACGACGTGGGCGAAGTACCAGGCCGAGCCGACCTTGGCGACGAACCAGAGGACGGTCCCGAAGCCGAAGGTGGCGGTCAGCCAGATCCGGGCTCGAGGCGGGAGGTCGAGGCGACCGAGGACGAGCCAGGCGAGGCCGACGGTGACGCCGCCGAGGACGGCACTCACGAGCTGCTGGTGGATCTGGGTGCCGAAGAGGGCAACGACGGGCAGGAGGACGACGGCCGGCATCGGCGGGTAGGGGACGTACCAGCGGCCGTCGCCGGCGGGGATGAGCTCGTTGAGCCAAGACGGGGCCTCGGTGACGGCGAGCCGGCCGTGGAGGAAGGCGTCGGCCAGGCGGACGAAGTAGTCGAAGACCTGGCGCTCCGGGTCGGTCGTGGAGACGAAGATGGCGGCGGCGAGGGCAGCCCAGGCGACGGCGGCGACGGGCTCGGGGACGGACCTCGCCTTCGGTGGATTGCTCGGGTCGACGGTGTCGGGTCGATGGTCGGGCATGGTCTTCGCCGTAGACTAGCGGCCTGGACGCAGGGCCGGCGGCGCCGTGGGCCGCGCGGCTGCGGTCGGGGCGATCGGTGTCGATCGGGAAGGGAGGCGAGAGTCGGGCATGCTCGGTCGGCGACGGGCCCGTGGCTGGACCGCTTCGGTGGGCGAGGCGGCCTGGTACGTCCTCGTCGTCCGGGTCGCGCTGTCGATCCTGGCCGTGTTCATCGTCGCCGGCGGCGGGGTACCCGGGCCGTGCCACTTCGAGCTCGCGCGGAACGGCTGGACGACGATCCCGCCCCTCGAGGCGGAGGGCCCGGCCTTTCTCCTGGCCGGGGTCTGGCAACGCTGGGACGCCTGCTGGTACGCGAAGATCGCGACGTACGGGTACGAGGCCGGCACGAACTCGGTCACCTTCTTCCCGCTCCTGCCGGCGCTCATGGCGGTGGGTGGGGCGGTCCTGGGGTCGGTCACGGTGGCGGGGCTCGTCGTTGGCTTCGTGGCCTCGGTGGCTGGCCTGGCCGTCGTGCATCGGCTCGTCGCGCTCGAGGTGGGGCGGGCCGTCGCCTCGCGGACGATCCTCTACCTGCTCGTCTTCCCGAGCGGTTTCTTCCTCCTGGCCCCCTTCACGGAGGCGTTGTTCCTGGCGACGGCAGCGACCGCCCTCTACGGGGCTCGCCGCGGCCGGTGGGGGCTCGCCCTCGGCGCGGCCTTTCTCGCCGGTCTCGTTCGGGTGCCGGGCGTCCTCCTCGCTTTGCCCCTCGCCTGGGAGGCGGCTCGGACCACGGCGGCCTGGCTGCGGGGGCGAATGGGTCGCGGGGGGTCGGGCGACGAGGCGATCGCCGGCCGCTCCGACGCCGACGGATCGGTCCGGTCTGACTCCTGGCCGGCGGTCGTCACCGCCTGGCTCGCCGTCGTCGCGCCCGTCGTTGCCTTCGCCGGCTTCGTCCTCTGGTCGGCCGCTGCGACCGGGTTGTCGCCCCTCGAGAGCCAGGATGCGTGGGGCGGCCGCGAGTTCCACCCGCCGTGGGAGGTCTTGGCGGCGAGCGTGACCTGGGCGATCGACAAGGGCGACCCGCTCCAGGCCCTGAACGCAGCGGCCCTCGTCGGGTTCGCGGTCCTCACGCTCGTTGGGGTCCGGCGGCTGCCGGCGAGCTACACGCTCTTCGCGGCGAGCCAACTCCTCCTCATCTCGATCCGGCTCCAGCCGACGCCACTGACGTCGACGACCCGGTACCTTCTCGTCCTCTTCCCGGTCTTCGTCGTGCTGGCCGGCTTCGGTCGGCGTCGATGGTTCGATCGCGCCTGGCTCGTCGCCTCGAGCGTCGGGCTGGCGGTCCTGGCCGCCGGCTTCGTCCGCGGCCAGTTCATCGCCTGACGGCGGGGGCCGTTCCGCGTCCGGGGGCCCCGTTTCGGCACGGCGGGCGCTAGCGAGACGCCCCCGTTCCCACGGCCGTGCCATAGACCCGCCAGGCGCCGACCTCCGCGAGGACGGGGTAGCGGGCGGCGAACCACGCCTCGTTCGCCCGCAGCGAGACCCGCTCGTCGGGCCCGACGACGACGGCTCCCACCCCGTACCGGTCGATGAGCGCCTCCGCCGCCGGACCGCCGGCGTAGATCGTCGCCACCTCCGCCTGGCGCGTCTCGTAGGGGATCCCGCTCACCCAGAGCTGGCCCCAGTAGCCCATGAGGAGGCGCCGACCGGCCAGCATCATGATCGGGTCGTGGCTCTGCATCCCGGTGACGACGAGCGTCCGCGGCGGCGTCGCCTCCCGGACCGCGTCGGCGAGGGCGAGCTGCTCGCTCGTCAGCATCCGGTAGCGGGTGTGGCCCTCGAGCATGTGGAGGTGCTCGAGGAGCGGGCTCGCGACGAGGCTGGCGACGACGAGGCCGAGCCCGAGCCGGACGAGGGGCTGCCGCCAGCGCCGCCACGCCCAGACGATCGCCCCGGCGACGAGGATGGCGACCGAGAGGAACCAGACCGTCAGGATCTTGTGGTTGTCCCAGTCCCAGGGCTGGAAGACGAAGACGTTTCCGGCGACGAAGATGGCCTGGAAGGCGAGGAGGAGCCGCTGAGCCCGAGGCCGAACGACCCGGATGCCGACGAGGGGCGCCGCCAGGGCGACGAGGAGGAGCGGGCCGAAGAGCCCGAGGTTCTTGAGCCAGAAGACGGGCCAGGGGTCGAAGTAGGGTGGCTCGGCGGCGACCCAGCCGAGCTGGACTCGGAAGGCCGAGAGGGCGCCGGGCCCGCCGCCGAGCTGGCTCGCCAGCTGCGGGAGGCTGACGAGGACCCAGATCGTCCCGAAGGCGAGCCAGCCGACCCAGGGCAGCGAGTGCGATCCCCACGGGGAGCGGAGGAGCTCCGCTGGGCGCGAGACGAGCAGGACGGCGAGGACGGGGACGAGGATCGCCATCGCCAGGAGCGTCGGCAGGTGGGAGAGGGGCAGGAGGCCGGCGACGAGGCCGGCCAGGACGAAGGGTCGGAGGCGGCCGCCCGCGAGCGCCCGCCGCCAGGTTGCCATGCTCCAGGGGCGGCCGGCCAGGAGCCTCGCCCGGCGCCTGCCGAGCAGGAGCAGGGTGAGGGCGAGCATCATGAGCGGCAGCCCGTAGAGGTAGGCCCGTTGGGACATGAGGAAGGCGAGGTACGGGTTGAACCAGCGGATGTGGAGGTCCTTCTGGGCGACGTAATCCCAGGGCTGGCTCGCCAGGGTCCCGACCACATCTCCGGTCCGGACGACCTCGGCCGCGGTGGCGAGCCAGCCGGGGCTCCCGCCGAAGAGGAAGAGGACGAGCCCGAGGGTGGCGACCGAGGACCGACCGCCCAGTCGTCGGGCGAAGGCCCAGATCGACACGCTCACGACGACCGACAGGACGAGACTGTGGAGGGGGAGCGCCTCGATGGGCGTCAGGCCCAAGAGGACGAAGGCGGCCGGCGTCAAATCGGAAAGGTAGTGGTAGGCGAGGGGGAGGCCGGCGAAGAGGGTGTGCTCGGGTGGGAAGTTGTCGCCGAAGGCGAAGCTCGACACGATCCCCAGGTGGGTCGGCCAGTCGCTCCAAATGTACTCGTGGCCCGCCCACAACCCGTCGGGGCGAAGGGTCAAGGCGTCGGCCCAGAGGGTCGCCAAGCGGATGACGAGGAGGCCGACGACGAGGACGGCCCACCGATCGACGCCCGAGCCGCGGAGGGTCGCCAATCGACCGCGCTCGTCGCCGGGTCGACGGCGCCGCAGGGTCCAGAGGAGGATCGCAGCGGCGACCGCGACGAACCCGTCGCCGACGACGAGGGCCGGCGTGAAGCCGACGAGGATTGCGGCCGGGACGAGGGCGATGGTTCCGAGGACGATCCCGAGAACGCTGCCGTGGGCCCAGCGCTCCAGGCGCGTCAGGCCCGGGGCGAGCCGATCGAGGAGGGCGATCCCGGGCAGCGCGATGGCAAGGAGCCAGAGGAGGGCTGGAAGGGCGGCCACGGCCGGGCGATGATAGCGCCGTGGACGAGAGCGCCGTGAGCGAGAGCACCGTGAGCGAGCCAGATCCGCCTCCGGCCCGGACGATCCTTCACGTCGATCTCGACGCGTTCTTCGCCGCCGTCGAGCAACGCGACCACCCGGAGCTCCGCGGCCGGCCGGTGATCGTCGGGGGCGGGCCGACCGACCGCGGGGTCGTCTCGGCGGCGAGCTACGAGGCGCGCGCCTTCGGTGTCCGCTCCGCCATGCCCCTCCGGACGGCGGCCGCCCTCTGCCCGGACGCGGTCTTCCTCCCCGTTCGGGGCGCCGTCTACGCGGCGGTGAGCCGGGAGGTCATGGCGATCCTCCATCGCTTCAGCCCGCTCGTCGAGCCCGTCTCCATCGACGAGGCGTTCCTCGACGTCACCGGCTCCATTGCCCTCTTCGGCTCCGGCGAGGCGATGGCCCGCCAGATCAAGGCGGCGATCCGGGCCGAGACCGAGCTGACCGCTTCGGTTGGGGTCGCGACCTCCAAGCTCGTCGCCAAGATCGCCTCCGACCTTCGGAAGCCGGACGGCCTCGTCGTCGTCCCGCCGGGGGAGGAAGCGGCCTTTCTCGCGCCGCTGCCGGTGGAGCGCCTCTGGGGCGTCGGGCCGCGGACGGCGGCTGCGCTTCGGGACTACGGCGTCCGGACCATCGGCGACCTGGCCGCGCTCCCGGAAGCGCTCCTCGAGCGGCGCTTCGGTCGCCAGGGTCCGATCCTCCGGCAGCGGGCCCTCGGCATCGACCCGGACCCGGTCGTGCCGCGCCGACCGCCGAAGTCCATCGGCCACGAGCACACCTTCGAGGCGGACACGGCCGATCCCGAGGTCATCGAGGCGACCCTCCTCGCCCTCGCCGAAGGGGTCGCCGGTCGGCTTCGGGCGGCCGGGCTGCGGGCGGGGACGGTGGCGGTCAAGGTCCGGGACGCGCGCTTTCGGACGATCACGCGCCAGACCCGTCTCGCCGCGCCGACGGACCTCGCCGAGCCGATCTGGCGGGCGGCGATGGAGCTCGTCCGCCCCGAGGTTCGGGGGATCCGGGTCCGCCTCCTCGGGATCTCGGCCGAGCATCTCGAGACGGCCGCCCAGCTCGGGCTCTTCGACGCGGCCGAGGAGCGGCGGCGGCGGCTGGCCCGGGCGGCCGACGAGCTCCGGCGGCGGTTCGGGCGGCGGGCGATCGTCCGGGCGCGGCTCCTCGACTCGAGCGTGCCGGCCCCCTTCGATCGGGACCCGCGACCGTGGGAGTAGGGCGACGCGGCGTCCCATCGTCGGCCGGCGCGGGCGTGTCAGCCGAGGTGACACGACTCGGCGCCATGATCTCGAGCAAGGGTCTTGACTCGAACGCCTGTTCTGGTTAGGATCGCTCCAAACAGAACGCCCGTTCGCATTGCCGGATCCGCGGCGCGGCGGATCCGAGGAAGGAGTCAGGTCGATGGCGATGATGCGGGTCGAGCCGGTCCCGCTCCGGGTCCGGACGAACTGGTTCGACGGCCGCCCGCGGGTCGTCGAGTGGGGGAGCGAGCGGCTCCCGGTCCTCGGGGTCGCTGCGGTTCGCGACGAGACGGCCGCCTACCAGACCGCGGTCGGGCCGCGAACGCTCTTCGAGATCGAGACGCCGAAGGCGCGCCTGGCGGTGGCCTTCCGGCACCGGGATCGACGCTGGACCCTCGAAGCGGTGGACGACGCAGCCTCGCCATCCTGACGCGGGCCCTGACGCCGGCCGAGGCGCCGTCAGGCCGTCGCCGATCGACAGGCCGTGGCCGATCCAATCTTGCCTTCCCGAGGCCGGTCTCCTCCTCCCGGCCGGCCGGTGAGCGGGGCGGGCGCGCCGGTACCGCGCTCGCCCCGTCCCCCCGATTGGCCCGAAGCGGCAGCCAAGGCAGCCAGACCGCCACGGGCGCCGCCGTCCCGGGTGGGCCGGTGCCGCGCTCGCCCCAGCCCGCCACCGCCGCCTCGAGCGGAGCGCTGCCCCGGCCATGCCGGCTGCCTACAATGCCCGGCGTGGATTCGCCCGACCCGTCGACCCAGCCGGACGCTTCGCCCTCCCTTCGAGACCTGAGCCTCGCCGCCTTCGTCGGGCGGCTCGCCTCGGACCAGCCGGTTCCGGGGGGCGGGAGCGCCTCGGCGGTGGCGGCGGGCCTCGGCGCCGCGCTCGTGGCGATGGTCGCGCGCTTGAGCCTCGGCCGGCCAGCCTACGCCGAGCACGAGGCGACGATCCGCGCGGCGGTCGAACGGGGCCCGATCCTCGCCGACCGGTTCCTCGACCTCGCCGACGCCGACGCGGCCGCCTACGCCCGCCTGGCGGCGGCCTTCCGGCTCCCCCGAGGCACGGCCGAGGAAGCCGAGGCCCGCCGGACCGCGGTCCGAGCGGCGGCTCGTGCGGCGGCCGAGGTCCCGCTCGCCTGCGTCGAGGCGTGTGGCGAGCTCCTCCGGGTCGCCGACGCCCTCGCCGGCCGGAGCAACCGGAACGCCGCCTCGGACCTGGCCGTGGCGTCCCTCCTCGGGGAGGCGGCGGCGGAGGGGGCGGCGCGGAACGTCCTGACGAACCTCCCCTTCGTCGAGGATGAGGCCTTCGCGGCCGGCGCCCGCGAGCGGCTCGATCTCCTCC
>Ga0272446_1004371_pt1 | contig 16772 bp, 12 predicted proteins | sample YNPCB0061_FD_194587 | JGI IMG/M metagenome (GOLD analysis project Ga0272446, IMG submission 194587) | Hot spring microbial mat communities from Yellowstone National Park, WY, United States - YNP-CB-006-1 | ecosystem: Environmental > Aquatic > Thermal springs > Hot (42-90C) > Sediment | place... | reverse complement strand
CGTTGCGGTGCGCCAGCGGAGCTGGCGCACCGCAACGCCAGATTCTGGCCCCCTCCCCTGCCAGGGGAGGGGGTAGGGGGGTGGGGTATGCGGGGCCTGGGGGCGCACCTCCCAAAAACTCTCCACCTGAAAGCATACCCCCTCCCCTGGCAGAGGAGGCTGGGAGGGGGGCGGAACGCTGCGAACGGTGAGTCTCCTATCTACACCTGTAGACTAGTCCAGTTCGAGGCGACCTGTTCGGGCATCAGCGCGACCTCGACCGTGTCCAGCTGCGCCGCGCCCAATCTACCATCGCACATCTGCAATCTGCAATCGCACTAGCGCGCCGTGGCGACGAATGCGTCGGTCAGTGCGGCCACCTGCTCGTAGCGGGCCCGCACATCGGCGAGCACCGCCGCATCCACCGTGGCCGCATTGCGATAGACCTGCTTGTCGAGCATGCGCTCCTTCTCGCCACCCGGCCAGATGCGCCAGGAGTCGTTGTCGATCACGTCGGCGACCAGCAAGGCGCCGTGGGCCCGCCCGAACTCGATCTTAAGGTCGACCAGCGTGACGTCCTGGGCCGCCCAGGCCGCCTCGAGCGTGGCAAAGACCTGGCGGCCGATCGTGATCATCTGCTGCACCTCGGCGGGGGTCGCGAGGCTGCGGGCAGCGATCTCGTGTTCGCTGATCTGCGGGTCGTGGGCGATATCGTCCTTGAGGAAGAACTCCACCAGGGGCGGGTCGAAGCGCGTGCCTTCGGCCACCTCGGGGTGGCGGCGCACATAGGAGCCGGTGGCAAGGCGGCGCATCACCACTTCGAGCGGCAGCATGGCACAGCGGCGCGCGACCGTGAGCTCAGGCTCCGGCGCGCTCACAAAGTGGGTGGCGATGCCGGCCCGGTTCAGCAGCGTGAACACGTTGGCGGTTGTGCGCCCGGCCAGGGCGCCCTTGCCCGGGATCTCATTGCGCCGGGCGCCGTCACCGGCAGTGATCCCGTCTTTGTGACGCATGATGATCAGGTCGTGATCGTCGGGATGGGCGTAGATGATCTTGGTCTTGCCCTCGGTGAGTTTTGGTCCGAGCTGCATGGCAGTCTCCTTCCAGCGTGGATCACACCAGCCGCACGCCCGGCTCGCCGCTGATCGTCCCGACGCGAGTGGCCTCGGGTAGCGCTACCAGGGCCGCTGCCACCGCATCGGCGGGCACGACAGCGAGCATGCCCAGCCCCATGTTCAGGGCGTGGAACGCTTCGTGCTCGCTGAGGCGCCCCTGCTCCACCAGGTAGCTGCAGATCGGCGGGATGGGCCAGCTGCCCCGTTCGATCGTTGCGCCGAGGCCCGCCGGCAGGGCGCGCGGCAGATTGTCGAAGATGCCGCCCCCGGTGATGTGGGCCAGCGCCTTGAGCGGCACGGCAGCGCGCAGCGCATCCACCTCGGCCAGGTAGCAGCGATGCACGGCCAGCAGCGCCTCGCCCAGGCTGGCCCCGCCGAGGATCGCCGGGCGCGCAGTGTAGCCCGCCTGCGCAACGATCGCGCGGGCCAGCGAGTAGCCATTGGTGTGCAGCCCGCTTGAGGGCAGCGCCAGCACCGCGTCACCCGGCATGACGTCCGGACGAGGCAGCAGTTGCTCACGCGCTACCACGCCGACGATCGTGCCGGCCAGGTCGAAGGCCCCGGGCGCATAGACATCGGGCATCTCGGCGGTTTCGCCGCCGAGCAGCGCGCAGCCCACCGCGCGGCAGGCCGCTGCCACTCCGCCGACGATCGCCGTCACCTGGGCTACCGCCAGCTTTGCAGCCGCCACATAGTCGAGGAAGAAGAGCGGGCGCGCGCCCTGCACCAGAATGTCGTTCACACAGTGGTTGACCAGGTCCTGGCCGACCGTATCGTAGCGCCCGAGGGCGGCGGCGACCAGGGTCTTCGTCCCCACACCATCGGTCGACGCAACGAGGATCGGGCGCGTGCCCGGCACGGCCAATTCCAGGTCGAAACAGCCCCCGAAGGCGCCCATGCCTGCCAGCACTGCCGGCCCATGGGTCGAACGCACCGCGGCGGCCATCAACTCCTTAGCCTGCGTTGCCGCGGCGATGTTCACGCCGGCGGCTGCATACGCATCGGACATAGACGCTCCTCAGGGCAGCCTACGGCTCACGCCCCTCCAGCGCGGCCAGCAGCCGCGCATACGCCTCGCTCTCGGCTTTGAAGACGTGCTGCACCTGCACGGTACTGATGCTCACCGCCCCGATCGCGCGCAGGTGATCGACGGCGGGCAGCAACTCTTCCTGGGGCACCACAACGTTTACGGCGTACCACTGGGGGGTGCTGCCCGTGCTGGCATACTTGCTCCAGACTGGCGCGATCGTCGGCCCCTGGAGCCCGGCCAGTTCGACGCGCGCGGTCACCCGGCGCCCCACGAACTCGACCGACTCGCCGGCGAGATTGGCGGTCAGCGAGTAGAAGAGCCGTCCGCGGCGGCGGGCCTCGACCAGTTCGAGCAACTGGCGCACCAGCGCCAGTTTGTGCTCATCGCCACGCAGGGTGCGCCGGCTGCCCACCAGCACCGCCTGCGAGCGCAGGATCGGCCCGCCGACGATCTTCAGTTTGTTGTCGCGAATGGCGGTACCGGTCTCGGTGATATCGGCGATGATGTCGGCGTAGCCCAGGCTCGGGGCCGCCTCGGTCGCCCCCTGCGAGTCGATCAGCTCGAAGGCGTTTATGCCCTGCCGGTAGCAGAAGCGGCGCACCGTCTCGGGGTATTTGGTGGCGATGCGCAGCCGGCGCCCCTGGGCGCGCAGTTCCATCGCCAGGTCGGCCAGGTCCTCCCAACTGCTCACATCGACCCAGCCCTGGGGAACGGCGAAGACCAGTTCGACACGCCAGAAGCCGAGATCGTCGAAGATCACGAGCAGGTCTGCGTCGTCACTCCGTTGTTCGGCCACCAGGTCGTAGCCGGTGATGCCGATATCGATCGAGCCCTCGGCAACTTTCTCAACGATGTCGGCCGGGCGGTGGAGCAGCACGTCGGTATCGGGCAGGCCGCGCAGGCTGGCGGTGTACTGGCGCGGGTTGGCGCGCACGATGCGCAGCCCACAACTCTCCAGCAGCGCCTGGGCGCCATCATAGCCGGAACCCTTCGAGGGGATGGCAAAACGGAGCGTGGACATAGAAAAGGTCTCAGAGCTGCGTGACAATCTGGCCTGCACCGCTCCAGTTCCACAGTTCTTCAAACCGGTCGTGTAAAGCTGTGGCGCAACGGCTACCGTGGAACGCCCCGGTCCGTAACACGCCTAACGCGGGGCGCCACCGATCAATTCCTGCCACCAGGCGGCGGTGGCGGCCTCGGGATCGGCGCCGTAGCGGGCGACAAAGCTCCGGTAGCGCTCGCGGCGCCGCTCGTACAGCGTCTGCAGCGGGGCCGGGTCGCCAGTGGCCAGCAATGCCTCAACGGCGCTGCAGATGCGTTCGATCGCGATGCTGAGCACGCTGAGCCCGAGCGAGGGCGAGGCAGTCTCGCGCGGGTCGCGGCCCACCACCGCGCTGCTGCTCGGGTCGAGCGGCCCGGCGCCGAGCGCGTTCAGGTCGACCAGGTCGGGGCGCAGCGCGAGCAGCACCGAGCTCTCCCAGAGCGCGGCATGGTCGAGCATCTCCTCGTCGACCAGGGCCAGGGGCGGAATGGCGAGCGTGAGCAGGCCATGCCGGCTGATCGCCGCTTCGGCAGCCTCGATCAGCAGCAACTCGTGGCCGGGCGAGTAGTGCCCGCTGATCAGCACGGCCACCCGCCAGCCGCCCTGGGCCAGGGCCGCCAGACTGTCGGCAAGCAGGGCGCGCAGCGTTGCCGCGCTGAGGCCGAGCGAGTCGCGGTGGTGCGGCGTCGCCAGCGGCCAGGTCAGCGGCGGGAGCAGCACGCCGCCAGTGCGCCGGATCGCCCGCTCGGCGGTGGCCTCGGCGACGATCGTATCGAGGCCCAGCGGCAGGTGGGGCCCGTGCCAGCTGAGCCCGCCCCAGGGCAGGTAGGCCACGGGCGTGATGGCGCGGATCGCCTCCAGGGCGGGGGGGCGCACCTCAGTGTAGCGGCCCCAGGCTGCGGTGGTGCTCATAGCGTAAACTCGTCGATGCTGATCCGCTGTTCATCCCGTCGGCTCAGGTCGCGCCAGACGAAGGTCCGGCTGTCGCGCTCCTCCAGACCAACGATCGCCACGAAGGCTACCCCGCGCCGCGCGGCGTCGCTCAGGTTCTTGGCCAGGCTCCGCCCGCGCACATCGACGCTGGCCGCGAGGCCGCTGGCCCGCAGCCGCCGGGCCACCTCCTGGGCGTAGGCATAGTCCTCATCGGCGACGGGCGCCACCAGCGCCACCCGGCGCACGGGCGGTGGCGCGGGCGACGCCGCGGCAACCACCCGCTCCAGCCCGTAGGCAAAGCCAACCGCCGGCACGGCCTGCCGCCCGCCGAGCGCGCTCACCAGGTCGTCATAGCGTCCCCCGCCACAGAGCTGCAAGCCGGCGCTGTCGGCGATCTCGAAGATCAGCCCGCTGTAGTAGTGCAGCCCACGACCGAGGCCGAAGTCGAGCGCGATCTGCGCGGGCGCCAGCCCGTGGGCCACCGCCAGGTCAAGGATGGCGCGCAGTTCATCGTAGGCAGCGGCCTGCAGCCCCGCCTCGGCCAGCAGGCTGGCGACAGCGGGCAGGGCCTGCGGGGCTGGGCCGCGGATCGTCGCCAGCCGCCCCAGCAGATCGAGCGCGCGTTCAAGCGCCGGTTGCTCGTCGTGACGACGCAGCTTGCGCAGTAGCCGGGCCACCACCTGCTCCAGCGAGCGAGAGCCGGAGCTCAGTTCGATCTGCATTGCCTGCAAGCTACGCAGCAGCCAGGCGCGGGCCTGCTCCTCGTCCATGCCTGGTGGCAGCTCCAGCCCGAGCGGCGGCTCACCGGCCTGCTCGCCCAACTGCTCGCGCACGGCCGCCACGCCCGCCTCACGCATCTTCTCCATACTCCAGACCAGGGCGCCCTGCGTCCGCTCGGTGAGCCCCAGTTGCCCCAGCAACTCGCGGACCAGCCCGACATGGCCCAGCAGCACCTGGTAGCCCGTCACCCCGGCCGCATCGAGCCCGCTGCAGGCGAGGGCCAGCACCTCGGCATCCGCGCGGGGCGACGGTCCACCCACCAGTTCGACGCCAACCTGAGTGAACTGGCGGTAGGTGTGGCGCTGGGGCCGCTCGTAGCGGAAGACCGGCCCGCTGTAACTCAGGCGCAGGGGCAGCGGCTGATCCTGCAGGTGGGCCACGTAGGCCCGCAGCACCGAGGCCGTCCACTCGGGGCGCAGCGCCAGCTCGCGCCCCGCAAAGCTGAACTCGTAGACCTTGCCCGCCAGTTCTTCGCCCAGCTTACGCAGGTAGAGATCGCGCGCCTCGATGATCGGCAGGTCGATCGGCGTATAGTCGTGGGCGGCAAAGGTGGCCTCAAGCGTGCCACGGACCAGCGCTGTCTGCCGCTGCTCGGCAGGCAGCACATCACGCATTCCGCGCACGGCTTCGATCGTTGCGCTCACCAGCAGTTCACCCTGTGCCGACCCGATCTCCTGCGTCCCTACGCGGCGCATTGTACCCGATCGCCAGGGACGGCACAAGGCACGCCCGAGTGCGATTGCAGATTGCAGATGTGCGATGGTAGATTGGGCGCGGCGCAGCTGGACACGGTCGAGGTCGCGCTGATGCCCGAACAGGTCGCCTGGAACTGCACGAGCGCGTCGGTAGCGTATTCTCACGGCCCGCCGTAACGCACCCTTCGATACGGCCTGCGGCCTACCCCGGCCTGAGCCGGGACGAAGGCTCAGGGTGCGGTTTGTGGCGATCAACACCGTTCGCTACGCGCCGCTGCACCGCTCCAGCGCTCCCCCGGCCTGAGCCGGGACGAAGGCTCAGGGTGCTAAAAGACGCGAACATGTGTCATACGCTACCGGCGCTCTAGCGCGCTGCGACCACATCGTCCGGGGTCTCGGGCCCTGCGCCGAGCTGGGAGGGGCTGGTGCGGGGCGCCAGGAAGGTCACGCCCCAGGCCAGCACCGCCACCACCAGGGTCGTGCGGAACATGGCAGCCATCGCCGTGGCCAGCGCCGCCCGCGCCTGCACGCCAAGCGCCGAGGCGCCGGTTGCGTGCTCGCCGAGCAATGTATCCAGCGGCACCGCTGCCGGATCGAGCCCGACCTCCACCAGCGCGGCCACCAGTTGCGCGCCGAGCAGCGCGCCCAGCACCGCGACGCCAAAAGTGCCACCGATGGTCCGTGAGAACTGCAGGGTCGCCGTGGCCGCCCCCAGGTCCGCCTTCTGCACACTGCTCTGCACCGCGATCAGAAAGGCGGGAATGGAGCAGCCCATGCCGCCGCCCATGAGCGCCAGGGCGAACATCAACTCGGCCTGGCTCATCGCGGGGCGCACGCGTGCCATCAGCGCCGCGCCGATCACGAAGGCGCTCATACCGGCGATCGCCAGGCTGCGGAAACTCACCCGCAGCAGCATGCGGCTGGCAACAATGCTGGTCACCACCCAGCTCAACAGCATCGGCGTGAGCGTCGAGCCGGCCTCGGTGGCGCTCTTGCCCAGCACCCCCTGCACGAAGAGCGGCACGTACGACATACCGCCGAAGAGCACCCAGCCAGCCAGCACACCATGGGCGCAGGCCACGGCGAACATCCGCCAGCGGAACAGCCGCACCGGCAAGATGGGCGACGGCGCCCGCAGCTCAACCCAGATCAAGATGGCCAGCGTCGCCACGGCGAAGCCCACCAGCGCCAGGCCACCCGGCGCGCGCAGGTTCTGCAGGCCCAGCAGCAGCGCGACCACGCCCACACTGAGCAGCACGGCCCCGGCATAGTCGACCGCAGGCCGCGCGCCCTGCGGCACGTCCTGGCCGCGCCACGCCACCCAGACCAGTGCGCCGGCCAGCAGCCCCGCCGGAATATTGATCAGAAAGACCCAGTGCCACGAGACATGGTCGACCAGGAAGCCGCCGATCAGCGGCCCGGCCACCGAACTCACGCCCCAGACCCCCGAGAAGAGCCCCTGCACCCTGGTGCGCTGCTCAAGGGAGAAAATATCGCCGACGATGATAAAGGCCAGCGGCAGCAGCCCGCCCGCCCCCAGGCCCTGCACCGCCCGCGCCGCGATCAGCTGCGACATACTCAAGGCCAGCCCACAGAGCAGCGAGCCGACCAGGAACAGGCCGATGGCGACCATATAGACCGGGCGGCGCCCGTAGAGATCGGAGAGCTTGCCGAAGATCGGGCCAACCGTGGTCGAGGTCAGCATGTAGATCGCGAAGACCCAGCTATAGCGCTCCAACCCGCCAAGCTCAGCGACGATGGTAGGCATGGCCGTGGCGATGACCGTACTCTCCATGCTCGCCAGAAACAGGCTCATCATCACCCCGAGCGTGATCAGCACCACGCGCCGTTGCGCCACCCCTGGCTCCTTGCCCCTCCCGACAGGGCCTCGTAGCTGTTAAGTCCAATATTGATCAATTAAAATATACGCCACTTCCTGCCTGGTAGCAAGCCCCGAACCCCCAGACTTTGGTGTTTGTTGGTTTTGGCGGCGTAGCCGCCAAAACCAACCTGTAACCACCGCCTGGGGCAGCGCCCGCGGCGCCCATACGCATCAAGTTACGCCCCTGGCAGGGCGGCGGCTGCCACGCGACAGGCGAACATGTCGTTGTGTTGGCAGTTTCTGCCAGCTTCGCTGGCAGAAACTGCCAACACAACAAAGCTTTCATCCTTCCGTGTGGGTGAGCGGCACGGCCGCAGCCCGTAACTTGATGCGTATGGCCGCTGCGCCCCACGGCCGCCCGCGGCGCCCCGGGTGCGCGCCGTTGACAGGCTGGAACGCTCCGCGTATCCTACGCCCGGACGAACCTGGTGCAGTTTCAGGCGACCTGTTCGGGCATCAGCGCGACCTCGACCGTGTCCAGCTGCGCCGCGCCCAATCTACCATCGCACATCTGCAATCTGCAATCGCACTAGCGGAGACCAGGGTCGCGGGCACACGCATACCTGGTCCATGGAGCCTCATGTCCCGTCCCATCCTGCCCTACCTGGTGCTGTTCGCCGGCGTTCTGGTCGTCTCCACCTCGTCGATCCTGATCCGTTACATCCAGGCGGCCGGTGTGCCCTCGCTGAGCATCGCGGCGTGGCGGCTGGCCCTGGCGGCCCTGCTGCTCACACCGCTGGCCTGGACGCGGGTTGCTCCCGAGCTGCGCACCTTGCGCCGCCGCAACCTGCTGCTTGGCCTGGCCTCGGGCGTCTTTCTGGCCATGCACTTCGCGAGCTGGATCAGCTCCCTGGCCTACACCTCGGTGGCCTCCAGCGTTGCCCTGGTCTCGACCAACCCGCTCTGGGTCGGCCTGGCCTCGCTGCTGATCTTCCGCGAGCGGCCTGGCTGGCGCACCCTGCTGGGCATCAGTGCGACCCTGCTCGGCAGCGTGCTGATCGGCCTGTCCGACCAGGTCAGCAGCAGTGCACCAGACCCGGCCCTGGGTAATCTGCTGGCCCTGATTGGCGCTATCACCGTGAGCGGCTACCTGGTCATCGGGCGTGATCTGCGCCGCCGGCTCAGCGTGCTTGCCTACATCTACGTGGTCTACTCCACGGCCGCGCTGGTGCTCGTGCTCTGGGCACTGCTGACCGGCCAGCAACTGGCTGGCTTTCCGCCTTATGTCTACCTACTCCTGCTCGCGCTCGCGCTTGGCCCGCAGCTCCTTGGCCATACCGCGTTCAACTACGCCCTGTCAGCACTCTCGGCGACCTTCATCGCCATCGCCATCCTCGGCGAGCCGATCGGCTCGGCGCTGCTGGCTCTGCTGATCTTTGGCGAGCGCTTCGCGCCATTGCAGCTGGCCGGCTTCGTGCTGCTGCTGGCCGGCATCGTCATCGCTTCGCGCGAAGCAACGCGCCGCCCGGTCCGCACCTGAGCCTTGGGTTATACCAAATCCAGTTGGCGGTTCCGCATTGTCGTTGCCGTTATCGCTCATCGTGACGCCATGTGCGGCAATCTGCAATCCAAAATCCGCAATCGGAAATGGTATTACACGTACGTGACAAGCCAGCCGTCAGCTCCACAGCGCTCCAGACCGGCGGTGGGGAGCTGTGGCGCTGTGGAGCTGTGGCGCTGTGGCGCTGTGGAGGTGGGCCAGAACGGTGCGTTCTATTTGATGTCGATGTTCAGCAGCTTGAGGAAGTTGGTCGGCCCGTGGCGGTAGACCGGGTGGCCGCCGGTGAGCACGACCGTCTCGCCTGGCTGGGCGAGACCGCGAGCGCGGAGCAGGGCCTGGATCTCTTGCTCCAGCGCATCGAGGTGATCGGCCGAGTGGATGACCAGCGGGGTAACGCCCCAGTAGAGCGCGACGCGCCGCGCCGTCTCCGCGCTGGGGCTCAGGGCGATGATCGGCACCTGGGGCCGGTAATGCGAGACCAGGCGTGCGCTTGAGCCGCTCTGGGTCAGTACCACGATGGCCCGCACTGGCAGGACGCGGCTGATCGTCGCTGCGGCGTCGGCGATCGCGCGGGCACTGCTCTGGATCTCGGGGATCGCCCAGCGCGGCACGGCGATGTCGCTCCCAGCCTGGGCGGCACTGCCCTCGATCGCGTCGGCGATCAGGGCCATCATCTGCACCGCCTCAAGCGGATAGGCGCCCGCGGCGGTCTCACCGCTGAGCATCACTGCGTCGGAGCCATCGAGGATCGCGTTGGCCACATCGCTGCTCTCGGCGCGGGTGGGGCGCGGGTTCTGGATCATCGACTCGAGCATCTGTGTGGCCGTGATCACCGGGATAAGCGCCCGGTTTGCTGCATCGATGATCTGCTTCTGCACCAGGGGCACGCGCTCCGGCGCCATCTCCACGCCCAGGTCGCCGCGGGCAACCATGATCGCGTCGGCCACACTCAGGATCGCGGGCAGGTCCTCGAGCGCCTCGGGGCGCTCGATCTTGGCGATCACCGGCGTGCTCTTGCCGGCCGCGCTGATGACGGTCTTGATCTGCCTGATGTCGTCGGCCACCCGCACAAACGACAGCGCCACGTAATCGACCCCCTGTGCCAGGCCGAAGTGCAGGTCCTCGAGATCCTTGGCCGTCGCCGCCGGGGCGCTCACCCGCACCCCGGGCAGGTTGATGCCCTGGTGCTGCTTCAGGCGCCCACCGTGGACAACCTCGGTCTCGACCTCGTTCGCCCCGGTGGTGCGAACCACCAGTTCGATCATGCCGTCGGAGAGCAGGATGCGGTCGCGGGGCTGCACGTCCTGCGGCAGGGCGGCATAGGTGGTGCTGACTCGCTCGGCAGTGCCGATGATCGGCTCGGTGGTGATCCAGAAGCGCTGACCGGCGACCAGGTCCACCGGCTGGCCATCGGCCAGCGGGCCGGTACGGATCTTCGGCCCCTGCAGGTCCTGGAGGATGGCGACGTGGCTGCCGGCCTCGGCGGCGGCGCGGCGCACCATAGCGATGAGCGCGGCATGATCGGCGTGCGTCCCGTGTGAGAAGTTAAGCCGCGCGACGTTCATCCCGGCCTGGATGAGGCCGGCGATCCGCTCGAGTGTGTTCGAGGCCGGCCCCAGTGTGGCCACGATCTTGGTCCGACGCATGCGCTTACGTCCCTTCCGTGCGGTGTTCTAGCAGCCGGGTCACGGCTCGACCGTGACCAGCGGCGCGATCTGCGCAAAGAGCTTATCACCGATCCCCGTAACCTCGCGCAGCTCTTCGACTGCGCGGAATGGCCCCTGGTCGGTACGGCGTGCAACGATGCGCTCGGCCAGGGTCGGCCCGATGCCGGGCAGTTCCTCCAGATCGGCGGCACTGGCGCGGTTCAGGTCCAGCAGACCGCCGGCTGGCGCAGCGGCCCCCGCCGGCGAGGCAGGCGCCGCGCTGTGTTCGGCGAGGGTGGGGATGTGGATGTGCTGCGCGTCGCTGAGCGGCTCAGCCAGGTTCACGTGCTCGCCCGCGGCATCGGGGCGCAGCCCACCCGCCGCCTCCACCAGGTCCTTCACCCGGGCGCCGGGCGGCAACTGGTACACATCGGGGAAGAACACGGCCCCGCTCACATAGACCACCAGGTCGGCGGGCGGGTCACTGGCTGGCGCATCGAGCGCGGGCAGCATCTGCGCATCCAGCTCGCTCAATGGCTCCAGGACGGTGGGGGGCGCCTCGCGCGCGGTGGGCGCGAGCAGCCGTGGCGCAAGGCCGAGCGCCAGTACCAGCACCCCGAGGGTGAAGCAGGCCGCCGCTGCCACCAGCCGTAGCGTGCGCCCAAGCATTGCCAGATCCATTCGTTGTTCCCTCCGCTTCGCTCCGGCCACTCTCCTGGCATGTACCGTCGCGGGGCAACGAAGGTTCGCTCCCGGGCTGCGTGATGCGCGGGCATTATACCAGTGCGCTGCCTCGGTCCTGTGTCGTACAATAGGCCACACATCGACGAAGACGACCTGAGGAGCGGCCCTATGCTCATCTGTGAGGACCAGCGCAGCGGCGACGGCTGTGGCGCCGAAAACCCCGACGGGGCAACGGTCTGTGCCCGTTGCGGGCGGTCACTGCGTTTTGCGGTCCACCTCCACGACCCGGGCGCGCGCATCGGCGCCTACCAGGTGGTGCGCGCGCTGGGTCACGGCAGCTTTGGCGCCGTCTATGAGGCGATCGATACGCGCACCCCTGAGCGACGGGTGGCGATCAAAGAGACCTTCGAGGCGCCGACGGTGCGCGGCTTCCAGCGGGAGTTTGCGGCCCTGACCAACTTGCGCCACCCCAACCTGCCCCGCTACTACGAGATGTTCGAGGCCGATGGATGCGGCTACCTGGTGATGGAGTTCGTTCCTGGCCAGAGCCTCGACGAGATCCTGGCCCGGCAGAAGAGCCCGCTCTCCGAGCAACTGGTCGTCGCCTACGCCGAGCAACTCTGCGACCTGCTGAGCTACCTGCACAGCCAGCACCCGCCGATCATCCACCGCGACATCAAGCCCCACAACATCCGCGTCACCCCCGAGGGCCAGATCAAGCTGGTCGACTTCGGGCTGTTCAAGCAGGGCATTCAGCGCACACGCAAGACGCTCCACGGCCTCGGTACGCTGGAGTACATGCCGCTGGAGCAGTTCGACTGGTCGGGCGGGACGGATCAGCGCAGCGACATCTACAGCCTGGGGGCGACGCTCTACCATCTGCTCACCAACCGCTACCCGCTGAGCGCGCCCCGGCGGATGAGCCGCGCCCGCGACCCCCTCAAGCCGCCCCACAAGCTGAACCGCCACGTCTCACCCCAGGTCTCCCAGGCGGTGATGCGCGCGATGGCCCGCTTCCCCCAGGAGCGTTACCCAAGCGCCGAGGCCTTCAGCCGCGACCTGCTCGGGCGCAGGCAGCGCTACATCAGTGGCGCGCGCGCCGGGCGCACGCTGCGCGGGCACACCAGCTTCGTCCACGCGGTGACCTGGAGCCCCGATGGCCGCATGCTGGCCAGCGCCGGCGCCGACCGGGTCCTGCGCATCTGGCGGGCCAGCGATGGCGAACCGCTGGCCTGCCTCGCAGGCCACACCGACCGGGTGCTGAGCGTGGCCTGGAGCCCTGATGGTGCCACGCTGGCCAGTGGCAGCGCCGACCACACGGTGCGCCTCTGGTGCGCGCGCGAGTGGGGCGCGCTGCGCGTGCTGGAGCACCACGGCGACGTGGTTCACGGGGTAGCATGGAGTCCCGATGGCGACGTGGTGGCCAGCGCATGCGCCGATGGCGCGTTGCGGCTGTGGCCGCTAAGCGAGGAGGGGCAACGCAGCGAACTGCGCCCCGACGTCGCGCCACGGCTGTACAGCCTGAGCTGGCGCCCCGACGGCCAGAGCCTGGCGGCGGGCTACGGCGACGGCATCGTCCGGCTCTGGCACCTCAGCGACCCGCCGACGCTCGACAGCCTGCCCGGCCACACGAGCTACGTCTACGCGGTGGCCTGGAGCCCCGACGGGCAGATCCTGGCCACTGCCAGCGCCGATAGCAGCGTGCGCCTCTGGCGCCTGGCCAAGGGCCGCCTGGTGAACGAGTTGCAGAAGCACCGCAACTGGGCCGCCGATCTGGCCTGGAGCCCGATCGGCAGAGTGGCCGGCTTCAGCGAGCCGCAGCACCACGACCCGGTCTGGCTCTGGCGGGTCAGCGACGGCAGTCTCTGCACGACGCTCAGCGGCCACCAGAATTACGTCTACACGGTGGCCTGGAGCCCCGACGGGCAGGCGCTGGCCAGTGGCGGCGCCGACTCGACGGTGCGGCTCTGGCGCCACGACGGCGCGCCGATCGCGACCCTGAGCGGCCACGACGACTGGGTCAACGGTGTCGCCTGGAGCCCTGACGGCCACAGCCTGGCCAGTGCCAGCCTCGACGGCACCGTGCAGCTCTGGGATCTCGATTAAGCCATGGTTCAAACACACGTGACAATCCCCCGCTGGAGGAGGGCGTCCGCGGCGTCTCCCCCCAGCGGGGAGAGGTTGGGAGGCTCTCAAGGGTAGGGTTTTTGGCGGATAGCGTCCTGATGCGCTGCTTGCCCTCACCCCCCTCCCCCTCTCTCCCAGCCTGGGAGAGAGGGGTATGTTGTTGGCGTTGCGGTGCGCCAGCTTCGCTGGCGCACCGCAACACCGGATTCTGGCCCCCTCCCCTGGCAGGGGAGGGGGTAGCGGGGTGGGGTATGCGGGGCCTGGGGGCTGAGAGGGTTGGGAGGGAGGCCGTGCCGCGCACAGCGCCGTAGGTGCACGGGATTGGCGCCAGATTACCACACGGGTGCCGCCAGCTCGCGCAAATGACGCGCGAAGTCGGCGACCGTCGGCTGAACGAGGCGCGCGAAGTCGGCGTAGGCCAGTTCCATCGTATCGGTGTGGGTGCCGGCCTGGAAGACGATACGCGGCTGGGCCGCGAGCTCCGGGGCGACGAACACCGGCATCCCGTACAAGTGGCCAAAGGGCGGCATCGCGCCAACCTCACAGTCGGGGAACATCCCCAGCAGCGCGGCCTCGTCGGCCAGGTGCACCTTGTGCGCCCCCAGCGCCTCGTAGAGCAGGGCCATATCGACCCGGTGGGTCGCGGGCAGGACGAGCATCATCGGCTTCCCATCGGCGATGACAACGACCACTTTGGCCATCATCAGCGCCGGGAGATGCTCGCTGATCGCCACCTCCTGCGCGGTGAAGGCGGGCGGGTGATGCTGAATGCGAAACGCAACCTGCTGACCGCGTAGATACGCGGCGAGTGTGTCAAGACATGCCATGGTGCCACCTCCGGAGCTGTGCACGAGTACGCAGCTATCACGACCGGCATTCGGCCGGAACACGACCATGAGGCGCACCGCGGGACGGGCAATCCAGCCTCCAGGGGAATACCGACACCACGGGGAGCAGCCGCGGCCCGCGTAGGTTGAGTATACGCCCACGGCCCGCGCAGTGGCGCAAAGAAGGCGCTACCCGCGGGGAAGATACCGCTACTGCGGTTGCGGTCCTCATTGATGATGTCGTCGATGCCGCCGTCGCCGCTGCAACGCTGTTTTCCGCCGCCCTGCCCCGGCTGCGAAAGGCCACATACTCCGGGTACTGGCTCAGAAAGGCCATGTCGATCCGCGCCGGCTGCTGCGCCAGGGCCGCCCGGCCTCGTTCGCTGATGCGGAGCCAGCCACGACGGGGGCTCGCCAGCAGCAGCGCCTTGCCCAGGTGGGTACGCGCCCAGCCAACCCGGTTGTCGAAACGGGCCTGACCACCGCTGGGCAGCAACTCAGCCCGGTCATCTTCGGTGAGTTCGAACTGTTGCGCAAGGGCCTCGATCATGTCACTCAGACGGTGCTCCTGGCCGTCGGCGGCGAGCTGGAGCATCGGCAGCATCAGGTTCTGGAAGTCGGGGATGGGCATGGATCGTTTTCTCCATCGCGGCACGGCTCATCACCTTGTGCTTACTCCTCCTCAAACCCCGCGTGCGTAAACTTGAGCACCCGGCTGTTCTCGGTCACGGTGCGCACGACGTGATCCGGCACGCCGTTGGGAACGTCGGCCTCGATCTCCAGCGTGACGCGGACATTCGCACCGAGCAGCCCGGTCAGGTGGGCAATGACCTCCTCGGCGATCTTGCTGGCATCGCGCCCGGCGCGCTCGGCGCTCAGGGCGACGCTGCCGTGGAAGCGGCGCAGCGTGCGTGGACTCACCACAGAGGACGCGGAGGAACGCAGAGGGTCAGAAACCTCACCCCCTCTGCGCCCCTCTGCGCTCTCTGCGGTGGATACGGGTTTTACCGCAGAGGACGCGGAGGTGCGCAGCAGATCAGGAACATCAAAACCTCTGCGCTCCTCTGCGCTCTCTGCGGCAGAAATCCTTGCCGCTTCCGCATCTAGCTGTCGCCTGGCAACAGCGGGCCGAACGATCAGCCCTGCGTCGCTCTCGCTCACGGTGATGAGCGTGGCGACGCGCAGCCCGCGATACCGCCCGGTGGCCTCGTCATAGCCCTCGGCATAGGCAAAGGTGTCGAGCTCCCAGGTCAGCGAACTAACCCCGGCCTGGATGGCCTCGAGCAGCACGCTCGGGGTACGCAGGCGCGGCAGGTAGTGGTAGCGCCCGAAGTCCTCGACCAGCTGCCGCACGCTCACGTGGTCGCCGCGCCAGAGCGGCACCTTGTCCAGCTCCAGCTTCAGGCTCGACGGCGCCAGGCTCAGCACCAGCAGTTCGTCGCTACGCAGCTTCTTGCTCGCTCGCACGGCCAGCGCGTCCTGGCCGCTCAGCCGCAGCGCCTGCCAGCTCACCGGCGCCTGCGGCGTGAGCTGCGTCGGTACCAGCAGCCACTGGTAGGTCTCGGGGATGCGCGCCGTCACCACGCTGTCGGCGTTGGTCTTCTGGGTCTCGGCCTGCTTGACCTGGTTGGGCGAGAGGTCGAGGGTCTCCTTTTCGGCGAGGATCGACTCCCAGGCCAGATACTTGCGCACCGCCTCGTCAAGGTCCTGCACGCGGTTCTTGTCGGCCACCAGGAAGACCAGGCTGTTGCGGTAGAGCCGTGGGGTGGTGCCACGGTTCTCAAGGATGCTGCGCGCCGCCACTTCGGCGGCGTTGCCGGACTCTTTGCTGTAGGCCTGGCTGATGCCCAGCACCACCAGCCGGGCGTCGAGGTCGTCGGGCACATCGGCGCTGGAGCCGGGCAGCGGATGGATGCGACTGAAGTCGCCCATTTTGCGCAGGTCGGCGCGCAGGCGCCTGTCGAGCTCGATCATCACTTTGTCGGGGTCGCGCTTGAGCTGCTCGGCGCGATCCTCGGCCAGCCTGGTGACGGTCGGCTGGGTGGAATACCAGTAGCGCGGGCCGTCCTGGTAGAGGTAGGTCGCCGCCGCCGCCAGGCGGCGCAGGGCATCACCGAAGACCGCCGGCGACTCGCCGGGCATGACGCAGCCGAGCTTGACCCGCCGGTCCTCCAGCCCGCGGTTGGCGGCGCTGGCGGTCGGGGCCGAGCCGAGGTAGATCGTGCGAGCCACACGACGGGTGGCGGCGTACTTACCCAGGTTGGGCACCTCGCTGTCGATTTGCAGCGGCAGCGAACCGGGGCCGTCAATGTCCTTCTCCAGGATCGGCACCCAGTTATCCGAGAGGTAGCGGGTCAGCTCGAACTGCACGCGCGGCTCGTCGAGCGGGATGTTGGCCGGCATGATCAGCGGGTTGCGGTCGCCCTTCTCCCACAGGCTGTGGATGACCGCCGCCATCAGGCGCAGCACGCCGCGGGTGCGCTGGAACTTGACCAGTGTGGACCAGTCGGTGTAGAGCCGGTCGAAGACCT
>Ga0272446_1004370_pt1 | contig 16773 bp, 18 predicted proteins | sample YNPCB0061_FD_194587 | JGI IMG/M metagenome (GOLD analysis project Ga0272446, IMG submission 194587) | Hot spring microbial mat communities from Yellowstone National Park, WY, United States - YNP-CB-006-1 | ecosystem: Environmental > Aquatic > Thermal springs > Hot (42-90C) > Sediment | place... | reverse complement strand
CTAGCAGATATACGAAGTGTCACCGGGCTCACCGTTCCGGTGAGGTCTGGATTCCAGCTTTCCGCAGGATCTTGCGCGCCTCCTCGCCGATGATGAAGCCATACAGCTCCTGGACGGCGCGCGGTGCACCGCGCTCGCGCGAACGCAATATGTACCAGTCTTGCTGGAGATGTAGACCGGCAATGTCGATGATACCGATCTCACGGCCACGTGGCACGCGCGAACGCGGGATGAATGCCAGACCGAGACCTGTGCGTACCGCCTGAATCATCATGGCGATGCTATCCGTCTCAATGGCGACATTGAGTTCGTTTGCGCCGACGCCACGCCGGCGCAGCCCGTCTTCGATCATGCGTCGCACGGGTAAGCCACTGCGCGGCAGCACAAGCGGCACATTGCGCAGCGCGCCGGGAGTCACCTCGCCGCACTGCAGTAACTCGTGGCCGCGCGGGGCGAGCAACGCGAACATTTCGCCACCCAGCAGATGCGACTCCCAGCCGCGCCGGCGCTGTTGCTCCTCGATCAACAGCACCTGAACCTGCTGGTTGGCGAGCCACTCCACAAGGGTATCGATCGGTGCCGTGCTTACGGTGATGCTGATAGCGGGGTACCGTGCGCGAAAGAGGGCCAGCACTGGCGGCAGCAGATACTCGCCGCTCGATGCCGCGCAGCCAATCGTGACCCGCCCGCTGATTTGCCCGCGCATACTGCGAATATTCTCCTCAGCGCGCGTTGCCAGCGCCAGCATCTCGCGCGCGACATCCACCAGTTCCTCACCGGCATGGGTCAGCAGCATTTGCTGGCCGACGCGCCGGAACAACCGCACCTGTTCGAGTTGTGTTTCAAGTGCGCGTATGTGCTGACTTACGGCCGGCTGCGACATGTGCAGGCGTTCGGCAGCTGCACTGTAGCTGCCGGCGTCGACGACCGCAAGGAACGTCTGCAGATGGATGGTGTTCAGCATACCGGTGGATGTGAATCAACAATCCGCGATCGGAAATGGTACTGGTTCTAGCCACCGTGCGCGCCGGGGGTGACAACGTAGAAGAAACCCAGCCCGATGATGAAATAGACGGCCAGCAACTGCGCGCCTTCGAGCCAGTTGCTTTCACCGTCGAGCGAGACCTGGGTAGCGCACAGCACGGCCAGCGTCAACGCAGCAACCTCGAACAGGCTGAAATAGAGCGTCATCTCCCTGCCGAAGAGTAGACTTACAAACACCAGCAGCGGCGCCACGAAGAGTGCAATCTGCATGCTTGAGCCAAGCGAAATAGAGAGTGAGAGGTCCATCTTGTTCTTCAAGGCCACCTGGACGCCGACAATATGCTCGGCTACATTGCCGACGATCGGGATCAGAATGACGCCCAGGAACAACTCGCTCACCCCCAGTTGTTCGACCACCGGCTCGACTGCGCCGACCAGGAACTCGCTCAGGAAGACGATAGCGATCGTTGCGGCTGCCAGGATGCCGAGCGAGACGGGTACGCTCCATTTCGCTGTGTGATGCTCAATCGCCGCAGTCGGGTCGGTGACGCCGGTCGGTGCGCCAATGCCACGCTCCGGTTTCTGAAATGAGAAGATCAGGCTCAGCACGTACAGCACGATCAAGACGCCGGCAACCCATAGACTCAGCGCATCGAGCGCCGGGTCACGCACATTTGTGTTGAAGACATCCACTGCGCCAGTTTGCACCTCGCGCAGCAACTCGAACAGGGTCGGGATCATCAGGCCAACAACGGACAGCATCATCATGGTTGCAGCGACCCCGGCCAGGTTGCGGTCGAACCGCTGGATACCGTGGCGAATGCCGCCAAGCAACAGGCTCAACCCCAGAATGAGCAGCAGGTTGCCCAGGATTGACCCGGTGATTGACGCCTTGACCAGATCGAACTTGCCCTCGCGCAAGGCGACAATCGTGATAATGAGTTCGGCTGCATTGCCCAGTGTTGCGTTCAGCAAGCCACCGACTTTCGGGCCGGTGTGTATCGCCAGTTCTTCGGTTGCTTCCCCAAGCAGCCCGGCAAGGGGGATCAGGGCAATGCACGAAAGTGCAAAAACCAGCAGAGGGTCAGGATAAACAAATTCGGCCAGTACTGCAAGTGGAACGAAAATCAGCATGTAGCGCAGGATTTCACCCTGGTGCTCCTCTCGGCGCAGGTGCAGTATGCACGATACGAGCGATGCAATCATACCACAGTGAGGAAACGGCTCAGTTGCACACAAGCGGATTTATGAGTACGATCAACAATGACGCGCGGCGTGGTCGCCGTGCCATGATGAAGTGTGAGGAGGGTATTGTGTTATCCGATCCTGAGATCCGCGAGCTGCTCGCCAGCGCGCGCACTATTGCTATTGTCGGTATGAGCGACGACCCGGAGCGCGACTCATACGGCGTTGCAGGCTTCTTGCAGCGCCAGGGGTACAGGATTATTCCGGTCAACCCGAAGCTGCAGGCGCCGGTGCTGGGCGAACAACCTTATGCCAGCCTGCGCAATATTCCGGAGAAAGTCGATATTGTTGACATTTTCCGCCGCTCGGAGGTGGTGCCGCCGATTGTTGAGGAGGCGATCGCCATTGGCGCGGGTGCAGTATGGATGCAGTTGTCGGTCGTGAACGAGGAGGCTGCAGCGCGCGCCGAAGAAGCCGGCCTGAAGGTGGTGATGAATCGCTGCATGGCAGTCGAGCATCGCCGGTTGATGTGACGACGCGGGAGCAGCGGCGGCTCGCGCAGGGGCAACCGATGAGTGGCACCTCATCCCCCGCTTTGCCAGGATGACCGGTCGGGGGATGAGGTCGCGCGCTACTCTGGCTTCTTCCGGTCGTTCAACGCATTGCTCATACTGTCGGCGAAGGCCTGCACACCGTCGAGCAGGGCGGCACCGACGGTCCGGCCTACTTCGCTGCCGATGACACCGCCAACCAGTGCGCCGGCAAAGGTTCCAACGACCGGGATGGGAATGATGGCGCTGCCTAGCCCGGCGCCGGCAAGAACGCCTGCGCCCAGGCCGGCGAGTTTGCCGACCTGCTGGTTCTGTTCGTCATATTTCGAGGCCATAATGGAGTGCTCCTTCCGGCTGCGGATAGCGCTGTCGGGGATATGACGTGCGTGGCGCGCCGTTTGTTCCGCTGCAAGTGGCACTCCCGAATCAAGGTGGGGTGTTCGCCGGCTCTGTGGCACCGCGACAAAGAGAGCGCAGTGAAAAGGAGATTTCCATGTTGTCATCATTTGCTGCGCGGTATCGTGCAAACCTGGCTGACCTGGTCATTCCATTCTGGCTGGCGCACTCGCTCGACCATGACTACGGTGGCCAGTTCACCTGCCTGGATCGGGATGGAACGATCTATGACTCCAAGAAATACATGTGGCTGCAGGGGCGTGCGGTCTGGATGTTTTCGCGCCTGTACAATGAGTTCGAGCGCCGCCAGGAATACCTTGATGCAGCAACCCTGATCTGCCGGTTCATGCGCCGCTATGGCCGTGACCCGCAGGGTCGCGTCTATTTTTGCCTGACCCGCGAGGGTGAGCCATACTTCTACCAGCGCAAACCCTACGCGGCTGTCTTCTACATGCTTGGTCTACTGGAGTATGCACGCGCCACAGGCGATCGGGAGTGTTTTGACGAAGCCGTCGAGGTGTTCTGGAAGATTGATGCCTGGATTCGGAACCCGGTGCTGCTGGATCGACCGGCGCTCGCTGGCAGCCCGCCTGTCAGTAGCCTGGCGAATGTGATGGTGCTGGCAAGTATGGCGATCGAGCTGGCGCGCCTCTCCGATGACCCGCGTTACATCCAGGTGATGCGCGATGCGATGGACGGCGTGCTGCGCCATTATGACCGGGAACGCCGTATCTTGATCGAACACAGTGCGCTTGACGGGCGCGATCTGCGCGCCTGGCCCGAGGGACGCCTGTTCAGCCCTGGTCACTCCATCGAAGTTGCCTGGTTCTTGCTCCATATGCTGCAGTTTGTTCCGAGTGAGATGCACCGCCAGCTGGCTCTGGATGTGCTGGAGGGCTCGCTCGCGTATGGCTGGGATGCCGAGTATGGTGGGCTGTACTATTTCATGGATATTGAGGGCCGGCCAACGCTCCAGCTCGAGTCGACAATGAAGCTGTGGTGGCCGCATACTGAGGCGATCTATGCTCTCGTGCTGGCGTATACCCTCACGGGCGAGGACCGCTGGCTGCGCTGGCTCGAGCAGGTGGATGATTACAGCTTCCGCACCTTCGTTGATCCGCTCCATGGCGAGTGGTTCGGCTACTGTGATCGGCGCGGCGAACTGGTGCTTCGCAGCAAGGGGGGCAATTATAAAGGGTTCTTCCACGTGCCGCGGGCGCTACTCTTCAGCGTGCAACGGATTGAAGGCGCGTCCCTCGCGCAAGACCGCCCATAGGAACAGGGGCACCGCCGTCATGATCCGCCGCCAGCGCCATGGCTGCATCACCAGACGATACAGCCATTTGAGGCCCGCGCGTTGCACCAGCGCCGGCGTGCGCGGTACGACGCTCGCCAGTTCATCGAAGGTCCCACCGACGCCGATCGCGACCGGGACGCGTAGCAAGGGCTGATTGCGAGCGATCCAGAGTTCCTGGGCCGGGTGCCCATAGGCGACCAGCAGGATATCCGGTTGCGCAGCGACGATACGCGCCCGGATTTCCGATTCCTCGGCAACGCGTGGTGAGCCGGCGTAACACCCGGCGATCCGCAGGCCAGGGTTTGCCCGTTGAAGCGCAGCCGCCGCGCGTTCGGCCACGCCTGGCGCGGCTCCCAGCAAGAACAGTGACCAGCCGCAGCGCGCCGCTGCGGCGGCGATGCGCTCGCTTAAGGCAATGCCGGTGACGCGTTCGCGCAGGGGTGTCCCGCGCCAGCGCGCCGCCAGCAGCAGGCCAGTCCCGTCCGGCGTCGCCAGATCGGCGGCTGCCAGCACGCGGCGAAACGCGCTGTTGCGCCGTGCCTCCATGACGAATTCCGGGTTGACCGTGACGATCTGGTGGGGCCCGCCTTCAGCGATGAACCTGGTGACCGCGGCCAGGGCGTCATCCATACAGATGTCGTCAATCGCGACACCGAGAATAGTAACTCGCTGGCGCATCGTGTTGGACAGCCCTTCCGCCTCCGGCTATAATGGCGACCTCGGAATTGTACCATGGGGGATGCCCCATGCTCCACGTCCCCGATCGGGTCACTGGTACTCTACCATTCGCTGGAACAGCATGCTGCATCGTACCATACTGTGACGAGGAGTTACCCTATGTTTCGCAGTCACACCTGCGGCGAGCTGCGCGCCGGGCACGCCGGCCAGGAAGTACTGCTTGCCGGCTGGGTGCATCGCCGCCGTGATCACGGGCCGCTGATATTTATCGATCTGCGCGATCGCTATGGTATTACGCAGGTCGTCTTTGATTCGACCGCTGCGCCAGCCGCGCATGCGGTTGCCAGTGACGCGCGATCGGAGTATGTGCTCCAGGTGCGTGGCTCGGTCTTTGAGCGCCCTGTCGAGGCATATAACCCCGATCTTGCCACTGGCACGATCGAGGTGCATGCCACAGAAGCAACGCTCCTCAATCCGGCCAGGAACACGCCGCTCTACATCAACAAGGAAGGTGGCGAGGATGAAGCACTTCGCCTGAAGTATCGTTACCTCGATCTGCGGCGCGAACGAATGCAGAAGAATATGATCTTGCGCCACCGGATTGTCAAGTTTATCCGCGATTATCTCGACCGGGAAGGATTTCTGGAGATTGAGACGCCGATTCTGATCAAGTCGACACCGGAAGGGGCGCGCGATTACCTTGTGCCGAGTCGCATCCATCCGGGTGAGTTCTATGCGCTGCCGCAATCGCCGCAGCAACTCAAGCAACTCCTGATGGTTGCCGGTTTCGATCGCTACTTCCAGATTGCGCGCTGTTTTCGCGATGAGGACCAGCGCGCCGATCGCCAGCCGGAGTTCACCCAGCTTGATATGGAACTGAGTTTCGTCGATCAGGAGGATGTCCTCGACCTGATTGAGCGGCTGTTCATAGCCCTGTGCCGTGACGTCGTGCCGCACAAACGCCTGGTGACCCCGTTTCCGCGCCTGACGTATGCCGAGGCGCTGGAACGCTACGGTTCGGACAAGCCTGACCTGCGCTATGGCCTGGAGCTGGTGAATCTGGGCCCGGTTGTGGCACACAGCCAGTCTGGCCTGCTTCGCGCCGCGCTCGATACGGGTGGCCAGGTGAAAGGGCTGCGCGTTCCGGGTGCGGGCACGTATTCGCGCAAACAGCTCGATGAACTGGTGGATATGGCGAAACAGGCCGGTGCCAGAGGATTGCTCTGGGCCGTGGTTCCGGCGGACGGCGGCGATGTGCGTTCCAGCTTCGGCAAGCAGGTCTCGCCTGAAGAAATGGCGGCGATCATCCGGCAGATGGAAGGTGAACCGGGCGACCTGTTGCTGATCGTGGCTGATGCGCCGAAGATCGTGGCGCAGGTGCTCGATCGGCTGCGGCGCGAGTCTGGCGCGCGCCTCAACCTGGCCGATCCGAATCTGCTGGCCTGGGGCTGGGTGCTCGATTTTCCGCTGGTGGAATGGAACGAGGAGGAACAGCGCTGGGATGCGGTGCATCACCCGTTCACTGCCCCCCGGGACGAGGACCTGCACTTGATGGCTACCGACCCGGGACGGGTGCGCGCCAGGGCATACGACCTGGTCCTTAATGGCTACGAGGTTGGTGGTGGCTCGATCCGTATCCATCGCCGCGATGTCCAGCAGCAACTGTTCGACTTGCTCGGCATCGATCGCGAGACGGCGATGCGCCAGTTCGGCCACATGCTGGAAGCATTCGAGTATGGTGCGCCGCCCCACGGCGGTATTGCCCCCGGCATTGACCGGATCTGCATGATCCTCGCCGATGAGTCGACGATCCGTGAAGTGATGGCATTCCCGAAGACCCAGCAGGCCGTGGATTTGATGACCAGTGCGCCGTCGCCGGTGGATGAGCGCCAGTTGCGCGAGTTGCACATCGCACTGCGTCTGGAGTAGCAGCATGCGCCTGCACGACGCCTGAGCAAGGCAATCGCCCGGAAGGCAGTGCGCCTCCGGTAGAGAGGATCTAGAGCGTGAAAATATATACCCGTACCGGTGATGAGGGTGAGACTGCGCTGTGGGGTGGGGCGCGCGTTCCCAAGGATGCTGCGCGTGTTCACGCGTATGGCACGGTTGATGAGTGTAACGCGGCGATCGGCGTGGTGCGCGCAATCGGAGTTGCCCCTGACCTGGATGCGCTCCTGGCACGAGTGCAGCACGACCTGTTCATCGTCGGGTCGGACCTGGCGACCCCGGGCACGGCGGAGTACATTCCTCGCATCGGCGCCGAGGCCGTCACGGCGCTGGAAGAGGTGATTGACGATCTGGAGGCGGGCCTCGAACCATTGCGCCAGTTTATTCTGCCCGGTGGCACGCCAGCGGCGGCGCATCTTCACCTGGCACGCACGATCTGCCGCCGCGCCGAGCGCTGGGTCGTGACCCTCAGCCACTCCGAAACGGTCAACCCGCAGGTTGGTATCTATCTCAACCGCCTCTCCGATCTGCTCTTCGTTGCAGCACGCAGCGCCAATGCCCACGCCGGGGTGGCAGACGTGCCGTGGCAGAACCCAAAAAAAGCAGTGAACGCGGGGTGAGCAGCGATCCCGATGGTGGCCATCACCCCTGACCAATGCCCACGGAACATAGCCAGATCGATATCGTGATTGCCGCCGTACTGGATGCGCCAAAGTATCGCAATCTTGCGCCGGACCTGGTGCGCGCCGTTGCGGTGCGCGAACTGGCGGCGCACCGGGGCGTGAAAGCGGCGATCAAAGGAACAAAGAGCAAACTGCACCAGGTCGCCGGCGCGTATGTTGAACAACGCATCGCGCCGGCGGTGTGGCTGGATCGGTTGCGGTCGTGCGAACCGGCGCCAGGCGCACGCGACGCTGGTGCTGCCCTGGTACAGGCAGGGCTGGCCAACCCGCGTTTTGCGCATCTGGGCGATCAGTTCCTTCACGGCGCCATTGACCTGATGGCGCGCCATGCTTCCACCCGCGAGCGATTGCCGATCCTGCAGCGCTTCTACGCTGAGACGCTGGTCGATCTGCCACCCATTTGCTCCGTTCTTGATGCCGGCTGCGGCCTGAATCCTCTGGCGCTGCCCTGGATGCCGCTGGCTGCTGACGCTGCCTACTATGCCAGCGATATCGATCGTATGCTGATCTCATTTATTGCGCAGTACCTGGCGCTGATCGGTGTGCCAGGCGAGGCGCACGTGCGCGACCAGGCAACGAATCCTGGCGGGCCGCGTGTGGATCTGGCGCTCGCGTTGAAGCTGCTGCCGGTGCTGGAGCAACTGGAGCGTGGCGCTGCTGCACGCTTCCTGGATGCGCTTGATGCGCCATTTATCCTGGTCTCGTATCCGGCGCGTAGCCTGGGTGGGTACGCCAGAGGCATGCATGTCGCCTACGAACGCCAGTTCGCGGCGCTGGCGTCCGGCAAGGGATGGGACATCCGCCGCTTCGTGTTTCCGGGAGAGCTGGCGTTTCTGATCAAGAAAGGGGCTGCGCCGTAATGGAAATCATCGGCATCCTCCTGCTGCTTGCTGCGGCGATCTGCCTGTGGGTCTGGCGCGGCCGGCGTGCCAGACTGACGGCCATTGGCGCGACAGAGACCTATACGGCATCGTTGTTGGCCGATATCCACCGGCAGGTGGTCACGGCAGTCGGCGCTGATGCACTTGCGCAGCGATGCGAGGTTGCCGGCACGGTCGAGGTTGATGCGCCGCTGCTCGGCAAGGTGAGCGGCAAAATGTGCGTTGCGTACAGCTTCACCGTCAACCGCGAGTATGAGGAGCCCGTGACCGAAACCGACTCGCAGGGACGAACGCAGACACGAGTGCAACGCGGCAGCGAGTCGCTCGAGTCGGGCGATGTACGCGCGCCATTCTATGTGCGTGATGCTACCGGGCGGGTGCTGGTGGACCCGACGGGGGCGGAAATTGACTGGCAGCCGACGGCCGATGTTTTTGAGCAGGCGAATGATCCCGGGCTGGCGCGCCGGCGCACCCTGGGCACCCGGCGAACGGAGAAAGCATTACTGGTGGGTGAGCGTGTGTATGTGCTGGGTCATGTGGTTGATCGTGGCGGGCAACCGGCAATTGCCCGCGGGCCGGCGGGTGATCGCATGATCATCAGCCGCAAGAGTGAACGCCAGTTGATCATTGAGACCGAGCGTAGTGCGCGTAATCTGTTGATTGCAGCTTCAATCTGTGGCGGGCTCGGTCTGGTGGCATTGGTGTGGGGTATCCTGACCTGATCGGGAAGGTTCCTGCCGCCGGACGGGTATTCCTACCCTGTTGCGTGATTACCGGATGTTGTACCATCGGTCACAAGCAAGACCAGATGGGAGGAGATACGCATATGGGTGGCAATGTTATAAAGCTCTTTGTCCTCATGGCAGCGCTGACGGCGCTGTTCATGGTTATCGGTAATGCGCTCGGCGGAAGCATCGGGCTGATTCTGGCGGTGATATTTGCTGTGGTGATGAACTTCGGCGCCTACTGGTTTTCTGACAGTATTGTGTTGCGTATGTCGGGCGCCCGTGAGGTGAGCCGGGAGGAAGCGCCCTGGTTCTACCAGACAGTCGAACGCCAGATTGCGCGCGCTGGCCTGCCGATGCCGCGGTTGTATATCATTGACAGTGAGATGCCCAATGCCTTTGCGACTGGTCGTAGCCCGAGCAAAGGGGTGGTGGCAGTAACCAGCGGCATTAGCCGCCTGTTGACAAAAGAGGAACTGGCGGGGGTTATCGCGCATGAACTGGCGCACATCAAGAACCGCGACACGCTCCTGTCGGCGGTGACGGCGACGATTGCGGGTGCGATCTCGGCGATTGCCGACATGTGGATGTGGGGCCAGATCTTCAGCATGTTTGGCGGAGGTGATGACGAAGAGGGCGGTAATCCGATTGGTGAGTTGCTGCTGATGATTGTGGCGCCGATTGCGGCGACGCTCATCCAGCTTGGTATCTCGCGGGCGCGTGAATTCAGTGCTGATGAGCTTGGCGCTCGCATTCTGGGCGATCCGCTGCCGCTGGCAAGTGCGCTTGAGAAGATCGAGTGGGCGGCCCAGCGTGGCGTGATGCAGATGAACCCGGCAGCTTCGTCGCTGTACATTATCAACCCGCTGAGTGGCGTGGGTGGCATGATGAAGTGGTTCAGCACCCATCCGCCGACGGAGGAGCGCGTGGCGCGTCTGCGAGCACTGGCGCGCCAGGAGTCCGGGCGCGGCGCCCTTGCAACATAACTGTGTACTCGTCTTGTGGAGCGCAGGCGACATATGACAGTCGCCTGCGCTTTCTTGTGCGCTGAAGCCCGCCGGATTGCGATCACCTGCACATCTGCGCTACAATAGGAGTGTGGCAGAACTGGAGCGTGAACAGAGTCATACGAATGCGGCCAGAACGCACTGGCAGGTGTTGTTGCGCCTGCGCTGGTTGCTCGGTGGAACCATCGGCCTGGCGTTTGCCGTGGGCCGGACGCTTGAGGCGCTCTGGCTTGACGCGGGCACGCCGGGGGATCGCGTTCTTGTCGATGTCGCCGGCTGGGGTCTCCTTGGTGGTCTGGCGATCTGGCTGACGTTGACATGGGTCATCCGCCAGGAGCAGCGCTACCAGGCCGGGCTGGAGCAGGCATTGCGCGAGCAACAGCGCGCCAATAGCCAGCTTGCACTGTTGAGCGAGGTGAATCGCAGTATCGTCGACTCGGCGACGCTGGATGAAATACTTGATGCCGCGATGACCTTTCCGCTGCGTCTGGTGCGCGCCCACGCCGCAGCCGTCCTGCTGATCGATCCCGCCGGTGCGATCGAGACCCGGGCGAATGGCGCGCCGGCCAGCGAACTGGCGCGTTTGCGCAAGTTGCTCGGAGTGGCCGAGTGTGTGGCGGAAGCGCGGCGCCCGCAGGTGATCCAGGGCGATCACGGCGTTGCCGAGACATGCCTGGCCCTGCCATTGCACGATGGTATGGCGCTGCTGGGCTGGATCGAGCTGTACCTTGAACGTCCGGTAGAGGTCGCTGGCGATGAATTGTCGTTGCTGGAGACGATCGCCAACGAAATTGCCGAGGCGATTGCCAGCGCGCGGCGGCGCTCGCGCGAGGAACGCGCCGTGTACCAGCTTGAACGGGCGATTGCCGATGAACGCGCCCGGATCGCGCGCGATATTCACGATGGTATTGCACAGAGTCTGGCGTTTGTACGGATGCGTGTCGATCTCTGGACCGACTGGATCGAACGTGACCCGGCCCGCCTGCGCGCTGAACTGGCGGAGTTAAAGACGACGCTGCGTGAGCAGATCCGTGAATTGCGCCGGGCGATCTTTGCGTTGCGCCCGGTACAGTTTGACGAACTTGGCTTTGTCGGCGGCCTGCGACGCTATATCGTCGAGTTCGCCGGCCAGCACGACTGGGACATCCGTGTTGATCTGGCCGGAGCGCCACCGGCCATTCCGCCAGAAGTCGAGGCGATTGCCTTTCGTGTCGTGCAAGAGGCACTGACCAACGTCGCCCGGCACGCAGGGGCGTCACGTGTCGAAGTGACGATTGGCCAGGCTGACGAAGGTCTACGGCTCGTGGTGCGTGATGATGGCAAAGGGTTTGAGCCAGGCGAGGCGCCCGACATTCCGGGCCACGTTGGCCTGCGCCAGATGCGCGAACGCCTGGCGGCGCTGCGTGGCCAGTTAACGATCCTGTCGCGCCCTGGATCCGGCACTGAGCTGCGCGCCTGGATACCTTTACCTGCCGAGCAATCTGTGAGTGGACATCAATGATAGCCGCCAGCGGCTGCTCGTAGATCGCTCCAGGCGACCATCGCGGATACGCGACGCCAGGTCGTGTTCCTCGAGTTTTGAAGGATACCGGCATGAGTACTGGACCAGTGCGTATTTTACTGGCCGACGATCACCGTATGTTTCGCCAGGGGTTGCGGGAATTGCTGGAACGCAATCCGGCATTCGCTGTTGTCGGCGAAGCGGCGACCGGGCGCGAAGTACTGGCGCAGGTTGCGGCACTTCAGCCTGATATCGTGTTGCTCGATATTCAGATGCCGGAACTTGATGGTGTGGCGGTCGCGCGTCAACTGGCGCGCGCCCATCCGAATGTGAAGATCATCATGCTGACGATGTATCGCCAGGATCAGCATCTGTTTGAGGCGATCAAAGCCGGGGCGCGCGCCTATCTGTTGAAAGACGCTGACGCCGAAGAATTGATCGACGTCATTGGTCGCGTGTCTCGCGGCGAAGCGGCGCTTGACCCGACGGTGACGCTGCGGGTGTTTGATGAGTTTCGCCGTCTGAGTACTGATCAGGAAGCCGAACAACTCACCGAGCGCGAGCGCGACATTCTCACCTTGCTGGCCGCCGGTTACGATAACCGCACCATCGCGCAGCGCCTGTTTCTTTCTGAGAAGACCGTCGGCAACCGACTCAGCGAAATCTTCCAGAAACTGGGGGTCAGTAATCGTACCCAGGCCGCTCTGGTGGCGGTGCAGCGCGGCTTGATTGCGCCACCGTCGTCGGACGACGACGGCTGAGACGCTGGGTGTAACGTCTCTAAATACCGTAGATCGCGCGCGCAATGGCAAAATAGATCGGCAGGCCGATCGTCAGGTTGAACGGGAAGGTAATCACCAGCGATGCGGTCAGATAATAGCCGGGGTTGGCCTGTGGCAGCGCGATGCGTACCGCTGCCGGCGCAGCGATGTATGATGCACTGGCGGCCAGAACACCCAGGATCATGCTGCCGCCCGGAGACATTCCTGCGATGCTGCCAAGCCATACGCCAAGCGCGCCATGGAGAATCGGCATGACGATGCCGAAGCCGACCAGAAAGAACCCGGCTTTTGCGACATCGCGGAACTGGCGCGCTGCGACCATGCCCATCTCAAGCAAGAAGAGTGTTAACGCGCCTTTGAACGGGTCAACGAACAATGGCGCGACCTGTGCAAATCCGCTTTTTCCCGCAATGGCACCGATCAGCAACCCGCCGAAGAGTAATAGAATACTCTTGCCGGTCAGCACCTCGTGCAACACATCCCCCCATGATCCCACCTTACCCAGGCGCGAGCGGGCAATTACCATGGCGACAACGATTCCTGGTATCTCCATAATGGCGACCAGCGCAGGCGTGTACCCTTCATACGGCATGTGAATACTTTCGAGAAAGGTCAGGCTTGCGCTGAAGGTGACCGCCGAAACTGAGCCGTAGTGGGCCGCGATCGCTGCGGCGTCGGCAATGCCGAAGCGGCCAAGCGAGCGTAACAGGGCGTAGCACCAGATTGGGATGCCGATCCCGATGACAAGTGTGACCAGCGCAGGCGCCCACAGTTGCGCCAGTGGCGTCGCCGAGAGTTCGGCGCCACCTTTCAATCCGATCGCCAGCAGCAGATAGATCGACAGCGCACTGTAGAGCGCATCGGGGAAGTGCAGGTCACTGCGCACCAGCGTGGCGACAATACCAAGTAAAAAGGCTAACGCCATTGGCGAGAGCAGGTTGATCCGTACCAGTTCGAACAGGTCCATATGATTGCGTCCTTTGAGCAGATGCGATGATCGTGATGGGTGTGACGCCATTATAGCGATAGGTAGGACGTCACCAGTTCAATGATGCTCGTAATGGATGGTTCAGACGATTGCGGTGCCTTGCATGCACCGGTGCTGTCGGCGCTCCGCGCGCTGCTGATGACGCTTCCGAGACCTGCCGGGCCGCTGCTTGATGTCGGATGCGGTGCAGGCGGCAAGGCTGCGTTGTGGACCGGACCGTTCGCCGGTCACGTCCCATTGATCGGTGTGGATATCAATCGGGTTGCGCTGCGTCGCGCTGTAGCACACCGGCGGTTCGACGCAATCATAGCCGATGCTCACGCTCTGCCACTGCGCGCGTCCAGTTGCGGTGCGGCGGTATGCAGCGCCACCCTCGGCTTGCTGGCCGACCCGCGGCTTGCATTGTGCGACATGCGCCGGGTGGTGCGACCGGGAGGGTGGGTGCTGGTTGTGACGGCAACACGGACCTGGACCCTGGCAATTCCATGGCCCGCTGCGCTGTGCTACCGGCTTGCACTCTTGCTCGGAGCACACCCTGGCGCGAATCGTGATCTCCTGCTTTCGACGCCTGAACCGGCTGAAGGGCTCGTAACGCTTCTGCGCGACGCGGGATGGCCGGCGGTGACAGCAGGCGCGTTCGTGCTTGACGCCGAGGGAGATGCCCTGGCGCAAGCACTGCCGTTATTGCCGTGGCGCCTGGTACGCCCGCGCGTCGCTGACCGTCTGACCGCCGCCGAGCTGCGCGAGTGTGACGCCATCGCTGCTCAGGCGGACGCCGAGTTGCGTGCCCTGGCCCTGGTAGCGATAGGATCGTAGCCGATTTCAGGAGAAGTGGGCACCGTTATGCTGAAATAGCAGGAGCATTCAACCCGAGAGCACACCTCCTTCACACCCTCTTCACACCTGGCCTGCATACTTGAATCAACGATACGCTATGCCCTGGCATCCTTCCAGGGCCTGACATCCAGGGAGAACGACAATGAAGCATATCATTGCGAAAGCGATTGCCGGTGGCGCGCTGGTACTGGCTCTCGCGCTGTCTCCGCTGACGGTCGCACCATCATTTGCAGCGGCGCCGCACCTGCAGAACGAACAGACGCAGCTACCTGCACGCCCCGATCTCCAACGCCGGGTTGGAGCGGCGGCGCTGACGGCGAGTCTGATCCGCGCAACCGCTGATGTTACCGGCCTGACACCGCAGCAAGTGATTGAACAGCTGAACACCGGCAAGTCACTCACCCAGATCGCTGCCGACAATGGGAAGACCGAGCAGGATGTGGTTGCCGTGTCACGCACCAGACTCAATAGCTGGCTCGATCAGCTGGTGGCGAATGGCCGGATCAGTCGGGAGCGCGCCGACGAGGTGCTGAAAGCATTCGATGAGAATACGTCAAAAGTGATGAACGACCAGCAACTGGGGAAGAAGATCGAGTGGGCACGACGCGTACCCGTCGCTGTGGGACTGGTGCATGTCACCGCCGATATGACCGGTCTGACGCCACAGCAAGTGACCGAACAACTCCGTGCCGGCAAATCGATTGCGCAGATTGCCTCCGAACATGGCACAAGTGCTGACGATATCCTTGCCGAATTGCGCAAACGCGGCCAGGAACGCCTCGATCAGGCGCTCAAACGCGCCGAGCAACTGATTAATACCTCATTGCCAGCTCGTTAACGGCTGTATAATGAGGCCATGCCTTCGCTGCTGGCAGTTGATCTTGGTTTACGCACCGGCCTGGCGTTGTACGGCGCCAATGGCCGGTTGCGTCGTTATGGTTCGCACAACTTCGGCAGCGTTGCGCGGCTTCGCCGTGGCGTGGCCGCCGTGCTCGCCGACGCCGATGATCCGGCGTGGCTCTATATCGAAGGGGGTGGCCCGCTGGCGGATATCTGGGCGCGCGAGGCCGAACGTTGTGGTATCGCCGTGCGCCTGGTAAGCGCAGAAACCTGGCGCGCTGCACTGCTGTACCAGCGCGAGCAGCGCCGTGGCGAACAGGCCAAGCGTGTTGCAGATGCCCTCGCTCGCCGGGTGATCGTATGGTCCGGTGCCCCCCGCCCGACCGCGTTGCGCCACGATACCGCCGAAGCCATCCTGGTCGGCCTGTGGGGTGTGCTCGATGTGGGCTGGCTGGAGCGTGTACCCGAAGACCTGCGGCGCCATTGACGGCGTATGGAGGCCTGGATTGTGGGATGGCAACTGGCCGACGAATCTTGAGGAAGCGCGCGTTATCCAGCAACGGCTGAGCGCACGAGTGATTGCGCACGATGCTCATGGCCCTGTTCAGACGGTTGCTGGCGTGGATTCCGGGTATGTCGCCGGTGATGCGCGCGCCGCGGTAGTGGTTCTGGCATTTCCATCACTCGAACCGCTCGATTATGCCGTGGCGCGCCGTCCGGTGGATTTTCCCTATATCCCCGGTTACCTCTCGTTCCGCGAAGCTCCCGCTGTGCTTGATGCGCTTGCCACGCTTCGTGTCATGCCGGATCTGCTGATCTGCGACGGTCATGGCCTGGCCCATCCGCGTCGCTGCGGCATCGCCTGCCACCTTGGCGTCGTTGCTGACCTGCCCTCGATCGGCTGCGCCAAATCACTGCTGGTCGGGACGCATGGCGCGCTGCCTGATGAGCGCGGGGCGTGGGTGCCATTGCGTGATCGTGACGAGGTGGTTGGCGCGGCGCTGCGCACCCGTCGCGGCGTACGGCCGGTCTACGTCTCGATTGGTCACCGTGTCGCGCTTGAAACGGCGCTTCAGTTCGTCATGGCGTGCGTCACGCGCTACCGCCTGCCGGAAACAACCCGCGCTGCCGATGCGCTTGCTTCACATAACCGGATACCACTGATTGCGGACGGCGGCGCGTAAGTGCCTATCCGAAAACCCATGGGCCTGCGGTCATTGCGAGGAGCGCCAGCGACCGCGTGCAGCGAGCGCAGCGTGGCTGAAGCAATCGAGCGGCCCGAGAGAAGATTGCTTCGCTCGCGCTCGCAATGACACCAGTCCGTTATTCGGACAGGCTCTAAGGACAATACCTTTCACATACGCCCGTCACCCCCACCCCGGCCCTACCCCGCCGGGGGAGGGAGTCCGACTCCTCCCCCCGGCGGGTTTAGGGGCGGACAGAACAGGCGTGTCACATGCATGCTGTTTCCTTAGGCTGCGACCCGCAGGT
>Ga0272446_1004368_pt1 | contig 16779 bp, 15 predicted proteins | sample YNPCB0061_FD_194587 | JGI IMG/M metagenome (GOLD analysis project Ga0272446, IMG submission 194587) | Hot spring microbial mat communities from Yellowstone National Park, WY, United States - YNP-CB-006-1 | ecosystem: Environmental > Aquatic > Thermal springs > Hot (42-90C) > Sediment | place... | reverse complement strand
TGCGCCAGCGGAGCTGGCGCACCGCAACGCCAGATTCTGGCCCCCTCCCCTGGCAGGGGAGGGGGGTGGGGGGTGGGGTATGCGGGGCCTGGGGGCGCACCTCCCAAACACCCTATACCTGAGAGGGAGGGGGGTGGGGTATGCGGGGCCTGGGGGCGCACCTCCCAAACACCCTATACCTGAGAGCAACCCCCGCCCCGGGTGTGGGTGTGGGGAGCGTCTAGCCATACGACTCGGGCCGATAGTCCACCGTGTAGGTCTCCGGCTCCGGCACCACCTCGACGCGGAGCGGGCGGCGACTGACGATGCGCAGACTGGTGCCGCAGCGCTCATTGGCGCACACCACCAGCGTCCCGACAGTCATGTAGTCCGGTAGGGCAAGCTTCTGCTTGCAGGTCGGGCACTTCACGAACTCGACGGTCGCCATAGTGACACTCGCTTATAGACGTCCCCGTGGGCCGCAGCAGCGGCCCAACCCACCCCCGGATCTACACCTGCGGCCGCGTATCGGCAAACAGGGCATCAACGAACGCCTGGGCATCGAAGAGCGCGAGGTCGTCGAGCTTTTCGCCAGTGCCGAGGTAGCGGATGGGCCGCGCGATATCCTGGGCCACGGCGAAGGCGATCCCGCCCTTAGCGGTACCGTCCATCTTGGTGACGGCCACATCGGTGACACTAGCCGACTTCAGGAAGGCCTTGGCCTGCAGCACGCCATTCTGGCCGGTGGTGGCGTCGATCACCAGGATCACCTCGTGGGGTGCGCCGGGCAGCTTGCGCCCGATAATGGTGCGCACCTTCTCAAGTTCCTGCATCAGGTTGAACTTGGCCTGCAGGCGCCCCGCGGTATCGACGATCAGCACGTCGATGTCCTGCTCCAGGGCCGCATCGATCGCCTTGTAAACCACGGCCGCCGCGTCGGCGCCCTGCCCGAGGCTCACGCAGGGCACACCGGCCCGCTCCGCCCAGGTCTCCAGCTGCTCGGTGGCGGCGGCGCGGAAGGTATCGCCGGCGGCCAGGAGCACCCGCTTGCCGAAGCGGTGCTTGTAGCGGTGGGCCAGCTTGGCGATCAGCGTGGTCTTGCCGGCGCCATTCACGCCCACCACCAGCACCACGTAGGGCCGGGGCGTCACCGCCGGTGGCGGCGGCACCTGCTCCTGAAAGACGCGCACCATCTCAGCCTTGAGCATATCGCGGGCCTCGCTGGCCCGCTTCGTGCCGTAGCGGTTCACGCGGTCGATCGTGCGGTTGACCAGGTACTGGGTCGTCTCCAGGCCCACGTCACCCTGGATCAACGCCTCCTCCAGTTCGTCCCACAGTTCATCGGTGATCGGCTCATCGCCCTGGAACATCTGCGCAATGCGCCCGAAGATGCCCTGGCGCGACTTCTCAAGGCTCTGGACGACCTGTTGCGCTTCGACCTGCGCCTCTTCCTCGCTGCGTGGCGCGTCCTGGCCGCGGCCGAATAGTCGTTTGAACACGTTCTGTGTTATCCTTTCAGGTTTGGGAGCGAACGGGCTGATGTGAACGGTCCTGCCCCCTAGCCCCAGCCCAGATCGTCCGGCCCCTGCTTCACCCCGCGGGGCGATTCCTCGCCCTCCTCGCCGCCCTCACCCGTGAGCTCTTCTTCGAGCATCTGGTCGACCATCTCGTCCCAGTCTTCGCCAGCGTCCTCGCCGAGTTCCTTGCCGAGCCGCTTGGCCCAGCGCGCGATCGAGCGTGGGTCACTCTCATCGAGCCCGGCCAGGGTTGAGGGATCGGCGAGCGCCTCGACGCGGTCATCCTCGGACTTGAGCGTGGCGAAACGCGAAACCGCGCGGCGTACCGCCGTGCTGCCACAGCGCGGGCAGGCGAGACCGGGTGGGTCACTGAAGCTGCGCACCAGCTTCTGGAACTTGCCGTTGCACTCCGGGCAGAGGTATTCGTAGATCGGCATTGGCGCCCCCTCTTGCTTCCAGCAACGCTGTTTGCTGTCGAGACTCCCCATCAGGTAACGATTTCTTCCACCAGCGGCGGCGGCGCAACGGCTGTCGTGCTGATACGGTAGGCGGCGAGGAGCTGTGGCGTCACCTGCTCCACATCAGCGGGCCGCGCGGCGTGGATGCTCAGCAGCGGCGCGCCCTGCGCCACCAGGTCGCCCACCTTGGCGCACAGCACCAGGCCCACCGCCGGGTCAATCGGATCGTCCTTGCGCGCCCGCCCACCACCCAGGCTATTGACGGCCAGCCCGAGGGCCATGCCATCGATCGCTGCCACATAGCCGGCCCGCGGCGCGGCCAATTCGCGCACCACTGGTGCGCTCGGCAGCCGCTCCGGTGCATCGAGGCAGCCCACATCGCCGCCCTGACTGGCCACCATGCGCCGGAAGGTCTGCCAGGCCGCGCCGCGCGCCAGGGTCTCCTGGAGCAACGCTCGTGCGGCGGCGGCATCGTCGCGCAGACCGGCCAGCAGCACCAGTTGCGTACCGAGGGTCAGGCAGAGCTCCACCAGGTCGGGCGGGCCGCCGCCGCGCAGCGCCGCCACGGCCTCGCGCACCTCCAGGGCGTTGCCGATGCTGAAGCCGAGCGGCTGCTGCATCGAGCTGATCACCGCGGCCACCCGCCGGCCCGCGTGGCGGCCAATCGCCACCATGCGCCGGGCGAGCAGGCGCGCTTCCTCGAGCGTATGCATAAACGCGCCACTGCCGTATTTTACGTCGAGGACGATACAGTCCGCGCCGGCGGCGAGCTTCTTGCTCATCACACTTGCGGCGATCAGCGGAATGGATTCGACCGTGGCGGTCACGTCGCGCAGGGCGTAGAGCTTCTTGTCGGCGGGGGCGAGGTCGGCGCTCTGGGCGGCCACCACCAGGCCCACCTCGCGTATCTGGCGGCGAAACTCATCGGCCTCGAGCGTGGCCCGGAAGCCGGGGATGCTCTCCAGTTTGTCCACCGTGCCGCCACTGAAGCCAAGGCCACGACCGCTCATCTTGGCCACTGGCAGACCAGCAGCGGCCACCAGTGGCGCCAGCACCAGCGTCGTCTTATCGCCCACGCCACCCGTCGAGTGTTTATCCACCGTGATCGGCGCCAGGTCGTGCAGATCGAGCATGGTCCCGCTGCGCGCCATCGCCAGCGTCAGGTCGGCGGTCTCGCGGTCATCCATACCGCGTAGCACGACGGCCATGGCCCAGGCGCTCATCTGATAATCGGGGACGGTGCCGGCGGCATAGCCCGCGATCAGCCAGGCGATCTCCTCGCTGCTCAGCGCACCGCCATCCCGCTTACGGGCAATGATGTCCACCGCGCGCATCGCCATGAACGCTCAGCCCTTCAATTCCTTGATCGCCTTTGGCAACTGGATCAGCAGGTCGCTGGCCAGGGCGCCGGCGTCACCCAGTTCATCGCGCACCCGCGCCCCGGCGGCCGCGTGGAGGTAGACGCCGAGGGCGGCCGCGTCGAAGGGCGCCAGGCCCTGGGCGAGCAGCCCGGCAATCGCGCCGGCCAGCACATCGCCGGTGCCGGCGGTCGCCAGGGCGGGGTTGGGCCGGCTATGCACCAGCGCGCGCCCATCGGGCGCAGCGATCACCGTCGTGGCACCCTTGAGGACCACCACCTGATCCCAGCGGGTGGCGGCCTCACGCGCGGCGGTCGGCGCATCGCCCGGCAGTTCGCCGGCCTTCCACAGGCGGCGCATCTCGCCCGGGTGCGGCGTGAGCACAAAGCGGCCTTTGGGCAGCCGCTCGGCCCAGTCATCGACCGTGGCGAGCAGGTTCAGCCCATCGGCGTCAACCACGGTCGGCGGCAGTTGCTCCAGCCTGGCCTCCAGCGCCTGCTCGTCGGCAGAGGCGCTGGCGAGAAAGCCGACCCGCAGCTTCGGCTTCGGCCGGTCGAGGCCAAAGATCCGCTGCACGAACTCGCGGGTCGCATCGGCGGTGCCGAGGCCCGGCCCGAACAGCAGCGCGGCGTAGTGCTTCACGTGCGGCTCGAGGTCCGCCAGCGCATTGGGGCCGATAGCGCCCCACTCGCCCTCGGCAAGCGGCAGCAGCGTCACCTCGGGCGCGCGGCTCCCGCCGAGGATGACCGTGCGCCCGGTGGCCAGGGTCACCAGCCCTGCGCCCACGCGCGCCGCGCCGGCACAGGCCAGGGCGGCGGCGCCCGGGTAGTTGAGCGAGCCTGCCACCACCATCACCTTGCCGAAGCTGCCCTTGTGGGCATCGGCGGGGCGGGCCGGGAGCAGGCGCCGCGCGTAGTCAGCCGTCAGCAGAGCGCTCATCAAGGCCTCCAATTCACGCTGCGGAAGATCGATCGCCGCCAGGGCAAGGCTGCCGGCGTAGGCACGTCCTGGAAAGAGCAGCAGCCCCCACTTTGGCAGCCCGGTCGCAACCGTCACATCGGCGCGGATCGCCGTGGTGCCCACCGCCCCGTGGTCGGAGTCGACGCCGGTCGGCATGTCGATCGCCAGCACCAGCGCGCGCGAGGCGCCCATGGCCGTCTGCGCATTCACGGTATCGACGATCGCGGCAAGTTCGCCCTCGAGCGGCCGGCTGATCCCCATGCCGAGCAGCGCGTCAACCACCAGGTCGGCCTCGCGCAGCAGCGCGCGGAGCCGCGCCTGGTCAGGGTCATCGGCCGCCGCCAGTTCGGCGATGCCACGTGCGCGGCAGCGCTGCCAGTTCGCGTCGCCCGCGGGCTCAGCGCGGCGCCAGAGGTAGAGCGTCACGATCGCGCCGGCATCGTGGAGATGGCGGGCCGTCACCAGCCCATCACCGCCATTGTTGCCAGGGCCCACCAGGACCACGACGTGCCGGCCCGTTGCCGGCGCGAGCCGGCGCAGAGCCTCCTGGGCCACGCCCCAGCCGGCCTGCTCCATCAGGCCATCCCAGGTTGCCCCGGCATCCACCGCGGCCTGCTCGAGCGCGCGCATCTGCGCCGTGGTGACCAGTTGCATCGTCGTTCCCCATTGCCGGCTCCAGGCGTATTCTACACCATGACGCCATTGCGGCGCAGCGGCGGCGCCAGGGCTGCTGGGAACGCCGAGTCGTCAGCCGGGCTGGCGGAGCGGGGTGGCCAGGCCGATCACGCTGGCAACGGCGTGGTCGTGGGTATGGGAGAGGCTGAGGGCGAGCGAGTCGAGGCCGAGGGCGGCGGCGGCAGCGGCCGCGGCGCCGTGCAGCCGGAGCGTGGGGCGGCCCTGTGGGTCGCGGACCACTTCGATCGTCTGGAAGCCCGGGCGTTGCGGCGCACCCGGGCCGCGCAGGCCGCGGCCCAGGGCTTTGGCCGTCGCCTCCTTGGCCGCCCAGCGCGCGGCCAGCGACTCGTAGCGTGGCGCCGGCCCGCCGATGCCGCAATCGGCAAGCTCAGTGGGCGTGAAGACGCGCTGGAGGAAGCGCGGCCCCCAGCGTTCCGCGGCTCGCCGCACCCGCGCCACCTCGATGATGTCCACGCCAAGGCAGATCATCGGCGCCCGGTCAGCATATGGCGCACTACGGCGCTCATCGGCCCACCCCGCGGTAGATGAAGCCGCGTGCGGCCATCTCGGCCGGGTCGTAGAGGTTGCGCCCATCGAGGATCACCGGGCGCCGCATGTACTGCTTGATCTTCTCGAAGGGCAGTTGCTTGAACTCGTTCCACTCGGTGATAATCAGCAGCGCGTCGGCCTCCTTGGCCACATCGAGCGCCGTGGCGCAGTAGGTCACCTTGGGCATCAACTCGCCGGCCACCTCCATCGCCACCGGGTCGTAGGCCTTCACGCGGGCGCCGCCAGCCTGCAACGCCCGGATGATATCGACGCTGGGCGCCTCGCGCATATCGTCGGTGTTCGGCTTGAACGACAGCCCCAGCACGCCAATCAGCGTGCCCTCGAAGCCGCCGAGGATATCGTATAGCTTCTCCACGAAGCGATCGCGGGCGCTCTGGTTGATGTCCATCACCGCCTGCAGCAGCTGGGGGTGACAGCCGGCCGAGGCGGCCATGTGGTGCAGGGCCAGCACGTCCTTCGGGAAGCAGGAGCCGCCGTAGCCCACCCCCGCATCGAGGAAGTGCGGCCCGATGCGCCGGTCGGCGCCCATGCCGCGCGCCACCTCCTTCACATCGGCGCCCAGTTTCTCGCAGATCTGGGCGATCTCGTTGATGAACGAGATCCGCGTCGCCAGGAAGGCGTTCGAGGCGTACTTGATCATCTCGGCGGTGCGCAGGTCGGTGATGATCACCGGCGCGCCGAGCGGCGCGTGCAGCTCGGCCACCTCCGCGGCCGCGGCCCGGTCGGTCGAGCCGAGCACGATGCGGTCGGGCTTGAAGAAATCGCTGATTGCGCTGCCCTCGCGCAGGAACTCCGGGTTGGAGACCACGGCGAAGCGCGCGCCCGGGCGGGTGTAGGCGCTGACAATCTCGTGGACCATATCACCGGTGCCCACCGGCACGGTGCTCTTGTCGATGATGATCGCATCGCGGGCCAGATGCTGGCCGATGCCCGCCGCCGCCGCCTCGACCTGGCTCAGGTCAGCGGCGCCATCGTGCCCCATCGGCGTGCCGACGGTGATGAAGATCAGCTCGGCGTCAGCCAGCGCCATCGCATAGTCATCGGTGAAGGTCAGGCGCCCGGCGCGCATATTGCGCTCGAGCAACTCCTGCAGGCCCGGCTCGTAGATCGTCGACCTGCCACTGCGCAGCAGATCGAGCTTCTGCAGATCGATCTCCACACCAGTCACCCGGTTGCCCAGGTCGGCAAAACAGACAGCGGTGGTCAGGCCCACATAGCCGGTGCCGACGACACAGATCGTTCGCATACGCGCTCAGCCCCTTCCTCTCACTGTTCCCCCACCAGCGATACCTCAGCGACGCGCGAGTCGTAATCGTGGCCGTTGGCATAGATTTCGATGCTGCGCAGCAGCCGGAAGTCGGGCAACCACGGCTCATCACGCAGGTCGAAGCTAATCTGCGCCCAGTTGGCCCGCTCCACGCGGATATAGGCCACCCCGGGCTGGGTCACCACCGGCGGCTGGTCATCGCTATCGCTGTAGACGCACACCACCCGCTCCTCCTCGGGGTCGGCGGGGCTGGTACGCTTGGCCACCAGGCGGATCATCACTGGGCACTCCGTTCCACGGTCGCCGACATCGTTGAGCGACTGGTAGAGGATGCGTGCCCAGAGCGAAAACTGCAACGAGCGATACTCCGAGATATCGACCCCTTCACCGTTGGGACCGAACTCCTGCTTGATACCAGTGGTAAAGCCGCTGGTCTGATTACCCGGACGGTAGAACCAGGCTGCGATCCGCCGCTCGTCGGCACTGCAACTCCCCTCGGCCACCTGCGGGCGGCAGGTTGGCGAGAGCCGGAAGTAGCCGCGCTGCTCCTCGGGCAGATCCGGCCCCGAATAGACGCGCCAGGTCGTCGCGCGGGGCAGGGTCGGATCGTCAGCGCGGGTCGTATTGTTGTACTCCTCCTCGCTGAACTGGCTGAACCCCCCATCGCGCACCAGTTCCCAGCGGGCGGGCACCGCCAGGCCAGGCAGCCCGGCCGGATCGATCACGACCCGCTCGCGCGAACGCAACTCAACCGTGACGCCACTGGCGCCATAGACGATAGCCGAGCCGCTGCGCACCGCCACATCGGCAGCCAGCGCATTGCCGCCATCGGGGCGCAGCACGGCCCGTTCCGGGGCCAGCAACTCGACGCTATAGCTCCCGCCGGGCGCGAGCGCAACCGACGCATCGCCGAGGCGCACCCAGTAGCGCGCCCGGGTGTATCCCGCGTCGGGCTTGATATCATAGCGCACATAGCCGCTTCGCTGGCGGATCGCCACGTCGAGCGTACCGCTGTGCCAGCGACTGGTGCGCAGCGTCTCGAGCGCGACATCGGTCCCCGCCCACAGGTCGAGCTGGCTCTCGTCGAAGAGGCGAATACTGGACAGCTGCCCATAGCCAGCGGAGGACGCGACGCGCACCGAGTCGCCTTCCGCGAGGGCCTGTCCATCGCTGGCGCCCTGGTAGACGGTACGATTGCCTGGTCGCCAGGCGATCGACTCGGCCGGACCGCGGACCACCAGGGTAGCCTCGCGCGGCACGGTGGCCGTGCGATAGACCTGGCGCACCGTCAGGGCGGCCCAGGTCACCAGCCCGGCAAAGAGTGCAAAGAAGAAAAGCAGCGTCAGCCAGGCCAGGCGCAGCGTCCGTCGCTGCGCAGCGGCCCGGGGCAGCGGCGATGGTTCGACCTGGTGCATAAATGCTGAACCTGGTTCTACTGCCCCGTCCGGGTCAGGAGCAGGGCCGCCGCGCCGAGGATGCCCGCGGCCTCGCCCAGGGTCGTCGGCACGATCGGCACCGCACGATACAGATCTACTTTCACATGAGCATAAGCAATCGCACGAGCTTGCACAAGCAGATCGGGATTATTAAGCACAACCCCTCCGCCAACGACCAGCATTTCGGGGCTGAACACGTGCAGGATCGAGGCGAAGCCCAGGCCGAGCAGACGGGCCTCACGCTCCAGCAACATCCGGGCCAGCGCATCGCCAGCGGCGGCGGCGGCCGCCACATCGGCCCCGCTCACCGTTGCGGGCGTGGCAAGCTGGTGCAACTGGCTGGTGGGATGGCCGGGCATGGCCGCCGCCGCGGCGCGGGCCAGGGCCGTCCCGGAGGCCAGATCCTCCCAGACCGTACCCTGCTCGTGGTCGAGGATCATAAAGCCCAGCTCAGCCCCGGCGCCCATGCGCCCGAGCAGCAGGCGGCCATCGCTGATCACGCCGCCGCCGATGCCGGTACTGACCGTGACATAGACCAGATCGCGACAGCCGCGCCCGCCGCCAAAGTGCCACTCGCCAAGCGCCGCCGCGTTAGCGTCATTGCCCAGTTCGACCGGCAGACCGCTAGCCTCGGCGACCATGGCCCGCAGCGGCACCGAGTGCCAGCCCGGCATATTCGGCGGCGAGTAGACCATACCGGTGGCCGGGTCGAGGGGCCCGGGCGCGCCGATACCCACGCCGAGCAGCCTGCCCTCCGCGGGCAGCGCGGCCCGGGCGCGGCCAATCAGCGCGACGACCTGCTCGATCACGGCTACAGGGCCAGCGGCGACCCGGGTCGCCGCACGCTCGTGGGCCAGGATCCGCCCATCGGCGTCCACCAGGGCAACCCGGAGCTGCGTGCCGCCGAGATCGACGGCAATAACATAGTCCATGGCAGCGATTATAGCACGCCGGGGCCTATCGCCGCCCTCGTGGAACCCTTCCCGGCCTGGTGGCGCCGCGCTCAACCATCGTCTGCCAGGCCGCATCGGGGTCAAGCGGGCGGGTGAGTTGCTGGTCGCTGACGCGGTTCGCCTGGGCATCATTCAGCGAGGCGATCTCGCGCTCGCGCTCCTCGTCCTCAGGACTGATCTGGGCATAGGCGTCCCACACGCGCCAGAGCAATGCCACCAGGCCGAGCAGGAGCAGCGCGGCGAGGCCAAAGAGAAGCCAGACCGTCATCGGCGGCCCTCCTGGCGCTGCTTGAAGTAGATGCCGGCGGCCTCGGTACGATTGCTGACACCGAGCTTCTGGTAGATATTCTGCAGGTGGAACTTGACCGTATTGTCGCTCACGTTCAGCCGCTGAGCGATCTGGGTATTGGTCAGCCCCTGGGCGACCAGCGAGAGCACCTCGGCCTCGCGCTCCGAGAGATCGGTAGCGGGGCCGGGCCGCTGCCGCTGCTGGCGCAGCCAGCGCTTGGCCGCCTGGGGAAAGACCAGTTGCCCCTGGTAGACCTGGCGGATGCAGGCCACGGTCTGCTGGGGCGGCTCGGTCTTGAGCGCGAAGCCATCAGCCTCGGCTTCGAGGGCCGACTGGATGGTATCGCCATCATAGAAGGCCGAGAGGATCAGCACCTTGGCCGGCAGGCCCTCGGCGCGGATGTGCTGCAGGCACTCGATCCCGCCGACCGTCGGCATCTGCAGGTCAAGGACCACCACATCGGGGCGCAGGGTGCGCACAGCCTCGAGCACCTTGTCGCCATCATTCGCCGTGCCGACCACCTGGATATCGCCCTCGGCTTCGATCAGCGAGCGCAGGCCTTCCAGCACGAGGGCGTGGTCGTCGGCGAGAAAGACTCTAATCATGTGAACTTCGCGATCCGCGATCGATGATCAGCGCAGAGCGAATATCGTGGGCGCCAGCAGCGGCCCATGCTGCACCGACGGCACCTGATCGCCGACCGCTCAACGACAGGGCACATCCACCCGCACCCGCGTCCCCAGGCCGGGGGCACTCTCGATGCTGAACCGGCCACCGAGGAGGTGCACCCGCTCACGCATGCCTTCGACGCCGAAATGGCCGGCGCGGGAGCGCTGCAGCACAGCCTCCGCGTCGAAGCCGCGCCCGTCGTCGCGCACCTCCATGGTGAGACAGTGTTCGTGGCTGCTGAGCACAACCGCGTGATGCTGGGCCTGGCCGTGGCGCACGGCATTCGAGAGCGCCTCCTGCAGAATCCGGTATAGAGAGATTTTAACCGGGAGCGGCACGGCTGGCAACTCGCCGACGATCTCCAGGCTCACCGGATTGCCGGTCAACTCTTCATGCTGGATCACCAGGCCTTCGAGGATGGAGACAAGATCGCGGCGTTCGAACTCGGGTGGGCGAAAGGCGCCCATGAAGTTGCGGATCTCGTTGAGCGCGTGCTCAAGGAGCGTGATACTGCGCCTGATCCGGTTCAACTCATCATCAGGCGTCGGCTGCTGCTGCACCATACGGCGCTGGACGACGTACAGCTGCGACAGGGCGGCGAAGATATTCTGCACCGGCCCATCGTGGATATCGAGGATGATCCGGCCCACCTCCCGTTCTGCAATCTCGAGAAAACGTCCTGAGGCCTCCTTGCTCCCGTTGTCTGATTGATCGTTGATCATGGCTGCGCCGCCTTTCAAACGTGTGTACATATTATACACCTACGTGGAATGAGATGACACAGCCTCGTGCCATCCCTGCTACTGCCGGAACAGGTTTGCGGCGATGAACCAGACATTGGCCGGGCGTTCGGCGAGGCGGCGCATGAAGTAGGGGTACCAGTGGGTCCCGAAGGGCACATAGGTGCGCACGGCAAAGCCCTCCCGCACCAGGCGCTCCTGCAGGTCGCGACGGACGCCGTAGAGCATCTGAAACTCAAAGCGGTCGCGCGGGATGCGCAGCCGCTCAATGTGCGCCCGTGCCGCAGCGATCATGCGCTCGTCGTGGGTGGCCAGGGCGGCCAGGGCCGGGACGCGGCCCGCGGGGTCGGCGGGGCCGCAGGCGTTGCTGTAACTCAGGAGCAAGCGGCTGAGCCGCACGAAGTTGGCGTCAACGTCGGCCTTGGCCGGGAAGGCTCGATCGGGCGGCTCCTGGTAGGCGCCCTTGCAGAGGCGGATCCTGATCCCCGCGCTGGCCAGGGTGTGCAGGTCGGCCTCGCTGCGGTAGAGGTAGGCCTGCAGCACGGTGCCGATCGCCGCGATCTCGCTGTGCACCTCCTGGACCAGCGCAATGGTGCGGTCGGTATGGGCCGTACCTTCCATATCGACGCGCAGGAAGGAGCCGGTCGCCGCGGCGCGCCGGGCCACCTGGCGCACCAGCCGCTGGCAGCCCTGGGGGTCGAGGTCGATCCCGAACTGGGTCAGCTTGATCGAGACGTAGGCCCGCACGCCAAGCTCGGCGATCTGGTCGAGCAGGCGCAGGTAGGTGTCGGCGGCAGCCACCGCCTCGGCCATCGCGCTGACACTCTCGCCAAGGAAGTCGAGCGAGAGGTTGAGCCCGGCGCCATTCAACGCGCGGGCCACCGCCATGGCCTCGTCGATACGCTCGCCGGCGATAAAGCGCCGCACCAGGGCGCTGGCAACCGGCACGCGGGCGAGCACTGGCTGGGCCTGCGGGACGAGCGAGAGCTTGATGAAGATCTGGCGCAACATCGATGCGATTCTCCTCACGGGACGCCACGGGGACGCCCCTGCTACCGTGCATGATACACGACTCGGAGCTGCCCGCGGGAGATGGGGCGTGGTACAATACGCGGCGCATGCCGCAGTAGTGTGATCGGCCCGCCATCAGGCATGCGCGACGTGCTGAGGTTGTTATGGCCCGCCGTGCCACCTGGCGCTGGTTTGCACCACTCGTTCTGCTTGCGCTGCTGGTCGCCATCGTGCCGCGCGGCGTGGCGGCCGCGCCCAACGAGCGCTGTTTCGACGCCACCGGCTACTGCGTCGCCGGGGATATCCTGCGCTTCTGGCAGCAGAACGGCGGTCTGCCGGTCTTCGGTCTCCCGCTCACCCCGCTACAGAGCGAAGTGGTCGAGGGCCGCATGGTGCAGGTGCAGTGGTTTGAGCGCCACCGGCTGGAGCTGCACGAGGCGCAGCCGTGGCCCTACCGGGTGCAACTGGGCCGCCTCGGCGCCGATAGCCTGGCGCGGAGTGGGCGCGACCCTGGCGCCGAAGCGCCGGCCCCACCCCAGGCGGCCTGTCGCAGCTTCCCCGAGACGGGACGGCAGCTCTGTGGCGAGTTTTTGCGCGCCTGGCGCGCCTCCGGCGTCGAGCTCGACGGGCGGCGGGGCACCAGTGAGGCCGAGAGTCTGGCCCTCTTTGGCCTGCCGCTGACCGAGGCACAGCCCGAGATGCTGGCCGATGGCCAGGTCTATCTGGTGCAGTGGTTCGAACGGGCGCGCATGGAGCTGCACCCCGAACTGCCGGCGCAGCACCGGGTGCTGCTGGGCCTGCTGGGCGCCGAACTGGGCCCGCGGGCCGCGGCGCCGCCGGTGCGCCGCTTCGACCCGCCGACACGGATCGCCATCCCGGCCATCGCGATGGACCGCCCGCTGATCCCCACCGGGCTCGATGCCCAGCATGTGCCGATCGTGCCCAAACACGATGTGGCCTGGTACGAGCACAGCGCCACCCCCGGCCAGGGCGAGAATGTCGTGCTCTGGGGCCATGTGTTGCGTTTCACCGAGGCCCCCCACATCCCGGCGCCCTTTGCGCGGGTCAAAGAGTTGCGCCCGGGCGCGCGCATCACGATCACCGGGCGCAGTGGCGCCACCTATCGCTACGTGGTCGAACGGCAGGTCTGGGCACGGCCCGACGAGGTAGCCTACATCCTGCCCCAGGGGCGCGAGGTGCTGACTCTGGTCTCCTGCATCGGCGACCGCGTGATCCAGAATGGCGAGGTGGTCGAGATGACCCACCGCCTGATCACCATCGCCGCGCCGGAGGGATGATCCAGACCGCACAGGTCTGGCAAACCTGTGCGGTCCGGGGGTCAGTCACTTACCCCACCGCCCCGCCAGGCACCTGCAGCGGCTCGATATGCCAGGCCAGGATGCTTATGGTTGCCCCCTCGCGCTGGAGCATGCCCACCACCCGCAGCACCGCCGCGGCGCCGAGCAGCGCGCGGTAGCGCTCGGCCACCCGTGGTCGCAGGATGATATCGATCAACCCGTGCTCGTCCTCGAGGGTGAGAAAGACATGCCCCTTCGCAGTGGGCGGCGCCTGGCGCACCACCAGCAACCCCGCCGTCTCGACACGGCTGCCGGGGTTGGCACGCCGCAGGGCGCGGCTGCTGCTCATACCGCGGGCCGCCAGCCAGGCGCGCAGTGGCGCCAGCGCGTGCTCGCCCACCGTCAGCCCCAGCACCGCCTCCTCCTGGCGCCGCAGCTCCCAGTGGGTGAGCGGCGCCAGTTCTACCGCGGGCAATGGCAGCTCCAGGTCGAGGCTGTCGACCTCATAGCGGAGCCCGCCAAGCTCCCAGAGCATCGCCCGGCGCGGCGCGCCGAACAGGTCGAGTGCCCCGCCCAGGATGAGCCGCTCCACCACGGCGTGCGGCAGGCCTGTGCGCCGGCACAGGTCGTGCAGGCTGTCAAAGCGCGCAGTGGCGCGCGCCGCCAGGAGCCGCGCCACCCCCTGCGCGCCCAGCCCGCCCACGTAGCGCAGGCCGATACGGATCGCCCCGCCCTCGACCGTGCAAGCCTCGGCGCTCCGGTTGATATCAACCCCGAGGAAGCGCACCCCGTGACGCTTCGCGTCGCCAACCAGCACCGCCGGTGACCAGAACCCCATCGGCTGGTGATTGAGCAGGCTGACGTAGAAGGGCACGGGCGCATAGCGTTTCAGCCAGGCGTGCTGGTAGACCAGCGTGGCGAAGGCGGCGGCGTGACTACGTGGGAACGAGTAGCCAGCGAAGCCGGCGATCTGGGTGAAAATCCGTTCAGCGCTGATTGGATCGATGCCCCGGCTGGTGGCGTCCGCCAGAAAGGCGACCCGCAGGGCGGCAACCGCCCCCACATCGCCCTTGCTGAGCGCGCGGCGCAGCAGCTCGCCGCGCCCTGGTGGCCAGCCGGCCGCCGCAGTGGTGACCAGGAGCACCTGCTCCTGGAACAGCAGGACACCCAGGGTATCGCGCAGGGCCGGCTCCAGGCAGGGGTGTGGGTAGCGCACCGGCTCTTCGCCCAGGCGCCGGCGCAGGTAGGGGTGCACCATCTGGCCCTGCACCGGGCCGGGACGGATCAGCGACACGGCGACTACCAAATCGTCGAGACAGGCAGGCCGCAGCCGCGGCAGCACGCTCGTCTGCGCCCGGCTCTCGACCTGGAAGACGCCCAGCGTATCGCCCGCGGCGAGCAGCGCGTAGACCGCCGGGTCATCATAGGTCAGCCGCTCGAAGTCGGGCAGGCGCAGCTGCAGGGTGCGCATCCACTCCAGCGCCTCGCTGATGGCCGAGAGGGCGCGCAGCCCCAGCACATCGATCTTGACGATCCCCGCCGTTTCGAGCGCGTCCCGGTCCCACTGGGTCACCGAGCGGCCCGGCATCGCCGTGGGCTCGGTCGGCACCCGCTCGGCCACCGGCGGCCCCATCAACACCATGCCGCCGCTGTGCTGGCCCAGGTGGCGCGGCAGGCCGTGGATCTGGCGGCAGAGCTCCACCAGCAGCGCGATGACCGGGTCGGACGGCAGCCTGGCGACCTCCAGGCCCGGCTCGGCATGCTGCAGGGCGGTCGGGTCGAGACCCAGGGCCTTCGCAACCTCGTTGAGCGCGCTGCGGGCCTGGAAGGTGATGAAGGTGCAGGCCAGCGCGACATGCTCGGCGCCGTAGCGCTGGTAGAGATACTGGATCACTTCCTCGCGTCGGGCAGCGTCGACATCGAGGTCGATATCGGGCAGCACAGGGCGCTCGGGGCTGAGAAAGCGCTCGAAGACCAGCTTGTGGCGTAGCGGGTCGATCGGGCCGATACCAAGCAGGTAGGCGACAAGCGAATTGGCGGCCGAGCCGCGGCCCTGGCAGCGGATGCCGGCAGCGCGGGCGAAGCGCACAATGTCCCAGACGATCAGGAAGTAGTTGGCGAGCCCGGCGTGGCCGATCACCGCAAGCTCGTAGTCCAGGCGCGCGCAGAGCTCGGTGCTCGCCGTGCCGTAGCGAGATGGCAGCGCCGTGGCGCAGAGGCGGCGCAGGTAGTCGAGCGCAGCACAGCCTGCTGGGGTGGGGAAAGCGGGCAGATCCTGGAGGCCGAAGCGCAGCGTATAGCGGCAGCGCTCGGCGATGCGCAACGTAGTAGCCAGCGCGTCGGGGTAGAGGGCAAAGAGCGGGCGCATACGTCCTGCCGGCTTGAGGTAGCACTCGTCGTTGGGGCGCAGCTCGGGTGCCAGGGCATCGAGGCTGAGGCGGCGACGGATGGCGCTGAGGGTATCGTGGAGGCGCTGGCCCTCACGCCGGGCATAGTGAACGTTGTTGGTCGCCACGCTGGGCAGGCCCAGGTAGCCGGCGAGGCGATGCAGATCATCGACGAGCACGGCATCATCGGGCCCGAGGTGGTGCTGCAGCTCGATATAGAACCGGCCGGGGAAAAGGCCTGCCAGCCGGCGGGCCGCGCGAAAGGCCGCCTGGCGGTCCCAGCGGAGCAGCGGGGCGGCCACCGGGCCACGCCGGCAGCCACTGAGGCAGATCAGGCCCGCCGCGCGAGCAGCGAGCGTGGCCCAGGGCAGCGCAGCCTGACCCTTGGGGGCACGCAGCTGCGCGGCGGTGATCAGGTGGCAGAGGTTACGCCAGCCAGTCTCGTCCTCCACCAGCAGCGTCAGGTGGTGGCCATCCTCCATCGTCAACTCGGCGCCGAGGAGCGGGCGCACGCCCGCGGCATGGGCGGCCTCGACGAAAGGCACGGCGCCGTAGAGGGCATCGTGGTCAGTGAGGGCGAGGGCGGGCATACCGAGGGCGGCAGCCTGGGCGACGAGGGCCTCCACGGTGGAGGCGCCATCGAGGAGGCTATAGGCTGAGTGGCAGTGGAGTTCGATGTAGGTAGTCATTGGGCCCTCTGGGCTGCGCTCCCCCCCCCGCGCCCCCCGCGCCCCCCGCGGCCGCCCCGCCGCCACGGGGGCGCCCCGTCGCCACGGGGCGGGGCGGCGGCCCGCCCTGCCCGGCAGCGGCCGGGCCGCTGGCCCGGCCTTCCCCCGACCGCGGCACGGGCATGACACCCCGGCTGTCCCGCCGGGAACGCTGCCTTCCGGTGGGGTCCGGGGCGGAGCCCCTTTGGCCGGGGGTGCCGGGGGCCTGCCCGGCCCCGGCGCCCCCGGGGCGCTGCCCCGGCCCCATCACAGCCAGCGGGGCGCGCCGCCCCCGCGCCCCCGGGGCGCTGCCCCGGCCCCATCACAGCCAGCGGGGCGCGCCGCCCCCGCACCCCCGGGCCGGGGGCCTGCCCGGCCCCCGGCCCCGCCGGGGCGCTGCCCCGGCCCCGCCACTGCGTGCGGGACGCGCCGCCCCCGCGCCCCCGGGGCGCTGTCCCGGCCCCATCACAGCCAGGGGGGGGGGGCGCCCCCGCCCCCCCCCCGC
>Ga0272446_1004367_pt1 | contig 16779 bp, 13 predicted proteins | sample YNPCB0061_FD_194587 | JGI IMG/M metagenome (GOLD analysis project Ga0272446, IMG submission 194587) | Hot spring microbial mat communities from Yellowstone National Park, WY, United States - YNP-CB-006-1 | ecosystem: Environmental > Aquatic > Thermal springs > Hot (42-90C) > Sediment | place... | reverse complement strand
AGTTCTTCTACTGAAACTTGGGGGCGGCGCTTGCGGCGGCGCAATTCGTCGTAACAGGCGTTGGTCACGATCCGTAGCAGCCAGCCCCGAAAGTGGGTTGTGCGGAAATCCCGAATGCGGCGGAAGGCAGCAATGAACGCCTCTTGGGTGACATCAGCAGCGGCGTGCGGGTCGCCGAGGATGCGGTAGGCCACGTTGTAGGCCACGCCCTGATAGCGCCGGATCAGGGTGTTAAATGGCTCTACTTCACCGCGTTGGGCGGCGGCGATCAGGCTAAATTCCTCATCCAAATTTAGTTCAGGTTGCGGCATTGACGGAATGGCCTACCTTGCTTATACTATCCACACCTGCGCCGAAGTGGCGGAATTGGCAGACGCGAACGACTCAAACTCGTTTGGGAAACCATGTGGGTTCGAGTCCCACCTTCGGCACACCTCAAAACACGCTGCGGGCGGGGGAGTCAATGCTTAAATGACTTCCCCGCCCGCATTGATTCCCGGCGATTTCACCGCCACACGTAGTAATCTGACGGCGGGAAGTTAGGGTTCCGTTGCCCCAACGGCCCGTTGTACACCGCAAAGCGTTCTCCTGTCGGGAGGTAGTGGGCGTACAGGGCATCGGCGTATACGTCGGCCTCATCGACCACTGCATCCAGCAACCACGCCCCATCGGGGGAGACGCCTACCAGCTCGCCCGTCAACACGATGGTCTGACCGGTCTCCACATTCACGGCGAGATTAGCCGCCGTACCCGCCTTCAGGAACCGGAACATCGTCCACCGCCCGCCGAGGAGCGGTATGATGCGGCCTTCGCCGAAGGGCTTTTCGGCGGGGGTGAAGGTGGCGGGGTCGCTGGCCCAGACCAAGCCCTTTGGCCCATACACACTGACCCTCCCGCTGTGCAAGACGGCCACGCCCGGCCAGCCTACAAACGCCGCGACCTGGTCAGCCTCCCCTTCCCAGAACGTCGTTTCGGTGTGGGAGTCCGCCGTTACGCGCAGCAGCCGCCCTTGCCCAATCAGGGGCGGGGCGCCCGATTTCACCGCGACTAACGCCCCATCGGACTCCCAAAACGGGGTGAGGTTCGGCCATTCCCCGACCTTTTCGGCCACGCCATCGCTGAATCGCAGGCGCATCAGGTCGTTATTTTCCCGCTGGTACAGGATGAAGGAGCCGTCGCGGGCGGCGGTGACGCCCCAGCCCTGCCCAATTTCCTGAAATTTGCCCGTCACGGGGTCGAAGCGATAGATCGGGCCATTGCCTTCAGACGGCGCGCCGACCATGAAGGGTTGGGCAGCCGGGACGAACGTCCAAGCATCGGCGCGGGGGGTATCTTCGGGGAAGGTGTGGATCGGTTCGCCCGTCGTCGGGTTGCGGAAAGCCCGTTCCTCTAGACAAAAGGCGTTCTGGGTGAAGAGAAATTGCGGCGTCCATGCGTAGACATTGCTCCCACATTTGGGCAGCGTGTACACGATGCGCTGATCGGCGGGTGCTTGGGTGTCGACCAGCACCGACGACGTTTGAATGTACTTCACCGCCCACAAATACCGCCCATCGGGCGAGGTGGCAACGATGCTGGTCGCTTCGGCAAAGCCCTCCTGCGTGCCCAGATCGACGACCAGCTCTGGCGTGGCGGGGCCGTCCGGCCCAACGCGCACGCGGCCAATCGCCTGTAACGAGTCCGAGCCAGCGGTTGGGATGGCGCTGTAGTACAGCACGTCCCCGACCCAATGCGGGCGGAGGAGCGCTACCTCCCCCTGCCCGAAGTACCCCAACGGGATATTGACGGCCTTCGGCGGTTGACCCGGCCCAAAAGTGGCGACATACAGGCCCTCCCCCGCGCCGAAGGCCAACGCCATCGGGGCGGGCTGGGCGGCGGCAGGCACGACGGGCGCGAAAGCCGCCCCGATCAGGCCCACCATCACGAACAGCACAACCAGAAACACATGAATCCTCATGAGTCGGTCTTCTCCCTTTACCACCAACGGTAACGGCTGGCCTGATAGCACTCGTCGCACAGGGCGTAACGGTGATTCAAAGGCAGCTTTTTCCGGCAGTTGATGCAGCGCTGGGCCGTGTCTAGGCGGCGCAGCAAGGCTGCATCAATACTCATCGACCACTCCGCCCGGAGCGCACGTATGTAGGCTTCTTCCGGCGCAAAATCGGCAAATTCGGGGCGGCAAGACAGCCACAAGTAAATATCCGCGCAGGCAATGGCCTCTTCCGTCGCCTCAAGGTCGTGATCATCCTGAATCACCATTGGCGGTTCGGCGGGGATGGGCATGGCCCGTTCCCCGATGATCGCTTTTGCGCAAGCGTGCCAGTAAATCCGGCTGGATTCGCGGGTCGGGGCATTCACCAATTGCACCGCCGCCGCCAGCCCGATCTTTTCGACCTCCGCATCGCTGAGCATGGCCGCCAGCGCAATCCGTTCGTCGATGTCGGCGGGTTCGATCACGTCTCGCAACGCCTCCGGTATGGATTGAAGTTCGCGCCAACGGGCCAAGCGCTTCGCCAGATTGCCGGGAATCAGTTCCAAGTCTTCCAGCTGGGGGGAAACGCGGGCGCGGTCTGGCTCGTGGGGCGGCATTTCAAACAACCGGCGCAGCAGTTTGAGGTTCCCCCGCGTGGTGGCGCCCACCACCCCGACGTTGGACAGCCCGTAGCGGCCCGCCCGCCCACCGATCTGCAGGGCTTCGTTGGGCGTCAGGGAACGGACGGCCCGCCCGTCGTACTTCTCCAATTCGTAGAAGCATACCCGGTCAGCAGGCAGGTTTAGGCCCATCCCCACGGCGTCGGTTGCCACGCAGATTTCCGTTTGCCCCTCGGCGAAGCGGTCTGCCTGTTTGCGGCGCACCTCCGGCGGGAGCGCCCCGTACACCACCGATACCCGCCGTTGGTACTTCTCTAGCTCCGTTTTCAGCCGTAGAACCATACGGCGCGAAAAAGCCACAAGGATCGTTTTATCCGGCATATTTTCCAGCGGCCAAGGGTGGGTAGCAATCTCGAGGGGCGTCAGGCGTTGGTGTTCCTGCACCCGCAGCGGGATTTGGGCCGCCGTCGTCAGACGTTCGATGAGCGGGCGGGCAAACGGCGGCGCGATCACGTGCATCTCGGGGGCGCGGGATTCCATCAGGGCGCGAGTCCACGCCCAACCGCGATCCGGATCAGCCAGCATGTGGGCCTCGTCGATCACGACGCACTCGCCGCTGTGGTTGGGGCTAAACATCTCGATGGTGGCAGACGTGATGGTCGCGCCCGGAATATCGATGCGTTCTTCGCCCGTCAGCAGGTTACAGAACACCCCCCGCCGATTGAGCCGATCAAAGACCTCAAAGGCCAGCAGGCGCAAGGGGGCCAAATACCAGCCCGTGCCCGCTTGGGCGAGCGCTTCGAGGGCGTTGTAGGTCTTGCCGCTATTCGTCGGCCCAACATGGAGGATCATCTGCTGGTCGGTGCGGCCTGCGTGTTGCCACGTCGGGAAGGCAGCCAGTAGCCGCGCCCGCAATTCTTCTTGTTGGCGGCGTTCTTCCTCGCGGCGGGCGCGTTCGCGCTGACGTTCTTCCTCGCGCTTGCGGCGTTCTTCCTCGCGGCGTTCTTCTTCGGTGACGGCCATGCTGTATTTGGCCGTCTTGTACGCCTCTCGGAACTGTTTGAGGGTAATCGGTTCGGCCCAGAGCAAGTCACGCACTTGGCCCCACCGCACGCGGGAGGCGTCGTCTTTGCGGATTTTGCGGAGTTGGTTCCGCAAGAAGGCGGCATTCTCTTCACCGAGGACAATTTTGATGTCCCGGACGCTGATCACCTCTTGATCTTCGATCTCGAGGTGGCGGGCGGGGTCGTCGTGAATGCGTTGCACATCGGCAGCGGATAAGCGGGTTTGGCCTTCGGGGTCTACGAACGAATCCAGCACCCGCGCCCCGATTGCATTTTGCAGCGTCTCGGACTTGATGCCGAGCCGCCGTGAGGCCGCCGTCAACGTGTACGAACGGGCGAGCACCTTCTCCTTCCGGCTGGAGTCGGGCGTTTCATGGCCGCCGGGCCGGAGCATCTCGCCGCAGAAATCGAGGGCGGCTTGCCAGTCTTCATCTTTGGGCAGGACGGCATCGGCGGCGGTTTGGTAGGCCACATCCGGATCGGCATCACCTAGCCGCACCCACACCGATTCCCCGACGGGGAGTTTGATGCTAAACGTGACCAGATCGCCCGAATCGACGAATTTTTGAACGGTCTTGGCCCCGAATTTGGCCACCACATCCGCACGTTGGAGGGTGTGGCCGGGCTGTTCGCGGAGCAAGGCGCGAACTTCCCCGCGCAGCAAGTCCACCAAATGACGGTTGAAGATCGACTCGACCGTCGGGCGGGTGATTTGTAGCGGATCGAAGATCACCTCGTCCACTTGCTTCAGCAAATTGGCCGAAAGCAACTGGAACAGCGCGACCTCGTCGCCCTCTTTGGTGCACAGCTGGTTCAGTAACAGGTAGCCATACGTGCCTTCAAAGGCGCGGAGCAAGCGCTCACAATCGGGGTTGGGCAGGCGGGCCAGCCGTTGTTCGCGGAGGATCAACCGCTCTCGGATCGGCTGCACGGAGGGCGTCCCATCATGTTTGAGGGCGGGCAGTGCGCCCTCGAAAATTTGGCTACGTTCCCGCACCTGATCGGCGTTGAGGCGTTCGGGATCATAGATGAACCCTTCATAGAGGCCGATCAACCCATCGGCCAGCGCCGACTCGATGGCGGCGGCCCGGTCACCGGCTCCGAGTCGCGGCTCCGCCAGTTGGTCGCGGTGGAAGAAGCCTTCTGGCGAACATTCGACCAATGCGGCAAGGGCACGTTTGTTGAACACACGGGGCAGGGAAGTTATTTTAGGCATGGGAGTACATTACAACCGCTAATGCGTTACCAGATACTGGGCGATGTCTAGGGCCGTTGTGCGGCGCTGACGGAAGCGCTCATCGAGATGGAGGGTGGGTTCGGTTGCTGCCGGAAAGCACTGCGCCGCCAATGCTCGCGTCTTTCGGCTTTGAACGTAATACGAATACACGGCCCGGCCATCGGGCAACCGCCAATGATCGATCAGGATTTCGACCTCAGGCGCGATCCGATGAACTAATCCGCCAAAGAGGGTTTGCCAATGCACGTGGGCGGCCCAAATTTTGACCGCTCCGATGACTGCAATATCATTCAGGCCCCCGACGGGGCCAATCGGGACGGCGAAATGGCCGAGTGCGGCGCTGACGGCGGCTTCAATCGCCGCCCGGATTTCGCCCGCCTCCCGCAGGATCGGCCCGGCGGCGGCCCACACTGGGCACGGCGCCCCGATCAGCCGCGAGGCCTTCAACAATGATCGGAGCATGGGTGGGGCCAGTTCGACATCGACGGGCACGCGCAACACATACACCTCCGGCCCTTGTTGGAAGGCCTGCGCGGGGATGCCTGCGGAGGTTTGGATGAAGGCCGCCACCCGCGCTGCACCCGTCGAGTCCGTGATGAGCACATCGGGGGTGAGCGGCTCGTTCCCAATATCCTCCCGAAGGGCAGTGGCCCCGTCTAACAGGTTGGCCGTGTGCTGCTGGCCGCACAGGCGGCAATGCCACTTCACCGGAACGGCTTGCCCGGCCTGCATGGCCGCCTTGAGTTGAAGCGCGACCCAGCGCCGGAGGGCCGCCCAACTCACCGATTCCGAGTCGCAGGCGTTGGCGGAATCATGGCTGAAGTGGTGGCGGACTTGCGTCCCCAATCGGGCGATCATTGCGGCGTGGCAGAGGGGGCAGGTGTATTGCCCGCCGCGCTCTGCCGCTGTGATGGGGACGGGGTGACCCGACGCATCCAGCGCCCAACGGTATTCTACCCGGCCCGACGGGGCAAACATGTGTTTTTTGCTTCCCCTTGTTTGAATAGCCTGATCTGGCGCGGGGTTAAAACCGCCGCGAGGCCCCCACATCGGAGGGGCACTGCGAAAGGCTGGGCGTTTCAGGGGCCTCTAGGCCGAGTGCCCAACTTGCAAATTGGTTTTGCAGACGGCGGCGGGCTTCGGCCCAATATAGCTCAATAGCACGCTTCGCCGAGACCTCCTTGAACAGCAAGAGTGCCTGCTGCCGAATTTCGTCTTGGCTGAAGGCCGTCCCTGCAAGGGGGGCACGCCCCGAACGGAGGCGCAACGTATTGGTATCGATCTCGCACGAGATGATCCCGGCCTTGTTCGCGTCAAGATCGGCCCCCAGCGTGATGCGCACCACGCCTTCAACCTGTGCGCCTTCACCCCAGATCAGGGACAGGACGCCCATCTGGCGTTCGACGGCGGCGGTGGCCGTCACGTCCACCTCGTAGACGATCAATTTGAGGGCGGGGTTGCCCGTCACCCGCACAATTTCGGTGTAGACGCGGTAACCCGTATCCCGGATTGAGTCGATAATGGCGCGGAAAGTCGGCGGGGCGAAGATGGCGCACGCTGCAACCGCCGCAAAGACCACTACGAACAAAATCAGAAAGAGGCGGGCCTGCCGAAAGACGAAAGTAAACGGGGCTAACAAGCACCCAGCGGGCGCGCACCCCCGCCGCTTAGCCCGTTCGTTGGCTGTTAGGGTATTGGGTCGCATTGGGAAACCCTTTCGCAACCAGATGACGGATACAGTTTATCAGAATTTTGGTGGGTTTAATAGTTGGGGGGGCGTTTGCCTTAGCGTTTGCCCCCCATCCATTGGCGAAGGGGGGCATCGTGGGGCGGGGAGGGGTTAGCGCTGCCAGCCGTCAAACCAGAATTGGCCCTCTGCTGAGCCGATCTTCACGCCCACTGCGCTGATCACATAGCTGAGTTCCGCCGCCAACGGCAAGACCGGAAATGTCCCTTCAGGGCCGAACCATGCCGATTCGATTGCGCCAAGCGTGGCGGCCACATTGGGCGGGTTGAGGAGCACTGTATCCGCGAGGGCGTTATCAGAGTCACTGCATGGGAGCAGGCTTTTCAGATACCCGAATTGGCAATGTAGCCCGTCGTGCAGCCAGATCGGGAGGGTGCGGTAATCTGGCCCCCACGTAAACAACCACAGTTGTGGGCGCGGATCGTCGGTGTTGCGGATGGTGCTAAACGTGCCGTTCGCCGCCCGTTCGACCAACTCGGCGTTGATGGCCCGCACCCGGAACAGCGACGGCGGGCAGTTCAAATGGGCCGCCCACCCGGCAAAGAGCGCGTTGGCGATAGCGGCGGCCTCCGGCGTTTGGTCGGTGACCATTTCCAGCCGTTCGGGGAGGCGGCAACGGTCAAAGCCTGCAGCGCGCAGGGCGGCCTTCGCCGCATCGGGGGAGAAATCGGCGTAGATACCGCCCGTCACCGCGTATGGCGGCGGGGTGAATCCGCGTTGGGGGGCATATCGCGCTGCGAGGGGGGCCAGCACCGCCGTCCGGTCTGTGGCGAGGGCCAACGCCCGCCGAAATTCAACCTTGTTGAGCATGGCGCGTTCCGTCGCCCAACCGAGCATGAGCACCCGCCCCGTCGGGATGGGGGCGGACCGTTGCGCAGTGGCTGGATCGATGGGCGGGAGGGTCGATCCCTCGTAGCGGATGGCGTCCAATTGGCCCGCCGATACCCCCGCGACCAGCGCTTCCGGCGTGGTCAGAATCACCTCGATCTGGTCGAGGTTCCCGCCGCGCTCCAACGGCCAAAACGGGTTGCGGATCAGGGTGATCGACGTCGGAGTCCGGGCGCTGAGCACATATGGCCCGTTGGTGAGCAGGGTCTCTGGTTGTACCCAATCGCCTGCGGGGGCCGCGCTCACCGATTCGCGGGGGACGGGCCGGAATTCGGGCAGGGCAAGCATGGGCAGCAGGTCTACCGGGTATTCTACCCCGATTTCAAGGGTGAATTGGTTGATAACGCGCACGCCCAATTCGCGGGCGATGAAGATGTCGTCAACTTGTAGGGGGTTCGTCGTGGCGACCTTGCGGCAGCCGCGAATGACGTACACCGTACGGGCCGCAGGGTTAGGGGGGGGCGCATCGCAGGCCCGGCGGAGGGCAAATACAAAGTCGCCAGCGACGACGGGGCGAGCCGGTTGGGGTTGCCCGTTCTGCAGCCCGACCCAGAAGACATCCCGCCGGAGTTCGAACGTCCACGTTAGCCCGTCGGGGCTGACGGTGTACTTTTCAGCGAGGACGGGCACGGGCGGGTTGGCCCCGCCGGGGTCGCGCATGAGGCCGACGAATAAGTTTTCCACCACGTCGCGGGCGGCGCGGTCTGTGAGGGGGAGGCTCACGGGGTCGAGGGTGGACAGGCCCGGCACGCCATAGCGCAACCGGACGGGATCGGCGGCGCGGGTCGGGGCCGCCGGAAGGCTCAGGGTCAAGATCGCAAGCGCGATCAGCAGTCGTTTCACAGGGTGTGTTCCTTTGGTCGGCAAAGTGGTCTTCAGACGGTGGGGATTGTAGCAAAGTCTGGGCGGGGGGGGAGGGTTATCCGCTATGTTTTAGGAGGGTGAAACCCGGCGATTCGCCAACGGGCACGGGCGAGGACAACCCGTGCATTGTTCATTTTTAGGCGTTCTACCGTTGCCCGCCCAGTTGGGGAAATTCCTGCGATATATGTTTTATCCTGCGACCATTGGAAATGTTCTTCCCATGCTTGCGTTCGCGGATTGAACAATGGTGCCATAGTCGATGTTAACGGATCAACGGCAGTTGTTGCGCTTCCTTTGCTCCGATTGCAATTACCGCAAGCAAGGCATAAGTTCTCCAAACTATCGCCCCCGGTGGGGATAATGTGTTCAACCTCCATGATCTGCCCAGTATTTGATTCGGCGGTTTGGCAGTATTCGCAAATCCCTTTAGCCCGATCATGAACCTCGCGGCGGAGGGCTGCCCAAGATGGGTCACTCATGGCGTTTGGCTAAATTTTCAGGGCGGACGGTATACCCCCGTTCGGTCAAGATAGCGGCGGCTTCGGCTTTCCGCAACATCAGCCGATTCCCGCGTTCTAGCAACTGATCCAGTTCTTCTATTTCCTGTGGAGTGGCGGCATCACGCTCATTGAGTTTCAAAAGAAGCGATAACCGTTCTTGCTCTGGGCGGGGCATTTGTTCGCTGGCAATTGTCCAGAGGGCGTCATCTGATAAAGCTTGCATCGCTTTTAACTCAGCCGCATCATCCGGTGCGAGAGAGGGCATACTCCCGGCCGCCTCAACCCATCCGCGTAGCACCGACTCAATGGGCTGTGCGGTGCGTGCGGCGATCTCTTGGGCGCGGGCGTAAGCCTGTTCAGAGACGCTCAATGTAATTACACGATCAGACATAAAAGCTATCCTCATAGATCGGCGAACAGGGCGGGTAACGGCAACCTGAAGCCCAGCAAGACCGGATCATCCACCAATACCGCATCGCCATGCAGCCGGACGGTAGGCGCGTTTGGTTGGTGAACTTCGATCAGCGGCACGTCGGGGTGAACTTGCCAGACGACACCCCCCGCCGCCAAATACAGCCCAATTTTTTGCGAAATCTCGCCGGGCCGATCCGTTGGGGAGGTGACTTCAATGGCCAATCCGGCGCGATGGGAAGGTAGCCTGACCAGACCGATTCCGGCAAACGGTCAACCCGGTAGAACGCCACATCGGGAATCACGCGGTTGGGGCCGATCGGGTAGCCGCCGTCCGCCCCCGTGACGCGGCCTTTAGGGGCGTTGGGGTGCGTTTCCAGATAGACCATGATCCGGGTGGAGAGGCGTACCGCAGTCAGCGAAGCAATTGGGCCACTGACCATCGGCGGTTCTTCTGCCCCGTACACCACCCCATCGATCCATTCTAGGCGTTTATCCCGGTTGGCGGGCAACGCGGCAAAGGTATCAAAGGCAGCTACCGTCATCATGGTTTTAGCGGTTAACATGGCGGCCGCACATCAAAATCACCGTCAAGGCAAGGGGCGGGGGAAACCCGCCCCCAATTCGACACGGAACTAGCGGCCCAGCGCCTGCTTCACCAACGCCCCGATCTCCGTCGGGTTGCTGGCAACCAGAGCGCCCGCCGCCGTCAGCGCGGCCATTTTGCCCTTCGCCGTACCCTTATTGCCGCTGGTGATGGCCCCCGCGTGGCCCATGCGCTTGCCGGGCGGCGCACTCTGACCGGCAATGTAGGCCACAACGGGCTTCTTCAGGCCAGATTGCACGATGTACTCGGCGGCCTCTTCTTCCGCCGACCCGCCGATCTCGCCGATCATGACGATGGCTTGCGTTTCGGGGTCGGCTTCAAAGGCGGCGAGCGCATCGATGAAGCTGGTTCCGGGCACGGGGTCGCCCCCGATGCCGACGCACGTCGTCTGCCCAATGCCGGACTCGGTCAGTTCGTACAGGGCTTGATAGGCCAACGTCCCCGAGCGGCTGACGATCCCGACGGGGCCGCCCGGCTTGCTGACTTCGGCGGGCGTAAAGCCGATATTGGCCTTGCCGGGGCTGAGGATGCCCGCGCAGTTCGGGCCAAGTAGCCGGGTGGTGGGGTAATCGCGCTTGAGTTGGTTGAACAGCTTGGCTTGGTCGTGCATGGGGATATGTTCGGTCACGCACACAATGAACGGCACGCCGGCGGCGGCGGCCTCCATCACGGCGGCGGCGGCCATCATCTCCGGCACAATGACGAAGGCGACGTTAGCGCCCTCTTTTTCGACGGCCTCCCGCACAGAGGCGAAGATCGGGATGCCCTCTACGTCCGTCCCGGCCTTCTTGGGGTTCGTTCCCGCAACGATCTTCGTGCCATAGGCCCGGTTACGGAGGCCGTAAAAGCGCCCCTGACTACCGGTCAGGCCCTGCACCACCACACGGCTGTTTTCATCTAGCCAAATAGCCATGATTTCTCACTTCCCTTCAGCAATAGCGACGGCACGTTTGGCCGCGTTGAGCATGTCCGGCATCATGATCAGCCGTTCAGAGGCGTTGGCGGTCAGGATAGCGCGGCCTTCGGTGGCATTTGTGCCGTCCAGACGGGCGACAATCGGGGCGCGGAGGGCGACGCGGTTCATGGCCTCTACAATGCCCTTCGCCACCTCGTCGCAACGGGTGATCCCGCCGAAGATGTTGATGAAGATCGCATTCACGTTGGGGTCTTCATTGATCACGGTGAGGGCGTTCACCATGACTTCGGCATTGGCCCCGCCACCAATGTCGAGGAAGTTGGCGGGCTTGCCACCGACTTGGTTCACGATGTCTACCGTCGCCATGGCGAGGCCCGCGCCGTTGGCAATGATCCCGACGGAACCCTCTAGCCCAACGTATTGGAGGCCCTTTTCGGCGGCTAACTTCTCGCGGGCGTCCATTTGGCGCAGGCCTTTGAATTCTTCCCACTCCGGGTGGCGGGGTTCGGCGCTGTCGTCCAGCGTGACCTTCGCATCAAGGGCGTGAACCTTGCCCGCCGGAGTCAGGATCAGGGGGTTGATCTCGGCCAGATCGCAATCACCCTTGCTGAAACAGTCGTACAGCTTGAGCAGGAGGTCAACCGCGCCCTCAACGGCTTCGGCATCGAGCTTGGCCTCTTGCACCCACTGGCGGCAGACCGCCTCGCTCAGGCCGTCTACGGGGTCAACGTAGATGATGGCAATTGCGGACGGGTCTTTCTTCGCCACTTCCTCAATATCTACGCCGCCCTGCGCCGAGAGCATCCCAAGAAACTTCTTCTTGCTGCGGTCTAAGGTGAAAGAGGCGTAGTATTCCTTCTTGATGTCGGAGGCGCGTTCGATCCACAGCCGCCGGACGATGTGGCCCTTGATGTCCATCCCAAGGATATTCCCGGCGTGGAAGCGGACTTCATCGGCATTGTTGGCGAGCTTAATGCCGCCCGCCTTGCCGCGCCCACCGACCTGTACCTGTGCCTTCACCACGACGGGGTAGCCGACCTGCTCCGCCGCGGCGACGGCCTCATCAACGGTATCGGCCACCGCCCCCGGCGACACAGGAATCCCGTATCGGGCAAAATACTGTTTGCCCTGATATTCAAACAAATCCATGACGTGATGCAATCTCCTGTTGGTTGTGTTGCAATCTCGGCCTAATTGTATCACTTTGCGGGGGAACCTCCCTCCCCTAAAAGCCCTTCCGAGAAAGGCGCTCGGCAGGGATGTTTACAGTTTGTGACATTCGTCACAAATAAGTGAGGATACCCGCCACCTGTCCAGATTGCCGATCCTGTGTTAAATGTAGGTTGTTGTGTCAGTGCGTTCCGGGCGTTAAAGTTAATGCCCGTTGTAAATGTCAATCGGAGGAAATCTCATCATGTCGAAGATTCGCGTTGGGATTAACGGGTTTGGCCGTATCGGGCGTCAGGTGATGCGGGCCATCCGTGAGCGTTACCCGAATGAGATCGATGTCGTGGCCTTCAACGACCTCGGCGACCTACCCACGATGGCCCACCTGTACCGCCACGATAGCAACTACGGCGCATATGCGGGCAAGGTTGAAGTGCGCGATGGCGCGCTCGTCATTGACGGCGACGAAATTAAAGCCTTCGCAGAGAAAGAACCCGCCAAGCTGCCTTGGGGCGATCTGGGCGTTTCGATTGTGTTGGAGAGCACGGGCCGCTTTACCGACGCGGAAAAAGCCAGAGCACACATCGAGGGCGGCGCGAAGAAGGTCATCATCAGCGCCCCCGCCAAAGGCGAAGACATCACGATCTGCCTCGGGGTGAACCAAGACCGGTACGACCCGGCCAAGCACCACATCGTCTCCAATGCGTCTTGTACCACCAACTGCCTCGCCCCGGCGGCCAAAGTCGTTAACGATAAGTTCGGCATCAAGCGGGCGTTGATGACCACCGTCCACAGCTACACCAACGACCAGCAAATCCTCGACCTGCCCCATAAAGACCTGCGCCGCGCCCGCGCTGCCGGCCTGAGCATCATCCCCACCACGACGGGGGCGGCGAAGGCCGTCGCGCTGGTCATTCCGGAACTCAAGGGCAAGTTTGACGGCATGGCCTTGCGCGTCCCCACCCCCACCGTTTCGCTGGTGGACTTCGTGGCCGAAGTCGAGCGCGAGGCGAGCAAAGAATCGCTCATTGACGCCTTTGAAAAAGCCGCCGCTGGCCCCATGAAGGGCATCCTCGCCGTCTCCCACGAGCCGCTCGTTTCGATGGACTATAAGGGCAACCCGCACAGCAGCATCGTGGACGCCGAACTGACCCAAGTCATGGATAAGACGATGGTCAAGGTCATGACGTGGTACGACAACGAATGGGGCTATTCGATGCGTTGCGCCGATTTGATGATGTTGATGGGCGGCAAGCTCTAACCCCCAAGCCATTTTTTTCGACTGCCCCTGCCCGAACCCGCTTCGGCGGGGGCGGTTGGTTTTTGTAGAGGAGAACATCCCCATGAATAAGAAGACCATCCGCGATGTTGACCTACGCGGCCAACGGGTACTCGTCCGGGTAGATTTCAACGTCCCGATTGAGAATGGCCACATCACTGACGACACCCGCATTGTGGCTGCCCTACCGACCCTGAACGCGATCCTCGATCAGGCGCCGCAATCGATGGTGCTGATGTCCCACCTTGGGCGGCCAAAGGACGGCGTGCCAGACCCCAAATTCTCGCTCAAGCCCGTTGCCGACGCGCTGAGCGCCAAACTCAACCGGCCCGTCACCTTCGTGGCAGAGCCGCTGACCGATGCCGCCGTCGAGATGGTGGCCGCCCTGCCCGCCGGGTCGGTGGTGCTGCTGGAAAATACCCGCTTCTTCCCCGGCGAGACCAAAAACAGCCCCGAATTGGCCGCCAAGTTCGCCAAATACGGTACGATTTTCGTCAATGACGCCTTTGGCTCGGCCCACCGCGCCCACTCGTCAACAGAGGCTGTCGCTAAACTCATGCCTGCGGTGGCGGGCCTGCTGATGGAAAAAGAACTGACCTACCTCGCCAGCGCATTGGATAACCCCCAACGGCCTCTGATGGCGATTTTGGGCGGGGCAAAGGTTTCCGACAAAATCAAGGTGATTGAGGCGTTGCTGACGAAGGCCGATAAGGTCTTGATCGGCGGCGGCATGGCGAATACCTTCCTCAGGGCGCAGGGCCGCCAGATGGGGGCCTCGCTGGTCGAGGCGGACGCCATCGCAACGGCGGAGGGCCTGTTAGCGCGGGCGGGCGATAAGCTGATGTTGCCCGTGGACGGCGTGATTGCCGATGCCTTCAAGGACGACGCCAACACCCAGATCATCCCCACCACGCAAGACGTGCCAGACGGCTGGCAAATGCTGGACATCGGCCCGGCGACGGTGGAGCGCTATGCCGAAGTGCTTTCCACCGCCAAGACCATCGTCTGGAACGGGCCAATGGGCGTCTTTGAGATGTCTAACTTTGCGAAGGGCACGAATGCCATCGCCCAGACCCTCGCTGCCCTGACGGAGAAGGGCGCCCTGACCATCATCGGCGGTGGGGACTCAGCGGCTGCCGTCGCCCAAGCCAACCTCGAAGACAAGATGACTCACATCTCGACGGGGGGTGGGGCCAGCTTGGAACTGCTGGAGGGTCAGGAACTGCCGGGCGTGGTCGCCCTGAACGATAAGTAACCGCCTTCCCCCTCTAGCCGTATCGTAACCCCTCCCCAACCGGGTGAGGGGCTTTTTATTTGGAGGGATCGACACTACAATGCAGCAAGCCGCCCTTCCTAACTGGCAAGGGTGCGGTTTTTCCAGTGGCGAGGGGGAGAGCCGCTTTGCTCAGAAACGTGCAGGCGGCGTTTTCGCCCGCTTTCATCAATACTCAAACACTCAAGTAGGACTCATCATGACCGACTTCGTCTATTCAATCATCCTCGGCATCGTCGAAGGCATCACCGAATTTCTGCCTATCTCCTCAACAGGGCACTTATTGGTTGCAGCGGCCTTACTCGGCTTCCCGACGGAGGCGCTCGGTGTGCCCAACCCCAAAGCCTTCCGCGATACCTTCACGATCTTCATCCAAATCGGGGCGATTTTGGCCGTCCTGATCTACTACTGGCGGGATTTGTGGGGGCAGCTCTGCAAGTTGCCGACGGATCGGGCCACGCAACGCTTTTGGCTGTACGTCGTAGTTGCCTTCATCCCCGCCGCCGTAATTGGCTTCCTGCTCCGCAACGTGATCAAGGAGGTGCTGTTTAACCCGTTGGTGGTCGGGATCGCGCTGGTCGTCGGCGGGATCGTGTTCATCGTGCTGGAAGCGCGCCCGCGCACGCCCAAAACGACGACCCTCTCCCAGCTTAGCCTGCGCGATGCACTGGTGATCGGCATGGCGCAGGTGACGGCCCTCATCCCGGGCGTCTCTCGGTCTGGGGCGTCGATCTTTGGCGGGTTGTTAGCAGGCTTAGACCGTAAAACGGCCACCGTTTTTTCGTTCTATCTGGCCATCCCAACGCTAGGGTCTGCCACGATCTACGATCTATACAGCGCCCTCTCAGACGGGTTGGTACAGGCCGCCCAGTTGCCGTATTTCGCGGTGGGGGCGGCGGTATCGTTCTTTGTGGCGTTGGCGGCCATCGCGTGGCTGTTGCGGTACGTGTCTAACAACAGCTTTCGGGCCTTCGGGGTGTATCGCATCATCGCGGGGGCTGTGATCATCGTGTTGGCGCTGTTCACGCAGGTGCTGGCCGGATAGCGATGTGCGTGCGGGCGCTCCAGTCGCTCATCGCCGAACGGACGGGCCGCCGGTATGTGCGGCTGGTCGGGCGCGGTACGACGGCGTTGTACGTGGCGCTGCGTACTATTGCCATCGTGCATGGGCCGGGATCGGTTATCCTGCCCGATCTGATCTGTTCGGCGGTCTTGGATGCGGTGTTGTTGGCAGGATTCCGGCCCTGTTTCGCCGATGTTGACCCGGAGCGGTTTCACATGCGGGGTGATTCGGTGCAGGCGGTGCGCCGAGCGGACACAAAAGCCGTCCTCATGGCGCACCCGTTCGGCCTGATCGCCCCCCGCCCCGATGTCGGGTTGTTGGTGATCGAAGATGCCGTACAGGGCATTGGCGGCGCGGCGGGAAACAACGGGGCGCTGAGTGTGGTTGGGTTCCACCCCAGCAAACTGATCCCCGGCGTAGGGGGAGCCGTCTTGACCGATGACCCCGACCTTGCGCGGGCTATGCACGCCGTTTCGTTAGCGGAGAATTCCCCGCCGTATGTGGGAGGGCGCTACGCGCACTACCTGCCCCAATTGGCCGCCCGCCGCCCCGTCCTGATCCGCCCCTTTGAGGCTACGCCGGAAAATTGCGCCGCCATTCAGGACGGATGGAACCGTTTAGCACATGAAGTCTGTGCTCGGAATGCTCGGTCTGAACGAGTGCGGGCGGCCCTCGCCCAACGCCCCGATCTGGGCCTGCACCTGCCCCCAATCCGTGCAGGCGATGCGGTATGGCGCTACCCGATCACGGCCCCTACGCGGGCCGTTGCCACTACCCTGCAACGACGGCTGCAATTCGCGGGGCTGCCCGGTTCGCGCCCGTACCCGGCCCTGAGCGCCATCTTCGACCCGCAACCGGCGTTCCGAAGCCCCGATCTGGCGGCACGAATGATGAATATATGGGTGGATTCAAGCGTGGGGGAGGCTACGTTCGCTGCGCTGATTGGGGTGTTATGTGCCCCCCTCACACGAGGAGGGGGGGCGGCGGCTGGGCAGCACTAGGCGGGGTGAGCAACCGATTCCGGATTGCTCAGCACGATACTCAGGACGTCATCGATCTTTTCGACGGGCACAAAGGTCATTTCCGTGCGCACGTCGTCGGGCAGTTCATCCAGATCGTCCATGTTTTTCGCCGGCAGGATCACCGTCTTCATGCCCGCCCGGTGCGCCGC
>Ga0272446_1004366_pt1 | contig 16782 bp, 14 predicted proteins | sample YNPCB0061_FD_194587 | JGI IMG/M metagenome (GOLD analysis project Ga0272446, IMG submission 194587) | Hot spring microbial mat communities from Yellowstone National Park, WY, United States - YNP-CB-006-1 | ecosystem: Environmental > Aquatic > Thermal springs > Hot (42-90C) > Sediment | place... | reverse complement strand
GCGGCTCGGACTTCCACGGCGCCAACAAGCCGGGGGTCATTCTGGGCCACAGCCACAACGGCACGCTGGAGATTCCCCGCGAGGTTCTGGACCGGTTACGCTAGGCGCGCCCGGCTGGCGCGTACGGCGGCCGCACCTCGGCACGGCGACCTTCGCATTCGAGCGTGCTGTCAGGCTGCGCGTGTTCCCGCCGCAGATAGGCCAGAGCAACCACCCTGTCAAGTGCGGGCGAAAACGCCGCCGACGTGATCTTCCCCGCTTCGGCGCCCGCCGCCAGCACTGGAGCGCCCGCGGCAGGCGGCTGGTTTCCATCAATCACCAGCCCGGCCAGCAGGCGGTGCACCATGCCCCTGGAGCGCACCCGCTCCACGATTTCCTGACCCAGGTAGCAGCCCTTGTTGAAATGCACGGCATAAAGCTGTTGGGTTTCGTGGGGCAGCGCGGTGTCCGGAATATCCTCGCCGAAGCGGGGCTTAAAATGCTCGAGCCGCACCGTGCGCGCGGCTTCGGCGCCGGCGGCGGGAATCCCGGCGCCCTCGAGCAGGGCGATGGTCTCCTCCTTCGCGGCGGCGGGCACAAAAAGACGGAAGCCCGGTGCACCGGTCGCGGTAATGCGTGCCACCACAAGCGCCCGCGCCTCGAGGTGCGAGTAGGGAGCGGCGGGAGCCGGGATTCCCGCGGCGGCGAGCGCCTGGGCCGCTTGCGGGCCTTCCACGGCCAGCACGGCGAATTGGGCTGTCGCGTCCTCCAGAGTTACGTCGTCGGCAATGACGTAATGGTCGATGTGCCGGAAGACGCGCCCGCCCGCTTCGGGCTCGGTATCGAGCTGAATGTGGTCCGCGAACACCAGCACGTTCAGGTCAGCCTGAATCCGGCCCTGCACGTTCAGCAGGAAGGCGTAGCATCCCTGCCCCGGCTGAAGCTGCTGGATGTGATTCGTGGTGATGTTGTGAAGCAGGCGCGCGCGGTCTTCGCCCGTAGCGAAGATTTCTCCCCGCGCGCCGAGATCGAACCATGCCGCGCTCCGGCGGAGCGCATCGTACCCCACCATGCTTCCAGTTTAGAAGATGCGGCGCAGGTAGGCGGCGATCAGGATCGCCGCCAGTCCGGAGAGGGCGGCCCCCGCCAGCATGCGCGGGCGGCGGGCTTCTCGTTCCGGCCGCGCGTCCGGACCGGTCAGGATGAAGGCCACCGTGATCACATGAGCGGCCAGCAGAAGTTTCAACGCCAGCAACAGGTCGTAGCGCAGCGTGTGGCCCGGAGCGGTCAGAAAACTGAACAAGCCGGAAACCACCAGCCCGGCGAAACCGGCGAGGACCAGCGGCCGGAACCCCGCGCCGGCCGCCGGGCGCCAGGCCGCACGGGATTCTTCGGGGAGCGCCCGGATCGCGGGAATTACGACCACCCGCGCGTAGATCAGGCCTCCCACCAGGACCGCCGCCGATGCAATATGCAGCCACCGCAGGATCACGTTGACGAGTTCGAGGAGCGTCGAAACCATGGCATTGAGTATACAGCCGGGCCGGAGGCTACAATCGGATCATGATCCACGAGATCCTGCCGGTGGGAATGCTCCAGTGCAACTGCTCCATTTTCGGCGACGAGCAAACGGGTGAGGCCATGGTGGTCGATCCCGGCGATGACATTCCCCGGATCCAGGCGCTGCTGGCCAAACACCGGCTCAGGGTGACGGCCATCGTGGTGACCCACGCCCACATTGACCACATCGGCGGCGCGCAGAAGTTGAAGGCCGCCACGGGCGCGCCCGTCTACATGAACTCGGCCGACCAGGAGCTTGCCCGTCATCTGGACGCCCAGGCGGCCTGGCTCGGGATGGAGACTCCGGAATGCCCCGCGATCGACGCGCCGGCGCGCGAGGGCGATACCTTGCGGCTGGGCGCGGCGGAATTCGTGGTGCTCCACACGCCCGGACACACGCAGGGCAGCATCAGCCTGTGGATCCCTTCCCAAAACAAGGTGCTGGCGGGAGATACCCTGTTCCGGGACAGCATCGGGCGCTCGGATCTGCCGGGCGGCGACGGGCGGCAGCTCCTGCGCTCCATTCACGACAAACTCCTCACCTTGCCCGAAGAGGCGGTCGTGATTCCCGGCCACGGTGAGACCACCACGATCGGCCGCGAAAGACGCTGCAACTATTTTCTGCAATCGCTCTAACCGTGGTTTGATACAGTGAGCAGCATGGACCGCAGGAGTTTCCTCGCCCCCACCTTGGGATTTGCCGCTGGCGGACTCGGCGCGTTTCGCTTGCCCGCCGCACAGTCCGCGCCCGCCCTGAAGATCACCCGCATCGACACCATCTACTGGAAATCGCGCGATGCGGCTCCCTGGTGGCCGCACTGGGTCTGGGTGCGGGTCCACACCGACGCGGGGCACGTGGGGATCGGCGAAACCTATCCCCGCAATGAAGTGGAGGCCGCGATGGTCCACTCGGCCGTGGCCCGCATGCTGCTCGGCAAGGATCCTCGCGATATCGACCGCATCTGGGCCGACCTGTACCGCACCTTCGACTACCAGGTAACCGGCGGCGCCGAGATGCGCGTGCTCTCGGCGGTCGATCTGGCCCTCTGGGATCTGCTCGGCAAATCGCTCCAGGCGCCCGTCTACCGCCTGATCGGCGGCAGATCCAATCCAACCGTGCGGCTGTACAATACCTGCTTCCCGCACAAATACGATTTCAATCGGGAGCCGGAAAAGATCATGCGGGAACTGATCGACGGCTACGGAATCAAGGCCATCAAGATCTGGCCTTTCGACGGCGCGGCCCATCGGAACCGGCATCAGTATGTCACCCCCGCCGACATCGAAGAGGCGCTTGTTCCGGTGCGCAAACTGCGCGATGCGTTCGGCGACCAGATCGAGATTCTGATGGAGTTTCACAGCAACTGGAACCTGACCTCGGCGGTTCGCATTGCCCGGGCGCTGGAGCCCTTCCGGCCGATGTGGCTCGAAGACATGCTGCTGCCCGGCAATTTCCCGCAATACCGGCAACTGGCCGAGGCGACGCCCCTGCCGCTCACCATCAGCGAACGCATGGCGGGGCGCATGCAGTACCAGCAGTTGCTGGAATCGCGGGCCGCGAAGTTCATCATGCTGGACCTGTGCTGGTGCGGGGGCCTGAGCGAGGGGCGGAAGATCGCCGCCATGGCCGAGACCTATCAACTGCCGATCGCGCCCCATACCGCCGCGGGTCCGCTGCTGTTTTACGCCTCGCTGCACCTGACCACGGCGGCCACCAATGTGTGGATCCAGGAGAGTTGCCAGCGCTACTACGAGCGCGACTGGCCGGCCATGCTGGAAAACCCGATCATCCCCCGGCAAGGCGCCGCGCGGGCGCCGGAACTGCCCGGCTTCGGGATGCGGATCAAAGCCGAGGTCTGGAATCACCCGGCGGCCGTGAAGCAGTCGACCAGCCTATAAGCTGCTCAGGGCCGCATCGAGCCGCCGGGAAAACTCGTCCACGTCCGCTTTGCCGATGTTGAGGGGCGGCGACACGCGAAGAACGTTGCCATCCAGTCCGCTCTTTCCCAGCAGCAGCCCGTTCTCGCGGATCGCCTCCATCAACCGCAGGGCCGTCCCGGTGGCCGGGACCTTGGTCTCCCGGTCTTCCACCAGTTCGATGGCCTGCATCAGCCCCATGCCGCGCACGTCGCCGATAATCCGGTGCTTGCGCTGGAGCTCTTCGAGCGTTCCGCGGAGGTAGGCGCCGGTCTCCGCGGCGTTGGCGAGAAGGTTCTCTTCCTCGATGAAATCGATCACCGCCTTGGCCGCGGCGCTGGCCACGGGGTTGCCGCCGAAAGTCGAGATGGTGGCCCCGGCCAGAGATTCGGCCACCTCCCGCCTGGCCACGGTCAGGCCAATAGGGAAGCCGTTGCCCATTCCTTTGGCGCTGGTGATGATGTCGGGCGTGACGCCCCAGTGCTCGATGCCGAACCACTTCCGCCCGGTGCGGCCCCACCCGGTCTGCACCTCGTCGCTGATGAACAGGCCGCCGTACTTGCGGACGATCTCCGCTACGATGCCGAAGTACTCCGGCGGCGGGGTGATGAATCCGCCCACGCCCTGAATGGGTTCGGCGATGAACCCGGCGATGCGGCCGGAGGTGGCGGTCCGGATCAGGTTCTCGACATCCCGGGCGCACGCCAGATCGCAGGAGGGATAGGCGCGCCCGAACGGACAGCGGTAGCAGTAGGCATTGTGGGCGTGGACCACGCCGGGCTGGGGCGCGCCTCCCAGCCGCCACGCCGACTGCCCGGTAAGAGCCATGCCCAGGGCCGAACGCCCGTGATAAGCGTAGCGCAGAGCGATGATCTCGCTCGATCCGGTGTGGCAGCGCGCCGCCAGAATCGCCATCTCATTGGCTTCCGTGCCGCTGTTGGTCAGGAAGGAACTGGTCAGCTCGCCGCCGGGCGTGAGCGAGGCCACCTTCTTCACCAGCGCGGCCAGCGGCTCGGTCAAAAACACGGTCGAGACGTGCTGGACACGGTCCAGTTGCTCTTTGACTTTCCCGGTCACATGCGGGTTACAGTGGCCCACGCTGATGGTGACGATGCCGCCGAAGAAGTCGAGGTACTCTCTGCCCTCGGCGTCGTAGACGAACTGGCCCTGCGCGCGCTCGATGACCAGCGGCTCGCGAAAATAGTGAAAGACGGCGGGAAACAGAAATTCCCGGCCGGCCAGAATGATCTCCTTCTTGGTCATAACGCTCAGGATTGCGGGCGGTTCTTGGCCTGTTCTATGGCGATCTGGTTGACGTGCGCCAGGGCGCGCGCTCCGGAGGCCCCTTCGATCGCTTTGACCGCGATTTCCTGAACCTGCCGCTTGGCCTCGTCAAGCTGCTTCTGGAGGGAGACAAGCTGAGCCGCTTGTTGGGCGATGATTTCCTCAAGCGACTTGATCTTCAACTCCGCCATGCGCTTGTCGGCTTCAGCGTCCTTTCTGAGCAGCACGGCCTGCTGTTCGAAGCGGGCTTCGGCGGCCCGGGCGGCCTGAGCGGCGGCCTGCTCGACCTCTTTTTGCAGCCGGGCGGGGAAGGTCTCCGCCTCTTTCTTGAGCCGCGCCAGTTCGGCCTCCTGCTCCTTCAGCGCAGCCTCGCGCTCCTGCCAGCTTTTCTCCAGGGCCTCCTGTTTTTCGCGGTTCTTCTTCTCCAGCAGGCGCTGCTCTTCGTCGTACTTGTCCTGGGCCTTCTTGCGCTCCAGGGCTTTCTTGTACTCGTATTCGTCAATCTCGCGCTGGCGCTGCTTGCGGAGGTTCTCCTCCTGCTCCTTGCGTTCCCGTTCCGTGGTCTTCAACTCTTCTTCCCAGGCCGCGCGCTGCGCCGCGATCTCGGCATCCAGGCGTTCTTTCTCGCGCGCATAGTCCTGCACCAGGTGGTCCAGAGCCGTGGCCGCGACGTCGATCTTGTGCAGCCGCGCCAGTTCGTCACTCTCAATCCGCACCGCCTCGCGCACGGCGGCGAGCCGTTCGACCTCTTCCACCAGCCGCGCGGAGAGGCCGGCAAGCGCCTTCGATATTTCCACTCCCAGGCCGGAGATCTTTTCGACCACCGATTCCACCGAGAGCCCGTCCGCCTTCTGGCGCACCTCGGCTTCCTGGGCCTGGCGGAGCTGCTCGGATTTGGCGTCGGCCGCCTCGCGCGCGGCGGCGACCTCCTCCTGGACAGCCGTGAATTCCTGCTGGACCTCGGCCTTCGGGCGGCGAGTGCGCGGAGCCGTTTTTGTGATCTTGGGCATGCCTCGTATTATGGCGCACCCCACAGGGCTGGTAGAATGGTCGAGTGCAACCGGCCCGGGTCCTACCGCTGGTGCTCCTGTTGATGGCGGGTTCGACGCTCACGGCCGGCCCGGCCGCCGGCGAACTCGACCATGCCCTGGCGCGCCTGTACAACTTCGACTTTCCGGGCACCCACGCCGTCCTGAACCGGTTCATCGCCGGGCATCCGCAGGATCCGCTCGGTTATTCGCTGCGCTCGGCCACCTACCTTTTCCATGAACTGGACCGCCTTGGCGTGCTGGAGGCCGAGTTCTTCGCCGACGATAAGCGCATCATCGGGCGCAAAGGGTTGAAACCGGATCCGGAGATTCGGGCTCGCTTCTTTCAATCCACCGCCGACGCGCAGGCTCGCGCCGAGGCCATACTGGCGCGGGACCCTGAAAACGCCGACGCGCTGTTTGCGATGTGCGTCGTCCAGGGCTTGCTGAGCGACTACGTGGCCCTGGTCGAGAGACGGTCCTTCAAGAGTTTGCCCTATACCAAGCGGGCCTATGCTTGTGCGCGGCGTCTGCTGAAACGCGATCCTACTTTTCACGACGCCTACGTTTCCACCGGGATCACGGAGTACCTGGTGGGCAACCTGCCCTTCCTGATCCGCTGGCTGGTGCGCTTCGACGACGTGCAGGGCAGCAAGCAAAAGGGGATCGAAAATCTCCAGTTGGTCTCGCGTTCGGGCCACTACTTCCGGCCCTTTGCCAAGATCCTGCTGGCGGTGATCTACATCCGCGAGAAGAAGCCGGCGGAGACGGCGAAGCTGCTCGAGGATCTGGCCCGCGAGTACCCCGAGAATCCCCTGATCCGCAAGGAACTCACCAAGGTGCGCGCCCAGTTGCAGCCGCCCCCGGGACTCTGACCGGGCTCACCCGGTTTTCCTGGCGCCCACTATGATGGTGGATTATGTCCATCACGCTCGACCAGATTCTCGCTCCCGGCGGCGACACCCTGTACGACATTGCCTCGAAAGCTCCGGGACCCCAAGGCACGCTGCCGCTGACCCACGATCTGTTGCTGGAGCGCCCCTCCGGCGACTTGTTCGGCTGGGCCATGAACGCCGGCATGGGGTGGGACCCCGGGGCACTGGGCGCCAAGGAGATCCTGATCCTGAGCACGCACGGGGGCGTACGCGCCGAAGACGGCGCCCCCATCGCTCTGGGATACCACACGGGCCACTGGGAGGTCGGGTTGCTGATGCAGGCGGCGGCGCGGGAGTTGACGGCGCTCGGCGCGGTTCCTTTCGGCGGCTACTGCACCGACCCTTGCGATGGCCGCACCCAGGGCACCCCGGGCATGTACGACAGCCTCGCCTACCGTAACGATGCCGCCACCGTTTTCCGGCGCCTGATCCGCTCGCTGCCGACGCGCAGCGGCGTGGTCGGGGTCGCCACCTGCGACAAGGGGCTTCCCGCCATGATGATGGCTCTGGCGTCCATGCACGAGTTGCCTTGCGTGCTTGTGCCGGGCGGGGTGACGCTGCTGGCCGAGAAGGGCGAAGACGCGGCTACGGTTCAATCCGTGGGCGCGCGCTATGCGCACGGGCAGATCACGCTGGAAGGCGCGGCCGATGCGCTGTGCCACGCCTGCGCCACCCCGGGCGGCGGCTGCCAGTTCATGGGGACGGCCGCCAGCGCGCAGGTAGCCGCCGAAGCGCTGGGTATGTCGCTGACTCACGCCGCGCTGGCGCCCTCCGGACATCCCATCTGGACGGATATGGCCCGCCGCTCGGCGCGCGCGGTGCTCGCCCTGGTGGAACGGGGCATCCGCATGAAGGACATCCTCACCGAGGCCTCGCTGCGCAACGCCATGGTGGTCCACGCCGCCGTAGGCGGCTCCACGAACCTGATCATGCACCTGCCGGCGATCGCCCATGCCGCGGGTCTCAGGCGCCCGTCCATCGAAGACTGGATCGCCACCAACCGCAAAGTGCCGCGCCTGGTCGACGCGCTCCCGAACGGACCCCGCAATTTTCCCACCGTGCAGGTGTTTTTGGCCGGCGGTGTGCCCGAGGTGATGCTGCACCTGCGCCGGGCCGGGTTGCTCGAACCAGGCGCGCTTACGGTGAGCGGCGAGACTGTGGGCCGCATGCTGGATTGGTGGGAGACCTCCGAACGCCGCGCCCGGCTGCGCCGCCTCTTACGGGAACGCGAGGGGGTTGACCCTGATGATGTGATTATGGATCCCGCCCGGGCAAGCGCCCGCGGCATCACCTCCACAGTCACCTTTCCCAAGGGCAACCTGGCGCCCCAGGGCTCGGTCATTAAGAGCACCGCCATCGATCCGAGCGTTCTCGACGCCGGCGGCGTCTACCGCAAACGCGGCCCGGCGCGCGTGTTCACCACCGAGAAGGCGGCCATCGCGGCCATCAAGAGCCGCGGGCCGGAGCGCGTGAAGCCCGGCGACATTGTGGTGCTGATCTGCCGCGGCCCTATGGGCTCCGGAATGGAGGAGATCTACCAGGTCACCGCGGCGCTGAAGCATCTGGATTTCGGCAAACACATCGCCCTGATCACCGACGCCCGCTTCAGCGGTCTGTCGACAGGAGCCTGCATCGGCCTGGTGTCGCCCGAAGCGCTGGCCGGCGGCCCGATCGGCAAAGTGATCGATGGAGACACCATCGAGATCGTGATCGATCGTGTGGCGCTGGAAGGCTCAGTGAACCTGTTGGGCCCAGGGGGCACAGCCGCCGAGGGCGCCCGGATTCTCGAGAGCCGTGCTCCGCGTCCCGACCTGGCCCCGGATCCGGAACTCCCGGCCGACACCCGGCTGTGGGCAGCGCTCCAGAATGTCAGCGGAGGAACCTGGGGCGGAGCCGTATTCGACACCGAAAGGATCCTGGCCGTCCTGGCGGCGGGACGCAAGGCCCTCGGCGAATAGCACCACGCTTTTGTGGGTTGTGGCTGTCATCCTGCTGTCACCGTTGTTTGATATCCTGGACGGTGATCGATTTCACGAAAGCCTGTGAGCGGACAATCCTTATGAAAATCGCCAAAACCCTCTTTCTGCTTGCCTTGGCCTCCGCAGGGAACGGCCTTTGGGCGCAGTCGCAGATCACTACGGGGACGATTCAGGGCACGGTATCGGACCCGTCCGGCGCCGTGGTGCCAAACGCCAAGGTCGTCTTGAAAAACGTGGCGACCGGCTTCCAGCGCTCCCTGGTCACCGACAACGAGGGGCGCTATACGGCTCCCCTGCTGGAGGTCGGGGCCTATGAGATTACCGTCAGCGCCGCTGGTTTCTCGACCGCGGTGGCTACGGGCTTCAATCTGACCCTCGGCCAGACGCTGGCCGCTAACATCAGTCTGACCGTGGCGGCTGCGGGCGAGACGGTCACCATCACGGAAGAACCGCCGCTGGTGGAGACCTCCCGCACGGAAGCCAGCACGCTGGTCAACCTGCGCTCGGTCGAGTCTCTGCCCCTGAACGGCCGGCGGTTCCTGGACCTCGCTTTTCTGACTCCCGGGGTGATGCAGGAGCCGGAACGTGGCCAGCTTTCCTTTGCCGGCGCGCGGGGAATCAACAGCAACATCAATATCGACGGCGCCGACTTCAACCAGCCGTTTTTCGGCGGCCAGCGGGGCGGCGAGCGCGCCAACGCCGCCTACGTGGTGAGCCAGGAAGCAATCCGCGAATTCCAGGTGGTGAGGGGCGGATTCGCCCCCGAATTCGGCCGTTCCACCGGCGGCGTGGTCAATGTGATCACCAAGTCGGGCAGTAACCAGTTCCACGGCAGCGCCTTTTATTTCCTCCGCCACAAAGAGATGGCTACGCTGGACGCCCTGGGCGACGCGGTGGCCCCCACGCGCCAGCAGTTCGGGGGAAGCCTGGGCGGTCCGGTCCGCCGGGATAAGACCTTTTTCTTCACTTCCTATGATCAGCAGGCCGAGCATCAGCCCCTGACGATCCGGTTCAACTCGACGGCGGGATTGCCGGACAACATTCTTGCCCAGCAGGGTCTGTTTTCCTCTTCCAACGCCGTCAATACCTATCTGGCCAAGATCGACCACCAGTTGACCACGAATACCCACCTGACGGGCCGCTACAACTACAGCCGCAACTACGCCCCCAACGGCACCTTCACCGGCGTGCAGTCGGGGGTGCTGGAGAACAACGGCCTCGAACGGGATTACACGCACACCGGCGTGGTCAACCTGAACACCGTGATCAAGCCGACCCTGCTGAACGAGTTTCGCTGGCAGTATTCTTACGAGAACCGGCCCCGCGTGAACAATGGCGAGTCGAACGACTTTGTCTCCAAGGTCGGCCCCCAAACCCAGATCACGGGCTGCTGCTACCTGGGCGGCGTCTCCTACCTTCCGATCGTTCAGGACGACTCGCGCCTGCAATTCGCCGACAACGTCTCTTACATCCGGGGCGGCCACAACGTGAAGTTCGGCTTTGACGTCAATCGCTCCCACGTCAGCCAGATCTTCCGGGGCAACTGGCGCGGCGTTTATATTTTCAACAACATCGCCAATTTTATGAAGGCCTACAACAAAGAGCCGGGCGCCGTCGCCGACCAGTTCCGCATCTTTTTCGGCAGCGGCAGTTTCGTGGCGACCCAGCCCGACGCGGCCGTCTTCGTCCAGGACTCCTGGAAGATGAACCGGCGCTTCACTCTGACCTACGGCCTGCGCTACGAAGCCTCGATCATGCCCCAGCCCACGAACCCCAACCCGCTGGTGCCCCAGTCCGCCGCCATTCCGAGCGACAAGAAGGAATGGCAGCCGCGCCTGGGCCTGGTCTGGGACCTGTTCGGCAAAGGCAAGACGGTCATCCGGGCGTCCGGCGGGATCTTCTACGCGCGCACGCCCATGCTGTTGCTGAACCAGGCATTCAATGCCAACGGCAATCCGCAGGTGGGCTCATCCTTCACCCTGAATTCAACCCAGATCAGGCAGGCCCAGAGTATCCATCCGGAATTCGTCTATCCGTTCGTTCCCGACTCATCGAAGGCCGAGAATGCCTCCTACTTCACCGCGGCCGGCATCGCAGGTTTGAAGCCGGACGTTTCCTTCTTCGCTTCGGATTTCCGCAACCCCCGCGCGCTGAACCTGACGGCAGGCTTTGAGCAGGCCTTGGGGAACAATTTCGCCGTCGCCGTGGATTACGTCCACGTTAACACGGTGCATCTGGAGCGCATCCGCGATGCCAACCTGTACCCGCCGGTTCCGGGCCTCGACAACTCCACGCCCCCCCAGACCCGCCCCCTATACAACGTATCCGTGCGGCCGAACCCGAATTTCAACGTGATGCGGAGCCAGGAATCGAGCGCGCATTCAAACTACGACGGCGTGACCTTTTCGCTGAACAAGCGCTTCTCGAAGGGTTACCAGTTCATGACCTCGTACACGCTGGCCTATAACAAGGACGACGATTCCAACGAGCGAAACTATGCCGGTATTGCTTACACCGACGCCTACAACCTGAAACAGGATTACACCTGGAGCCGGATCGACATCCGCCACCGCTGGGTCTTCAGCGGCAGCTACGATCTGAAGTGGGGATTCCAGGTTGCCGGCATCGCCACCTTCCGCAGCGGCTTGCCGTTCAGCCCCTTCACGGGCGTCGATTCGAATCGAGACTCGCAATTCACCGACAAACCGATCATCGACGGCGTCATGCTGCTGCGCAACTCGTTCCGCAACACCAACACGTTCACGCCCGATATGCGCATCAGCAAGCGCTTCCACGTCAGCGAGCGGCACGCCTTCCTGCTGGCCTTCGACCTGTTCAATTTCGTCAACCGCGACAATTTCTCGTACAAGGTCTCCACCAACGAGAGCACCACCTCCGCCTTGGGATCGAAGTGGGGCCAGGGGCAAACGCCGCTTTCGACCTTCCGGACGATCCGCTTCGCGGACGGCACGCTGAACAAGGGCGGCGCCGACGCAGGCAAACCGTTCCAGTTGCAGGTGTCGTTGAAGTACAATTTCTGAGCACAACAACCCAGGCGTTCACGCCTGCCGGCTCATGCCGGATGCGAAATCACATGACTACTCCTTTTCGATTGGACGGACGAATTGCCCTGGTGACCGGCGGCGCCAGCGGCATCGGCGAGGCCACCTGCCGGGTCTTAACCGGCGCCGGCGCAAGCGTCATCATTGCGGACGTGGACCGCGCGCGCGCCGATTCGCTGGCCGCGGAACTCCCCGGAGCGCGCCCGCTGATTGTCGACATCACCGATGAAGCCGCCGTGAAGCAGGCCTGCGAGGGAATTCCCAGGCTGGACATCCTGGTGAACAACGCCGGGATCGGACTGGTCGGGAGCATCGAGGAGACCGCCCTGGCCGATTTTCAGCGCCTCTTCAAGGTCAACGTGGAGGGCCTGTTTCTGATGACCAAATACGCCCTGCCCCTGATCAAGGCCTCCCACGGCTCGATCGTCAACATCGGTTCGGTGGGCGGTCTGGTGGGGGTGAAACGGCGCTACGCCTACTGCGCCACCAAGGGCGCCGTGGTCGCCATGACCCGCCAGTTGGCGCTCGATTATCCGCAAGAATTCCGTGTCAACTGCATTTGTCCCGGCACGGTGGCTACGCCCTTCGTGGAGGCGTACCTGGAGAAGTACCACAAGCACGAAAAAGAGAAGGTGCGCGCGGAGTTGAACGCGCGCCAGCCTATCGGCAGGCTCGGCAAGCCCGAGGAGATCGCCTACATGGTGCTTTATCTGTGTTCCGATGAAGCGGGCTTCGCCCAGGGGCAGATCCTGTCCATCGACGGGGGTTGGACGGCGGCCTGAAGAGGCCGCCATTTTGCCAGGAACAATTCGCCGGCCAGGTTCTCCTGCTCGCGGTCGAATTCCCGGCGCCACTCGCTGAGCTGTTTCTCTTTGAGGCGGTCAAGCAACTCGACCCGGCGGCGGGCCTCGATCACCACGGCCTGCTGGGCCGCTATCCGGCCCTCACACTCCGCTTCCGCCTCGCCGAGACGCTTTTTCTCGGCAATCACATAGCGCGCGAAAGCGTCCAGCGCGGCCAGTTCTTCGGCCTGAGCTACGGCTGGGGCGCGCAAGGCCTGCTCTTCGGCCAGGCGCTGCCGGTCGAGTTCCGCCCGGCGCGCGCGGAGCGCGTTTCGCTCGGCGAACAGCCGTTGGAGCCGGGCCTCTTCGATTTCCAGTTGTTGCCCGCGCCACTCCCGGATTCGCTCGAAGGGAAACCGGAACGCCTTCATAGGGCCAGCCGTCCGGCCAGTTCGCGCAACCGCCCGAGCGTCTCCTCGAGAGTCGCCTTCGAGGTCGGCTCCTGGCGCAGGAACTCCTCCAGATCCGGACGCGCCGCGATGGCGGAATCAATCTTGGGGTTCGAGCCGGCTGCGTACGCTCCCAGGTTGATGAGATCCTCGGCGCGCTGGAAGGTGGCCATGGCTTCACGGATCCTGTTGGCCGCCTGTTTCTGCTCCTCGGTTGCGATCTGCGAGGTCAGGCGGCTGACCGACTGAAGGATATCGATGGCGGGATAGTGACCGGCCGCTCCTAACTGGCGGGAGAGCACGATGTGGCCGTCCAGAATGGCGCGCACGGCGTCGGCGATGGGCTCGTTGAAATCGTCGCCTTCCACCAGGACCGTGAAAAAACCGGTAATGGAACCCTTTCGGAACTTTCCGGCGCGTTCAAAGACGCGCGGCAACAGGTTGAAAACCGAAGGTGTGTAGCCTTTCTGGCTGGGGGGCTCGCCGGCCGCCAGCCCGATCTCCCGCTGGGCCATGGCCAGGCGGGTCACCGAGTCCATCACCAGCAGCACACTGGCGCCTTGATCGCGGAAGTATTCGGCTACGGCCAGCGCCACGAAGCAGGCCCGCACACGCAGTAGCGCCGGCCGGTCCGAGGTCGCCACCACGAGCACGGAACGCCGCATCCCCTCCTCTCCCAGGTCGTGTTCGATGAACGAACGCACCTCCCGGTTCCGCTCGCCGATCAGCGCCACCACGCTCACATCCGCGAAATTGTGCCGGCACATCGAACCCAGCAGGGTGGACTTGCCCACGCCGCTGCCTCCGAACAGGCCGATGCGCTGGCCCTTGCCGCAGGGCAGCAGTCCATCGATCGCCCGGATGCCGGTGACCAGCGGCTCAGTGATGTGCTCGCGTTCGAGGGGGCCGGGCGGAGCGGCGTAAAGATCGTACCAGTCGGCGGCCTCAATGAGCGGCCCGCGGTCCATGGGTTTGCCGAAACCGTCGAGGACTCGCCCGAGCAACTGCGGACCCACCGCCACGCGGGCCGCTTCCGGCCTGGCGCAGATCGGGTCGCCAAGACGCAGGCCGCCGGTTTCTTCAAGCGGCATCGAGAGCACCCGCCCGTTCCGGAAACCCACCACCTGGGTGCGAACCGTCTTTCCATCCGCGGTGCGAATCTCGCAAAAATCCCCCACCGCGACCGCCGGGCCGGCGGATTCAATCAGCAGGCCGACCAGTTCGGTAACCGTGCCCGTCAGGCGGAAGGGATCGGCCCGCTCGACGGCGCGGAAATACCGGCTCAGGTCGATAGCTTCGGTCAGCGGGGTTCCCTCGCCGCGGCCCATCAGGGGGTTCCTTTCCTGCACAGGTCGGTCAGACCGCGCTCGATCTCTCCGAGCTGCGTCTCCAGGCCGGCGTCGAGAGTTCCGACCGCGGTTTCGAACAGAACGGAGCCGGGGTCCAGGGTCCTGTCGGCTTGGATCTCCACCTTTGCCCCGGATGCCTCCAGATAGCGGGCCAGCGCAGGCGCGTGGGCCGGATGGATGCGCACCCGGCAGGCTTCCCTTGTCCCCAGCCTCTCGAGGGCGGCTTTTGCAATCCCCGCCAGAGCCTCGGGGTCCACACTCAGCTCGCGGCGCAGGATACGCCGCGCAATCGCCGTCGCCAGCTTGATCAGATCGCTCTCCGCCTGCCGCCGGAGGCGCCCCCGAAGACTGGACAGCTCCTCGATGCTGCGGCCGAGGCGCTCGACCACGGCATCCACTTGCGCCGCGGCGGCCCGGGCCCCGGCGGCCTCCCCTTCCTGGAGGCCGCGCCGGTAGGCCTCTTCAATCCGCCGCTCGATCTCCCGCTCCAACTCGCCGGTGAGCTGTCCGGACTCCGGCTGATCCTGGGACGTGGAGGCATACAGGTGTGTCCCGGCGGCTTGGCCCGGACCGTGCGGCGCTGTGCGCCACTCGACCGGCTGAACCGCCGCAGCGCAGGCTCCGCTGAGCACCTTAGACGACATATTGCTCTCCCACCGTGCCCTTCAGGCTGAGGACGCCCTCGCTTTCCAGCTTGCGCACAATGGCGATGATCTGCTGTTGGGCGGCCTCGACTTCCTTGATCTTGACCGCGCCAAGCGCTTCCATGTCCTCCTTCAGCATCTCGGCTCCGCGCTGCGACATGCATTGCAGGAAGTGGTTCTTCAACTGGTCGCTGGTGCCCTTGAGCGCCACCGTCAGCAGCTTGCGGTCCACCCGGGAAAGAACTTCCTTGATGCCCATCGAGTCGATCAGCAGCATATCTTCAAAGACGAACATCAGGTGCCGGATGGTCTCGACCAGGTTCGGGTCCTCCTGCTCGATCTTGTCCAGAATCTCCTTGCTGGAAGCGGAATCCAGCCGGTTGAAGACCTCAGAGACGGCACGCACGCCTCCGTAGGACTCGCGGCTGAACTCGCCCAGCGCTTTCAGTTTCTGATCGATCACGGTGGCGATCTTGGAGATGATTTCCGGCGAGATCTGGTCCAGGTTGGCCATCCGCAGGGCAATGTCCGGCCGCATTTCGGCGGGCAGCGACACCAGCAGCGACGCGGCTTGCGTCGGATTCAGGTGGGAGAGGATCAGGGCGATGGTTTGGGGATGTTCGTTGTGGACGAACTTGGCAAGCTGCTGCGGATCCGCCTTTTGCAGCGCATCAAAACCCACCACCTCGTTGCCGATGCTTTTCACCAGCCGGTCCAGGATCTTCTTGGCCTGCTCGGGTCCGTAGGCGTTGATCAGCAGCTTGCGGGCGTAGTCGAGGCCGCCTTTCAACACGTACTCGTGCGCGACGGCCATCTGATTGAATTCCTCGAGGACCGCCTCGGCCTGTTCGGAGGTAATGGCCGAGAGCTTGGCCACCTCCCGGCTGACCAGTTGGACTTCCTCTTCTTCCAGCTCGCGGAGAATTTCACTGGCTGTCTGATCGCCCAGGCTCACCAGGAGAATCGCCGCCTTCTGGATCCCCGGAATCATCTGCTTGTTCTGGGCCTGGACGTTGGCAATCATGGCGGATCAGCGCGCCTCCTCGTGAAGCCAGGTGCGCACGAGCTGCGCCATCATGGCGGGATCTTTCTTGGCGGACTCCCTGAGGTGCTTGGCCAGGATCTCACCCTTCTTGGTTTGTGGCGGCGGCAGCCGGAGGGCGCTCAGCGCTTCGGCCTCCAGCTTCTCTTGAGCCGCTGCGTGAGACGCCAACTGCTCTTCCATGCTGGCGCCGGCGGCCGCGACTGCGTTGCCTGGGGCGCTGGAAGGCAAGGCGGCGGGGCCGGTCAGCTCCGCCTTGGACCGCTTCCTGCGCGAGAGCAGCAGCAGCAGCGGCAGGCCGATCAGCATGAGCAGAATTCCGATAGCCACTCCAATGACCAGCGCCGGGTTCATGCCATTCAGGTACTTATCAAGCGGAGCCGGCCAGGGCGACGGCGAGGCGGGCTTGGGGGCCCCCGCGGGCGGAGGCGGCTCGATCCGCAGGGTCGATTCGAAAGGCAGGCTTTCCACGATGAGCTGGTCCCCCCGTTCCGCCGAAAAGCCGGTGGCCGCGGCCACCAGGTCGCGCACTACCTTCAGTTTCTCCGGAGAGGGTGGAATCAGCACCCGCTTCGCTTTAGCGCCCGCGCCTTCCCATCGCAGGTCGTTGTCCACCAGCACGGCCAGCGACATCCGCTTCACCGTTCCCTGGGGCATGCGCACGTGCCGTACGGTCTTGCTCGACTGGTAAGACACGTTCTCGGTGCGGCGGCTGACCCCGCCGCCCGGACCGGAGGCCCGCGCGGGGGGGCGTGGCAGGTTCGACGCAGTC
>Ga0272446_1004364_pt1 | contig 16783 bp, 14 predicted proteins | sample YNPCB0061_FD_194587 | JGI IMG/M metagenome (GOLD analysis project Ga0272446, IMG submission 194587) | Hot spring microbial mat communities from Yellowstone National Park, WY, United States - YNP-CB-006-1 | ecosystem: Environmental > Aquatic > Thermal springs > Hot (42-90C) > Sediment | place... | reverse complement strand
TCAGCGCCCCGGCGGCCAGTCGCAGCAACAGCGAACGGTTCATGGCGCTTCGTCTCCGGCCTGCGATCTCAGACGGTACGCAACATCGCCATCAAGGAGCACGAAACCGTGTGGCGTTTCGATAATCGGCCGGCCGAGCCGTTCCGCCAGTTTGCCGAGATCGTCCACCTCCGCAAGATCGACGACACGCGCGCCCGAAAGGTCGAGCGCCCGCGCCGTCGCCAGGTGTTCGCCAAAGCGGAAGCGGACGCGCGCTGCCGTATCCTGTTCGGTTCGCAGCACGCCACGCCAGAGCAGCAACCCGGCGCTGATCGCAATCATCAGCAACGAGAGCGCGAGCCGTCGTGCCATGCCAACATCGAGCGCGCCACCCGGCAACGGGATCGTGCTGGCGAGCACCTTCGTCCCGCGCACCATACCCTGTTGAGCCGGCATCGTCTCCTGCGATATCGGCACCAGCCGGTCGTGGTCAACGCGGAAGGCGAAGCGTGGCGTGAATGTATCATCAAGACCTTCGCCCGCCAGCGAGCCAGTGATTGTGACGCGAGGCGCCAGCGCGAGCGTATACTGCGTGCGCGACACGCCGGTCTGCTCCTCAAAGGCGTCGATCAACGCCTGCACCTGCGCCAGGTCAATGATGCCGGTCACAGTGCAGCCAGTTCCCTGCAATGGCGTCTCCGGCTGCAGTTCCAGCGAGCGCCGCCACCCGTCGCCATCGGACAATTCGGCGTACAGCGCGCAGTTACCGCTGAGCTGTGCCGGTTGCTCGGTGCTGAAGCGATACGCGAATGTGGCCGGTAGCGCCGATGTGACACGGCGGAAGATCGGATCGCCAGTTTGCGCTACCGTCCCGTCGTAGATGCCGGGTGGAACATCGGCGCGGTAGCTGAACTGCCCGCTGTGTGTATAGGGAATATCAACGCCAGTCGTACGGGTCAGGGGGCGTGTGAAGGCGAACAATGCCAGCACTGCCGCTGCGAAACCAAGCGCCGCCACGGCGAACAGCAGATCGCTGCGGCTCAAGCCGGCGTGAGGTCGCGCCGGGCCGGCAGAAGTGCCGGCGTCGCGTTGTCGTGTACCGATCTTGAGAGCTGGATACATCGCAATGGCCCCTATTGCAAGCGCCAGCAACGCCATTGGCAGCGGCGCGCGCATGCTATCGAGTGCGGCGCCCAGGCGCGGGACGAAAAACCAGAGACGGCCGTAGATATCATCATGCGCCGGACGATAGTCGTCTTCCCAGCTATTATGGTCACCCTGCAGCACGAAGCGCCCATCGTCAACTCCAATAATGCGGTGAATCACGGGGCCGATGGTCGGATGGCGATAGGTAACGACATCACCGACACGATACGCCTCGGCGCGCAGAAGCACCGCCAGGTCGCCACGGTACATTGTCGGCTCCATGCTGTTGCCGGAGACGATAACATACATTGCCTGGCCGCCGAACTGCACGGGTGCAGCGGCGATCCAGGCAACGACGAGCAGCGCCAGCAGCAACGCTGCAATCATCGGGTTGGGGGCACGGCGTGTCATTCGACCGTCACGTGAAAGGCGATGAGGTGGCGCCACGCCATTGTGACGCCGCTTCATCACGCGCGGCACTACTGGGCGGCAATGACGCGTAACTGGTTCGCCTGCGCCGCCGTCACACCGGTCACGCTGCACGTCCAGTTGTCGCCCGATGGATTGGTACAGCTGGTATAGGTCGTGCCGGTATCCACCAGCTTGACGTACACACTCGTTGGCTTCTGCGCCGCTGTGGCCGGCGTGACGGTGAAGCTGACCGCCGACAGGTTCACCGGGTTGGCCGGGTCGAGCGTGTAGCGAATGTTGGTGACGGTGTAGCCGCTGATTGCGGCCTGGCCATCGCCGGCGCTGCTTGGGTCGACGTTGTTGGCGGCGGCAAAGCCATAGGCGACGGCGGAGAGGACCAGTACGAGGGCGAGAAGCGCAACCATGCGCAGGTTGATGAAGCGGGCGAACATGGGTTCCTCCTGATGCTGCATGGCCCCGATACGAACACGGTAGCAGACAATGTTGGGGCAGGTAAAATGTCGCTATCGCCATTTCACCACTACGAAGGTGGCTCGTACAATCCCGCTACTGTCCTGTTTTGCAGCATAACCAGGGGCTAGCCATTGTGCGTGGTATCCGGTATCGAAGTACCATTGCACACCGGTCGCCCGGCGGCGCCTATCGTTGATCGTCCTGTTCCAGCGCCGTGGCAATCGCCCTGATCACTGCGGCGTTCTCCCAGTAGGCGCTATGCGAAGCGGGAAAAGGCTTCCCTGAGGCACAGGAGCGGTCGCCGCCGGCATGCTGCGGGAACACGCCGCCGATCGGCAGGCTGAGGAGATCGTCGGGGTCATAGATATTGAGCCAGGGATGCGGTAGCCCGGCAGGGCGCGGCGGCCCGTTGCCACGCGTCTGCCCCGCCAGCATCCCATACTCGGCAAACAGTGCCACCGGCGCGCCGACGGTCGCCAGCAGGCGTGCCGGTGGCCGGCCACGAAAGGCAGGATCGACCAGGTACTCGTACGCAATGACCCCGCCGAGGCTGTGGCCGATCAGGATCACTGGCTCGCCGGGGCGCGCCTGGCACGCCTGCCGGACCGCCGCATCAACCAGGCGGCGCACCTCGGCGCCGCGGCTGAAATAGGCCAGTGCGTCGCCGAGGAACTCGGTCGTCAGTTGCATCAGGCCGGCGCGCATGTGGCGCGCCAGTGAGGTCACCGCGGCCCATAGCGGGTAACTGAACGCCTGTGGCAGCCCTTTCGGCACGGCGCGTTGCGGCTCGAAGATCAGCGCCAGCACATCGCGCAGTGCATCCCAGCCGGCAGCCACCTGGCTTCCCGGCAGTGCTGCATGGTGCGGTGTCAGCAGACGTGTGCGCACTGCCAGGCGTTTCACCGTCAGCGCGGCGCGGTCGGGCGCACCCGCGCTGAGTGCCGCAGCGCGTACCAGTGTGTCGTCAGAAATCGACAGCGTGGCCAGCAGTTCTCGCAATGGTCCCGGCTCCGCCAGCAGTGTCTGCAACGTGTCGAGCGCCGGGTCGGCGGGCAGTGGCGCCTGTGCCGCTTTCGGATGCGGCGTTTCGAGCGCCCGGCCGCGATACCACGCCGCCGGTCCCCAGTCGCCCCAGAAGACGGGAAAGAACGCCTCAGGCGGTAAAGGCGTTGCCATATGCACACGCAGCGAGTCGCGCACGGCGACAAAGCGTTGCTGAAAACGGGAGACGTCGTGAATTCCGATCCCATGAACAAACAGGACAGGCATACGCGGTTCTCCGCAGTTTCACCATAGTCTGGCCGGAGACGGGCCGCAGTGACGATGGTATATGCTGGACCTGGATCGTTGACGGGCCAGTCGCCATGGTATCACAGCCGAACGTCGCATGTGCAGAGGGGGGTCCGATGAATGATATGACGGGCGATGTTCCGAACGAGGTGCAGCGAGCCATGAATCGGTGCGCCGATTGCGGCACACTGGCGCAGGAAATCCAGATTGCCGGTGGGTGGCCATTGTGCGGCGCGTGTGCTGAGGCGGCGCACCGTGCCGCGTTAGCCGAGACGCGAACCTGGCGTGACCTGGCCACGGCGCAGGCTGACAGAGACAGGCAGCGATAGGTTCGTCTGGTGAGGTAATCAAAACCAGGTGCGCGTCAGGTTACGCGCCTGGTGCAGTGTTCTGTTCGCGGCGGGCTTCAATAACGTCCGGGAGACGGTTGAGCTTATCGAGGATCGAGGTCAACTGCGCAATACTCTGAATACGTAGTATTGCGGCGAGTACCGCGCGACCAGGGCGACGGGTCATGACCTGTTCGACAGCGTCGATATTGATACCGGCGTCGGCAATCGTACCCGAGACATCACGCCAGAGGCCGACGCGATCCCAGGCCTCGATCCGCACCGGCACAGGGTAGCCCTGCCTGGGCGCCGCCGCGCCCCATGTGACCTCAACCAGGCGGGCGCGGTCACGCTCATTGATAATGGTGCGGCAATCGGCGCGGTGCACAGTGATGCCCTTGCCGCGCGTGACGAAACCGACGATTGGTTCGCCAACCACCGGGTTGCAGCAACGTGCCAGTCGTGTCAGCACACGATCGACACCACGCACGCTGATAATGCTCGGGTCTGTCGTGCGTTCAGGCGGCGGCGTGACCTGAGGAATGTCCGCCAGGTCATCCGCGCCGGTAGGAGCACGATGGGTCAGAATCTTCTGCGCCACCTGGCGCGCGGTTGTATCACCGCTCCCGATCTGGGCGAACACCTCGTCAATCGTCTTGAGGCCAGTGATGGCGACAATTTCCTCGAACGGCACCGACAGACCAAGGCGTTTCAGTTCTTTTTCGAGCAAGTCGCGACCGGCGGCAATATTCTCGGTGCGGTCGAGACGTTTGAAATAGCGCCGGATGTGATTCCGCGCCCCACTGGTCTTGACGAAGTTGAGCCAGTCGCGGCTCGGGCCGCGCGGCGTCTTCGACGTCATGATATGGACGATTTCGCCGTTCTGGAGCTGGTAGTCAAGAGGAACGATGCGATTGTTCACCTTGGCACCGACGCAGCTATGCCCGATGTCAGAGTGAATACGATAGGCGAAATCGACCGGTGTCGCACCGACCGGGAGATCGATGATTTTTCCTTTGGGGGTGAAGACGTACACCTGTTCTTCGAGCACGTCGGACTTGAACGAATCGACGAACTCGTGGGCATCGGTCAGGTCGCGACGCCACTCGATCAAACCGCGCAGCCATGCCAGCTTACTTTCAAAGGAGGTATCGGTGCGGCTGAACCCTTCCTTATAGCGCCAGTGCGCTGCAATACCGCGCTCTGCGACCTCGTGCATGTCCACCGTACGGATCTGCACCTCACACGGCTGCCCGCCAGGGATCAAGACGGTCGTATGCAGCGAGCGGTACATGCTCTCTTTCGGCATGGCAATATAATCATCAAACTCGCCGGGCACGGGGGGCCAGGCCGCATGCACGATGCCGAGCACGCGATAACAATCGGCAACCGAGTTCACGATCACGCGCACGGCAAGCTGGTCGTAGATCTGATCAAGACTCACGCCCTTACGTTCCATCTTACGGTAGATGGAATAGATATGTTTAGGCCGGCCGGTAATTTCAGCCTTGATCCCCTCTTTTTCGAGCACCTGGCGCAATCGCTGAATCACCCGATGGACAAGCCGTTCGCGTGCATCACGTCGCAGTGCAAGCTGGCGGCTGATCTCCTGATATTTCTCCGGGTTGAGGATAGCAAATGCGCGATCTTCCAGTTCCCACTTGATCTGCCAGATACCGAGGCGATGGGCCAGCGGGGCATAGATCTCGAGGGTCTCGCGGGCCATACGCTTCTGGCGTTCGTCGGAAATCGAGCCGATGGTGCGGATGTTGTGCAGCCGGTCGGCAAGTTTGACCAGCACAACCCGCGGGTCATCGGCCATTGCGATGAACATTTTGCGATAGGTGCCGACCTGCGCCTCCTCGCGGGTGCGAGCTTCGAGGGCCGAGAGTTTTGTAACACCATCAACCAGGCTGGCGATCTCATCGCCGAACAAGGTTGCGACCTGCTCTTTGGTGACGATCGTATCCTCGATGACGTCATGCAGCAGCGCCGCAGCGACTGAAGCAGCATCGAGTTGCAGGTCGAGCAGGATATGGGCGACGGCGACCGGGTGATCGATATAGGGTTCGCCGGAGTCGCGCGTCTGCTTACTATGCGCTTCGCGAGCAACCGCATAGGCGTTGCGCACCAGTTCTTCACTGCGGGCGCCATTCTCGGTGCGCCCGACGGCGGCCGGATTCCGCTGATAAAGCTTCAGCCGGGCAACGAGTTCGTCGGCAACGGGGCTATGGGCAAACTCCGGGTTGGGGCACAGAGGAACGGGCAACGCAGCATTGGGGCGGCGCGCCGGTCGTACGTTGGAGTCGGTGGCGACATCGCCACTGCTCACCGCGAGTGTTGCTGGTGAGTTCATACTACTGGCCTGCGACGCGGCGGCAGAAGGTCAACTGGATATTGGCGGGTAGGGTAGCACGAAGGGATGGGGTTGTCAAGGACTGGAACGTCAGTAGGTAATATCTACCCGGGTGCCAACGTCGGCCCACTCATACAGCCACTCAGCGTCGTCAATGTTCAGGTTAATACACCCGTGCGACATGCGCACTCCGGTACCCCATGCATCGTGCCAGTAGGTGCCATGCAGCGCCACGCCACCGACAACATACTGCACCCACGGGATGTCAGGGACATACCACGACTCACCGCCAGCCGAGCCGGTCATGGTTTGCATGGGAAGTTTATAGTAAATGGCGAATGATCCGGCGGGCGTATTGAAGCCATCTCGCCCGGTCGCCACCGGAGCGCGGTAGACCGGCACATCCCCCTCAAACGCGGTAAGCATCTGGGTGGACAGGTTGACCTCGATGCGGCGTACGAAGAGAGCGGGTGACCATACGGGGGCGCCGAGCATCTGGCCAACCGATTGCGGCGCGTAGCCGCGCAGTTGCAGCGCCTGGCGCCCGAGATCGCCGAGTTGCACCTCGTGCAGCGTCGCCAGCGTCAGGCCGTTGGCCTGCTCCATCTGGCGATAGAAGGCCCCCATATCTTCGGGATGGTACTCAAAGCGGGCGCGCTCAAAATACTGGGCGATTCGCACCTGGCCGTCGATCGGGCTGATTTCTTCCAGCGGTTCGCTGATCGGGAAGCCAAAGACACGCAGGCCCCCGCGCTTTTCCCAGAACTTCAGGAACTTCCCGCCAAGCGTCTGGCGCGTCTCCGGGAAGTAGATGCGCCCGGCGTCCGGCTGGCCGTCGGGGAAGTCACGACCACCGGTGACCTCGTTGCCAAGCAACCCGAGCATCACCTGATCCTCGGTGCCAATGTTTTCAGGATGGTACTCAAAGCGAGCGCGCTCAAAGTATTGCACAATGCGACCATCCTCGACCATTTCACCGCTGATGGGATAGCCAAAGATCAGTACACCACCATTCTTGCGCCAGAAGCTGAGGAAACCGGTACGCTCGCTCACATGGAAGCCGGACGGCGCGAAGTACATATTCTGCACCGTCGGGAGCGTTGCGGCATCTTGCGCGCCCTGTTGTTGCAGTGCCACAGCTCTGCGGGCTGCGTCGGCGGCGCGAGCAGCAGTAACGGCCGCGCGTTCCTCAGCCGCTGATAACGGCGGCGCGAAATCAGCGGCCGGCGACCGCTGTAAGGCGGCGAGATCGGCAGGTAGAGCGATGGCCAGTGTAAGCAACAGCGCCGCACTTGCTGCCACCAGTTGCGAGCGGTAGGACCGGAAGCTCATATGCACCTCAGCAAGCACAACCGGCACACCTGGCGAGATGTTTTATCACAATAATTATACACGCTCCTGGACAGTCTGGCATCATCCAGATGGTTACGACGCGATGAACACGGGAAGATCGCCGCCGGCGATCTTCGTGATACCCTGCGGCAGGGTGGTACTCCCGTGGAAGGATGGCGCGCGAACCGCCCTTCACGTACCGGCAGAATCGCGCCGGTGCGTGACCCTGGTACCACCCACGAATAACCCGAAACTATTACCACATAAAGGGACACGAAGCCCCTTACATTAAAAAATGGTAAACACTATACTACCGCCCATAGCGCATCCGGCCAGGACACTGCATGAGCAGCAGGCAACCACTCCACCAACATCCATAACCCTGGTGCGCTTGCCGTTGACGCCAGACCTGTAGTAATAGGAAGGAGAACCCCTCTCATGAACCCTCACACTCTACCTGGCGGCGCTCCTGAGCAGGCTCAACCCATCCTCGCCTGTGACTGCCGTGAGTCCGCCGCCGGTGACGTTCAGACTCTCTCTGACACCATTACACTCTCACGACGCTACGTCGAGCAACTCCACCGGCACCTGAACCTCGTGTACGGGCGCTTCCCTAACCGGCATCTCCGCCAGTCGCTCCGCATCATCCAGCACATCCTCGGTGCGACCGAGGTCGCTTGCTGACAGATTCTCTTCGTGCGCGTCATTGCCGGTGGGCAGGGCGCGGCGCACGGCCCGGCAACCGGATAACGCTGCGTTGCAGACGAGCTTTCTCGATCTGCGGCCAACCGGAAGAGCGCGCCATTGCGCCCCGCACCGGTTGGCCGCTTTTGAATCTGCACCGCACTCAGGTTGCGACATATCGAGATTGCCGATGAGTACACATCAGGTGCGCTTCGACGCAGACCCGCCTGAGAAAGGAGTGTCACCATGGCGCCATTTGCTCGCACATCCCGGCAACGGGCCCAGGAAGCATTGAGGCAGGCTGGCGCGCATGGCGTGGCAGCATTGCCGGCAGTATTAACGTCGCGAGATGCCATCGCATTAATCGGGCGCACCTGGTTCCACGATCTGTTGCGGCATGGCAAATTGCCGGGTATTCAGGTGGTGCCGCAAGGTGTCTGGCGATGTGATCGCGACACATTTCTTGACTGGTTAATGGAGGTTAGTCATGGCTCTACGACAACAATGGGCGTCGTTGAACGACCTCATGCGCCATCTCATCCGCCAGCAGGAGTGGATGTCGTTACGTGAGGCGGCGAAACTCTACCGCGTGACCGACGAGACGATGCTGGCCTGGGTGCGGGCGGGCGCGTTCACCAACCAGAATTGTGATGGACGAATCTGGGTGGCGCGCGCCGATCTTGAGGCCGCTCTGCGGCGCAAACCGGAATATCACAAGGATGATGGCGATGAACGATGACCCGCGCGATACGCTGGTTGCCCGGCTCATTTGCGCGCTGAGTCCTGTAGCCGGCGATGAGGCGCCCGATGTGGTGCCGGACGTGCCGGACAGCGCGCCGGGTCTGCCTCCCGCGCGGCTCGCGGCAGTGGTCGCGATGCTGGTGGCAGCGCCGGCAATTGTGGCGGCAACGCCACCCGGTGTGAGCAAAGGGCGCATCACTGCCCTGCTTTTGCCGGACGAACGGCGTCATGGTGGCGCACTCATGGTGCTGCTTGACCGCGCCGGTGTGCTGGTCGAACCGCGCTCGGAGGCGCTACGCTGGCGAGAACCACGACCATTTCGTAGTGCCGACACCGGCTGGATCATCCAGCAGGTGCAGGCGGCTGCCAGGGAAAACCGGTGAATCACATCCCATCTTCCGGGGTGGTCATGGGTGCGCCGCGCGCGACCCGCCCGCCACAACCAGCGTTGCCGTTGCAGATTATTCGTGCGCTGGCGCTGATCTGCATCGCGCTGGCGACAGGTCGCGCGCAGTTGTTGCGTTCTCTCGAGCCTTACCCGCCGGTTGCGGCGTTATCGCCGCTGCACCTGGCACGTGAGCCGGTGATCGTTCCTTCCGTGGTGCTCCGCAGCTTGCTTGATCCACCACTGTTTCCGCTGGTGAAAACAGTGGCGCTGGGCGCGCTGATCGTCATCGCCGTCGAACTCGGCGGCGCGCTGGTCAGCGCGCTCTGCTCCAGTCTCACCACGCGCCGCGCCACGCGCCACATGACCACCCTGCGTATCCGTCCGGCGCAATCCATCGCGGGCGACGCAGGTCCTGCCGCGCGGCCCGGTTCACTGCTACGGCTGATTCATGCCGGGCTGGCGACCGGCCCGTTCGCGCGGCAAGCTTCCTGGTGCACGCTGCTGATCAGCGGCGCGCCGGATCTGCCTGCAGAACTTGGCATCCTGATCGCCGGAGCGCCGGGTGATCAACGGCGTATCACAGCGGCTCTGGCGGACGCTGTGCGCAGTACGGCACCGGCTGCGCTGATCGCCGAAGCGAGCGATCCGCTACGCGATATGGTCGTAGCCGGCCACTGGATCGCCTGGCGGCGCTTCGGCCTGGCATTACCGCCGGCCTACCCACTGCATGCGCCGGTTGACGGCACCGATCCTGCGCTGGCGGGCGTCCTGCTGGCAGCCATCCGTCCACGCGGAAGCGTGATCCATACCGAGATCCAGGTGGCGATACGGCCCCAGGGTGGTAACGCCGGCTGGTCGCTCGGGCGCGGATGGCGTGCGCGTGCCACCGCGCTGAAGCTGGCGCTCGAACAACGCCAGGATTACGCCCTCACATCTGATATCGCCGCAATCGAAACGAAACTGGCCGACGCCGCTTTTGATGTAACAATCACGGCAGCGGCGATTGCAGCCGACGCCTCCGATGCCCTGGCTGCGCTCGATGCCATCGCTGACGCGCTTGGCGCGCTGCAGCAGCGCACCGCGAGCCGGCTGCAACGGCTTGAGCCCATCGGCAGGGTCCAGATGCACCGGATTGGTGGCATCGCTCCTGAACGTGTCATGGAAGCGCTGCGTGCGCCATGCAGTGCACCGCCACCGGCGCTGCTCCTGCCGCGCCAACCCTGGCGCGGGCCTGAAAGTCTCACAGCCGGCGAACTTGGCTACCTGTGGAGCGTTCCTTCCGGGCCGCTCAGCGACCTGGTGCGGCGCGACCCGTGCCGTCGAATCGCTGCGCCGCCGCACGCGTTCTGCGCCGGCGATCCGGAGCGCATCATGCTTGGACGGGCCGTGCGCAGCGACGGCAGGTGGGATCCGGTGGGTCCGGCCTTACGTGACCTGCGCCAGATCCTTCACCTGACCGCCGGTATGGGGGCCGGTAAGAGCCGGTTGCTGGCCAACCTGTGCCAGCAACTCATTCCGCATGGCTTCATGCTTATTGATGGCAAAGGCGACGATCGTGGCGGTAGCCTGGTTGATACGGTACGCCGCCTGATCCCGGTAGCGGATGAAGCGCGCCTGGTGATCCTCGATCCGCTGGACACCGCGTGGCCAGTCGGCCTGAACCCGCTCGCTGGCGCCGACCTGTCGCAGCCGGGTGGCGTTGATCTGGCGCTGGGGCAGACCCTGGCAACCTTTGCCCGGATCGACCCGGACACCTGGGGGCATGCACCCGGCATGCAGCAGTTCGCGCGAATGGCGACGTTGCTGGTGCTGGAAGGCGAGGTACGCCCGACCCTGGCGCATATCAAACAGGCATTACTTGATGAAGGGTATCGTGATGGATTGTTGCGCCTGGCCAGCAACATTGAAGTGGCAAGCTTCTGGCGCGAGGTCTACCCGCGCCTCGGCGATGGGCAACGCGCCAGTTGCGACGCTTTGCTGCGTCGCTTCGATGCGCTGCTGACTGCGGAGACAACGCGTTACCTGGTGGCGCAGGCCGAGCCGACCCTCAACCTGGCGCAGGCGATTGCCGACCGGATGATTGTACTGGCGCCGCTGCCTGATATTTCACTGGGCGGGCTGGCAGGCGCGGTCGGTACACTGATCCTGCAGGCGTTTGTGCGTGCGGCGTTTGCACGCGGTGGCGGCGACCAGGGTCGTCACGATTATCCGCTGGTGGTTGACGAACTCCAGGTGTTGATTGGTAATGGCGATGCGGGCGACATGGCGACGGCCATCACCCGGCTGCGTTCGCTGGGCGTTCCGACCATCTATGCGCACCAGGCGCTGGCGCAACTGGGCGACCTGCGCGACCTGATGCTCATTAACGCCGGAAGCCGTATTCTGCTGCAGACGCAGGAGCCGGATGCCGGCGTCTATGCGCGCCTCTACAGCGCCTCCGGGCTAAGCGCGGCGGATCTCAGCAGCCAGGCGCCCGATGAGCACCAGTACGCCGTGTTGCGTTGTCGTGGCGTGGCAGCCGGCCCCTTCTCCATGCAACCGCTGCCCTGGCCGGAGTTCCAGGATTCCGCGCTGCCGCCCTACACAGGACCAGCCTGGTATGAGATTCTGCCGCACGACGACGATCCGGCTGATCGGTACATTGTGCAGGCCGTGTATGGAACAGGAAACACGGCGCGCGTCGCGGCGGAACTGGCACGACTGGACGCGCTGGATTGGCGGCGTCTGCTACGGCGCTGGGAGTGCATCAGGCAGCAGCAGCGCAGCTTCATCGTCGCGCATCCCGGGTGCATCGCCAACCGGCTGGAGCGCCAGCGCTGGTTGTCGCGGCTGCTGGCCGGGCGCCCGCAGGTACTGGCTGCCGCCGAGTACCTGCGCGAGCGAAGCCGCCGACCGCATCAGGATGCCCAAAAAGAAGGTTGATAAGGCTCAATGGCGTTTCAAGGCGTCCTGATGGGAAGCTACGCTTGACAAGTGCAGTATACTGCATATTGAAGAGGAATAGGCAATCAAGACCGTCTCAAGAAAGGATAAAGAACCCATGCAGAAGACCGATTTTATCAAGGCGGTCGCCGATCGGGCGAACCTGTCGCAGAAGGTCACGAAGGAAGTGGTTGATGCGGCGCTGGAAGTGATTGCAGAGGCGCTCAAGCGTGGTGAGAAAGTCACGCTGACCGGGTTTGGCACCTTCGAGGTCCGCAGGCGCCAGGCGCGTGAAGGAGTGAATCCGCAGACGCGGGAGAAGATACATATCCCGGCGACGCAGACGCCAGGTTTCAGTGCCAGCAGCACGCTCAAGAACGCTGTCAAGGATAGCTGATCATCCAGGAAAGGCGTGGCGCCGTGGTATACCACGCCACCAACGGTACCATGTGGAGCCTGCAAGAAGCGCCAGACCGGCTACGCCTCTTGCAGGCATTTTGATTCACCGGTCACACGCCTCCTCGAAACGCGGGTGTGCCGCCTGCATGGCATGAGAAGTTCCGGTTGACGTTGCCATTTGTCCTGGGGCAGATAAGCTTTCTGGCGCGCTCCAGTGCGCTCTATAAATGGATAAAGTCGAGCTTATCTACCCTGCTGATCTTGCGCAGCTAAACGTTATCACGTATACTTCTTTTAACCCCTGGTAACAGGACTTACACAGTGGCGCAGACTCTCGCGTCAGGAGAGCCTCTGGCGGCGTGGTACCCGCGATCAACGTGGTTTCGCCGGCGAAAACTACCACAGAAATGGAAAGGTACCACGCTGCCGGATGTCCATACAACCGTTGTACGTGTTGCGGGTCAGCGCAACCGTATCACTCCTGTGTTATGAGCGACAGGACGCATGGCGGCGTTATGCGGCGCCCTGGTCCTGCAAGGCCATGAGTAGCGCCGGTGGAAGTCGTGTTGGTGTGCAGATGGTCTAGAAGCAAGGAGTAACAGCAGATGCGACGGCGAGTGTTTCTTCGCAGCGTGGCGGCAGGTAGTGCAGCCCTGACGGCTGCGACGCTGGCGGCATGCGGCCAGGCGCCGCAGACGCCGGCCCAGCAGGCAACGACGGCCCCGGAAGCGCCGCAGCAGGCGACAACGGCTCCGGCGGCAACCCAGGCGGTGGCAGCGACGACGGCCCCGGCGGCGCAGGCGCCAGCGCAGGCATCTGAGATGCCGGCGCTGGAGTGGGACATGGCGACGAGCTGGCCGGTGGCGCTCGACACGATCTTTGGTGGCGCGCAGACCGTTGCCGACCGTGTTGCGGCGATGACGGACGGCAAGTTTGTGATCAAGCCGCGCGCCGCCGGCGAACTGGCTCCTGGCCTGCAGGTGCTCGACGTGGTGCAGCAGGGCGCGGTGCCGATGGGGCATACTGCGTCGTACTACTACGTTGGCAAGAGCCCGGTTGCAGCTTTCGGCACGTCACTGCCGTTTGGTCTCAATGCCCAGCAGCAGAATGCCTGGCTGTATGATGGTGGTGGGTTGGCGAAGTTGCAGGAAGCCTACGCCAGGCTCTTCAATGTGATCCAGTTCCCGGCCGGCAATACCGGCGTGCAGATGGGGGGCTGGTTCCGCAAGGAGATTAACACCGTCGCCGACCTGCAGGGCCTCAAGATGCGCATCCCCGGCCTGGGCGGCCAGGTGATGACGAAACTTGGCGTGACGGTGCAGGTTATTGCCGGCGGCGAGATCTTCCAGGCACTGCAGACCGGCGCCGTTGATGCGGCGGAGTGGGTCGGCCCGTATGACGACGAGAAGCTGGGCCTGAACAAGGCGGCACAGTTCTACTACTATCCGGGGTGGTGGGAGCCGGGCCCCACACTCGAGGTGCAGGTCAATCTCGATAGCTGGAACCAGCTGCCAAAGGCGTACCAGGAAGCAGTAAAGACGGCGTCGGCCGAGGCGAACATCACCATGCTGGCGCGCTATGATGCGCGCAACCGCGAGGCGCTCAAGCGCCTGGTCGACTCCGGTGTGCAGTTGCGGCCTTATAGCAAGGAGATCCTTGCTGCGGCGGAGAAGGCGGCTTTCGAGTTGTATGACGAGTTTGCCGCCAAGGATGCCGATTTTAAGGCAATCTATGAGGAGTGGAAGGCATTCCGCACGGCGATTTACGAGTGGAACAAGGTCAACGAGGCAGGCTTCACGAATTACGTGTACAACGTATAATGGTCGCCTCCCGCGACAGACGGTCTTGCTTGTAAAGGTATATCCGAACAAGCATGGGCATGTTGTTCGTAACTGTTCACATTTGGGGTAAAACGCCACCCCGGGAGCGAGGGCAGGACGCCCTCGCTCCCGGGAGAAGTGTGAACACTTAGAGCCTATTGGGAAACCTCTACGCCCCCTGTCATTGCGAGGAGCGTGAGCGACAGCTTGCAGCGAGCGCAGCGTGGCTGAAGCAATCTCCGCTTGCACTGGGAGATTGCTTCGCTATCGCTCGCAATGACCCGGAAGATGGGAGCTTGCGTCGCTGTACCCGCAATGACAGCCAGCCATCCGTTCTTCGGACAGGCTCTTAGTGCCTCTCCGAAATCCCATGGGCATGCTGTCATTGCGAGGAGCGCCAGCGACGACGCAATCTACCGGCCCGAGAGGAGATTGCTTCGCTCGCGCTCGCAATGACATCCAGTCCGTTCTTCGGACAGGCTCTTACTCCTGTCATTGCCACGACGTGCGCGGTGGAGATAGACTCCGCTTCGTTCTGATCTATGGCAGCATGGTACTGCTGAGTGCGGGTGGCTGCGATCCGCCCCTATCTCATCACCTCAGACAATTTCCGCACCTCGAACCCCATTGCCGCAAACTGATCCAGAATCTGCGGTAGGGCGTCGGCGGTGGCTTCGCTGCCGCAGTGCGCCAGAATGATTGCGCCGTGTAGTTCCTCAGGCGCCAGTTTCTGTGTGACGCGTTCCAGTAGAAATGCAGGCGTTTTTGGCTCGCCGACCGAATCGAGGCTGTCGAGCGTCCAGTATACCGGTAGATATCCCTCAGCAAGCGTCACGCGCAGTACGCGTTCGTCGTATGCGCCATACGGCGGGCGGAAGAACGGCCTGGTGGTTGCACCGGGCGCGATCTCGCGCAGTAGCGCCTCCGTTTCAGCCAGTTCGCGCCGGATTGCGCCATCGTCCAGGGTCGTCAGATCCGGGTGGTTCATGGTGTGATTGGCCAGTTCATGACCGTCGGCTACCATCCGGCGGACAAGGTCCGGGTTATCGCGTATCCACTTCCCGGTGAGGAAGAAGGTGATGGTGACACCACGCTCGCGCAGCGCGTCGAGTATGCGCGGCGTCGGCGCGGCGCCGGCCCCGGCATCGAGTGTCAGCGCAATCCATGGCTGCTGCCCGCCGCGCTGCACCAGTAAGACATCACCATCGCCCGCCGCGTCGGACACCGGCACAACAAGCTCGCGCCCCACACGCGGTGGCGCGTCGAGCAAGTTATAGCTCATAATCAGCGCTGGTGAGGTCCCGTAACGCGCGGCGATCTGTTCAAGCGTCTCGCCGGCTGCCACGCGATGCCCGACATACCCGGCAATCACCGGCTCCGGAGTGGTGGCCGGTGTGGCCGCAGGTGCCGGCACGATTGTTGGCGTGGCAACGGCCGGCGGGGGCATCGTCGCTGCGGCGCGCGTCACCGTTGCAGGCGCAGGAGTCGCTTCCGGCGACGGTGGCGCCGGGACACCGGTAGGCGCAACAATTGCCGGCGCCGGTGGGCGCTGCACCAGGTCGTTCAGGAACCAGCCGAGCGCAATGCCGGTCAGCAGTGTGAGGACGATAAGCGGCAGGCTTGTGTTGCGGGCATCTGGCGTCATGGAAGTACCGAGCGGTGCGTGAGCGGCCACGAACAAGAACGGTGCCTGGCGTCAATACGTTTCAGATAAGCTCACGCAAGGTATTGCGCCTATCGTACTGTGCGAGTCGCCTGGCCTCCCTGTTTCTGACGAATCTTTGCGCGCAGAAGTTCCCGAAAGGTGTCGATCGACTGCTGATCGCCAAATGCGCGTTTCGGCACGACCGAATAGGCCCAGCGACCATGCACCAGGACGAACAGTCGGTTGCTTTCGACGAACGAGGCATAGCGTTCCCACGGGCGGCTGATATGCTCCGAGCCGAAGCGGAAGTGCGCACCGCGCTGATCGAATATTGACTCGAACGGCTGGCGCAATGTCGGGCTACTACGGAAGGTTGACCACACCAGCAGCAGTGGCATTGGATCAAACCAGGTGAAGATGCCCATTGCAAGTAAAAGTAGTGCTGCAGGCTGAACGCCGGCGGTCAGGATGACCCAGATGCCGCCGAATATGGAAAGCGCGCCGATGCCTTTGTAGAAGAGATGTTTGCGTGTCGAACGCTGGTAGAGGCGGCACGCATGGAGCTGTTCCGCCATTGTGTGGGTATAACGCAATGTGATTGCGCCAGGTTTCGCCGGTGCTGTGACAGTCATGGGATGATTAACTCCTGTCCGACCCGCAGCGTATCCGCCGCCGCCGGGGTCAGATTATTGGCGCGCAGCAATGCTTCGACGCTCACGCCATTGCGTTCGGCAATCAAACGTAACGTATCCCCTGGCTGGACCACGTAGCGCCGCTGCGCACCCTGCGGCGCAGCAGCGGGCGTCGCGGTCGGCAGGGGGGTGGGTTCGGGCGTCGCGGTCGGCAGGGGGGTGGGTTCGGGCGTCG
>Ga0272446_1004363_pt1 | contig 16788 bp, 13 predicted proteins | sample YNPCB0061_FD_194587 | JGI IMG/M metagenome (GOLD analysis project Ga0272446, IMG submission 194587) | Hot spring microbial mat communities from Yellowstone National Park, WY, United States - YNP-CB-006-1 | ecosystem: Environmental > Aquatic > Thermal springs > Hot (42-90C) > Sediment | place... | reverse complement strand
TGGGCACCGTCACCGGCACGCGCTGCTCGCTGGTCAGATTGGGATTGGGAAAATCAAACGCCGCGAGCACCGGATCCAGCCGCTGGCGGCTGATGAAGCCGTACACCGTGCGGCGTTGGTTGGCCGCATCGTCGAGCGGCAAGGGCGCGCCGCCCATCGCCGTATCCAGCGTCCCACTCACCGCCAGCATCGCGTCCCGCAGCGCCTCCACGTCCAGCCGCCGCCGCGCGAACCGCCACAGCAGGCGGTTGTCCGGATCGGCGGCGTGATTGGCCGCGCTCGGCACCGCGCTCAACGCGTAGACCGAAGACAGCAGCATCTCGCGGTGCAGACGCTTCAGCGACCAGCCTTGATCGATCAGACGTCCCGCCAGGTAGTCGAGCAGTTCCGGGTGCGTGGGCCGCTCGCCGGTTTGGCCGAAGTTGCCCGGCGTGCGCACCAGTCCCTTGCCGAACCGCCATTGCCAAACGCGATTCACCAGCACCCTGGCGGTGAGCGGATTGCGCGGGCTGGCGATGGCCTCCGCCAGTTCCCGCCGTCCGCTGCCGTGGCGGAAGGGCGCGGGCTGGCCGTCGGACAGAATGCGCAGGAAACGCCGCGGCGCTTCGGGACCAAGGTTTTCCGCGCTGCCGCGCACGTGGACACGCAGGTTGACCGGCGTGGGCACGTCTTCGATGGCGCTGAGATACGGATAAGGCGGCGGCACGCGCCGGGCGAGTTCGGCGGCGCGGGCGCGGAGCGCCGCCAGTTGCGTCCGGGCGGCGGGGGGCAGGAAGCGGTCAAGCTGTTCGGGCCGGTAATACAACACGCCATCCACCCGCGCTTCCGGACCGGATAGCGGCGCCCGCGGATTGCCTCGTGCGCACAGATCCTGCCACAACATGTACCGGTCGCGAGCCATCGTGCGCCCCTCGACCTCGCCGAGCATGCGCTGCACTTCGACGCCGGCGGTGAGCATGCGGTTGTATTCGTCGACGCGCCCCTTTTCCGTCATCACCTCGAGGATCAACTTTTCGAGACGCAGAGCTTCGGCCCGCAAGGCCGCCGCATCGCGTGCCGCCAGGGACGCAAACGCGCGGAAGAACGGGTGCGGTTTGACAGGCTGGCCAAGGTAGCGCCGCCAGCGGCCGAGAGTCTCGGGGTCCAGCCCGTCGGCCGGGCCCGCTTCCCGCGCCGCCAACAAGTACGCCGCCGTCTTTTCCGCCAGGCTCCGCATTACCCGCGCGCTCTCGGCGTCGACGAATTCCGTCACCGCTTGCGCGGCTTCGTCGGCGGCCTGCCGGAGCCGCCGGTGCTCTTCCACCACCGGTGCCGGCGCCAGCGGAATCTCGCGCAGGCGCGTGCTGCGGAAGACGCCCATCAGCGAGTAGAAATCCTGCGTGGGAATAGGGTCGTACTTGTGGTCGTGGCACTGGGCGCATTGCAGGGTCAGCCCCAGGAAGCCGCGCCCCAGCAGGTCGACGCGATCATCATCGGCAAACTCGCTGGAGGTATCGACGAACGCAGTGAGCGCCGGGCGCAGGTCGCGGCCGGCGTCCGGCAGCAGGTCGCCCGCCAGGTGCGCCTTCAGGAACAAGTCCATCGGCAGGTCGTCATTGAACGCCTGGATTACCCAGTCCCGGTAGCGGTCGAACGCGGGCGGCTTGCCGAACATAGTGTCGTTGGCGTAGCGCACCACGTCCAGCCAGTGGCGGGCCCAGCGCTCGCCGTAGCGGGGAGAAGCCAGCAGCCGTTCCACCACGCGGGCGCGCGCGTCCGGGGCGGTGTCGCGTTCGAACGCCAGCGCTTCTTCCGGGGTGGGCGGCAAGCCGGTCAGATCCAGCGTCACGCGGCGGAGCCAGGTGCGCCGGCCGGCGGGCGCAACGGGCTGGAGGCCATTTTCCTCCAGTTTGGCCAGGATGAATGCGTCGATCGCGGTTCGGGGCCAGGAGACATCGCGCACTGCCGGCGGCGCGGGCCGCCGAATCGGCTGAAACGACCAGAACGCCCGCTGCTCGGCCGTGATGACGTACTCGCCGCTGTTGTGCGGAGGCGCCGTCCCCGGCGTTTCCGGCCACGGCGCGCCGGCTTTGATCCAGAGTTCGAGGTCCTCGATTTCGCGGTCCGTCAAACGCCCCTGCGGAGGCATCTTCACGTCTCCGTTTTTGCGCACGGCGCGAATCAGCAGGCTCTCGGCGGGATTGCCGGGCAGCAGCGCCGCGCCCCGTTTGCCGCCGCGCAGCAGCGCCTCGCGCGAGGTGATCTCCAGCCCGCCCAGTTTCGAGCGCGTGTGGCAGGCGTGGCAATACCGGGCGAACACCGGCCGCACGCGCAGTTCGAAGAAGTCCGCCTGCTCGGCGGCGGCGGCCGCGGAGAATGGGGCGAACAGAAGAAACGTTACCCAGCGCATGTTCGCGGGTCTGGGGCCTACCTTCCGCCCTCCCGGATGCAGAACAGCGTGCTCTGCCCCCGCAAGTACAAGTCGCCCTCGGCCACGGCCGGCGACGCGATGAACATCTGCCCGGAAAGCGTGTTGGTGGCCAGGACTTCGTAGGCTGTTCCGAGCTTCAGCACCACCACGTCGCCCTGCTCGGTGGCCAGGTACAGTTTGCCGCCAGCGCCCACCGGCGACGCTTTGAAGTTGTACGGCTGCGGCAGCCGTTGTTGGCGGTAGTGGGCCTCGCCGGTCAGCACGTCAAAGCAGTTCACCAGGCCGCTATCGGTGACGAAGTAGATCTTGCCTTCATGGAGCACCGGCGACGCCGTGTACGAGTTGCCGCGCTGGTTCGTCCAGAGGATGGCGTCCGAGCCGGTGAGATCTCCCGTGCGTCCCAGGCGGATGGCGAGCAGGTTCGGGTCGCGGTGCCCGCTCATCACCACCACCACGTTCTGAAAAACGACGGGAGCCGGAATCACGTTCGTGCCCAGCCCGGCGGTCTCCCAAACCACTTTGCCGGTGTCGTAATCGTACGCACGGACACGCCGCGTGGCGCCGACGATGATCTGTTTCTTCCCGTTGACTTCGGTGACCAGGGGCGGCGACCAGGCGCTGACCTCGTCGCGGTCGGCGCGCCAGATCTGCTTGCCGGTGCGCTTGGCGAGCACGAGCAGATGAGAATTCTCCTCCTGGTCGAAGCCAAGAATCAGCCGGTCGCCATCCAGCACGGGCGCCGTGCCCTCGCCAAACGCGTTGCGCATGCGCATCGGCGGGAATGGCCTGCTCCACGCCAGCTTGCCGTCGAGCGAGTAGGCGTACACGCCGCGCGACCCGAAGAAAGCGTACACCATGTTGCCGTCCGTCACCGGGCTGTTCGAGGCGAAGCTGCCGTAGCGGTGATGGTAGCCCTCGTGCGGCGCGGCGGAAGTGGCCACGCGCTCCCAGAGGACCTTGCCGCTGTTGCGGTCGATCGCCATCACGAGGAAGCGGTGCGGGACGCCCGCCGCGAAGCCGCCGCCGGGCCCGCGCCGGCCGGGTTCCGGAGCCTCCGGGGTCGTTTCGGGCACGGCGGTCGTCAGGAAGAGCCGGTCTCCCCAGATCACCGGCGAGGAAAAACCCCGTCCGGGGATAGGGGTTTTCCAGGCGACGTTCTCGTCGTCGGACCACCGCAGCGGCAAATCGCCGCGGGCCATGCCGGTGTCCAACGGGCCGCGCCAGCGCGGCCAATCGTCCGGAGCGCCGAGCACCGGCAGCGCCGGAAGGAGCACGCAAAGCAACATTCGGCGGAGCATGATCGGTCCGCCCAGCGTACCAGAACGGTCAGTCGCCTGCCAAAGTGAAGCGGCGGACGGCGGTGGCCCGCCCGGTGGCGTCCTCGACGTCGACGATGACCGAGTGGAACTCGACCCGGCCGCGGGCCACTTCCATGCGGTTGGGCATGCAGGTGAGAAAGCGCTTGAGCACCAGGTCCTTGTCAACGCCAATCACCGAGTCGTACGGACCGGTCATGCCCACATCCGTCTGGTAGGCGGTGCCGCCCGGCAACAGGCGCGTATCCGCGGTGGGCACGTGCGTGTGGGTGCCGATCACGGCGCTGACCCGCCCGTCCAAATACCAGCCCATCGCCATCTTCTCGCTGGTCACCTCCGCGTGAAAATCCACGAAACGGACCTTGACGTCCGCTCCGATTTCGGCCAGCAGGCGGTCCGCGGTGCGGAACGGGCACTCGATGGCCGGCAGGTAGGTGCGTCCCTGCAAATTCACCACGGCGTAAGGGACGCCGGTCTTGGTACGGTCCACATACACACCCTTGCCGGGGCAGTCCGCCGGATAATTGGCGGGGCGCAGCAGACGCGGATGGCGGTCCAGGTAATCGTAGATTTCGCGCTTGTCCCAGATGTGGTTGCCGGACGTAAGCACCGCGATGCCCAGGTCGAACAGGTCGTCGGCGATGCCCGGGGTGATGCCAAATCCCCCGGCGGCGTTCTCCGCGTTGGCGATCACCAGCGACACCTTTTCGCGCCGGACGATGTCCTCGACGTGGTCGGCGACCACGTTCCGGCCGGGCGAACCGAAGATGTCTCCGATGAACAGGATTCTCATGTCCGGTTCTTCTCGAGCAGAGCGCGCATGCGGTCTTCGGAATGCCGCGTGGCGGTTTCGATGGCGGAGATCAACATGGCGCGCAAGCCGTGGCGCTCGAGTTCGTGAATGGCGGAGATAGTGACGCCCCCCGGCGTGATCACCTGGTCGCGCAGCACCGCGGGGTGCAATTCGGTTTCCCGCACCAATTTGGCCGCGCCGAGCACGGTCTGCTCGGCCAGGCGCGTGGCGATCTCCCGGGACAGGCCCATCTTCAGGCCGCCCGCGATCATCGCTTCAATCACCATGTACACATAGGCCGGGCCGCTGCCGGACAGCGCGGTGACCGCGTGCATCAACTCTTCGTCGACGAACACCGCGACTCCGACGGCCTCGAAGATGCTCCGCACCATTTGGCGGTGTTCCGCCGAGCAGCGGGGATTGCAGGCGATCGCCGTGGCGCCTTCTTCCACCACCACCGGGATATTCGGCATAGCGCGGAAGATCGGCAGGTGTTTGCCGGCGACTTGCTCAATCAGCGCAATCGGCACGGCGGCGGCCAGCGACACCAGCACCTGGCGGTCATGCAGCGCCTCGCGGACTTCGGCCAGCACCCTGGGAAGCGTGCCCGGCTTGACGCTGAGAATGACCAAGTCGGCGTTTTCCACCGCGCGGCGGTTCTCGCCGGCCAGGGTGAGGATGCCGAACTTCTCGGAAACCGTCCGGGCCCGCTCTTCGGAACGGACGGTGGCGACCACCTGTCCCGGGGCCGCCACGCCGCCCTTCAACATGCCGCCGATGAGGGCGGCGCCCATGTTCCCCGCGCCCAAAACGGCGATGCGTTGCTCCATCTAATACACCTGGGACGTGACCGCGCCCTCCGAGGCCGAACCGACCAGCGCGACGTACTTGGCCATCACTCCGGTCCGGTAACGGGGCGGAGGCGGCGTCCAGGCGCGGAGGCGTTCAGCAATCTCGCCAGGCGCGACTTCCACGTTCATCTCGCCCGCTTCCACGTCAATGCTTACCGTGTCGCCCTCCCGCAAAGCGGCGATCGGACCGCCCACCGCGGCCTCGGGCGCGACGTGCGCAATCATGAAACCGTGGGTCGCGCCGCTGAAGCGTCCGTCGGTGACCAGCGCCACGCTGTCTCCCAAACCTCGGCCGACAATAGCCCCGGTCACGCCCAGCATTTCCCGCATGCCCGGTCCGCCCTTCGGCCCTTCGTAGCGGATCACGACCACGTCCCCCGCGTTGATTTGCCCCGCGGTGACGGCGGCCATGGCGTCCTCTTCCCGCTCGAAAACGCGCGCGGGACCGGTGTGCTTCTTCCGGTTGTGGCCGGAGAGTTTAATCACGCACCCGTCGGGCGCCAGGTTGCCGCGCAGGATGGCGAGCCCACCCACCGGTTTCAACGGCTGGTCCAACGGGTGAATCACCTGCTGGCCCGGCGTCTCTTTGGCCTCGGCCGCTTCTTCCCCCAGGGTGCGCCCGGTCACCGTGAGCTGCTTCCCGTCCACGTAACCGCCGTCGATCAGGCGCTTGACGATTACGGGGATCCCGCCGGCCTTGTGTACATCCACCGCCACGTACTTGCCGCCGGGTTTGAGATCGACGTAGATGGGCGTGCGATTGCTGATGGTTTGGAAGTCGTCGATCTTTAAGTCGACGCCGCCTTCGCGGGCCATCGCGAGCAAATGCAGCACCGCGTTGGTCGACCCCCCGGTCCCGGCGACGCAGGCGACCGCGTTCTCAAACGCCTGCCGGGTGCAAATATCGCGCGGGCGCAGGTTGTTCGCGACGGCGTTCAGAATCACCCGGCCGCAATACCGCGCGGCATCTTTCTTGAGCGGATCCACCTGCGGCGACGCCGCCGTGCCCAACGGCGACAGCCCGATGAACTCCATCACCGTAGCCATCGTGTTCGCGGTAAACTGCCCGCCGCACGCGCCCGCGCCCGGACAGGCGGCGTCCTCGATCTCCCGCAGTTCCTGCTCGGTGATCTTGCCGGCCGCGCAGGCGCCCACCGCCTCGAAGACGTCCTGAATAGTGATGTCGCGGTCTCGGTATTTGCCCGGCAGGATCGAACCCCCGTAGAGGATCACGCCGGGGATGTTCATCCGCAGCAGGGCCATCGCCGCGCCCGGGATGGTTTTGTCGCAGGCGACCAGGGCGACCACGCCGTCGAACATGTGCCCCCGCGTCACCAGTTCGATTGAATCGGCAATCACCTCGCGGCTCACCAGCGACGTCTTCATGCCCTCGGTGCCCATCGTGATGCCGTCGCTGATGGCGATGGTGTTGAACTCCATGGGCGTGCCGCCGGCCTCCCGGATGCCCTGGGCTACGTCCTGCGCCAAGTCCCGGAGCAAAAAATTACAAGGCATCGTGCCGATCCAGGTATTGGCGATCCCGATAATCGGCTTCTTCAGATCCTCGTCGGTGTAGCCAATAGCCTTCAGAAACGAGCGCGCGGGAGCGCGGTCCCGCCCCTGGGTGATGGTGTAGCTTTGGAGTTTCATAGAATCCTCTATCTTACAGGTCGGTTATGCGGGCGCAAGAGCCCGCTGGCCGGAGGTCGGCGCCACGTCGCCACATCCGCCGGTCGGGGACTGGCGCCACGTCAGTACCGGCACCGCGAACGGTCCGCTTTCACGAAATACTTGCGGTAGTTTTTCGCCTGCGGATCCATGCACCCCACCAGGTCGAGCAATTCGACCTTGCGGAACTCGATGGGGTGGCTCTCGCTTTGCAGCGCCAGGAAGCCCTCGGTGAGCAGTTCTCCCTCGCGCTTGGACACCTCGCCGAAATCAGCCGGGGTGGCGCCCCCGATCTGAGGTTTCTCGTACGAGAGGACCTCTTCCCCGTTCACCACGTGCCGGATCGTTTCGCCGCCGTGTACCGTCACTTCCACGCGCACCCACTGGTCACCGTGGAACGTGGGCGACCGCGAGGGGTTACAGTGCCGGGTGATCAGTTCCCCATTCATCACGATGTGGGTGCCGGGCGAGCAGACATTCGCGGTGGGCCGTTCGCCGGTCCCGGATCCTCCCAGCAACTGGACTTCAATGGAAGCGGGGAAGCGCTGATCGCGAAACATGGTTTCCGGCGGCTGGCAATGGACCATGATGCCGCTGTTGCGAAAAGCCCACGGCGGGCCTCCCGGCGCCTGCTCCCCGGTGAAGCGGTATTCGACGGCAACGATGTAGTAAGAAAACTTGTCCCGGTAAAAGAGGTGGCCGAACCGGTCGCCGAAGGTTTCGTATTGGTCGTAGGCGACGCGCAGGACGCCGTCTTCGACGCGAAAGGTGTTGCCGAAGTTCTCTCCGAACGGGTAGCCCCGGATTTTGGCCCGCCAGCCGGTCAGATCCCGGCCGTTGAACAATGGAATCCAATCCTGGCGATCCGCAGGGGTCTGCGCTGGGAGGACACCGGAGACAGCGGCGGCGGCCGCCAGCAGGCTCGCCAGCCGGGGAAGGCTTCTCGGGAAGTTCACGGCGTCGAGTATAGCGGTTGAGCGGCCGCAAGGGAACGCCAGGCGGAGAAACCGCCTACAGTCGCGCAACAAACTTGCCGATAACGGACGTTAGGCCGACCAGATGAAAGCCCGCGCTCCGGCTTTGCTCGCCGTTCTGCTGCTCGGGGCAGCGGCCACTGGTTCTCTGTGGCTGTGGCTCCGGCCCGCCGAGCCCGTGCAACTGATTGTGGGCGCTCCGGAAATCCCTCCCGACACCACCTGGAAACCCGAGGGGAAAGTGCGGGGGCTGGCGGTGGATGTGCTCGAGGAAGCGGCGCGCCGGGGCGGTTACCGCCTGCGGTGGGTGAATATGGATACCTTCCCCGGAGGCTGCGACGCCGCCATCCGGCAGGGGCGGGTTGACCTCTGTCCCGCAGTCGGTATCCTGCCAGAGCGCAAGCGGCAGTTCCATATCTCAAGACCCTGGCTGCGCGGCGACTTCTGTTTGGTCAGCCGGGCGGAAACGCGCGTTCTACAAGAGGAAATCTCCCCCCGCATCACCATCAGCCACGTCAACGGACCGGTGACGAACCAGTTGGTGAAGCGGCGCCTGCCGCACGTTCAGAAGATTGCCACCAAGTCACGCATGGACGCCGTGGTGACCATGTGCCGCGGGCAATCCGATGCGGCGTTTTTGGATGCGGTGCTGTTCCAGCAACTTCTGCTGGTCCGGCCCCCGGAATGCCAGGGCATCCCCCTGTACGCCGAAGTTCTGCGCGGCGCGGCGGTCGAGGTGGGATTGGCGGGCCCCAAGTACCGGGCCGCAGTCCTCGACGACCTCAGGGGCCGGATCGCCGAGATGCGCGCGGACGGAACGCTGGCCCGGGCCATCAAACGCTGGCAGCCTCTGTGGTTCGGCGATACCGAACTGATGCTCCAGGAACAGGAGAGCCGCTGGCAGATCGCCGCGCTGCGGTTTGGCATCACCAGCGCCGGGATCCTGGTGCTCGCCCTGGTGCTGATGAACCGGCGCATCGCTTCGGCCCGGAGAGCGGCCGAACGCGCCGCCGAGGCCAGATCCGAGTTCATCGCCGCGATCAGCCACGAAATCCGCACCCCGCTCGGAGGCGTGCTCTCCACCGCCGAACTGATGAAGAACTGCCGCATGGACGATGAGGCCCGGCAGTATGTCGACATCATCCTCGACAGTGGCAAATCCCTCCAGCATTTGCTCAATGACCTGCTCGACCTCAAGAAAGCTGAGGCCGGCCGCCTGATCGTCAACGCCTTCGACTTCCCGGTCCGCCCGGTGCTGCAAGGTGTGCTGGACGCCTTTCGGGGCGCCGCCACCATCAAAGGAATCACCTGCCGGATGGAGGTGGAAGACAGCGTTCCGGAAGTTGTGCGGGGTGACGCCTCCCGCCTCCGGCAGCTGGTTTGGAATCTGATGAGCAACGCGGTGAAATTTACCATGCGGGGTGAAGTCTGCCTGCGGGCGAAGTGGCGCAACGGACTGCGGGTGGAGGTCGAGGACACCGGCGTCGGCATTGCTTCCAGCGTCATGCCACGCCTGTTCCACAAATATGTCCAGGCCGGGCCTTCCGTAACGGGCAATTTCGGCGGCACCGGATTGGGACTGGCGTTATGCAAAGCGCTGGTCGAGGCCATCGGAGGAAAGATCGGCGTGCAGAGCCAGGAAGGCGTTGGTTCCCTGTTCTGGTTCGAACTGCCCTGGCCGGAAGGGGCCGCGCCGCCGCCCCCGGCGGAGCAGGACAACCATGGTTCCCCGTTGCCCGCACCGGCGCCCAGGGTGGTGCTGGTGGCCGAAGACAACCCGACCAACCGGATGGTCATTCGCCGTTTTCTCGAGAAGGCTGGCTGCCAGGTCGACGTCGTCGAGAACGGCGAGCAGGCGGTGCAACAAGCGGCTACCCGGCGTTATGACGCCATCTTCATGGACTGCTTCATGCCCGTGCTCGACGGCTACACCGCGGCGGCGAAGATCCGCTCGGAGCCCGGACCGAACCGGGACGTCCCCATTGTGGCGATCACCGCCGCGGCCATGGACTCCGACCGGCGGAAAGCTTTGCAGGCGGGCATGAACGACTACATCACCAAGCCGCTCACCGCCGAGGATTTGCTGGGCGCGCTGCACCGTTGGGCGCCCCCGCAGGACGACACGGCCGACACGGACGCCGCAGAGCCATCCCGCGCCCTTTAACTGAGGCGCATGATCCGGGCCGCGTTGTCGTGGAAAATCTTCCGTTGCACCGCGGGGTCGGGCGCCAGCTTGCGGATCATTTCCATCTGTTGCCAGCCCGAACAGCCGCCGCCGCGGCCCATCCGGTCGTTGCAGTCGCTGCCGTAAAGCAGTTTGTCCTGGTGGCGTTGCAGGAATTCCCGCGCGTGCTCTTCGTCGCGCTGCAAGGCGTTCAGACCGGAACCGGCGCTCAGGTCTCCGTAGAAGTTCGGGTAATCGGCCAGCCAGCGGTCCGTCCACCCTCCCGCCGTCACTTTGGTGCGCGGATAGAGGATGGTTTGCACGTGGCCTTTGTCGATATTGGCCCAGAACGTCTGCGCGTGTCCGATGAAATTGACCTTCGGAAAGCGCTGGAGCAGGTTAGGGAACCGTTCGTACTCCAGGTTGTAGACTCCGTGTTCGAAATGCATCAGCACGGGGACGTTGTATTCCTGCGCCACCGCCGCCACCAGTTGCATCGCCGGGCCGTCGCACACCACGTGAAATTTCTGCTCGCCGATGCCGATGGCGCCCAGCTTCAGGTACTTTTCCAAGGTTGCCCTGGTCTCGGGAATATCGGGCAGTTCGTTGGCGAAAAAATAGTATTGGCCCGGATACTGCCGGACCAGGGCGAGCGCGGCTTCGTTGCCGCCAATGCCCACGGCGAGCGAATAGGCCCGCCCGGCAGGCAAGAGCACGGTCTTGGCCACGCCCATCGTCTGCTGATGGCGCACCAGTTCCTCCGCCGTGCGTGTGCTGTACGGCGTGTGTTGATGGATGTCGATGACCGGAACGGGCGGGTCGGCCGCAAGCGCTGTCACCGCCCCCCCCGCCCCCAAGAAAGTCCGCCGGCTCATTCGGAAACGATCGCGATGCATTCGACTTCCAGCAGGATTCCGGTCAGGCCGCTCTGCACCGCGGTCGCCGCCGGCGGCGCCTCCATGTTCAGATAGTTCGCCCGCACCTCGCGCAACTCTCCGATGTACCTCATGTCCGCCAGGAAGTAGTTGATCTTCACGAGGTCCTTAAAGTCCGCGCCGGCCATCTTCAAGGCGCGGCCAATCGTACGAAACGTATTGTCCGCCTGCGTCCGGAAATCCGGCGGCATGGAACCGTCAGGATTCGCGCCCGCCATCCCCGACAGAAACACCATTTTGCCGGGCGGCGAGGTGACCACGTGGGTATACCCCGGGGGACGCTTGTTGTCCAGGTTCAGGAACTCTTTCATGGGCTTCCTTGCGCACGCCAGCCCGCAGCACGCAACGCTGACGAGCGCCGCGAGTACGCTGCGCTTCATTCGCAGCATTATACCCGTTCCAGCGCTGTTATAAGATGAAAACCTCCCGGACGCAGCCATGATCAAGATCAGCAACTATTCGCTCAACTACGGGCGATCCTTCGCGCAAGGCGCCATGACGATTTTTCAGTTCCTCGACGTCTGCCGGCAACTCAACGTCGAGGCGGCCAGCCTCCACCTGCGGGACTTACCGGATCTGGGCACGGCGTATCTGAAACAACTCCGCCGCGCCTACCTGGACCGGGGCCTTTCCATGTCCATGGTGACGGTGACGACCGACTTCGGCCGGAACCCGCTCCGGCAGGAATTCGACCGGGCGCTGGAAGCGATCCGGGTCGGCATGTTCCTGGGCGCACCCATTCTCCGGGTGTTCGCGGGCTCGCCCAAGAATGAAGCGGATCGCGCCGCCGCCTTCCAGCGCGCCGCCGAGGGCATTCATAAAGTTGCGGAAGAAGCCGCAGAGTGGGGCCTGCCAGTCGGTTTGCAGAACCATAACCACGGAGCGCTTTGCCGCACAGGCGAGGAAACCCTGCGGATGATTCGCACGGTGAATCACCCCAACCTGAGCGTGCTGCTCGATACCGGCCAGTTTGCGGGCTCGAAGGGCGCCAGCGGCGAAGTCCCGCCGGAGCTGGCCAAGGAGAATTACCTGGAAAGCATCCGCATGTGCGCGCCGCTGGCCAAGCACGTGCGCGTCAAGTTTTACAACCCGGCGGCCGACGGCAGCGAACCCTGGATCGACTACGCCGAGGTCTTTCGGATCCTCGACGGCGTACACTACCAGGGCATCATCGACATCGTGTACGAGCCCGGCGACCGGCGCACCAACCATCCCGGCGAAGACATTCAGACCGCGATGCCCCGCATCGTGCGGTTTCTGCGCTCCAAAGTGAGGCCCGCATGACGGAGCCCGAGCCCTGGCTGCGCGGACCGCTGGCGGGCGTCCACCCCCTGCTCGCCCCGCCCCTCTACACGTTGCAACAGGTGCGGGAAGAACTGGCCGCGTGCACCGCCGGCCTAAGCCCGGAGGAGATTTGGGCCCGCCCTCACGGGCTGACACCCCTGGGTTTCCACCTGCGCCATATTGCGGGCAGCACCGACCGGCTCAGCGCCTACCTGCGCGGCGAACCCTTAAGCGACGGGCTGCTGGCCGCGATGCGGCGCGAAAGCGAACCCGGAGCGTCCCGCGACGAACTGCTCGCCGAAGTCGGCGCCGCGCTGGACCGGGCCGAGGCGCTCATCCGCGCGCTGGATCCGGCCACATTGACCGAAGCGCGCACGGTCGGGCGCAAAGCCCTGCCCACCACCGTGGTGGGGCTGGTCTTCCACATCGCTGAGCACGCTTTTCGTCACCTGGGACAAGCGGTCAGCGCCGCCAGACTGGTCCGGGCCGCGGGGACGCTCTCCTAAGCCTTCGTGGTGCGCCATGAGCGCCCGGTGGCGCACCCTTCAGGGTGCGGGGAGACTTCAGTCTCCCACCTGGCGCCATGTGGCACACCCCTCAAGGTGCAGGGAGACTTCAGTCTCCCACCTCGCGCCATGTGGGGCCGGTCTCTGACCAGCCGGGTGGAACTAAAGTTCCGCTGCACGCTAAAGCGTGCGCCACCTGCCGCCCCGTGGCGCACCCTTCAGGGTACAGGGAGACTTTAGTCTCCCACCGCAGGCGGCGGCCTGCGGGGTGCGTAACAAGCGGAACTAAAGTTCCGCTGCACGCTAAAGCGTGCGCCACTAGCCCCCGTGGCGCACCCTTCAGGGTGCAGGGAGACTTCAGTCTCCCACCGGCGGCGGCAGACTGGCGGCTGGGCTTTCCGCGGAATTGAAGTTCCGCTGCACGCTGAAGCGTGCGCCACCTTCCCCCGTAGCGCCGGTCTCCGACCGGCCTCCTACACGCTAATTAATCGCCGCTGACCGGCTCAGCCCACAACTCGCGCGCCTGCTCGACGGCGTTTCTACCGGAAGCCAACCGCCGCTCCTCTCCGGAGACGAACGCCAACCCGTCCGCCAGCCAGGCGAACAGTTCCGGCTGCACCAGCCGATAGAACACGTGCCTGCCCTCACGCCGCTCCGCCACCATCCGGCTGGATCGCAAGACAGCCAGGTGCTGCGACACCACCGATTGGCTCACGCCCAGGGCCGCCTGCAAGCCGCTGACATCTTTCTCGCCGTCACGCAACTCCTCGACGATGCGGATCCGGTGGGGATGCGACAGCACGCCGAGCATGCGGGCCAGTTCGTTCTTGACTACCACTCGTTCGTCCACGATCCTCTCCTCCCTGCTAACGCGCCGCCTCGGCGATGGCCGCGAGATAGTCGGCGTAAAACCGGTGATAATCCGCGACGGCGTTGACTTCCAAAAACGCGGCGTCGGCGGTGGCCAGTTCGCGCAGGTTCACCACGAACAGCGTCGAATCGCCGAGTTCGAACCGCGTGCGCTCGGCATCCTCCAGGCGCAGCGCCACCTGCACTTCCTGGCGCGCCACCTGCACGCGTTCGTACGCGGCCTGCATGGCCGAATAGGCATCCTGAATGTCGGCCACCACGCGATCCCGGGCCAAGCGGCTTTTCTGGTCGATCTGCTCGATCTTGGCCTGCTCGGCGCGCAACTTTCCTTGCGCCTTCCGCCGCTGGAGAGGAATCTCCAGCAGCACGCCGGTCTCGACTTCCGCCGGCCGCAGGATCGGCCTGCCCGAACCCACGTCGCGCGAATACCCGAAGAACACGTCCACGTTTGGCAAGAGCTGGTTGCGCGCCAGGCGGGCTTCCAGGCGCGACTGCTCGCGTTCGGCCTCCAGCTCCCGCAATTCCGGACGCCGCTGGAGCGCCAGATCCACATCTTCCCGCAGCCGCTTCAGGTCAAAGCTCGCCACCTCGGGGAAGTCGGCGGGCAACTGCTCGGGCGCGGGCACCTGAGGTTCTCCCGCGTCGTTCCGCCAGTAGAGCGACAACTCGATGGCCGCCGCTTGCAGAATCCGGTCGGCCAGCACCAGCGTACCCTGGCGATTCAGAATCAGCCGCTCGTTCTCGACTACTTCAATCGGCGCCAACTGGCCGGCATCCGCCGAATCCTTGATCTGCTGGGCGCGCGCCTGGGCCAGCTCCAGCAGCCCCCTGGCGATGGCATACCGTTTGCCGGCGGCGACCCAATCCCAATACCGGCGCGAAGCCGCACGCGTGACGAGGATGCGCTGCTGCGCCACGGTCAGGTCGGCCAACTGCTGGCCGACCCCGGCCAGCCTCAGGTCCGTCCGCCGCCGGTCCGTGGGTCCGTCCCGCAGCAGGGGCACCCGAACTCCGCTCCGCCATTCGCCCGCCGAAAGCGTTTCCAGCTTGGTAATGTCCGAACTGGAGAAACTGCCCGTCCCCAGGCGATACCCGCCCGTGAAGGTCGTACCCCAGAGTTGCGTGGGCTGCTCCAGGCCGGTCAGGTACTGCCGGTGGGTGTAGTAGCCCTTCGGGTCAAACAGTCCCTGCGATTTCAGCTTCAGATCGAACTCGCCTTGAGCGGCTTGCAGTTTCCCATCGGCGATGTCCCGCTCTTTCAGCGCGGCCAGCAGCGACGGATAGTGGCGGTTGACCGATTCGAGCAGGCGGTCCAGCGTTAACACCAGCGCCGGCTTCACGGGCGCGGGCGGGGGGCCGGTCGGCGCTTTCGCCGCGGCGGCGGCAGGCGCGGCCGCCGGCGTCTGGGCCCACGCCAATCCGCTCAAAGTTCCCATCAGGAGCAGGTGACGGATCATGGCCTCTTTCTTACTTCCCCTTTCCCTTCTCTCCCGCCGTCGGGTCCGCCATCGCCACCACCGGCGGGAAGCCGTTGAAGGTCCGCCACAGCTCGAACCACAGCGGAACCTGGTTGAGCAGGATCCATCCGTTTGCCCGGACGCCCTGCCGCAGAATCCGCTTCGAGGGCCACGGTTCATCGTCCTTGTCCGGTTGGATGAGCACGCGGAATTGCCCCTGTCCGTTATCGGTCGGATCGACCAGAATCACCTCTCCCCCGAACGTGCCGACCGCCACCGCGGGCCAGCCGACAAATTGAATCGCCGGCCAGCCCTCGAATTGCAGCCGGGCCTTGCGTCCCTCGGAAATCAGCGGCACGTCGTTGCCGGAAACCAGCAGCTCCACCACGTCGTTGCTCGAGTCGGGAACCAGCGTGGCCAGTTGTTCGCCTGCCTTGATGAACTCGCCGCCCAGCCGCGCGTTCACACGGAAGATCGTGCCGTCGATCGGCGCCGCGATGGCTTGCGTGGCTTGCCGCGCGATCCGCACCTCGAGTTTGGTCAGTTCCGCCTGGGCTTTGGCGACGTCGGAGGCCGCGGACGCGTGCGCGGCCCAGCCTTCGTCCAACCGGGCTTTGGCGTCCGCGTCAATCCGCAGCAACTCCGAATCGAGCGAAATCTTCTCGGCGCGCGCCGCGTTCAACTGCGCCCGTGCCCGCAGCACGTCCGCTTCGGCCCGCCGGGCTTCCGCCTCGGCCACTTCCACGTTTCGCGTCGACGTCAAGCCTTTCAAGCCCAACCGCTTCTGCCGCTCGATGTTCAGTTTGGCCGCCTCGAGCTTAGCCTCCTCGGCCGACAGGGCCTGCTCGGCCGCCGCAATCCGGTCGATCGCCATTTGTACGCGCATCTTGGCGGCCGCCACCGAGGTCGTTCGCGTATCTTCCAGACCCTTGATCCGGTCCTCGAGGCTTTGCAGCCTCCGCATGGACTCGCGAATCGTGCTCTCCAACGCCTCCTTCTCGTTGCGCAACCGCATCATGATGTCCGGATCGTTGTCGGAGATCTCTACGATGGGGTCCCCTTTCTTGACCCGCTGCCCTTCCACAACGTACCAGCGCACCACGCGCCCATCCACCGGCGCGTCGATCGCCTGCTGGCGTTCGATGGGCGCGAAGGCCACCACCCGGCCCGTGCCCGTGACGCTCTGCTGCCAAGGGGTCCAAATCAGCGCTACCACCACTGCGATCAGGAACAGCGCCAGCATCCACCCCAGCACCCGGACCGTCCGCGGCGAACGGGCCAGGCGCATCGCCGGCAGCGTCAAGTCCAGGCTCGAGCGCACCGGCCGCGCGGTCTCTCGTACCTTGTGTCCTACTGCGGTCGCCATATCTCTTCTCTCCCCCGCCCCCTCTATTTCCTATCTCCGCGGCCGGCGGAACGCGTCGGTCTCGACTAGGTTGTGGTCCACCAGCATGTACACGTGGTCGCAGCGTTCCAGAATCTCCGGGCTCGACGAGGCGATGACGATCGTCCAGCGCCGGTCTTCGCCAAACAGGGTCTGGAACAGGAATTCCCGGTCCC
>Ga0272446_1004361_pt1 | contig 16789 bp, 12 predicted proteins | sample YNPCB0061_FD_194587 | JGI IMG/M metagenome (GOLD analysis project Ga0272446, IMG submission 194587) | Hot spring microbial mat communities from Yellowstone National Park, WY, United States - YNP-CB-006-1 | ecosystem: Environmental > Aquatic > Thermal springs > Hot (42-90C) > Sediment | place... | reverse complement strand
CTTAAAGCGAAGCGAGAAACTTAAAGCGAAGCGAGAAACTTAAAGCGAAGCGAGAAACTTAAAGCGAAGCGAGAAACTTAAAGCGAAGCGAGAAACTTAAAGCGAGGCAAGAAACGCGCTGAGGCTTTGGTCTTTATCGAGCAAGACGGCGCGGCGGATGTTCTCACGGTGCTTCTCGACGGTGCGCGGCGAAAGGTTGAGCAGCAGCGCGATTTGTTTTGTCTTGATGTCCTCTCGAAGCAACGAGCAAATTTTAAGTTCCTGCGGCGAAAGCGTCGGAAAGCGTTTGGCGAGCGTGTGCAAAAAATCGGGATTGATAAGGCTCAAGTCCTTTTCAAAGGCTGCCCATGCGCGCTCCGAGTCAATGTGGGAGTCAATCCGCGAAATCAGGCTTGAAATCAACTGGTCTCGGGTTTTTTGTCCTGTCTCTAAACGAATTGCAACAACGGATTTTCGAATCGCTTTGAGCATTTCGTTTTTATTTGTGATGGCGAGCGCAGAGGCTTGTAGGCTTCGGCGTTTGAGGTCAAGTTCCTGTTCAAGCCGCTCGTTCTCGCGCCGCGCTTGCTCGACTTGAAACTGCGATTGAAGATGTTGAAGTTTCTCTGCGGCTTTCGTTTGCATCAACTCTTTTTCCAAAGCGAACCCGCGTTTGTAACAGGCAAGAGATGAGCTAAGCTGATGGAGCTGTTCATAGCAGTCGCCAAGCGCGTAAAGGCAATCGATTTGTTCTGGCTTAGCCTTGACCGTTTCGGCAAGCGCAAGTGCGGCTGAAAGCGGCTCGACCGCCGCTTGTGCGCGACGGTGTTTGAGATGCAGTTGCCCTTGCGCATACAAGCAGCGTGCTTCGGTATGTTGGTCGCCGATGTCTCGCACGATTGATAAAGCCGCGTCGAGTGCAGCGACAGCCGCGTCGCTTCGTCCAAAGTGGTCTTCCAGTTCAGATAGGTTGATAAGCGAGAGCGCTTCGCCGCGCCGGTCGCCGATGCGACGTTTCAATTCCAAGCAAGTGCGTTGCGATTCGGCTGACCGCTCGACATCGCCGCGTTGCCAATACGTGTATGTCAGATTGTTCAACGCATTGGCTTCGCGCACAAGATCGTTGAGGCTGCGGCTGAGGTCGAGACAGGCGGAATGATATTTCAGAGCCGAAGTATGGTCGCCTAATTGATTGTAAATCGTGCCGATGTTGGTCAGCAGTTGCGCTTCTTTTTGTTTATCCGCGATGCGTTTAATGAGCGCAAAGGCGTTCAGGTGTGTCTCCAGCGCTTTTTCATAATCCCCGTAGTTCCAATACGTGATGCCCATTCCGATGTATGCATCTGCTTTCAAATTATCGCTCCCAATAGCGACCGCTATGTCCAATCCTTGTCGACAAAACTGCATCGCTTCCGCATATTTGCCCTGATTGATGCGCATCAGCCCAAACTGAATGAGAGTGCGGGCTTCAATGGCTCGGGCGTTGCACCGGCGCGCCAGCGCAAGCGATTCGGTGAACTCTGTTTCGGCGTCAGCGTATTGAGAGAACCGAAAGTGGCACGCCGCCACTGCACACAAGCTTTTCGCCAACCCAGCATTGTCGCCCCGTTCAAGCGACGCAGTGTATGCAGCTTGGGCTAATTTCAACGCCCCTTGCACATCGCTGTTGAGCAGCGACGACGACTGTTCACACAGCGCATCAATGTCGGCAGCAGGCACTGCATAGAGCGGCTTTCGCGACGGCTTCAAGCGGGACGACTTTGATAACGATTGCCCTCGTTGACTGACCATACTGTTTCGTTGATTTAGGCACTTGGATGGTTGGTAAGATAGGCACGACACGCAGCTTTTTACAAGCAGGTCGGTTGCGTAGCCAAAGTGTGTTTTTGGCACCATGTCGCGAAAGTCATTCCGAGCCAGAGCGAGGAATCTATTGTGAAGGTCAGATTATCTAAGACGCTGTTGCGCTCAAAAAGGCGGCGGCTTTTTTCAAGATGGTTTTGGCAGCGTTGCGCTTGTGCATTAAAGGGAATTTTTCGGCAAAGCCATCGCGCGTGATAATGGTAATGATGTTCGTTTCAACATCGAAGCCTGCGCCAGCTTCATTAGCGGAGTTGAGGACAATCATATCGAGATTTTTTTTGAGCAGCTTTTCTTTGGCGTTCTCGATACCGTTGTGTGTCTCGAGCGCGAAGCCAATGGCGACTTGGTGCGGCTTTTTTTGGGCGCCAAAGGCGGCGAGAATGTCTGGATTTTTTATCAAGCGCAGCGAAAATTCGCTGTCCGATTTTTTGAGTTTTTCGGATTGAACTTCAACAGGACGGTAGTCTGCCACTGCCGCTGCCGCAATGAACATATCTGCCCGTGCGAACTCCGATTCCGCCGCGCGAAGCATCTCTTCGGCGCTCTCAATGTTGATGCGTGCGACGGTCGGCGGCGTCGCAAGCGGCGTCTTTCCCGTGATGAGCGTAACCGTTGCGCCCAACTGCGCCGCTACCTCTGCCAAGGCGAATCCCATTTTGCCCGATGAGTAGTTCGAGATAAATCGAACAGGGTCAATCTTTTCGCGTGTTGCGCCTGCCGTTACCACAATGTGTTTGCCGCGATATTTCTGCTCGTCCTCATCGAGCGCATCGGTGCTGCCTGCCAGTGCTTTGACCGCGTGGGCAAATATCGTTTCGGGTTCGGGCAATCGACCGACGCCGACCAGTCCCGACGCCAAGTCACCATGTTCAGGCGGAATAACTGTGCAACCATCTTGAACCAGCTGCTCAATGTTGCGTTGAACCGAGGCAGCCGTGAACATCTCGCCGTCCATAGCAGGAAACACCAGACGCGGTTTATTCGGGCGCAGCGCGAGATAGACAATCGAGAGCATATCGTCGCCGAAGCCGTGTGCAAGTTTGGCGAGCGTGTTTGCAGTGGCAGGCGCAACGAGGAACATGTCCGCCCATTCCCCCAAACGAATATGCTCCGCCCAGTGCGACGGCTGTTCGAATGCGCCGAAAACATCGGTCAATACAGGGCGTTTGGAGAGAACCGCAAGCGTATCGGGTGTTACAAACTGTTTCGTGCGTGCTGTCATGATTACTTGCACCTCCGCGCCTGCTTTCACGAAGAGCCGCACGAGCAAGGGCATTTTATACGCCGCGATTCCGCCGGAGACACCAAGCAGAATTTTTTTTCCCAACATGATGTCGCTCATCGAGAGGTCGTTTTGCCGACGCGCGTTGAGTCGGGCGGTGCGGCTGATTTTAAAGTGGAATCCTTCGGCGCCTGTGTTTTCGCTGAATCGGGCGGTGTGGTTGGCGTCGGTATGTTTTCGGCGTGACGAGAGCCGCTAATCCATGCCACAAAATCACTGATGTATCGATTCCAGCGCTCGCCGAGTTCTGTCCAACTGTGAAAGTTCTCTCGATACGACACGCCAACGCCCCAGACTTCGGCAATCGCGTTGTTGAACAAATTAAAGTTGTTCGGTCCGAAGTTTCGAAATGCTTCGAGAATCACGTTGCGCGTAACACGGTATTCCAGTTTTTGAGAGTTGCTCAGGGTGTTGTTGCGCAATCCTAACGAATCTGCCGTCGCCGTCGAGACCGACCCTGTAACGATAAGCCGTCCATCTGTGCCCGGTACCGCGTAGCCGACTGACGCGTCAAGTCCTGCCACGTTGCCCGACCGGTCTTGCGCGAAGCCAATGTTGACCGATTGAACGCCTGTGATGCCCGATGCCAGCCGCGTTACTTGGGACGAGAGCAAACCCGCGCCCGCCGAAAGTCCAGCGCTCCGAAGTGTGTTCGCCGAAAGCCCAGAACTTCCCTGACTGCCCGGCGGCGAGAACCATTGGTTTGCCGTAACGAGCGTGATGAAATTCGGCAGTGCGTTAGGGTCGTCCTCGCCCGGCAACTTAGTGTTTGGCTGCCGAAACTGTCGTTCATTGACGATATACCCGATTTCGATGTTCGGGTCATCGATTGTCCCTGCAATCCGAAGCCGAACTAAAACGTTATCGAAATCGTTGCGCGTCGGCGATTGAATACGTGTGGCATATCGGGCGAAAATATCCATATCGGCGTCAGAAAGCCCGCCGCCGCGCCATGTCATTTTTCCGCCTTGTTCAAGCTCAAACGATTTTCCGTAGGCGTTGTATCGTCCGCCCGCAATGCCCGCGTTGCCGAAGACGATGTATTGTGCGCCGCGCTTCTGCAACGACATCGTCAGTTCGTCAATGACTGTTTCTAATTTTTCGCCGAGATATTTATCGAACACAATCGCGTAGCCAATCGGCTGCTGGATAGAGACTTTCAAGTTCATGTCCAAATCGTCCATAAACGATGATTTCGCCACCGAGCGCGAAAGCCGTGCTGATTCGGAAAGTTCAAATTCTTCATCGAGCGTCAGGTTGAGGCGCGGGTTGCGTTTGAGCCGCGCCTCGAGCGACGTGTCTTCTTCGACAATCGTGGTGATGAACGCGTTGGCTTCGGCGATTTTTGCAGTTGCACTCGTCGAGGAACGAAATTGAATGAGCTGCGTCGTGTTGAGTTCAATCGCGCCGTTAAGCTCCATGTGGTCAAGGTTGCCGTAGAGCCGCAGTTCTTTTGAACTGGCGATGAGCCTGCCGATGGTCTCGTCCTTCTTTGCAGCGGGAATATCGAGCAACTTCAACTGGTCAAATTGAAATGCAATGTCGAAGTCTTGCACATCAAATGTGTTCATTCGGACGACGCCCGATGTTGTTCCGCGACCAATGCTATTGTCGGCGACCGACGCCTCTTGCCATGTAACGCGGTCGGGCGTGATGAAAATATGTCCATTGAGCAGATACGGAACACTCGATGCAATCGCGGTTGCTTTCACTTGAACGAGCGACAGTTCAAGTGCCATTGCAGGTTTCGGGAATCTGCCCGTGAGCGAGAAGTCCGCCAAAATGTCGCCCGACGCATTCCGAAGCGGAAAGAAGAACTCCAAGAGTTTTGGTGTCAGGTCGCTGGATTTTATCCGAACAGACAGGTCGGCGTCGTCGCGGAAAATTTTGTCAGCGTTGATGGATAAGTCAATCGGCAATTGCCCGACGCCAGAAATATGATTGTATGCTTGGCGCGGCAAATTGAGCGCGGCGTATCGCACGGTGTCGAGGTTGGCTTCAAATGAGAATGTGAATTGACGATTCGCGTATCCGCCTCGCAGCCCGATGTGTCCAAAGTCGACAATGTCGTAAGAGAACTGGTCCAGATTGGCTTCAAAGGCGATGCTGGGTGCAACAAGGTTTCCTGAAAAATCTGCGCTCAAATTCAGTCGCCCGTCGAGCCGTTGATTAGGATTGTTAAAAATGAACTGACGCAGTTCAGCGAGCGAAAAGTTTTTCACGAGCAGCGAGATGTAGTTATTGCCCGAGGGTTCAAGCGCGCCCTCGATGCGAATGTCTTGGTCGTCGTTGGTAAAGTGAACGTTCTCGAACTTAATGAGGTCTTTGCTGATTTGAATTTTGGCAAACGGGTCGCTCTGCCAAAGGTAGTTTTGCGTAGCAAAAGACGCATTGCGAATATTGGCTTCGTAGCGGTCGTCAATGACACGAATGTCAACGTCAAGGTCGATGAGTCCCTTCGTGTTCTGGTTCGTAGTTCTAAAATTTAAATCAAGGTCGCCCGTCGTGTATTTCGATTTGAAGTTGGTTTTTACAAAGCGCTGCTGCGCAAGTTTCATTCGAAACACATTCGCGTTGAACGTCGCTGAAAGTGTATGTTGAGGGCGTCGCAACACTGTATCAATCGAGATGCTGTCAGTATAAACCAGCGCCCCTTTGAGCGTGCGCGCGGCGAAGACAGCGCCGAAACTCGCCGAGTCGCTCTCGACGGCCGCCGTGAAGGTGCAGCGTCGAGCAGTGGTTCTGAGTTCGCCCTTGACCGCGCCGACGGCGTTAAAGTAATTGGACTTAACGAGCAGAGCAAGCTGCGAGAGTTTTTTAAATCGCAATACATAAGTAGCATTGAGGTCGGGCAAGACGGCGATGGAATCCAGATTTGCGCGCGTCGATTTCAACCGCTTTGATTTGCTAATCGCGGCAAGTAACGAATCGGCGCGCGCGGCAGCTCTCTTGCGCATCTCTTCGGTAGTTTCATCTCTGAAAATATTGTCTTTGTAAAGCTCCTCGCGCAAGACCGAGCCTTCGAGCGAAATAAGTTGGTAGAGTTTTGCCAAATCAAATTTTCCGTTTGCTTCAAAACTGACGATGTCGCTGGTCAGATTGATGGACGACGATTCGGGCGTTTGGTCTATTGAGAGCGCTGCCACCGCGCCCTTCGAAATGGTCAATGCGATAATGCTCGACGAGTCAAAGGTGATTTCAAAAAAACCGCTTGCCTTATCGGGCGCAAAGTTTTTGCCATTCACCGTGTAGTTGAGCGACAAACTCGTTTGCAAACTGTCGTCCTGAATCCACTTGCCAAGATTGAACCGCTCCAAGCGCCCTGCGCCTTCGTATGTCGGTTCCGGCTTCGAGAAATCAATCACGCCGTTGAAGGCGACCGCTTGTGTATCGGCGTAGAGTTTAAAGTCGCCCGTAACGCGCTTATCTTTGACTGTGATGTCGAGCTGCGCCGACGAAATCTCGCGGTTCAAAATGGTTGATTTTTCTAAGCGTCCCGTAAAATGCGCGTCAGCATCTGTAATTGTCGTCCCTCTGCCCTCGACCGTTCCCGTAAAGTTGATGTTGGTTTTGCGCAAGGAGTCGCCAAGTGCGGCGGCGAGATTGAGATTGCGAATTGTTACACGGCCGTTATAGACGAGTGGTGCATTCTTGCCGAACCCGATGTCCATATCCGCAACGCCGTCGCCCGCGCGGGTCGAGAGCGAAAACTCCGTTCGAATTTTTCTCATCGAGCCGCGAAAACGTCCATTCAAGACAACCTTTCCGAAGCGTGAAACATCGGGCAGATCCATCTTCGGAAAAAGTTTTGGCAGTTCATCGGTCGAGAGAAACGAATTTTTCGTTGAGACATCGACGCGCAATTTTTCAATGTCGGCAAGATTTTCCACCGTGCCTTCGATGTTTAGGCGGCTTGCAGGCGTTTGAATAAAACTTGGTTTTATCGTTAGGGATTCCGATGTGCCTTTGGCGTCAAGAGTGAAACTGTAGTTGCCCGAAGGTAATGGAATGCTCGGCGCGAAGCGTTTGAACTCTTGCAGCGAGAGCTTCTCGGAACGCAGATGCACTGCAATCAGCGCGTTTTTGAGCGCATCGACCGAAACGGAGTCGAAGACATTCACGCCTGAAATCTGCGCCGTGCAAGACACATCCGATTCACTGGTCGCCGCTTGAAAAGAGAGTAACTCAATTTGCTGGTCGGTGATTCGAAAATAGCCCGACACATTTTGCAGTGTGAAATCGGCTGGTTGAAGCTCAAAATTAAATTCCTGTAAGACGCCCACGACGAGTTTTTCCGCGATTTCCACTTTAAGTCGGACATTTAACTGTTCAACGCGCTGTTCGGAAAATTGCGCTGAGGTGTTGTTCGCTGCCGATTTCACAAGACGCTTCCAAAGCACATCGCCGTTCAGAATCGCAACTTCGTCGAGAATGATGCGTGGCAGCCGTTCAATGCTCGTATCGGGCTTGGCAGTCGAGTCGGGCTTCAAGAGCTGCAACAGCGTAAAGTCGCCTGCATCGTCCTCAATCAAGCGCAGCGTGGGCTCAACGATTTCAATTTTTCGAACGTGAACACGGTCAAGGAATCCATTGAGCAAGCCATCGTAAATCACGTCGGGCAGGACTTCCACGCCGATGCTTGCGGCGGCAACGCTCGGCAATCGGTCTTTGCCGACATAGACTTTAAACCCGTTAAGCAAAAGTTTATTGGGGAGACTGATGGAGAGGCTTTCAAAATCAATACGTCCGTTGAAGTTCTGCGCAAAGAGGGCTTGAATTTTAGATTTGATGAACGCCTTGCCCGCGTCGGTTTGCGCAAAGCCGTATCCGCCGCCGACCAGCACCAATACAAGGGCAAGCGCAGAGAAAGCACTGCGGCTGGAATAAATCAACAGATATCGAACCCATTTAAAAAACTTTACAATCATTCGGTCGGCGTCATAACAACTTGAACATTAACAATACGCTTTCAACACTTTTTCAATTGTGGAGCTGGTCGAGCGTCCGTCCAGAAACTCAATGGTTTGAACGCACCCGCCGTGCGACTCGACGACATCTTTGCCGACGATGTTCTCGATGGCCCAATCGTTGCCTTTGACCAACACATCGGGCAAGAGCGTCTCAATGATGCGCAGTGGCGTATCGTCCTCGAAGAGCAAAACGGCGTCGACAGACTTTAAATTTTTCAGGATATACGCGCGGTCGTCTTGATGGTTTATCGGTCGCTTCTCACCTTTGATGCGGCGCACGGAGGCGTCACTGTTGATGGCTACCACGAGAACGTCGCCCAACGCCTTGGCTTTTGCAAGGTACTGAACATGCCCCGCGTGCAGAATGTCAAAACAGCCGTTAGTGAAGACGACCGTTTTGCCTTGTTGTTGCATGAAGTCAACAAACCTTTTTGCTTCATCGAGCGACAGAAGCGGCTTTTCGGAAATGCGTTGGTTAAGTTCGTGCTGAATCATAAATTCGCCGTATTTTCGGTTTGCGTTGGGAAACTTGACCGCTTACAAAAGTCGTTGCAACGTCATCTATCTACTTCAACTGGTTGGTGGATTGCCGCAGCTCGATAAATCGGACATGCAAAGAGTGCTAAACTTTTACAAGGCGTTGTTGAAAATACAAAATTGAACGCCGTTTTTCAGGCGAAACGTCTGTGGAGATGAAACAAATGTGGAAACGCATCGGCGATAGACTTGCGGCGGCGCTCTTCACGGTAGCGGGCATTGCTGCACGCCGATTGTCCAAGAAGCAAACCTACGCGCTTGCCCGTTCGTTTGGCACGTTCCTTTACCAAACGGTCAAACTTCGACGCAAATTGGTCGACCAAAATCTTGCCTTGGCGTTTCCCGAAAAATCGGCGGCGGAGCGCGCGCGCATTGCTAAAAAGATGTATGAACAACAAGCCGTCAATTTGCTCGAGACGCTGCGGCTGCCACTGGTAAAAACCACATCGGACGCGATAGCCCTGTTTGATATTGACCCTGCGGTCGCGGAACGCCTGTGTTTTCAAGCAAATCGAGGCGGCGTTGTGGTCTCGGCGCATTTTGCAAATTGGGAACTGATGGCGGTCTGCTGGGGACTTGTCGCCAGACCGATGACGATTATCTACAAGCCGCTCTCGAATCGCTGGCTCGATAACATGCTCAACGAGTGGCGGACGGGCTGCGGCAACGAGCTTGTGCCGATGGAACAAGCCGCGCGACAATGCCTGAAAAAACTGCGCGAGGGAAAATTAGTGGCATTCCTAAGCGACCAAGCCTCGCACGATTTAAAATACTTTACCAAATTTTTAGGACGCGACGCGGCGGTCTTTCTCGGCGCGGCAACATTCGCGCTCAAAACGCGCTCGCCGATGCTTTGCGCCATGCCGATTCGCATTGGAGATGGAAAATACCGTTTGGAAATTTCTGAAATTCCGACGAGCGACTTGGGCGATAACGAGGACGACATAAAACAGCTCGCCGTGCGCTATACCAACGCGATTGAAAGGTATATTCGGCAATATCCCGAGCAATGGTTCTGGCTGCATAACCGTTGGAAACATGCGCCGCCGAGCCGCGTAGAGAAAGCTGCCAATCGCCAAGCAACCGAAATTCCTGCATGAGATTTACGCCGAAATACATCTTGAGCGAAATTGTCAAGTGGACAGAATACGGTCTGCAACGCGGCGTAATTTACTTGATGCGCCTGTTTATCAAACGCCGACGCGCGACGCCGACTGTTGATTTTCACTCCGCGAAAATTTTATTTCTCAGGCAAAATCAAATCGGCGATACGCTTGTCTCAACGCCCATCTTTGCTGCGCTCAAACGCCGCTATCCAACCATCACGCTCGATGTCTTGCTCGACCGACGCAACGCATCGGTGCTTGACGGCGACCCGAACATCAGAAAACGATATGTCATCAAACAAACGCGGTTTGATGTGTTTACTGCACTGCGCGACATCCGCCGAGAACGCTACGACATTGTCGTTGATTTAATTCACTCTGCGTCATCGACCTCGACATTGTTCTGTTTGTTTGCACAAGCATCGTTCTACATTGGGTTCAAGCGAGAAAACGATTTCATCTACAACCTTGCGCTGGCGCCGAACCAACACGACCGAATGCTGATGCAACTGGCTGAAGTCTTGAAGCCTTTCGGAATTGAGCCAAACGCGGAGGAACTTCAACCGTATTTCTATCTGCCTGAGTCGGCGTTGGCATTTGCGGAAAAAGAGTCGGCTCGATTGCGCGGCGAAGGAAAATTTCTCATCGGCATCAACATTTCCGCCAGCACAGAGTTGAAATTTTGGGGAACTGAAAAATTCATTCGGCTCATTCAGTCGCTCCATGCGCGCTATCCCGATGCGCAAATCGCTGTAATGAGTTCGAGTGTCTATCGCCCGAAAGCCCTTGAAATTACGCGCCGAAGCGGCGCCGCGCTTGCACGCGAGACCAAAACGCTGCAAGAATTTGCGGCACTCATTTCAGCACTGGATATGCTCGTAACACCCGATTCGGCAGCAGTGCATTTTGCCGATATTTTCCGAGTGCCATCGGTCATTTTGGCAAACACGCCTGCTGGGACACGACAATGGTATCCATCATTTACCGAGTTTGTTTCCATTCACGCACCGCAGCTGAACCTCTCGTCAATTCCGCTCGAGCAAGCAATTGAGGTGTGCGACCGTTTTGTCGAGAAGTTGACGTCGGAGAAGCCAATTCTTGAACGATGACCTGCTAACGAATGAGCCTGTATTGGAGAGTCTTGCGATACCTTGCGCCTGAAACGTCGCAGATGATGCTGACGATTGTCTTGGGCGTCCTAACGTCGCTGTTTAGCGTCGTCTCGCTTTACAGTATCTTACCACTGCTCGATGCAGTGTTCAACGGGGACAAAACGATTGCCGTTGCGCCCGCCCCTACGGTTACGCCGCCCAACTTGGAACGCTTCAACACCGATAAACTTAAAGAAGAAGCATTGCGACAATTTCAAACGCTGATGCAAGGTGCAACACGCGAAGAGACGCTGCGCAACATCTGCCTATTTCTGATTATCACGTTCTTGCTCAAAAACATCTTTCTCTATTTGAGCAACCAAATTATGTTTCGCATCGAGACCAAAACAGCAAAGAAGCTCCGAGACGACGTGTTCGGAAAAATCTTGTCGATGCAGTTGGATTATTTCAATCGCCACCGCGTCGGCACGCTGATGCAACGCGTGAACAACGATGTCTATACAGTGCAAATCAATGTGAGTGGTAGTTTCATCAACTTGGTTCGAAACGCCATTTTAGCAGTGTGCTACCTGGCGGTGTTGCTCATCATCAGTTGGCAACTCACATTTTTCGCCTTCGCGGTGTCGATGCTAAGCCTGATGATTATTCGTTTCGTCGGAGCGCGCGTGCGCGAGCAAGCTGATGTGATTCAAGACAATTCAGGAATGATGAATTCGCGGTTGCAAGAAGTTTTCAACGGCGTCAAGTTAGTCAAAGCAAACGCGATGGAAGACCGTGAAGCGCAGCGATTCGGATTTCTGACCGACGCATACCGTCGCGCCAATTTGAAAATCTACAGTTTGCGTGGCGTGCTTAGTCCGCTCAATGAAACACTCGGCATTGGGGCAATTGCCTGCGTGCTGTGGTTCGGCGGCGTGCAGGTGTTTCAAGGCGCGATGAGTTCGGCGGAACTTGTCTTGTTCGCCTTTGCGCTCTACAGCGTGATGAACCCGATTAAAACACTCGCCGAGACCAATTCACGCATTCAAGAAGGCATGAGCGCCGCCGAAAAACTGTTCGAGATTTTAGACGCAACGCCGTCCCTAATCAATGGCACAAAACAGCTGACAGGCATTGAGCAAGGCATCACATTTCAACACGTGTGGTTTCGTTACGGTGAAGAGTATGTGCTCAAAGATGTCACGTTCGAGATACCGAAGGGCAAAATGGTGGCGCTCGTTGGGCAGTCGGGGTCGGGTAAATCAACGACAGTCGATTTGCTCTTGCGCTTTTACGATGTCGAGCGTGGTGCCATCCTCATCGATGGCGTCAATATCAAAGAGTTCGATGTGCAGTCACTCCGACGACTCTTCGGCGTCGTCAGCCAAGAAGTCGTGTTGTTCAACGACACGATTTACAACAACATTCGCTACGGCTGTGCAGACGACCCAAGCCGCGAGCGCGTGGTAGAAGCCGCACAGATTGCTAACGCCCATACGTTTATTAGCGAAACGCCCGAACAATATGAGACTATGATTGGCGACCGAGGCGTGCGCCTCTCTGGCGGACAGCGTCAGCGGCTCTCGATTGCACGCGCGATGCTGAAAAATCCACCTGTTCTCATTTTCGACGAAGCCACCAGCGCGCTCGACAATGAATCCGAAAAAATTGTGCAGGAAGCGATTGACAATGCAATGAATCACCGCACGGCACTTGTAATTGCGCATCGGCTCTCGACGATTAAAAATGCAGACAACATCATCGTCTTGGAAAAAGGCGAGATTAAAGAATCGGGAAATCATCTTGCGCTCATCGCACAGGACGGTATTTACAAACGGCTCTACGAGATGCAATTCGCCAAAACGGTCGACCCGATGACAGAGGAGAAATCATCATGACCTTTCTAAAACGACTCGAGGAGTGGAACAAAATTATTTGGTATAACGCCATCTTCAAGCCACTCTTCCAGAACAAGCCGATGAAAGAGCCGATTGATATTCGGCAGGTAAAGAAAATTTTGATAATTCGGCGGGATATGATTGGAGACATGGTCATTACCACTGCTCTGTTGAATTTCATCAAAGACCTTCATCCGACTGTGCAATTGGACGTGCTGACCGCGCCGAAAGGTTACTCAATCGTGCAGTTCGACCAACGGCTTCATCGAGTGTTTCTGTTCAAGCGCGGTGTATGGGACTTCATAAAGTTGATGCGCGTCTTGCGAGAAGAAAATTACGATGTGATTTTCGGCTTGTCATTTACTGGATTGACGCTTGACGGTATTATTGCCAATATCATAGGTCGCCGTGCGGTCAAAGTAACGAACTATCTCGAAAAACCGCTCTCGCCATACTCAATCTTGTTCAACAAAGAAATCGAGGTGGGCAAGCACCAAACGCCGTTGTGGCGTCAGCTAATCACACTGGCGGAAAAAACGTTCGGCGTTGAGTATCCCGATGAAAAAATCCGTCAATCGCTTTTCATTCAACCGGAGGCAGAACAGAGAGCGGAACAGTTTTTACGCGAGGCAAAGCTCAACGACGGCTCGTTCTTAATGTTCAACATCTCATCGCGGCTGTGGTTTAGAAAGTGGGGACACGACCGAAATCGTCAGTTTCTGCAAGCAGTTTCAGCGGCGCATCCCGAACTGAAAATTCTGTTTTCATTCATTCCCGACGACCGTGCCGAAGCAGAAACGTTGGCACAGAGCCTGCCCGGCGTCTCCATCACGCTCTTGCCTGAAGGGTTTGGTCTGCATGAGGTCATCGCGCTGACAAAACGCGCTGCATGGGTGGTTTCGCCCGATACGGCAAATGTTCATATCGCAGCAACATTCGGCATTCCGTCTGTCATTCTTTGCACGCCGATCTCAACAAGCATTGAATGGGCGCCGATAGGAAAGAATTACATCAACATCTATACAGAACGCGAAGAGCCTGTAACCGCGATTGACCCGCAGCGCGTTATTGATGCGTTTGAGACGCTCTACCGAGCATCGCTTGCCAAAACATCTGTGCTGTGAGCGACAAGGTCTGACGATATGAATTTGCCGCGAAAAATTCTCGTCCGTGCGCCGAATTGGCTCGGCGATTTGGTGATGAGCACCGGGTTTTTTTACAAACTCCGCGACGCGCTGCCCGACGCCGAAATTTCCGTCGTCGCTAAATCGGAAATCGCCGACCTCTTTGACCTTCTGCCGTTTATCAAAACTGTGCATCGCTTCTCGAAGGCTGATTTTACAGGGCTCGGCGGCTTATATCGTTTCTCAAAGGGTATTTCGGACAACTACGATGTGTATTTTTGTTTGCCACCGTCGTTTTCATCGGCGTTGATGGGAAAACTTGCTGGCGCAAAACGCCGCGTCGGCTTCAAGGGTAACCTGCGGTCAATGCTCTTCACAACAGCGCACGACGTTCCAAAAAATATCCATCGCAGCGAAGAATACGCGCTCTTGCTTCACGGCTTACTGGATTCTCCGACGAAAAACCTAACGGTTAAACTTATGCCGCCGCCTGATAAACTTCTCGCCAGCATTTCAGCGCGACATAAAATTGTATTGAATCTTAATTCGGAAAGTCAGTCAAAAATCGTCCCGATAGAAAAAGGGTTGGAGATTGCCAACCTATTGCTCGAAAAACTTCCTGACGCAACACTGATTCTGACGGGTTCAAAAAAAGAGCGGGCTTACACAGAAGCATTTCAAAAATTGGTTTCCAACCCGAATTGCGTTGTGAATATGGCTGGCAAAACATCGATTAAAGAACTTGCAAGCCTGCTGGCGGCGTCGAGCCTTGTTATTTCAACGGATTCCGGTGCGGCGCATTTGGCAAATGCGGTCGGTACGCCCACGCTTGTGCTTTACGGTGCGGGCGATGAGCGCAACACATCGCCGTTTCATTCTGAAAATTCTTTCGGGTTTCGCGTGCAGGGATTGGACTGTGCGCCGTGCATTTCGACGACGTGCAAATTCGGCGAACCGAAATGTTTGTCGCAAATGAACGCGCTCGACATTGTTGAATGTGCCGTCAAAACGCTTCGACCAATTAACGCGGTTCAGAGTGATAAACGCAATGCTTAACATAGCTCTTTCTCGATGCGCCGCAATTTCTCACGGTCGATTTGGACGATTTTACCCGCAACCTCAAATAAAATCAAAACTTATCTTTCTATACTTTGGCGCGATTTTTGAAAAAAAAAAAAGTTGCACGTCGCTTGTGCTGTTTTGTAATTTTGCACTGTTCGTTGCGGCGTCTCTCAATATAGGCGCGACGGATTTTTAACAGAGACATTGCCCGACAGACCCGAACATAAACACAAGGAAGTATGCCGTTCACTGCTTCCGTAAAGCGATACACTTTTATTTCTATCCACCACCGGTTGGTTTTAGTTAAACCCTGTAAGCGCATTGCTTTTTCTCTTGTTACGTGTCAAATGATAATTTAAACATCTATAAAGTTATGCCGGAAAAATCGAATCAGTGCTTCTATATCCGAAGCCGACCTTCAAGAAATCTTGGACGCACTTAAACTCATTGAAACTAAACTACCCTTCCTCGTGGACTTAACGGTTGAAGAACGCAAAGCACTCCCAAAACTCGGCGATAAAAGCCGTGGCTTTGTCGAACGCGCCTCAGAACTCTCGGCGCAAGCCTCCGATTTCCTGCCGCGCAGTTTTGACGTGGACGAATTGCGAAAAGATGCCGCGCTCTTTACAACGCTCTTCACTATTCGTCAAGCGGTCATGATTCTGCTTGATAAAATTGAGGACACCTATTACCTCGCGGGCAGTGAGGCGTATTCGGCGGCGTTGGTTGTCTATCAATTTGCCAAAAACAGCCCAGTGGGGACGGAAGGATTAGATTCGGTTGTTGATGAATTGGGCAAACGCTTTGCGCGGAAGTCAAAAGGCAAGCCCGACGCCTAAACCTTCTCCCAAAAACCCGAAGATTGAGCAAAAATAATGAATGTTTCCGTCTTAATTGTAGATAAGTTCATAAATAAGACACATTGTTTTCTGATTTTTGTAGAAAAGTCTACAAAATTTAGGAAACGGCGGATAAAAATTCGGTGAGATTCCGATAAAATCATTGAACAGTCTATCAAAAACGGTGAGTTTTCCACAAAAATAAGAGAACAATACATGTTTTTATAGTAACAGTTCAAGTAGGACGCAAAACAGTTGAATTCAAGGGAAAACTTAACTCACTAAACGAAAGGAGAATGAAATGAAAACGATAGTGATTTCAATTTTATTAGCGTTGCCGCTCGCGGGCTTGGCTCAAACGCGCGGGAGCATTCAACTCGATAAAACCACGTTCAACATCGGTGAGACGATTCGATATACTTATACCATAAAAAATACAGGTCAACTTATCGACACCATTAATATCGGGACTTCAAATATTAATTCCTGTTTTATTATTGGATTATTAGGAAGTTCTTCGCAACAATCTAGTTGTGGAATACCTACCGACGGCGGCACATCTTCTCTAATTCTTCTGCCGGACAGTTCCAGAACGTTTCGCGGCACGATTTTTCCGACGCCGACCGTTGTCGGCAGATATTTTATCGTCGCAAGATTAAATTACAGTTCCCTATCCCTCTTATCAGATACGGTTCAAATTACAATTCAAGCAACTTCTTCACTATCGCAAGAATCGCCAGCTTCTTTACAATTTCGGTTAGGGCAAAACTATCCAAATCCGTTTAATCCGAATACAATTATTCCCTACCAACTTGACCGTGCCGGCGAAGTTCTGTTGGAGGTTTATAATGTGGCGGGCAAATGGATTGCAACATTGGCACAAGGCAGACAAAGCGCAGGGCGATATGAAGTAAATTTCAATGCACAAGAATTCGCAAGCGGGGCGTATTACTATAAACTGACCGTTTTCGGCAATATACAAACACGAAAAATGTTATTTGTCAAGTAAGTTAAATCACTAAAAAAGAAAGGGAGAAT
>Ga0272446_1004360_pt1 | contig 16790 bp, 16 predicted proteins | sample YNPCB0061_FD_194587 | JGI IMG/M metagenome (GOLD analysis project Ga0272446, IMG submission 194587) | Hot spring microbial mat communities from Yellowstone National Park, WY, United States - YNP-CB-006-1 | ecosystem: Environmental > Aquatic > Thermal springs > Hot (42-90C) > Sediment | place... | reverse complement strand
AGCGATCGACAAGCCAGCGACGGGCGGCAGGGCTCGCGCGCAACGTCGAGCGGGTGCACGAGTCGCCAGCGGCCGATCAAAAAACGGTGACTATCGCTTATCGCCGATCGATGGTTAAAGCATATGGAGGGGAGCCTCGGGGTGTGGGGCCGGGTCATGGCCGGTGAGCTCGGGGGCCACCGTGACGAGATCCGCTTGCTGCGAGCGGACGGCACCGAGGCATGGGGGGCGGTGACGGTGACCAGGGTATTGAACCGGGAGGGGCAGTCCGCCGAGCTCCTCGCGATGGTCGAGGATATCGACGAACGTGTGCGTGCCCAGCGGGAGAGGAGGGCGCTCGAAGCGCGGCTACTGCACCAGCAGAAGCTCGAAGCCATCGGCACGTTGGCCGCGGGGGTCGCGCACGAGATCAACAACCCGCTCAACGGAATCCTCAACTTCGCGGAGCTGTTGGCCTCCCGGCTGGGCGGGGACGGACCGGAGCGGTCCTGGGCCCAGAGCATCGTGGTCGAAGCCGAGCGGGTGGGGCACATCGTCAAGGATCTGCTCGCGTTCTCCCGATACGAGAAGCAAAGCCACAGCGAGGCGCACATGGCGGACATCGTCAGGGGGATTCTGTCCCTGGTCGGGGCGGTGCTCCGCAAGGACCAGATTCAGGTCGAGGTGGATGTGCCGGGCGACCTGCCGTCGGTTCGCTGCAGAACGCAGCAGATTCAGCAGGTGCTGCTCAACCTGCTGACCAACGCGCGCGACGCTCTCAACGAGCGGTATGTCGGTCACCACGACGACAAGCGGGTGGCCATCCGCTGTCGGGAGTTCCATCGCGACGGCCGGCGTTGGCTTCGAACCACGGTCGAAGATCACGGGGCTGGGATAGCGCCCGACGTCGCGCCACGGATCTTCGACCCATTCTTCACGACCAAGCCACGCGATCTTGGCACCGGCCTCGGGCTATCCTTGAGCTTCAGCATCGTTCGGGAGCATCACGGTGAGCTCTGGTTCGAGACGGACCAAGGCAACGGCACGCGGTTTCACATCGACCTGCCCGTGGACAACGGGTGGCGTCTCGACTGCCAGGGGAACGGCTGATGGCGTCGGTGCTGATCGTCGACGACGAGGCGAGCATCCGGACCACGCTCGCGGAGTTTCTGCGCGAGGATGGCCACGAGGTGGCTGTTGCGGCGACGGCGCAAGACGCTCTGCGGGTGCTTGATGGGGGGGTGTTCGACGTTGTCGTTTCGGACATCATCATGCCCCGCATGTCGGGGATCGAGCTGGTCGAAGCGTTGCAGCGTGCGGCGCCGCGGTCGAAGGTCATCCTGATCACGGGCGAGCCAACTTTTGAGACCGCCTCGGCGGCGGTCCGTCTCAACGCTTTCGACTACCTGGCCAAACCAGTTCGCGGCGCCGCCATCTGCAAGGCCGTGCGCGCCGCTGCGCATGTCAAGGCTCTCGAAGACGAGAATCGCGAGTATCGAGCCCGGCTCGAGGCGCTGGTCGACGAGCGCACGGCACGGCTGGGTGAGTCCGAGGCCCGGTATCGGCGCATGACCGAGTGCTCGATGACGGGCATCTGTGTGCAACGAGGCGGAGACTTGCTGTTCGCCAACCGGCGGTTGGCCGAGATCCTGGGCTGCATGGGAGAGGACCCCACGACGGCGGTGGCGAAGCCGCTGTCGGAGTTCATTCATCCAGACGATCGACAGGTGTTCGATACACATCTCCATGATGTGCTGCGGGATGGCGGCGCAACATGCGCATGCATCGCGCGTGTACGCCGCAGCGACGGCGCCGATGCATGGATCGAGGTGCTCCCGGTCGTGATCGATCACGAGGGGGAGCCGGCGGTCATGGTGACGGTGATGGATGTGACGTCGCGCGTAGAGGCGGAGCGACGCGAGAGCGAGCTGAGGGCGCGGCTCGCGCAGGCGCAGAAGCTCGAAGCCATAGGACGACTGGCGGGCGGGGTGGCACACGACTTCAACAACATGTTGACGGTGATCCGCGGCGCCGCGGAGCTGGCCTGGTCGACGCTGCCGGAGGGCCACGAGGTGCGGGGGGATCTCGATGAGATTCGCAAGGCGGCGGAGCGCGCGACGCACCTGACCAACCAGCTTCTGACCTTCTCGCGCAAGCAGGCGAGCGAGCCGGAGGTGGTCCGGGTCGACGAGGCGTTGGCACGAGCCGGGCGCATGCTTTCGAGGCTCATTGGCGAACATGTGGAGCTCGTCTTTCAGGTGGATCCGGATGTGTGGCCGGTGTTCATCGACCCGACGCAGCTCGACCAGGTTCTTGCCAACCTCGTGACCAACGCTCGCGATGCGATGCCCGACGGAGGGCGTATCATCGTGGCGGCCCGGAATGCGACGCGCGATCGGCTGCCGGCGAGCGTGGCGGCGGAGCTCGACGGAGCGGACTGGGTGGTGCTTACGGTGACCGATACGGGGTCGGGAATCGACGAAGCCATCCGGGAGAAGATCTTCGAGCCGTTCTTCACGACCAAGGAGGTAGGGCGCGGTACCGGGCTCGGGCTCGCCACGGTCTACGGTATTGTGCAGCAGCATCACGGCAAGATTCGTGTGGACGTGGGCGAGCAGGGAGGCACGACCTTCAGCGTGTTCTTGCCGCGCTCTCCAGCGAGCTCAGGGTCCAGCCCTGACCTGCAGCCAGAAGCTGCGCCCGTTTCAGGCAATGCGACGATCCTCTTGGTGGAAGATGACGCCTCGGTGCGCGCGCTGGTGCAGCGGGTTCTCGAGCAGCACGGCTTCACCGTGCTGTCGGCGTCCGAGCCGGAGGAAGCCCTGCGCCTGATGCCCGTCCACGCCGGCAAGCTCGATCTGCTGCTGAGCGACGTTGTCATGCCGGGCATGAGCGGTCCTGCGCTCTACGAGAAGGTCCGGGGGCTGGTCCCTGGGCTGCGGGTGCTGTTCATGACAGGCTACTCGGAGGGGGCCATCGGGTCGCTGTCGAGCGGTGGCGCGAGTGCTCCGTTGCTCAAGAAGCCGTTCACGCCAACCGATCTGATGGACAGGATTCGCGAGGTTCTGCCGTCGAGATGCCTGGACACGGCCGGCCCGCGAATTCCCTGATCGGATTCGTGTTCAGCGGCTGCGGGGGCCTGCCCGGGACTGCGATCGTGCGGCCGCGCGGGCCGTTGCCCCTTGCCATGAAGCACCTGCGCTGACAGGTATGCACCACCGTGGTGCCAACGTCTGTGGATCCAGCCGATCTTGCCCGCCGCGTGGTGGCGCGCGATCGTGCGGCGATCGGGCAAGCGCTGAGCCTTGTCGAGGATCGCCGCGGATCGAGCCTTCCGCGCATCCTTGCGCTCTTGCGTGCGCTGAGGGAATCGCAGGCGCAGAGCGGGGCGTTGCGCATCGGGCTGACCGGGCCGCCTGGTGCAGGCAAGTCTTCGCTCGTGGCCGACGTCGCGCGGGAGCTTCGCAGGCGTGCAAGGTCCGTCGGCGTGCTCGCCGTCGACCCGTCGAGCCCGCGAAGCGGAGGCGCGCTACTGGGCGACCGGTCGCGCATCGACCCGGATCCCGACGACGACTCGATCTTCGTGCGCTCCATGGCGTCCGGTGGCGATCTCGGCGGCCTGGCGCGTGCTGCTCGGTCGGCGGTCGACGTACTCTCCGCCTCGCACGACGTCGTGCTCATCGAGACGGTGGGCGTGGGCCAGAACGAGACGGACGTGGAGCTGGTGGCGGACGCGACCGTGATGGTCATGCAGCCCGCGTCGGGTGACGTGCTGCAGTTTCTGAAGGCCGGGATCCTGGAGATCCCCGACCTGATCGTGGTCAACAAGATCGACCTGGGCGAGGTGGCCCAGCGCACGCGACGCGAGTTCGTGTCGTTGATGAGCGCGATGCGTGCGGCAGGGGTCATGGGTCAGGCGCCGGAGGTGTTTGCAACGAGCACGGTGACGCACGACGGGGTGGGCGAATTGGTGGACGCCATCGAGGCGATGGGTGCGCGGCTTGCGTCGACGGGCGAGCTGATGCGTCGTCGCGCGACGGCGGAGCAGCGCTGGGCGGCGCGTCTGCTGGCGCGCAGGGTAGGCGAGGTTGGCATCGAGGCGATCGGCGGTCTGGCGGGTGCACGTGTGCTTCTCGACGACAGCCTCGGGCGTGGTCTTCACGCGATCGAGGCCGTCGCAGCCGTCGTGGACATCGTGTTGAGCGCGTTGTCGTCCACGGGTGGTGAGCGAATCCGATGATGTCCGGGGTGGACCTGGACAGGCTGCGGCAAGCGCTCGCGGCGGCGTCGCGATCGTGCGACGTGCAGGCGCGGATCGCGCTGGATCCGGTGGGCATCGTGCGCCGCTACGACCGACTCGAGGAAATCGAGCTGGTCGGGCTCCTCGCGTCGAGCCTGGCGTTTGGCAATGTGAAGGCGTTGCGAGCGGGGATCGAGCGCGTGCTGGGGCTGTTGGGGCCGGATCTGACGGGCATGTTGGACGACGAAACGCGGGTGCGCCGGGTGCTTGGGGCCTTCCGGTACCGGATGGTGCGGGGCTGCGACGTGGCGGGGGCATTGGTAGGGGCGAGGCGGGTGCAGCGTGCGAGCGGCTCGCTCGGCGAGGCGTTTGCGGCTCGTCTGGGCGAGTGCGGCGATCTGCGCAGCGCGCTTGCTGCGTGGGTACGGGACATTCGTTGCGAAGGCCGGCTGAAGGAGTCGGATGCGCGGGGAAGCCGCGGCGCGGTGCACATCCTGCCCGACCCCGCCAAGGCCAGCGCTTGCAAGCGGCTGCTCCTGTACCTGCGTTGGATGATCCGCCCGAATGACGGGGTTGACCTGGGCGTATGGACCGCCCTCGTGTCGCCATCGGTGCTTCTGATCCCGGTCGACACGCACATCCACCGGATCGCGCGCAATCTCGGCATGACGCAAGCGGCGTCGCCGTCGTGGAGAGCGGCCGAGGAGATCACGGCCGTGCTCCGACGGATTGCGCCGGACGACCCGGTTCGCTACGACTTTGCGATGTGCCACCTGGGCATGTCGCGCGCCTGTCCCGGTCGGGTCGACGAGCGTTCGTGCGGGTGCTGTGCGATCCGTACGGCTTGCGTTCACCACGTTCGATGGAGTCGGCGTTCGGGGTCGTGACATCGCGCTCGGCCCGTGCGATCCTTGGTGCTGGTACTGGTTGGTTTCTTCCCCATGTCCAAGCCGCAGATCTTCCCTCTCGATGCCGTGCGTACCGATGGTTGGTTCGAACGTATCGGCCAGGATATTGGGAGCTTCCGCGCGCTCTGCGACATCGTCGGGGAGCGCTTCGTAGCGTTCTCGATGATCACCGGTGCGCACATCACCGCCCTGACGGTCGACCGTCGCAACCCCGACGACACCCAGGTCGACTTCGTGGTCGGAGCGGACGGAGACGAGGATCCGGCGGACACGCAGCGTCTGCCTTTGCCGGACTTCCGGCGCAGGCTCGTGGCTGCTTTGTTGAACGAAGGTCCGATGGCGCCTCCGCCCACCCGCGACACCGACGTCGAGGCGATCCAGCTCCACATCGGCGTGCGCTACCTGCTGCTCGCGCCCCTGTTCGGCTACAGCCTGCAGCGTCTCGAAGTGGGCGAGACGAGCTCCGTCGTGCATGTGCTTGTCGACGGACGCGAGGCGAGCCTCGAGCTTGGCGTATTCCAGGCCCGGATGCGAACGCTGGTGCGCGAGGAGCTCGACCGGGCGTCGTCGCCGCAGCGGTCGACTATCGACCTGGCGAATGTGGCGCTGGCCGAGTCCGCAGCCGCGGAGCGTGACTGGAAGCGGGTGACGGCTCTTCTGGGTAGCTGGCCGGCGCCCTTGACGATCTTCCTTCGCACGCCGGAGGGGCAGTCGCTCGCCGTGGAGACGGCCGCGCTGATAGCGAAGGGGTTGGGGTTGCTCGCCCTGGGTTGCGTGAACCTGGGCGACATGGATCGCGGCGAGGAGATCTTCCGTCTCGCGGTCCAGTACGCGCAAGACGGCCCGGCGGCGTCGGAGATCTTCACGCGGTTTGGCGAGTCCGTGCTGCTCGACGGTCGTGCTGGGGAAGCCATTGGGCTTCTGCGCCGGGCGGCTGCGTTGGGGGCGCCGCCCCGGGTGGTGCAGCCGATGCTGGCGCGCGCCTTCGTGCAGCGTCGTCGCTTCGTGGCCGCTCACGCCTGCGTGCAGTCGGCGCTTGAGGCGGGGGTTTTGCCCGCGCAGATGGAGGAAACCATCAAGGCTGTGGAGGCGGGGTTGGGCTCCGCGCTACGGGCCTGGCGTACCTCGACCTCCGCGGCGCCGCGCTCCGACCCTTCCAGGCCCTGACCTCTTGCCATCCGGTCCGTTCGCTGGTTGGGTAGGCGGCCATGAGCGATCAGAGCATGGATCGAGACGCCGGCGCGCTGGATCGCGACGATGCGCAAAACGATCGGGATGCGTCCGACGACGCGCCGATGTACGACGAGAACGCGTTCGGCCTTTTGCTGGACTGGTACGACGCGGAGGACGTCGAGTACTCGCAGTCCGCGGACAAGTTTCCACCCCGCATCATCGTGTTTCGGTCCGCGGTGGCGGAGTATCTGGAACAGACTCCGCTAGGCGGGGGGGTGACGGCGATCGATTTCGGCACATCAGTGTACGTGGAGGTTGGGGATGGAGACCAGACGACGGACGTGATCGGATGGATGAAGGGGTTGCGAGCGTACTTGACGGAGGGCGGGTGGACGACGTTCGGGGTGATCACGCACGGGGGCAGGTGGGTGGCACGCGACCCGGCGGTATTGCTTCGGCCGAGCATCGGGACGGTGAGGGTTGTGGCGAGCTTCGGTCCGAGCGAAGCGATGCGCAAGGCGCTCCAAGCGCAGGCGATGTCGCGCGACGACGACGAGACGGGGGAAGCCGGGTGGGGGCCGGGGTTGTTCGTCGATGCGGATGTGTTCGAGGCGCTGGGAAAGAAGCTGAAGAATGACCCTACCCCGTTGCGCCATGCTGGGGCATGCTATTTTCGAATCAGCCGTTGAGTCTTCTGCGCCGGATTTCCACCCTGGTGTCGCGACGACGCCGCTCAAGCCCGTCGATGGCGGCGTCTCTTGCCGTCCGTTCGGGCAGCGCATAGGGCTGTCGGCAGTACAAACGGAGTTTTGTTCGTGCAATCGCACCTGCTCGCCGGAGTCAACTTCGCCATTGTCTGTTGGCTGGGTGCCGGGGCATTGCTGGCTGTGGTGGCGCGAGCGACCGGGCGCAGGAGTATCAACTACCTACTCTTCGCTGGGCTGAGCGTGGCGCTGGCGGTCAGCACGGCCGGCCAGGGCTCCGCCTATCTGTTTGCACAGGCGCCCGACGCGCGTGCCTGGCGCATGTCGCTGACGGTCGCGCAGGCCGCCGGCATCATCGCGGCTGCGGTTCACGTGCATTTCGGGCTCCGCTATGCCGGAGCACGTCGTCGGAGCACGTTCGCGGCGGGCATCTGGGGGCTTGCCATCTTGCTCGAAGCGCTGCTGCTGCGCGGCGGTTGGGCGGCCTTCGACAACGTTCAAGTCACGCACTTCCAGGTGCTTGGACTCGACGTGGCGCAGGCGTGGGCGGCTCCTGCGGTGCCGTCGTTCGCCTTTCTGGTGGCGGTGCCGTTGATGCATCTGGCCGCGAGCGGGCTGTTCGGCGCGGCGTATCTCGGGGGGCGGCGCGAGGCGCTGACGCTGTTTCTCGGTGCGGGAGTGCTTGCGCTGTTGGCGACCAACGACGGGCTCGTGTTGGCCGGTCGGTTGCAGGGCCTCCTCGTGCTGCCGCTGGGCTCCGCGTTTCTCATCGTGATGATGTCGGTCGGCTTCCTGCTGCGCCACGCGCAGCTTCGTGCGGAGTTCGACAAGCAGGGAACCCAGCTCACCGAGCGTATCAAGCAGGTCCGCCGGGCGCGTCGCACGCTCCGCGAGATGCAGAGCGAGCTCGGCAAGCGCGAGCAGCTCGCGGTCATCGGCGAGATGGCAGCCGTCATCGCGCACGAGGTGCGCAACCCTCTCGCGGTCATCGCCAACGCAGTCGCCAGTCTGCGTCGCGAAGGCTTGTCCCGTCACGACCACGATGTGTTGCTGTCGATCCTGGACGAGGAGGCGAACCGGTTGAACCGTCTGGTCAGCGATCTGCTGGCCTACGCGCGGCCGGTGAACCTGCAGCGGCAGCGTGTCGTGCTCGGCGACCTGGCCGAACGGGCTGCCGTGCTCGCCGCTCATCGCACGGAGGCCAAGGTCGTGTTCGACGAGAGCAGCGTACGTGGCCAGATCTGGGGCGATTCGAACCTCCTGCGTCAGGTCCTCGACAACCTCGTCGAGAACGCCGTGCAGGCCACCGGCGGGACCGGAAACGTTCAGATCAGCGTCACGGCCAAGACCAAGGACGGCGTCGATGGCTTTCTGGTGAGCGTGACCGACGATGGGGAGGGGATGGACACGCAGGTGCGAAGTCGCGCGAAGGATCCGTTTTTTACGACTCGTCCGAGCGGCACGGGGCTGGGGTTGGCGATCGTCAACCGGATCGTCGAGGCCCATGGCGGCGAGCTCGTGTTGCAGAGCAGGGCAGGGGAGGGATCCACGGTATCGATCTTTTTGCCAGTGGGCTCCGAGAGCATCCCTCCTTCCGACCCCAGGCGCACGCTCGACACGGACCCGCCGATGTCGTCGGACGACCTTTTGTCGAGCAGCAGCGAGCGGCCGGCGGCCAAGCGTACCGGGTCGAGCTGACGGGCTGATGGCTGGCATGCGCGCACGGCCAGGGGCTAGCGAGCCTCGCTCCCGGCCCGCGGTTCTGCTAGGCGACAGGTTCGACCGATGAGCTATCTCGTTCTCGCACGCAAGTGGCGCCCCATGACGTTCGACGACCTGGTGGGGCAGGAGCACGTCTCACGCACGCTCACCAACGCCATCCTCTCCGGGAGGATCGCGCATGCGTTCCTGTTCACGGGAGTTCGCGGCGTGGGCAAGACGACGTCGGCGCGCATTCTCGCCAAGTCGCTGAACTGCGAGAAAGGGCCGACGCCCACGCCGTGTTTGAAGTGCCCCGCGTGCGAGGAGATCGCCGCTAGCCGCGACATCGACGTGCAGGAAATTGACGGCGCGAGCTACAACGGCGTCGACGAGGTGCGCAAGCTCCAGGAGAGCTTGCCGTACAGGCCGTCGCGCGATCGCTTCAAGGTCGTGATCGTCGACGAGGTGCACATGCTGTCGTCGAGCGCATGGAACGCATTCCTCAAGACGCTCGAGGAGCCGCCCCCGCACGTGAAGTTCATCTTCGCGACGACGGAGGTTCACAAGGTTCCGGTCACGATTCTGAGCCGTTGCCAGCGTTACGACTTCAAGCTGATCCCGGCGGGGGTCATTGCCAAGCGCCTGCGCTACGTGCTGGATCAGGAGCAGATCGAGGCGGACGAGGCAGCGCTGTCTCTGATGGCGCGCGAAGCCGCGGGCAGCATGCGCGACGCCATGAGTCTATTGGACCAGGCCATCGCGTGGGGAGGCAGCAAGCTGGTGGGGGAGGACATCGCCAGAGTGCTGGGTGTTGCCGGCCATGGAACGCTGCACGACCTGGCGGCGGCGCTGGTGACCGGCGACGCGCCCGCTTGCCTGCACGTCGTGGCGCGTCTTGCGGACCAGGGCTTCGACCTGTTCCAGGTGGCCAAGGATCTACTCGAGCACCTGCGCGATCTGGTCGTGGTCAAGATCTGCAAGGATCCGGAGCAGCTCGTGGAGCTCACCAAAGAGGATCTGGATCGAGCCAAGACGCTGGTGGACGGTGTGTCCGTCGATGACTTGCTCCGGCTGCACCACGGCTTCTCCCGCGGATTCGACCAGATGGCGTATGCGCCGCAGCAGCGCTCCGCCCTGGAGATGCTCCTGGTTCGCCTCGCGATGCGTCCGCCCTTGCTTCCACTGGACGACATCCTGCAGCGTCTGGGTGAGCTGGACAAGCGGCTTGCGGCGCGTGCGGGAGGTGCAGGTCAGGGGGGAGCTCCCCGGGGTGGAGCGCGGTCATGGCAGGCAGGGTCGGTCGCGACGGCGCGTGCGGTGGCCGTGGCGCCTGCGCGCGACCCGAGCGCGGCGGTTGCTCGGGCACCCCAGCTCGCTCCGGTCGAGGACCATCCCTCGCCGTCGCCTCGCGACTTCGAAGCGCCGGAGCCGATGCGCGATCGGTCGCAACCGGTCCCCGAGCCGGCCGCTGTCGAACGAGCGCCCGCCGTCGACCCGGGCGACGACCACGGGTTGGCTGCCTGGCGTGCGATCATCTCGCTGCTGCGCGACAGGAACGCTGCGCTGGCGTCCGTGCTCGAGCACGTGGTGCCGATTCGCGTCGGGCCGTCGGAGGTGCGTCTGGGCATCGAGCGCGGGTCGTTTTTCGAAACCCAGATTCGCGACGACAAGTCCGTCGACCTGTTGACGCGCGTGGTTCGGGAGTACTTCGGCGCTCCGACCGAGGTTGCGCTGACGCTGGAGGATGCGCAGGCGGGTTCGCGCCCGACGCTGTACGACGTGGTGGAGCGGGAGCGTCGCGAGAGGTTGGCCCTGGAGCGGCGGGCGTTGGAGCAGCACCCGCTGGTGCGTGCCGCGGTGGAGACGCTTGGCGCGCGGATCATCGACGTCAAGCTGAAGTAGGCTCCGGCGCGGCGGTGGGAGAGAGGCAAGGCAAGGCGCGAGTCGGTCTTGCTCGCATGCCCCTTGCAAAGGCGCCCCAGGTTGGGCATGACTCGCGGTCCCGTGCTGCCCGAACGCATTCGCCGAGCCGTCACCTGCTTCGCTCGCCTCCCTGGCGTGGGAGAGAAGACGGCGCTGCGCTTCGTGATGCACCTGCTCACCACGGATGAGAGCGTTGCGAGGGACCTCGGCGAAGAATTGCTGTCCCTTCACGAGCACGTGCGTCCCTGCGAACGGTGTGGGCATCTTGCGGACAGACGCGACGACGGCTCTGCGCTATGCGCGGTGTGCAGCGATCCGCAGCGCGACGCGACCGTGCTCTGTGTGGTCGCGAAGGTGCAGGATCTGCTTGCGATCGAGCGGTCGGGGGCGATGCGCGGGCGGTACTTCGTCCTCGGCAAGGTTCTTTCGCCGCTCGAGGGGGTGGTGGCGTCGGACATCCCGGTGGATCGGCTTCGACGCCGCATCGTCGAGGATGGGGTACGGGAGGTGATCGTCGCGACCCCGCCGTCGGTGGACGGGGAGGCCACGGCGTTGTTTCTGGCGCAGGAGCTGGCGGATCTGGAGGTCGTGCTGACGCGGTTGGCGAGTGGTGTTCCCCACGGAGGCGATCTGGAGTACGCGGACCAGATTACGATCGGTCGAGCCATCGACGGCCGCCGTGGGATGAGCGGTGGTCGGGGCGATGGCGGTTTGGAAGGAAGATGATCATGCCGAAGAAGGTCATTCAGACGGATGCTGCGCCAGCAGCCATTGGACCGTATTCTCAGGCAGTTCGTGCGGGGGACTTCGTGTTCTGCAGCGGGCAGATCCCGCTGGATCCGGCGAGCGGCCAGGTGGTGGAGGGAGACGTGGTGGCGCAGACCGATCAGGTGATGCGCAACCTTGGTGCGGTTCTGCGGGCAGCGGGCGCGGGATTCGACCGGGTGGTGAAGACCACGATCTTTCTTGTGGACATGGGCGACTTCGCCCGTGTGAACGAAACGTACGCGAAGTACTTCGAAGCTGGACCGCCGGCGCGGGCGACCGTGCAGGTATCGGCCCTACCCCGCGGCGTGCGGGTCGAAGTCGAAGCGATTGCCTACCTCGGAGCGTGAGATTCATGGGAAAGAAGCAGAGCAAGAAGGCCGGGTCCGACAAGCGCAACATCGTCTTCGAGGCCAGGCTCGTAGAAGCCGGGGCGTCGGAAGCCCTCGCCGCCGTTGAAGAGGTCGGTGACAAGGCGGCCGACCTCGTCGATCTGTGGATTCGCAACAACAATGCGGCAGCGGTCACCGCGGTGGCGCACAGCGAATCGGCGCCTGCCAGCGCTCGGAAGGCTGCTCGCCGAGGGCTCAACGTGTTCAAGAGCCGGGGTATCGCCCTACCCGACGTCAAGCCGGCGGCACCGGCGCTGCAAGCCAAGGAGGCGCCGACCTTGGAAGCGTGGTTCATTCCGCCGGACCAGAGCGGAATCGCCACCTACACCATCGGGTCGTCGGTACGCGGCCAGCGATACCATATCGCCGACATCCGGGTGCACGAGACCGCCGGGGTCATCGAAATGAACGTGGGGGAGGCCACCGGTGGATCGATTCGAGACAGCTTCCGCGACATGGAGCAGCGCGTGGGCTTTAGTCCCGCCCCCGTTCCCGTCGAGTGGGCACGCTGGCGCATCGCCGAAGGCCGCAAGCGCAACGCAGCTTCCGGGTTGATTCTGCCGCTTGGGTTCGATACGGCGTCGGACCTGCTCGAGCCGGTGCCCGAGGTGGAGCCCGAGCATCCCACGCTTGCGGCGGGGCTCGCCGTGACGGATGAGGATCTGGACAAGCGCGTGGCTGGATCGGCCCACCTGCACAACGACCCGGAGTTTCGGGGCTGGCTGCCCGAGATCCAGTTCGTGCAGGAGCTGCTCACCAAGGTCGGCCAGCGCATCGGTCCCGAGCCCGAGAAGGAACACGACCGGATCAACGTGATCTTCGATGAAGAGATCAAGGCGGCAGCGGACCGGTTCTTCACGCCCGAGGTGCGGGAGCGTCTGGCGCAGCGCATGCGCGACGCGGCGGTGTCGTCCTTCGCGAGAGCGGGGCGTGAGCGTGCGCTCGATGTGCTCGCCGTGGCGGAGGCTGCCAGGCGTTGCGGGCTGATCACCTCGCCGCCGAGCGATGTGCCGTTCCTTCGGTCGTTCTTCCAGAAGGCGCTCGCCGTGGTGGCGGCTTCTTCCGGTGGTCAGATCCAGATCCCGGTGCCGGGCAAGGCCGAGGCCGACCCGTCCAGAGGCGTTGTGGCTCCGCCGGAGGCCCTGGAAGAGGCTGCGCGATCCGCGGCTCGGCGGTCCGAGGATCCGAAGAATCCCTGACGTTCGGCAGGTTCCTGCTCAGGCCGAAGGGGCGCGCAGCCGCCTGCCGGCCTCGAATGAGGCGCGAAGGCGCACGCACGCCGCCGCCGGATCGTCGGCATACATCACCGCGGACACCACCGCGATTCCAGCCGCACCCGCCTGCGCGACCGAGGCGGCATTGCCCTCGTTGATTCCGCCGATGGCTACCAGGGGAAGGTCTGTGGCGCGTGCCAGATCGCGCAGCCCGTCGAGCCCGAGCGGGGCCCCGAAGTCGGTCTTCGTCGGCGTGGCCCACACCCCGTTGGCCGCCACGTAGCTGGCTCCGTCGCGTTCTGCTTCGCGCAGCTCCTCGATCGTGCGAACCGAAACCCCCACAATGGCTTCGGGCCCGAGCAGCCGGCGTGCAATGGATGCAGGCATGTCGCCCTGTCCCACGTGTACCCCTTGCGCACCGGACGCCAGCGCGATGTCTACTCGATCGTTGATGATCAGGGGAACTCCGGCCGCGTTGCAGACCGCGAGCAGCGCACGAGCCTGCGCGACCATCGTGCGCGTGTCAGCGTGCTTGTCCCGGAGTTGAACCATCGTGGCGCCGCCGGCCACCGCGGCCCGTATGGTCTCGACGACAGCGCGTGCCCCTGCTGGCGGCGGGTCGGTGACCACGTACAGGGTCGTATCCATACTTTCAGCTCTTGCGGGCGATGCGCAGGCTCGACGCATCCACGGCGTGGGGCACATGGTAGAGGGCGTCGATGAGCGCCGGCACGAACGTGCCTGGGCCGGAGGACTTGTCCGCGGCCAGCTCGCCCGCGCGGCCGTACACGGCCAGCGCGCTCGCCACGGCCAGCCCTCGATCCTCGGGCGGGGCGACCCCGACGAAGCAGCCGATCGCGGTCGTGGCGGCGCATCCGGTGCCGGTGACGCGGCCGAACAACGGGTGTCCGTTGGCGACCTCGTAGGTGACCGTGCCGTCGGTGATCACGTCGATCGGTCCGGTGACCGCGACAATCATCTTGCGGTCGGCGGCCAGCAGACGCGCGGCCTGGATGGCGTCGGTGGTCTTGGCGAGCGAGTCCACGCCGCGTGTCTTGCCCGCGTCGCCTGCGACGGCGAGCACTTCGCCCGGATTGCCGCGGAGCACGGTGACGTCGAGCTCGTCGAGGAGGCGTCTGGCCGTCTCGGTGCGCAGCCGGGTGGCGCCGGCGCCGACCGGGTCCAGCACGATGGGCGTTGCGCGGCGGCTCGCGGCCTTGCCTGCGATAAGCATCGAGTCAATCCAGGCGCTTTCGAGGGTGCCGATGTTGAGCACGAGCGCGGACGCGAACCCGGTCATCTCCTCGAGCTCCTGGTGGGCGTGCGCCATGACGGGTTGAGCGCCGAGTGCGAGGGTGACATTGGCCGTGAAATTCATCACGACATGATTGGTGATGTGATGGACGAGCGGTGCACGCTCGCGGACGAGGGCGTCGAGTTGCAGCGCGCGTTGTGCGAGAGAAGCGGAGGTGGATGCCATGGCCGTGTCTCCAGGGTATGGGGGCCGCCGGCAGCGGAGTGGCCGGGGCGGCGAGATGCTAGCGTCCGGGCACGGGATCCGCCAGGTGGGCGTTGTGGCCAAGGAGGACCAGCCGCGGTTCGACGCGCTCAGAACGTGGCGCAACGAGCGCTCGAAGCGGGACAGGAGACCGTCGCAGCATGTTGCTGACCAACCGGCAGCTCGCGGACGTGGCGAGCCAGCGCCCCACGACGCTCAATATGCTGTAGCAGGTGCAACGGGTCGGTGACGGCAAGGTGCAGTCCTTCGGCGAGGAGCTGCTGGCCGTGGTGGCCCGCGTGGCGTGCGCCGTGGTCTAGTCATCCGTCCCGGAACGGTCGCTGATGATCTCGCGTGGAGCGAGCCGTGGTCCGAAGTTGCGATTCCGGACGAACTGAAGCCGAGCGCTACTTGCCGGAGGGGCAGACCATCATGCTGCCGCACGTGCGCGCTCTGGCGTGGCGCGCGGAGGACGCGCGCGCGCCGCTCGTCGAGGTCGGCCCGGAGCGCACGTTCCGCGGCAGGTTTGGCAAGAACCCGGCGCCGCCAGACAGCAAGGCAGCGCTCTCGACGTCACCGCACTTCTTCGAGGTTGGCGGCGGGTCGTACCCGATCGCGCACGGGTCGGTGGGCGAGTTCGACAAGCCCGTCGAGATGAAGGGCAGGCTCGTCGAACTGTCGCCGTTCAGCGCCCATATCGGTGGGCCGCATCTCTGGCTCCTTCCCTAGCACGACTGCCCCGAGAGCATTGTCGGTCCTGGCGAACTTCCTTTCTGATGTGTTCCGACAAGAACTCGCGGGATTGCAGGATCAGATCCCTCGCCGTCCCTTCTCCGACATCGACGAGCGCATCAAGAGCGAGCTCAGCAAGGAGCACGACGAGACCTTCGCCGACTTCACAAGAAGCCGATCGCGAGCGCGTCGCTCGGACAGGCGCACGTCGCACATAGCAGGGACGGAGCGAAGGTCACGGTCAAGGTCCGCCACCAGGACACCGACGAGATGGTGCGGCTCGATCTCATGACGATCCGCCGCATCGTGATAATCGTGCAGTGGTTCGTGCCTATGCGAGGGCTCGATGCCTACGCTACCTTGGACGGTCGAAGCTAGCGGGTACCGTAGCCCTGGGAGGCTCAGCCCGAACTTCACCTGCCGCATCTGGAACCCTCGACAGGTTACCGTTCAAGGTACAGCATGTTCGCCCAGGCAAAACGGCGGTTCAACGCTTGCCGGAGCGATGGACCGGGTGTCGTCTGGTCAGGACCGGGTCGGCGCAAGCGCGTCGCGGGTCGGAAGGAGGTGGGCAAGGGCGACGGGGAGCCTGGGCGAGGTGATGCGCCACCCAGGCAGGGCACTTGGTGAGCGAATCACCAGTGCAAACGGTCGTGCGAAGGCATGCGCTGAGCGATTCACGTGTGGCAGCGGTCGTGCGAGGCACGCGCTGAGCGATTCGCACGTGCAAACGGTCGTGCGAAGGCATGCGCTGAGCGATTCACGTGTGGCAGCGGTCGTGCGAGGCACGCGGCGAGCGATTCACACGTGCAAACGGTCGTGCGAAGGCATGCGCTGAGCGAATCACCAGTGCAAACGGTCGTGCGAAGGCATGCGCCGAGCGATTCACGCGTGGCAGCGGTCGTGCGAGGCACGCGGCGAGCGATTCACACGTGTGATCGGTCGTGCGAAGGCACGCTCTGAGCGATTCCGAGGCGTACGCGGGTGGAAATGGGCGGTTGGCAGCCTCGACGCAAGTCCCTTCGCACCCGAGTCCGGAAGAACAAGTACGTCGCGGACTCGCGGTTCTCGTGCAAGGGCCGCCCACTGCCTCCGCGGGTCGTCGCCATGCTCACCGCAAGGGGTTGCTCGTCTTGCGGGAGGCGCGACGAGCTCTCCGAGGCTGTTGAACCGGTGGGCAGGAGAGCGGGCGGGCAGGGGGAGGAAGTGGCGGAATGCGTGGAGGGGTGGCGGATCGCCATTTCGGCGGTTTGTCCTGGGGAATACCGCAAGGCGGTGGGCTCATCAGGCGGGTTCGGGGGTGGCGGCCGCCACCCGAGCCGGTCGGCAACTATGCGCAATTCCGCGCTACCGGCCTGGCACAGGAGCTGCTTGATAGTCGGGCACCGGTGCGAGTGCGCATAGCGCCGGCTCGCTGTTTGACAGGATGGACATGGGACGGTTGGGATTGTCCGGGCGGTCCGGCTTCGGCCGGGTCGCCGTGGGTAAGTGGCGGGTTTTTTTCTGACCTATAAGAGGTGCCACTTGGCAGGAGTGCGCGCGTCTGGCGGGCTTGGTTGCG